>Ga0182040_10000661_pt1 | contig 15728 bp, 13 predicted proteins | sample flu12Cox44000176_FD_125973 | JGI IMG/M metagenome (GOLD analysis project Ga0182040, IMG submission 125973) | Lab enrichment of tropical soil microbial communities from Luquillo Experimental Forest, Puerto Rico - flux8day.12C.oxic.44.000.176 | ecosystem: Environmental > Terrestrial > Soil >... | reverse complement strand
GTTTATATCGGCAGCGGGATCGGCGGATTCGAGGTGATTGAGCGCGAGCACCAGACCTTGCTCGAGCAGGGGCCGCGCCGCATCTCTCCGTTTTTCATTCCCGCCACCATCGTGAATCTGGCGTCCGGGTACGTTTCGATTCGCAGCGGAGCCAAAGGGCCGAATTCGGCAACTGCCACGGCCTGCACTACCAGCGCGCACTCCATCGGCGATTCCTTTCGCATCATTCAACGCGGCGACGCCGACATGATGATCTGCGGCGGCACCGAGGCCTGCATTACCCCGATGGGTATCGGCGGATTCGCCGCCATGCGCGCGCTGTCCACGCGCAACGACGACCCGGAACATGCATCGCGCCCCTGGGACCGGGACCGGGATGGATTCGTAGTAGGAGAGGGCGCCGGTATGCTCATCTTGGAGGAGCTCGAGTCGGCCCGGAAACGTAATGCCCGCATCCTCGCGGAGCTGGTGGGCTACGGGATGAGCGCCGATGCGTTTCACGTGACCGCTCCCCCGGACGACGGCGACGGCGCGTACCGGGTAATGCGCAACGCCTTGCGGGATGCCGCGATCGCCCCCAACCAGGTGCAGTACATCAACGCTCACGGCACCTCTACGGAAGTGGGGGATCGCATCGAGACCGCCGCCATCAAACGCACCTTCGGCGGGCACGCTTACGAGCTCGCAGTCAGCTCCACCAAGTCGATGACGGGGCATCTGCTGGGCGGTGCGGGCGGCCTCGAGGCCGGAATCACGGTGCTCGCGCTCCGGGACCAGATTGCGCCTCCCACCATGAACCTTGAAAATCCGGACCCGTTGTGCGATCTGGACTACGTGCCCAACCACGCGCGGCCCATGAAGATCGACTGCGCACTCTCCAACAGCTTCGGATTCGGCGGCACCAACGGCTGCCTGATTTTCAAGCGCTATCACGAATGAAGATTGTCGTTGCCATCAAGCAGGTGCCGGCCCGGGACTCGCAGCTGAGAATCGCCTCGACAGGGGGCTGGATCGATGAAGCCGATCTCAGCTATGAGATCAACGAACCCGACGCCTATGCTCTCGAAGAAGGCTTGCAGCTGAAGGAAAAGCACGGAGGAGAAGTCGTGGTCCTGTGCGCCGGGCCCGCCCGCGCGGCGCAGACCATACGCGAGGCGCTGGCCAAGGGCGCCGATCGCGCCATCCATATTGAAGGCGAGACCCTGGGCGCACTAGATCCGCTGGCGGGCGCGCGGCGCTTGGCGGCGGCGTTGAAGCCGGAGTCGGCTGACCTCATCCTCACCGGTTTGCAGTCCGATGACCTCGGCTACGGACAGACCGGCGTCATTCTGGCCGAGCTGCTCGGCTTGCCGCACGCCACTATCGTGATGCGGGTGGAGACAGCGCCGCAAGGCATCCGCGTCAAGCGCGAGCTCGAAGACGGCTGGTTCCAGCATGTCGACCTGCCCTTGCCTGCATTGCTGACCATTCAGTCGGGCATCAACAAACTGAGATACGCCACTTTGATGGGGATCAAAAAGGCCCGGACCAAGGAGATTCGGCGGGTCACGCCGGAAGAGCTGGGCGCCGAGACCGGCGCCCCCAGCATTCTCCTGGAGCGGGTCTATCTCCCCGAGCGCACCAAACGGACGCAGTTGTGGGAAGGCAACCCCCGGGAAGCCGCGGCGCAATTGGTCGAAAAACTAAAATTCGAGGCCCGAGTCCTGTGAGCGTCCTGGCCGTGTTGGAGCAGCGCCCCTCTTTGGAAGGCCGGCCCGCGTGGAACCGCATGTCGTGGGAGACGCTCGCGGCCGCCCAACAGATGGCTCGCGAGCTCGACCAGCCCGTCATGGCGGCCGTCGTCGGGCAGGGGATCGGCGAGCTGGCCGGGGACCTCGCTTCGACAGCGCTCGACAGAGCCTGCCTGGTCGAGCACGAGTTGCTCGTGCCCTACACCCCGGATGCCTACTCGTCCGCGCTCCGGCAGCTCATCGAAGGCCTGAAGCCGGGGCTGGTGCTGTTCCCGCACACCTATCAGGTACGCGACTTTTTGCCCAAGCTCGCGACCTCACTCGGCCGCGTTGCCATCAGCGACGTGGTGTCGCACCGCATCGAAAACGGGCAGCCGGTACTGGTGCGGCAGCTCTTCCAGGGCAGAGTAAACGCCGATGTGCGGTTTTTAACCCCTGGGCCGAACTTCGCTTCGCTGCAAGCCGGAGCGTATCGCGCCGACCGCCTCGCTCGGGGAACCTCTCCAGTCGAAGGTTTTGTGCCGGTGATTGCCGCCTCTGAAGTCCGCAGCCGTCCGCTAGAGTTGTTCCGTGAATCACAGCGCGCCGTGGATCTGAGCGCCGCCGAGTTGATTGTCTCCGTGGGTCGGGGCATCAAGGAAGCCGAGAACATTCCCCTCGTCGAGAAGCTCGCCGCTGTGTTGGGCGCCGAGTTGGCAGCCTCGCGCCCGATTTGCGATGCGGGCTGGCTACCCATGGAACGCCAGATCGGCAGTTCCGGTCAAACCGTCGCGCCCAAGATGTACATGGCCGTGGGAATTTCCGGGGCCATCCAGCACCTGGTCGGCATGAAGGGCGCGCGTACGGTGGTCGCCATCAACAAAGACCCGCACGCGCCGATCTTCGAAGTCGCCGATTACGGCATCGTCGGGGATTTGTTCCAGGTGGTGCCGGAGCTTATCAGTGCGATCGAAAAATCCAAGTAGCTGAGCAAGTTAGCAAGCCCTAACCTACAGGTATCACCGCTCGAGGGTGGTGCTCAGTACCAATGATCCCGGTAAATGATACGTAACAATTGACTTTTAAAAATTTCCTCGCTATACTCGCTGGGATTCGGGGTGGATCAATGCTCCCCGGCGCCTTGCAACTTTTGGAGCAAGGCGTGCGTCGAATGGAATTGGTTGTGATTATGAAAAGCACTCTCAAAGTGAGCCCGTATCGAGACATGCTGGAGAAGAAGGCGGACGAAGTGCGCCGCAGCATGTCCGCGCAGAAAGCGGCACAAGTGGTCGCGCGGTTGGACGTGCCCTCCGACGAGGGCGATCTGAGCCAGCAGCATCACGAAGAATGGATCTTCCTCAACCGCAACACGATCGACATGAAGCTGCTCCGGGAAATCGGCGATGCGCTGCAGCGCATTGAACACGGCACCTACGGAGTCTGTCTGGAGTGTGAAGAGCCGATCTCGGTCAAGCGGCTGGAAGCCGTGCCGTGGGCACGCTACTGCGTCAAGTGCCAGGAGCACATCGCCGCGCGCGTGGCTCTCGGCCAGCAGGTCGACGAGTATCAGGAAGCCGAGCGATGAAGCTTGCGGATCTGCGCAGGCTCTCGATTCGCAAACAGCTCAGAATTCGTTTCGAACTCCCGAACGGGATGGAGTGCGTGATCACCGAGCACGGATTGGCTCAGGTGCCTGCGCTTGACCGCGTTCCGGATTTCAACCTCGAGCAGGAGCTGGCATCGGTGTCACGATTCGTCCTGGAACCGGTCGGCGCCGCCGTCAAATCGGGGGCCAAACCCACTCCTATCGGCTCAGCCGAGCTCAGCGCCATGGTGACGCCCTCGCCTCTGGCGGCCGCGCGCGAGCACGAAGAGGATTGACGGCTAGTCGCCGAACGCATCCCCTCAATGCCGTACTCGCGGGTCGCAGGCCGGCGAAATTGGTAAAATACGAGACCGGGGAATATTTCGAGCCCTCAGAGGATATAGGAGTGCTGTCATGCTAATCAGGAAGTCTCCGGACGTTCGCTACTCAGAAGTCACACCTAAGTCGCTTTACCTCAACCGCCGGAAGTTTTTGGCGGGCGTTCCCGGAGCGGTCCTCGCCGGCAACGAACTGCTTTCCCCGTCGGGTCGCGCATCGGCCGCCACCACCAAACTGCAGACCGTGCAAAGCCCGCTCTCTACCACCGGGGAAAGGATCAACCCCAAGGAATACGTCACCGGTTACAACAACTACTACGAGTTCGGCACCGGCAAGGATGAACCTCAGCAGCTGGCAAAAAACTTTAAAACCTATCCCTGGATCGTCTCCGTGGAGGGCGAGTGCGCCAAGCCTCGCAAGTTTACGATAGACGAAATTCTGAAGCTCGCGCCGCTTGAGGAACGCGTCTACCGGCATCGGTGTGTGGAAGCGTGGTCGATCGTCGTGCCGTGGATCGGCTACTCGCTCAGCACGCTGCTCAATCAGGTGGAGCCGAACCCCAAAGCGAAGTTCGTGGCTTTTGAGACGCTCTACGATCCCAAACAGATGCTCTCTCCGCTCCAGGCCGGCATTCCGCTGCCCTATGTGGAAGGGCTGCGCCTCGATGAGGCGATGCACCCGCTGGCCCTCCTCGCGGTCGGCATGTATGGCGAGACACTTCCGCCCCAGGACGGCGCGCCGGTGCGCATGGTTTTGCCCTGGAAGTACGGCTTCAAGAGTATCAAGTCCATTGTGAAGATCCGGCTCGTGGGCGGACAGCCCGCCAGCACCTGGAATCTTTATGCGCCTAACGAGTATGGGTTCTATTCCAACGTGAATCCGAACCGCGACCATCCGCGCTGGAGCCAGAAGATGGAACGACGGCTGGGCGAGTTTGGCCGGCGCACGACCCTCATGTTCAACGGGTACGGCGACCAAGTCGCGAGCCTTTACAAGGGCATGGATTTGATCCGAAATTACTAACTATGGTAAAGCGGCGCGCGAGCAAGGTACTCGTTTTCGTGCTCGGTCTCGCGCCACTGGTTGTGCTCCTGTGGCGGGCGTACCATGACCGGCTGACCGCCAATCCCATCGAGTACATCACCCATTACACCGGGGACTGGACCCTGCGCTTCATTATTTTCACGCTATTCATTACGCCGTTGCGCAAAGTCCTCGGCCAACCCGGTCTCATCCGCTACCGGCGGATGATCGGCTTGTTCGCCTTCTTTTACGCCTGCCTGCACTTTCTCACTTACCTGGTGATCGACAAATTCTTTGATTGGAGAGAGATTGTTACCGACATCGGCAAGCGCACCTACATTACGGTTGGATTCACCGGCTTTGTCATGCTGGCGGCGCTGGCAGTGACCTCGACGGCGGGCTGGATCCGGCGCCTCGGAGGCAAGCGTTGGCAACTCTTGCACCGCCTGATTTACCTGGCGGTAGTTGCCGGTGTCGTGCATTACTATTGGTCAGTGAAGTCCGACGTTCGACAGCCGGTCTTTTATGGAGTGCTCGCCGCTCTGCTGCTGGCGTATCGCTGGAAGATCGGAACCTTCGCCCGGCCGCGTGTGTCTACTCCAGTGGTAAGTAGAGCTCCAGAAACCGTCGCCCGTTAGCTTGTGTCCAGTCAAACACGGGTGTGCGTTTAGCGACCAATGTTTGGTGGTCTTTGAGCCGCGGAAAGTAGCAGGCTTACCACCACCAGCACGGCCAAACCTGCAGCGACGATCATTGGTTCCTCCCTTGCCGTTGTTCCTCCAAGCAATCGGGAGACCAAACAACGAGCCCGCGGGGGGCGCTAGTTTTTCGGATTGGTTAACCGACCCGCAAACAGGACCAGGCCGCTCTGAGCATCCCGGATCAAGAAGACGTAGGGATGATCCGCCCGAAAGACGGTATGCTCCGGCACAATCATCCGCACCAAGGCCACAGCCGAGCCAGTCGCGGCGGCCGCTTCCGTACCTTCCTCGGAAACGTCAACCAACGCCTTGTGCAGAACATTGGAAAGAGCCAGATCGCGCTGCCCGTCGATGCCTGAAAAATCGGCCGAGCCGGTGAAGGCGCGCCCCATGCCCATCCTCGATAACATTTCGCGAAGCGAGAATTGGGAATCGACGCGAAACTTGGGGATTAGGACTTCCACGTTGCGATCGCTCAGCTCCGCGAGCCACGCGGCGAGATGATCCTCGGTGAGGCGCCCTTCCAGGTCCCGAAGCGAACTGCCGGGTTTGGGGAGAAGCACATCCAAAGCGAGACCCGTCCCCGCATATTTCATCTCTAGGATCTGGGCGGTCGGTGTTTCGGCATAGCCGAAGCGGCCCGTCTGGTTCATGAAGCTCGTCTCGGCCGTGCTGCCGTTACCCAGCTTGAAGGGCGCCAGGCGCGTTTGGTTCGGCTGGAAGGGATGGTCCCATTTTCCATAGAAGTACACCGCGCTGCTCAGGACCAGGCGCGTGCTCTCATCCAAAGAGCCGGGCGCAAACAGCTCGCGAATCTTTCCCTTGGTGTGCTCTTGAGTCCAGCGATTGATCGCGGCGCGCGCACCCTCGAGATTTCTGGCGAAATCGAGCGGGCTGAGCGAAGCCTGGTACTTCGTCCGGAGCGTCGCGAGGAAGTCCGGCTCGAGACGGAGGCCGCTTTCGACCCAAAGTCCGTTGGCGTTCAGCAATTCGTTGCCACTGCCATTGGCCCGCTGGCCAAGGTTCGCGACCAGAGCCATGAAGGCCTCCGGATACGCGGCTTGAGAACGGTTTTGGTGGAGCACGCCGGCAATCGCTTTGGCGGTTTCACCGCGCGCGCCGGCAAGTGTCATCGAAAGCGCTCCGGAGATGCTGAAGGGCGAGAAAATGAGGTTGCCGTCGCCCTGTGCAAGTTGCTGATAACAGGCGGTTCCGAACTGGTTTAGGTCCTGCGACAGACGGTCAGGTGCGGCATAAAGCGTCGCACAAATGAGCCAGGGGAGAGCGTAGCGGGTCATAGATCGCGTTCCTGCTGGGAGATGCCGCCAGGCGCGGTTCCCTTTCACTCGAGATATTTCTTCAACCAGGCCGAGACCTCGCGGTAGAAGTAGCGGCTGTCTTCTCCTTTGGAAATCCAGTGATTTTCCTGCTCCCAGACGATCAGCTTGCTGGGGATCTGGAGGCGTTGCAGGATGCTCCAGTTTTCCAGAGTCTGGTTCATGGGTACGCGGAAATCACGTTCTCCGACGCTCAGCAGGATGGGGGTGCGAAAGTTCTTGGCAAAACGGGCGGGATTCTGCTCCTTCCAGACGGCGCCGTCCTCCCAGAAGGGGCCGCCGGCTTCCACTTCGCGATGGTAGATGCCGTCGCTGGTGCCCCACTGGGATTCGAGGTCGATCAACCCGGCGTGGCTGATGAGCGCTTTGTAGCGCGTGGTGGTGGCCTGCAGCCAGTTCACGAGATGGCCGCCGTAGCTGGCCCCGGCAGCCGCCTGGCGTGTGCCGTCGATGAACGGAAATCGGCGGATGGCTTCATCGGCGGCCTCATTGATCTCGACAGCCGGACCTTTCAAGGGATCGAACTGGATTTCCTGCGCGAATTTTTCGCCGAATCCGGTCGATCCGGTGTAATTCGTGAGCAGGACTACATAGCCGGGCGCAGCCAGCAGGTGGTAGTTCCAGCGAGTCAAGAACTGATCGCGCCACATGTTCGCGGCGCCGCCGTGGATCACCACCAACAGCGGGTATTTCCTGTGCTCATCAAAATCGGGCGGCAGCGCAATCATGCTGTGGATCCGCTTGCCACGGCTGCTGGTGTGCCAGAAATGGCGCAGCGGCAGCCAGTCGATTTCCGAAGCGCGGACCACGTTGAATTCCGTCAGCGGCTGGTGACGGCCGGCGGCTGCGTCGATGCGCACGATCTCGGCTGGATGAGTCGCGCTCTCCCAGTCGGCGAGAAGAAGCGGAGTCGCGGCATGCGACGCAACGGCCAGGTTGGTATAACACCCCGTCTCCAGGCGAAACGCCTCGCGCACTTCTCCGCCTCCGGCCGGCACTTGATAGAGCTTCTCCAAACCCACGTCCTCGGCCAGAAAATAGAGGGTTTGGCCGTCGGGGGTGATGCCAAACGTGGTCACCGTGCGATCCGAAGAGGCTGTGACGGCCCTCCAAGGCCCCCTGCCAGGCCAGTCGATCCTAGCGACGCGCGTGGCGTAGTAGACTCTGTCGCCCTCCTTGGTGATGAGGGCGTAAAGAGCATGGCCATCCGGGCTGAAGGTCGGGCGCCGGTAGCTGCCTTCAGTGGAAGTGAGCGCCCTAGGTTCTCCCCCGGTGACCGGCACTTCGTACAGTCCAAATACCACGTTGGCGTATGCCGCCTCCGTGCGATTGGTGGTGGCGGCGAAGACCAGAGACTGGCCGTCCGGCGCCCAGGCCGCGCTCAGTTCCTCTCCTGTATCAGTCTCGGTGCCGCCGTAACCGCGATGCGCCGTCAACCGGGTCCCCGCGAGCAGATCCTTCGCGGTGGCGCCCTCATGGAGTTCCTGGACGAAGAGGTGAATTTGGCGATCGTCGAGCCAGTGGTCCCAGTAGCGGATCGGAAAGCTTTCGTAGACGCGCGCGTGATATTTCCGGGCCTTGCGCTCCTCGGCGGCCTTCAGGTTGGCCGCGTCATCGGCTGCGCCGGGATAGACTCGGCTGGTGAACGCCAAGGCCTGGCCGTCGGGACGCCAGTGCGGCGCCGAAGCGCCTGTCGAAAGAGACGTGACGCGGACCGCTTCTCCGCCTGACGCGATATCGAGAATGTAGATCTGGGTGACATCATCCCCCTCGCGCTGCGCCGCGAAGGCGATGCGGCGGCTATCGGAGCTCCACTCGACGCCGGTTTCCGAGCTCTTCGTGTGCGTCAGCCGTCGTGGCGGCCCGCTGCCGTTGGCAGGGGCGATCCACAAGTCCGAGACCTGCTTCGATTCGTCGTAGGCCGGCTCATTGACGCTAAAGACCACCCAGCGGCCATCGGGACTGGGCACCGGAGAGCCGACGTGCTTCATCAGCCAGACATCTTCATGAGTAATCGGGGTTTTTGCCCCGAGAACCGCCGCGAGCGGGATCATTACGACAGCAGAACGAATCCAGAGGCGCATATAGCGGACTATAGCAATCGATAGCCGTCCGCACCAGCGCCCGGACCGGGTCCGAGTCTGGTTGCGCGTCGCGCAGCCTTCACAAAACATGTTTGACCGCAGTTCGCCGAACGAATGTTCCAGCCCTCACGTGGTTCTGGACGAACGGGGCTAGCTGAAACCGTAGTTACGCCGCCCGCTGAATCACAGGCCCGGATCGTTCGATTGCAGAGTGAGCATATTCTTCGCTCCAATGCCATTCCGAAATCCATCGTGGCGTAAACGCGGATCCAGGACTTCATTCCGGCGGGAACCGCTTTCGCCAGGGTAGTTTCCGCGAACACCATTTTAGGTATCTTCATGCGGTCTGATACGGTTTCAAACGGTGCCAAGGACAACCTTGGCTGAATATTGCGTCAAAGTAGCGGGACCTCGCCGGGCATACGGGGATTACATTTCCTTCCTCGGGGCGTTAGTTGGGACTGTGACACTGATGGCGCCGGGGTGACCTCAGGGCCCGGTCACGGCAGGCGTGGAGAAATTTGGGAGATCACCCAGCGGACCCGGCTCACCTGCGGGTGACTCAGCGAACCGCTGCGGCAGCCTTGCGGTAAAGCAGGTGCCGCCGCAATCGATGACCCTCCGGCAAGCGCGGATGGTCGAACGCACCATCGTAGGTCATCCCGATTTTTTCCATCACATGCACGGAACGGACATTGGCCGGCACCGTAAAGGACACCAGTTCGCGCAATCCGAGCGGGCCAAATGCATAATCGACGACCGCTCTAGCTCCCTCAGTCGCCAGTCCCTGGTTCCAAAAGGCCGCGCCGAGCCGCCATCCGATCTCCACACATGGCGTGAAATAGGCCTCGAACTGCGGGACGACCAAGCCGACGAATCCAACCAGTTCGCCGCTCGCAGCGAGCTCTGTGGCGAACGGACCGAAACCATGAATGTCGAAGTGAGCCTCCGCGCGGTCGATGAGGCGGTCGCTTTCCGCGCGTCTCAGGCAGGCTGGAAAGAACTCCATTACGCGTGGATCAGCGTTGATGCGGGCGAAGGGTTCGCGATCGGATTCCCTCCAGCGGCGCAGCAGCAGTCTTGCCGTTTCGAGCGCGGGCATTCTGTTCGCTTCAGTGACTCAACCGGCTGGCCAGCTGCGATTCGGTCACGCTCGTGCGAGTGGGACCGATGATCAAGATGCGCCACGGACCCGTGAAAGGCGTCGGGCCCTCCCACGCCAGATGTAACTCGTCCGAGCCTGCTGGCAGACGGGAGATCATAATCTGTCGGTCCTCGCGACTCACCGACATCGGCGGATAAATCCCTTCTCGCAGTTCGGTAACGGAAATCCAGCCGAGGCCCGGTTGCTCGGTGACGAACGGAAGAGCGATCACGGCATCGAGAGGAATCTTTGCGATCGCCAGGCGGTCGGGATCCCGAAAGGCGCTCCCCACGAACTCAAATTCGGTGGCCTCATTTTCGAGCGACATCCGTTCCAGCGGGCCCGAAGGCGGCACCACGTACCGGAAGGCGATTCCGTCGTTGTATGCTCGGACCTCCAGGTTGATGCGCCGGCCCAGGGACCCGTTCTGCATATACTCGGCCGTGAGCGCGTTATAGCCGCCCGCCGATGCCGTCTTCGAGGTCACGATTCCTAGGTTTTCGCCGAGCAGCGGTTGATCGTGGATCTCGAGACCCAAAAACGACGTGTTGATCAGGCGCTGGCCGCGGAACGAAACCTGGTAGGCCAGCCGGACCGGAGCGGCCGGCTGCGGGTGGGTGAGAAAGACGCGAAACTCGATTTGCCCATCCGGTGAAGCGACCCGGCGCTCATCCTGGGCGAGCGCTCCTCGGGCGGTGGCGAGCGCCGCCACGATCGGGGCAACGATTCGACCGGTCGTTCCAAGGCCGTATGCCAAATTTCACGATACCAGCAACGCGAGCCGGCCGGCGAGTATCGCGGGATCGATGGATTTTCCCAAGACGCCGCGTGGCCTTGGAATTCGAGCTTCGATGGCCGGCCCGCTTCGCAAGGAATTTTCGAGCCCAAGCTGGATGGAGTGCTCCGTTGGGAACCGGGAATCGTTACCGCCGCCTTCAACGATCGAATCTCGAACGATCGATCTCGCCGGTCGTTCTCAGTGCCGACGAGCGCCGCGCTGTCGAACGAGTCGACTTTGGTCAAACGAGGTTCGGCATGTAGATCCAAGGCGCGAAGGCCTCGACCAAGCCCTCGGCCATGCCGACGATGCGGCAACCCTTTGTTCGCGACACCTGACCGGGTTGAGTTCGTCTGCGAGAAGAACCTCGATCTCTAGCACCTGGTCGATAAGTAGAAGGCCGTGTGACGACGGCGTCTCTGAGGCCGTGGTCGGGCCGGCTGCCGCCGATCGGATGACCGTCGAGAGGCCAGTCCGGCCGATTGTAAGATCGCGGATCTGGGCCCGAGTCCACGCCAGAGTACTGTTCGGCACATGCTTGACCGGTGTCGGCGGGAGCGGCTGGCGCGCCAGCAGGGGGCGGGGGATTCACGGTGTGCGCCCAGGGTGGTGTGGTTTGAGGCCCCCGAGCGGCCTGGCTGGCCGCGGCGGATCGAACGAAACAGGCAAAGGGCGGCAAGACACGCGGGCGGCGCGGGCGCGGTTTGGAAAACGGCGAAGGTCCAATGCGTGGTTCCTCCAGCACGAAAATACGTGGCGATACCCTATCAGCGATGAGCCATTGAAGTATAATGGGCCACCAGAATTGGAGGTCGCGGTGCTGTCATGAGCAGCAAGAACAAAAGGAAGATTTCCCGCCGCAAATTCCTGGAAGGCACGGGCGTGGCATTGGTCGCTGCGGCCGAAGCGCCGTCGCTTGCCGCCGAGGACAAGGCCTCACCTTCCGGTCCGCGTACGCCCATCCGGGTGACCGTCAATGGCGCAACTCATCGCATTGAGGTGGAAGACCGGTGGACGCTGGTCGAGTTGCTGCGCGACCACTTCATGCTGACCGGCACCAAGATCGGCTGCGACCGGGGCGAATGCGGCGCATGCACGGTTCTGGCGGATGGTAAGCCCGTGTATTCGTGCAGCCAGCTCGCCGTGTGGATGGACGGGCGATCGATCCAGACCGTCGAAGGCTTGGCGCACGGCGACCAGCTCGATCCGCTGCAAACCGCCTTCATCGAGCACGATGCCCCGCAGTGCGGCTTCTGCACATCCGGGCAGTTGATGGCCGCGAAGGGACTCGTGGCGCACCATCCCCACGCGACCGAGGAGGAAGTGCGAGCGGGGCTTACCGGCAACATCTGCCGCTGTTCGGCCTACAACCGCTACGTCGAAGCGACCTTGGCCGTTGCGGGCACGGTACCGACCGGCGGCACTGCGAAATTTGTCGGAGCGCCGGGCGCGCCGCTTGCGCCCTTGCAGACAGCCGGCCATCCGACCCCGCGCATCGACGCCATGGAACGGGTGACCGGCAAGGCCAACTACACCGGCGACGTCCATCTACCCGGAATGTTGTACGCGCGCGTGCTGCGCAGCCCGCATCCGCACGCCCGGATCCGCAGCATCGACGTCTCCCAAGCAGCCGCCATGCCGGGCATCAAGGCCGTGATTACGCATGAGAACTGCACTGTGGTCTGGGGCGCGGGCGGCGTCGCCGGCGGCGTTCAATACAACGACCAGGTCAAAAAGATCACCAAGCAACGCCGGTATGCGTTCAACAACCCGGTGCGCTTCGTCGGCGACCCGGTGGCGGCCGTCGCCGCCGTCGACCGCCATCTGGCCGAGGAGGCGCTGGCGAAAATCAGGGTCGATTACGAGGTCCTGGCATTTGTGCTCGATCCGGAAGAGGCGCTGAAGCCGGAGGCTGCGCAGATCTGGCCGGAAGGAAACCTCTCGCTCAACGCCCAAAACGAGGCGAAGCCGATCGGGCAGCGGCGCGGCAATATAGAAGAAGGCCTGCGCGCGGCCGAGCACGTGTTCGAAAACCGCTTCAGCACGGCTTTCGTGCACAATGCGCAGATGGAGCCGCGCGCTTGCGTGGCCCTCTGGGAAGGCGACAAGCTTACCGTGTATACCCCCACCGGCGGCATCGCCAACTGCCGCCACGATATCGCTCGCGACCTGGGAATTCCGGATGAAAAGGTGCGGGTCATCTCGCAATACATGGGCGGCAACTTCGGCAACAAGAACCAGAATCAGGATGCAGACCTGATCACGGCCATGCTCGCCAAGCAGGCTGGGGCACCCGTGAAACTGGAAATGTCGCGCAAGGAAGATTTCATCGGCATGCACGGCCGCTGGCCGACCATCCAGTATTTCAAGGTCGGCGTCGACCGGGAGTCCGCACTCACGGCGATTCAACTTCGCGGCTACAGCGGCATGGGAGGCTACCGGAAAAATTCCGGAGCGATCGGCGGCATCGAAGCGTTCCACTGCGCCAACCTCGAGACCGCGATCTATCCTGTTTACACCAACCGCACGGTTTCCGGGAATTTCCGCGGCCCCGAGTTCCCGCAAGGGTATTTCGGATTCCAGTCGATGATGGACGACGTTGCCTACCGCGTCAAGATGGATCCGGTCGAGTTCGCCTTGAAGAACATGACGCGCAAGCCGGGCGAGCAGGCGGAGTACACCAACTACACGCTCGAAGAATGCATCCGGCGTGGGGCCGAGGCCTTCGAGTGGAAGAAGCGCTGGCGTGCGGAACCGGGTTCGGATCGCGGCCCTGTCAAGCGTGGTGCCGGCATGGCTTACATGGCGTTTCGGTCAGGAGTCGGCCGCAGCAATGCGGTGATCCGCGTGGATGCCAAAGGCAAGTATTACGTCCACGTCGGTGTCACCGACGTGGGAGCCGGGGCCAAAACCACGATGGGGCTGATCGCTGCCGAAGCGCTGGGTGTGCCACTGTCGAAGGTGAAGGTGATCTGGGGCGATACCGATCGCTGTCCGTACTCAGTAGGCGAATCCGGCAGCCGCACCACGATCATGACCGGCCAGGCCGTCGTCGAAGCGGCGCGCGACATCCGCCGGCAAATCGCCGAAAAGGGGCTGCCTGCGGGAAATGACTTTCTCACTGCCGAGGCGTCCCCGAATCCCACCGTGGCGGGCGGGAAGGTGCGCAATGCGTTCGGCGCGCATTTCGTGGAGGTCGAGGCCGATACCGAGCTGGGCCACCTCCGCGTGGTCAAGTATCTCGCCGTTCACGATTGCGGGCGCATCATCAATCCGCTGACGGCCGAAGGACAGATCAAGGGCGGCGCGCTGATGGGCATTGGCATGGCGCTCCACGAAGATCTGCTGTACGACCATCAGACCGGCCAGCCGTTGACGCCGGGCTACTACGGAGCGCGCGTGCTGACGCACCGGGACGCGCCTAATATAGAGGTGATGTTCATAGAAAGCGACGATGGCTACGGTCCTTACGGGGCCAAGAGCATCGGCGAATCCGGAAAGGTACCGGCGGTGGGCGCGGTGGCCAACGCGGTCTTCAACGCTCTCGGTCATCGCCTGAAAGACCTGCCTATCACTCGAGACAAGGTTTTGGGGGTGCTGGTATGAAGGCTTTCACGAACGCCAATCCGCGGGATCTCCCGCAAGCCGTGAAACTGGCGCACGAGGCACGCGTCGCTGGCCACACTGCCGCCATCGCCGGCGGTGGCAGTGATCTACTCGGCATGGCGAAAGATCACCTCGTCGATCCGGATGTTCTGATCCACTTGAGGGGGATCAAAGGCCTCGATCGGGTGACCGAAGAAGCCGGTGGCGCACGCATCGGCGGCCAGATCACGCTCGACGCGCTCAGCAGTCACCCGCTCGTTCGCAGCCGGTACGCCGTGCTGGCCGAGGCTGCCGAAAGCGTTGCCACGCCGCAGATCCGCAACGTCGGCACGCTGGCCGGCAACGTCTGTCAGCGCCCGTGGTGCTGGTATTTCCGCAACGGCTTCCCGTGCTACAAGGCCGGCGGCAACCAGTGCTTTTCGGTCACCGGCGAGAACCAGTTCCACGCGATTTTTGGCGGGGGCCCCAGCTTCATCGTGCACCCGTCGGATACCGCGCCGGCGCTGGTGGCGCTGGATGCGAAGTTCCGCATCGTCGGGCCGTCGGGCGAACGCGTGGTGCCGGCAGCCGATTTCTTCGTCCTGCCCAAGCAGAACGCCGCGCGCGAAAACGCCCTGGCCGACGACGAAGTGCTGGCCTCGATCGAGATCCCGCCGTCCTCAGCCGGGATGCGGAGCACGTATCACAAAATCCTGGATCGCGAGGCCTGGACTCACGCCGTGGTGAGCGCGGCTTTCGTACTCGTCATGGACAAAGACGTGTGCCGCTCCGCCCGCATCGTCCTGGGAGGCGTCGCCCCCATTCCGTGGCGGGTACCCGAGGCCGAGCGCTTGCTCGCCGGCCAGCGCGTCACGCCGGAACTGGCAGCGCAGGTCGGGGAGACCGCCCTGGCCGGGGCCACGCCGCTTCGCAAAAACGCTTACAAGGTGCCGCTGACGAAAGCCGTAGTTCGCCGCACGCTGGTCGAGTTGGCCGCTCGGGCTTAAGTGGCGTCAGGCTCCCGCTTGGCGCAGCCGCGAAACCCCCTGATTGGGGAAGGCCATGAACCGCCTTTGATCTCTTCCTGATTCCGCCTTACCGCAGCGTCGCCATGACCGATGTCTGGTATGCGGTCACGTTCCTGAGCCTGCTGGTGGTCGGGCCTTGCGGGATACCGCCTTCAAACGCATCCTCTCCACGGCGCCGCTCGGAGCCAGGGCCAGGGTGGCAGGGCCGTTCGGGAATTTCGCGCTTTCCAACCATGCTACTCGCCCCGCAGTGCTGCTGGCGGGCTGCATCGGGATCACTCCGTTTCGCAGCATGGCCCGGCATCTGGCTCATGAGAAGCGGACGTGTCCCATCTGCTCTCTTACGCCAAGCGGCGGAGAGAAGATGCCCATTTCTCGAAGAGCTCTGGGCGTTGAAGAACGAAGATCCCGGGTT
>Ga0182040_10000630_pt1 | contig 16115 bp, 14 predicted proteins | sample flu12Cox44000176_FD_125973 | JGI IMG/M metagenome (GOLD analysis project Ga0182040, IMG submission 125973) | Lab enrichment of tropical soil microbial communities from Luquillo Experimental Forest, Puerto Rico - flux8day.12C.oxic.44.000.176 | ecosystem: Environmental > Terrestrial > Soil >... | reverse complement strand
TGATTCGGAAGTTTGTGGAGGCCAGTGGAATTCCGTTCCTGCCGATGTCGATGGCCAAAGGGCTGCTGCCGGACTCACACCCACAGTCCGTCGCGGCCGCGCGCTCACTGGCGATCGCCCGCGCCGACACCGTCTTGCTGGTCGGTGCCCGCCTGAACTGGCTACTCGGCCACGGGGATTCGCCGCAATGGTCGGCCGACGCCAAGTTCGTGCAGGTCGACATCGCGGCGTCGGAATTCGACAGCAACCAACCGATAGTGGCGCCCCTGGTGGGCGACATCGGCTCGGTGATGTCGGCGCTATGTGACGCCGTGGCTGCGCGGCCGATCGTGGTGCCCGCGGACTGGTTCGACTAGCTGGCCGACCGCAGGGCCCACGACAACGCCAAGATGCGTCAGCGCCTGGACGAAGATCCACACCCCATGCGGTTCTACAACGCGCTCGGCGCCATTCGCTCCGTGCTGCAGGAAAACCCGGGAGTCTATGTGGTCAACGAGGGAGCCAATGCACTGGACCTGGCCCGCAATGTCATCGACATGGAGTTGCCGCGACACCGGCTCGACACGGGGACGTGGGGCGTGATGGGTATCGGGATGGGCTACGCGATCGCCGCCGCGGTCGAGACCGGTGATCCCGTCGTCGCGATCGAGGGCGACAGCGCATTTGGCTTCAGCGGCATGGAAATCGAAACGATCTGCCGTTACCGCCTGCCGGTCACCGTCGTCATACTCAACAACGGCGGCGTCTACCGCGGCGACGAAGCGCCCACCGGAAACGATCCGGCGCCGACCGTGTTGAGCGCGCGGGCACACCACGAACTGATCGCAAAGGCGTTCGGCGGCCACGGATATCACGTCACCACGCCGTCGGAGCTGAGGTCGGCGCTCGCCGAGGCGATCGCCTCCAAGGGGCCGTCCATCATCGACTGCGAACTCGACCCGGCGGCCGGGGTGGAAAGCGGACACCTGGCAAGCCTCAACCCGACCAGCGCGGCCGGACCGCCGCCCGCCGCGGTCAGCGCCGACGGGTGATACCCAACAGCTGCGTGTCGAAGAACTCGTTCAGCGCCAGCTGTCGCGCACATGCGGTGAGGGCGCGGGCGATCGGTGACCCCGGCTCGGCCGAATTGGTGGCCAGCACGATCTCGGCTTTAAGCGCCGGATCGACCATTTCGACCGCGCGGATTCCTGCGCCCAACGACGACGTCCACAACCAGGTATGTGGCACGATGCACGCCCAGTTGCCCGCAGCGACCTGCGCGAATAGTGAAGCGACGGAGTCCGTTTCGACTTGCGGCGTGACCGTGATGTCGTGGCGGCCGAATGCTTTGTCGATGATCTGCCGGTCCCGCATGTCGGGGGTGAGCAATGCCAGCGGCAGTTGCGCGGCCTCCGGCCACGTCATCGTCGACGCGCCGGAGGGCAACATGTCCGCCGAGGACAGCAGTACATAGTGCTCCTCATAGAGCGGCACCAGATTCAGGTCGTGACCGTCGTCGGGCGCGGTGTGCACTATGGCGGCGTCCAGGTCGAACTCGCGCAGCCGCCGGTACAGTTCGGAGGCCGCCAACCGGGAAAGGATCTGCACCTTCGCCAACGGATGGTCCGAGCAGAAGGCCGAGAGCACCAGGGACGCCGTCGTGGACGCGGTCGGAACCGTGCCCAGCCGAAGCGTTCCAGTGATGCCGGACCGAACGGCGTGCACCTCGGCCTTGAACGCATCGTGCTCGGCAAGGATCCGCTTGGCCCACACGACCAATCGCTCCCCTTCGGGTGTCAGGCCCTGGAAGCTGTGCCCGCGATTGATCAGCGTGACGTTCAGCTCTCGTTCGAGTTTGGCGATCGCGGCGGACAGTGCGGGTTGCGAAACGTAGCACTTCTCGGCCGCCCTGGCGAAGTGGCGCTCCTGGGCGACCGCGACGAAGTACTCCAATTGGCGGAAAAGCACCCGCACCTCCTCGGCCTTCGGGCACCGATCTCGCTGAGGCTAACGCGTAGCTAGCAGGCCAGCCAATCCAGTGTCTGCGACAACCCCAAGACTTCCACTCCGATAGCACGGCATTCGTCAATGCCCCGGTCATACAAGCCCGAGATCGCGTCCGACACCAGGACGATCCGGAAGTCGCGTTCGGATGCCTCGTAGATCGACGTACGAGGGCAGTTCGGGAAGTTGCAGCCCGCGAAAACCAGTGTGTTGCTTCCACTTTCGCGCAGGTGACGGTCGAGATCGGTGTCGTAGAAGGCACCCCATCTCGGTTTGTACATCACGTGCTCACCGGCTCCGACTCGCTGGAACCCACCCGCCAGCAGCAATTCGTGGTCCACTTCAACGACATTGGGCAATAGTTCCGCGGCAATCTGCGAACCGGAGCTGCCCGGTACGGCGATTCTCGCGCCTTCCTCGATCGATTGCCGCCGCACCAGGTCGGCGTTCGACCCGTCCGGCCGGTACAGCCGGATGACATGCACGATGGGCCGCCCGCGTTCGCGGAAGGCTGTCGCCAACTTGGCCATTGCCGGGATCGCCGCACGCGTGCCCGCAACCGGCATCGGAGCGTCACCGCCGGGGAGGTCCAGGAAGTCGCGTTGGACATCGATCAGCACCAGTGCGGCCGAACTCGCCGACGGACGCGTGTAGCGATCAGGTGTGGTCATGTCTGCCCTTCGCCGAACCCGCCCGTGACGGGGTCGAACTCAACCGGAGATCGGATCGTTATCATGGCAAGCCGGGAAAGCTGCCAATGTTTGCTGAAAACCGTAATGGATAGACAGCCAGTAGAATACCGTTGTGTTGACTGCGCCGTCTCAAGGGGTGAAAGCCATGCGCCAAGCGGTTCGTTATCTATTCGTTATGGTAGCGATCACGGGCATGAGCGCGTTGGGGAGCGGCACCCGCAGCGTGGCCGCGGTTCCCGTGCCCGAGCCGGTTCCCGGAGTTGCCGCGGTTTTGCCGGCTAATGGCGCGGTGGTGGGCGTTGCGCATCCGGTCGTGGTGACGTTCACCGCCCCGGTCACCGATCGCGTCGCCGCCGAACGGTCGATCCACATCACCCAGCTAAACGAGCCGGACAATATGCCGGGACATTTCGAGTGGGTCGAGAACAACGTGGTGCAGTGGGTCCCAAACCACTACTGGCCCGCTCACACCCATGTCTCGGTGGGAGTGCAGGCCCTGACGACCGGGTTCGAGACCGGTGACGCATTACTAGGTGTCGCCAGCATTTCCGAGCACACCTTCACCGTCAGCCGCAACGGAGAGGTGCTGCGCACGATGCCGGCGTCCATGGGTAAGCCAAGCCGCCCGACACCCATCGGCAGCTTCACCGCCCTCGAGAAGGACCGGACCGTGGTGATGGACTCGCGGACCATCGGTATCCCGCTGAGTTCACCCGAGGGATACAAGATCACCGCCCAGTACGCGGTCCGGATCACCAATAGCGGCGTCTACGTGCACTCGGCCCCCTGGTCGGTTGATTCGCAGGGCCACGCCAACGTCAGTCACGGATGCATCAACCTGAGCCCCGACAACGCCGCGTGGTACTTCAACCAGGTGAGCGTCGGCGATCCCGTCCAAGTCGTGGCCTGACGGTCGCCGGCGCCCCCCGTAGCAAATTGCTTCAGCGTCAGCACTCGGTCCTACCGTTGCCGGATGCGTACCGGAAGCCGGAGAAGCCGCCGAGCGGCGCGCCGGCCCCGACAGACATCTTCCGCGCGGCGGTGCGAGACGCCAAAATAGGTGCGGACAAAGACATTCCGCACCTATCGGCGGACCTGATCGACAAGTACGTGTCGGATCTGCAGTTACTGAGTCTGATTTAGCCCCGGCTCGGCTAGCTGGGCAACCCGGCCTTGATCGTGGCTTCTTGCTTGCGGCCGACATCGATCGCAAGGGCTGGAGGGATCGGATCGTTAGGCGCGCTGTCGAATTCCAGATTGACCAGCGCCTTGCCCTCGGTGAACAACAGCACCGTCACCGCTTGAGGATTGTCCGGCGACGTACCGGAAATCATTGACCCGTTGGAACCGACATCGACCGGCTGCCACGTACCGGTGACCCTGCCCGCGTAATTCTCCTTGGTGTTCGCGACTCCCCCGGCTGCGGCCACCGGATCATCGAGGATCAAGATGGTGACCCCGATTCGGCGGCTGTTGTCGCTGTTCGTGAAAAGCTGCGCAACGCCGGGCGCGTTATTGGGATTGAGCACCGGTGGTTGGGGCGTGGTCATATCAGCGGCGATGTCGCTGGCCTTGATCAGCAACGAGCTGTAATCGGTGGGTTGCACCGGCGGGGGGGCTGTCACGGTGCTCGAGCTAGTCGACGAAGGGGTGGCACTCGAAGACGTCGTCGACGAATGGGCGGCACTAGAGCTGGTCGACGAAGGGTGGGGATACGAACCCGGCCCCGGCACCCACGGCGATTTGGGTTCGTCGCTGCACCCTGTGATTGCGGTGCCGACAACAATAGTCGCGACCGCCCAGCCGACGATGGAGACCCGAGCGAGCTCCATGGGCATTCCTTCCGCGTCAATCCACGTCAATCCACGTCTGGTGAAATGCCGACATAGGGTAGTTCAACCGCGGCGCCTGACGCTACTGGGAAATTTCGGCGCGAACAAGGGCAGTGCCGGTTCGCGGCCTATGCTGGCGTGGGGCGGGGCGGCTTCATGGGGTGAGGAGACCATAGTGGCGGCTGCGGTGGCGCGTGCCGTGCGGTTCGACCGTTACGGGGGACGCGACGTGTTGTACGTGGCGGACATCGATATGCCGTCGGCCGGCCCGGGCGAGGTCGTGGTCGAAGTTCGCGCCGCCGGGATCAATCCCGGCGAGGCCGCCATCCGGACCGGAGCGTTGCACGATATGTTCCCCGCCACGTTTCCGTCCGGTGAGGGCAGCGACCTCGCCGGCGTCGTGACCACCATAAGGCCCGAGGTGACCGAGTTCTGCGTGGGCGACGAGGTTCTGGGATTCAGCTTCCGACGGTCCAGCCACGCCACCCACACAGCCGTCCCGGCGAACCAACTGATCCATAAGCCTCCCCAAATGAGTTGGGAGGTAGCCGGTTCGCTCTACGTGGTGGGTGCGACGGCGTACGCCGCCGTCCAAGCGGTCGCGCCCCGGCCGGGTGAGACGGTCGCCGTTTCGGCGGCCGCGGGCGGAGTCGGAAGCCTTGTCGTACAACTGTTGGTGAGGCACAAGGCGGTGGTGCTTGGCATCGCAGGGCCGGGCAACGCCGACTGGTTGCGCGGGCACGGCGTCATCCCGATCGCCTATGGCGAAGATCTACAAGGGTTGGCCAGACGCCTGCGCGAGGCGGCGCCGAACGGAATCGATGCATTCATCGACTTGTTCGGCCCGGACTACGTCCAGCTCGCCGTGGACCTCGGGGTGGCACCGGAGCGCATTGACACCATCATCTCGTTTCAGAAGGCCGCCGAAGTCGGGGCCAAGATGGAGGGCAGCGCCGAGGCCTCGACACCGGAGGTGCTCACCGAAATCGCCGACCTGGTCGCCAGTGGCGCCCTCGAGTTCGAAGTTGCCGCGACCTATCCGCTGGACCGGGTCGCCGACGCATACGAGGAGCTCGAGAAGCGGCACACGCACGGCAAAATCGTTCTACTGCCTAAGGGTTCGCCTTAGGACGCCCGCCACTGCCCACTCACCCCATACCGACCTCGACGATTTTGATGATCACGAACACGACGGCCACGACCAGATAGCCGCGCAGGGTGAACAGCCCGGCCCGGCGGACCGGTGACATGGTCGGCCGAGCAAGCATTGCGAGGTTGGGGGTCTGCCAGTTTGCCCTGTCCTGTTGGCGGACGGCACGCCGTTCGGCTCGCGTAAGCAACGGGGTGTCGTCGAGGTCGGTGACTTCGGCGTCGTGCGGGTCGTTAGACCGCCGGCCGGCGATGAGAACGGCGGCGCCGCCAACGATGCCGATCACTGCGCCGCCCGCGAGCCCGGCCTCGATGGTGGCCGCGGACAGGCCCCGGAAGAAGGTCGTGGCAGTCAATGCGAGCGACAACAGCACCAGAGACCACACGGTGATCCACGCGACGACGTTCTGCCGCACGGTGTTTACCCACGGCCCCAGCACCGCGCGGTCGTTGCACAGCAGGACCAGGAACACCGTCGCCGACGGCAGTAGAACACCGGCGAGCGCCTGCACGCCCTGGGTCACCAAGCCGAGAATGTGGTCGGGGCTGAACGCGACCGCGGCCGACACCGCGAGGAGGAACGCGTAGCCACCGTAGAACAATGGAGCCTCGGTGATCTTCCAATGCAGTGAGTGCCGCCTGCCCATCGCGTCACCGATCGCATAGGTGCTGGCCAGCCCGATGGCATTGGCCCCGATCAGCGACGCGTCCAACAGGATGATCGCGAACAGCACTCCCACTGTGCTGCCGAGGTGCCTCGACAGCGCGGATGCGACCGCGCCCGCGTCGGTGAAGTTGCCGACGTCGGCGGTGCCGGCCAATCCGAATGCGGTCACCGCCATCAGAGCCGTCGCACCGGCTATGACCACGACAATTCCGATGACCAAATCGGCCCGTGCGTAAGGAATCCAGCGTGCCGTGATGCGTTTATCCACCACGGTGGACTGCTGGAAGAACAACTGCCACGGCGACACCGTGGTGCCGACGATGGCGACGACCAGCAGCAGCACGGTGGAGTTGAGCCCACCCGAGAACTGCGGCATCAGCCCGCCGGCGGTCCCTTTCAGGGAGGGATGCACCAGCAGCACCATCGGGATGATCAGCACGTTCACTGCGATCAGCAGGAACATCAGCCCCTCCCAGCGGCGGAACGAGCCCCCCGCCACCACCGCGAACAAGAGCACGGCAGCGGCCGGGATCGCGATGATTTTGGGGCAGCCAAAGAACCCGAGTGCCAGTGATACACCGATGAATTCGGTGACGATGGTCAAGGCATTGAGGATCAGTAAATCGCCGACGCTGAAAGCACCCCAGAACTTGCCGAAGCGCTCGAAGATCAGCCGCGCGTGGCCGACCCGGGTGACCGCGCCCAGCCGCAGCACCATTTCCTGGTTTACGTACAGCACGGGGATCAGCATGGTCAGCGTCCACAACAGGCTCATCCCGTAGTTCTGACCGGCCTGTGCGTAGGTCGCGACGCCACCGGCATCGTTGTCGCCCACCATCACAATGAGCCCGGGACCGGTGATGACCATAAGTGTCCGCAGGCGCCGCCAGCGGCCGCTAAAAGCACCGGCGCCGTCGCGCCGGATGCGGCCGAACGCGCCGACGATGTCGCCGGTGTGCGCCGAATCCAACACGGCCTGGCCGCACACATCGGGGACGGGCGGGCCGCCTCGGAACTGAGTGGAGATCGAAGTCATCGGATTTCTCACTATCTCAACAAGTTCGGGCTCGGGTGAGCGAAGGTGTGCTGGTCGCACGGACGCGCGCTCAATCACCGGCGGTTGCCCGCGCCGTCGGACGGATGCCCGCCCAGCGAGGCCGTGATGACCGCGATCGGCATCCGCGAGACATAGAGGTTGGCCCGCTCCTGGGGAGTCAGCCCGCTCCGAGCGCGCAGCTTGCTGGCCAATAGCCGACCTGAACGCAGCAATGACCGGCCCCGGCCATTCGTAAGACCGAAAAGACGGTGTGCAACAACAAAAGCCATGATCTTCTCCTCGCCAGAGGGCCCGATCGGCTCGTGTCATTCGACGACGTCACCGCGTCAACTGCACGCAAGCTTGCTGAGCCGCAAAGCATTTAACGCAGTCGGTCGACTCTCGCTCGAAAACTCAGACGGCAGAAGGAATGCCGGAACCGGATCGGGACAAGATGGATTTCGGATAGGGACTATCGCCTGGACTGGTCTCGCTCATCTCGCCCTCACCTCCTCACGGCCGGGACACACGCGGGTGTCATCACATTCACCTGGACGGAAGAGGCACGAAATGACCGGCGGCGGAGCGCCGATCGCACCCCTCTCGTCGGAGCTTCGGCACTGCACGGCGTATCCGGAACTTCGTCCGGAAGCCACCTGGGCTCAACCCTTGGGTCCGGGAGGAGCTGTCCTGACCCGGGGCGTCTCTCGACGTTCGGGGTCAGTGGCCTGTATCCGTGCAGACGCCTCACCTACCGAGGTGCTTGCTCATCCATCTTGCATGGCGACCCAGTGCTCGTCAAACTTCTTGACGCAACCCTTACGCAAGGTTTTCGTAACCAACGCCCAGTTTGCGTTTCGTGGGGCTTCCGCGCCTACCCTCGAGGGCATGGCCAATACTTTGCAGGATCCCCGGGTCGCGACCGTACTCGATCGGATGTACACGCAAGCGAAAAATCAGATGTCGCTGTTGCGCGAAAGGCGGGGCGATTTCGACCGGCCGATGAACGCGCACGAGCGCGCCGACGCGATGAGCGAGTTCTACATCCCGGTGACGCCGGAGGCCGGCCGGCTGCTGTATTCGCTGGTGCGGGCGACCCGCCCGACGACGGTGGTCGAATTCGGTATGTCTTTCGGCATATCTGCCGTTCATCTTGCGTCGGCGGTGCGCGACAACGGCAGCGGCCGGGTGGTGACCACCGAGCTGAGCGCGCCCAAGATCGCCGCCGCGAAGCAGACATTCGCCGAGACCGGCTTGGATGACCTGATCACCGTTCTCGAAGGAGATGCGCTCACGACACTGGCCGGCGTCGACGGACCCGTTGAATTCGTCCTGCTCGACGGTTGGAAGGATCTCTATCTCCCGGTGGTCAAGCTGCTCGAACCGCGCCTGTCGACGGGAGCGTTGGTTGTCGCCGACAACACCAACGCCGCGGACACTCAGCCCTATCTCGACCGCGTGCGCAATCCCGACAACGGCTACGTGAGCTTCAACTTCCTCGTCCGGGAGAGCGACAGCATGGAAATCAGCTGCCGCACAGGCGATTAAAGTCTATCTCAGGGACTCCTCGAGCCACGGCGTCAGCCATTTGACCCCTTCCGGGGTGAGGTGAACGCCGTCGCTGCGCACCTTGATGCCGTCGACCTTCGCGGTGTAAACGCCGTCGGGACAAAGCTTTTTGTTCAGGTCGAGAATCTGCACATTCGGATGCTGCGCAACCGTTTTGCGCAACATGGTGTTCCAGAGATTTACCCGGTCCGGCTGATCCTCCGGGTACAGGCGGCCGTCCGGCTTTTCGCCGCCCCTGCTGTAGGGCACCGTGGCCACCACCACGCGAAGACCGGTGGAGCCCAGGATGTTCAGCGCTCGCTGCAACTCCCCGTTGAGATACGCGTCGAAGGTCGGATCGCCGATATGGGTCCATTGCCCCTCGTTGACGCGGTCGACCGTCTCCCAGCGTCCGATGATCAACAGCGCGACGTCTGGCTGATCTTGGCCGATCTGCGTCGACCATCTGATTGGCCAGCCGTCGCATTCCGGTCTCTGCTCAAGCGTTTGACCGATATACCGATAAGGTGTCCCGCGCACCAGGCTGCAGCCGATGACCGTGTGATCGACGAACGCGAATCCGGGTGTCGGCGGGAGGTAATGCATCCAGGTCCACCCGATGGAATCGCCGAACACCGAAACGGTGAACGGCCGATGGGGATCTCGCGGCCCGACCGGTCCCGGGTGACTCCCTCCCGGTGGTGATGGGGAGACCGCGGCGACCGCCGACACTCCGGGCGGTAGGCCGGCCTCACGCAAGCCGGTTCCGGTTCCGACCGGAACCACCAGTAACGTCACCGCGGCGGCGCTCGCCACGGTGGCCGCCGCCAGGGGCAACAAGGGCACCCGCGCGGGCCGCCAGCGGCGGATGGGTTGTTCGATCAGCCACCACGAAACGGCGGCCACCGCCACCGTGGCGGCGCACCGAGCGGCGAACAACGGCGGTCCGGACCATCCGGTGCGCTCGCCGTTGAGCGCCAAGAAGATTGGCCAGTGCCACAGATAGATGCCGTAGGAGATGGTTCCCAGCCACACCAAGGGACGCAGGGCCAGGAGGCGGGCGATCGCTCCGCGCTGCTCCATCGCCACCGGAGCGACGACGACGACGGACGCGATCGCGACCCCGATCAGCAGCCCGTGACGAAACTCGGCCGCACTGCCCGTGGCGTAATGGGTCGCCGCCGCCAACGCCGCCAGGCCGAGCAGCGGCAGCAAGCGGGCGACCCGCCGTCCCCACCGCGTCCCGATCAGGCACCAGCCGCGGTTCAGCGACGGCCAATCCCGCACCAACAGGGCCGCCGCGGCGGAGCCGGCCAACAACGCCTCGGCACGGGTATCGGTGCCGAAATATATCCGGTCACGCGTGGTCTCGGAGGCAAGGACGATGGCGACCGCGGCTGACGCCAGTGCGCCCACGGTGGCGATCACGAAGGTGGCGAACCGTACCCCGCCGACCGTGGCCCGTCTGAAGTAGCGACTGGCCCGCGCGGCCAGCATCACGGTCACTGCGATCAACAGGATCGGCCAGATGAAGTAATACTGTTCCTCCACGCCGAGCGACCAGGTGTGCTGGAGGGGGGACGGCGGAGCGCCCTGGGTGAAATAGTCGGTCTTTTGGGCCACGAACCGCCAATTCGCCACCCACAAAAACGCTGCGAGCGCGTCGTTGCGTAACCCGCTGAGGGCCTGAGCAGGAAGGAGTGCACGCGCCGCACCCACGGTGAGCACCATCAACAACAATGCGGGCAGCAGCCGCCGCGCCCGCCGAATCCAAAAGCCGGTCAGCTCAATGCGACCGGTACGTCGGAGTTCGTCCAGCAGCAGCGAGGTGATCAGGAATCCGCTGAGGACGAAGAAGATGTCGACGCCGATGAAGCCGCCGCTCACGCCGGGGATGCCGCCATGCCCGACGAGCACCAGCGCCACCGCTATCGCGCGAAGCCCGTCCAGCGCCGGAATGCCACTGCGCCGTTCCGGTTGATCCCAGATCGCGAGCCGGCCGACACGGCGCACCGGAGCAACCCATCGGGGCCGCCGAGCAGAACTCTCCGGTGCGGGGTGCCGCCCGCCCGGCTCAGAGTCCGCTGTTAGCGCGCCCTGACCACCTTCTCGCCCGGCGCCAAAGTTGATGCCGATACGTCGCTGCCCCTCCTCTTGATCGCAGCAAGCCTAATTGCGAGGAGGCCGGGATCGCAGGAGGACACGCGCGCCTATGGCGGTCTGGCTGGCGGGTGGTGTGTCCACCGACTCGAATAATGTCGTCGGCGCGTCAGAGCGGAAATCGGTTGCGCACGCCATTGAAGCGCTCCCACATCAAAGCGGTACGTTCGGCGCTGGTGACTCTCGCGGTCTCTGGCGGTAGCGCACGTGCGAGTTCCGCATGCTTGGCGAGCCGGGTGGTCAGTGCCGCAGGCTGACCCGCGAGCATGTGGCGGTAGGTGAGGTTCCCGCGTTCGAATCCCTGGGTGTCGATCCAGTTGCGGAAGCCCGGGTCCTGGTGGGCCAGAATCAGTCTGACCTTGCCGTCATTGTCGACCGATGCGCGGCTCGGGGTGTAGCTCACCGGCCGGTAGAGAAAGTCCATGCTGGTGAAGTACGCGCCCATGTTCGTGATCATCCACAAGCCCTCGTGGGCGTCGAACTCGATGATGAGAGCCTCGTCGGGCCCCAGTTCCCAGTACATGTTGGCGGCGGTTCGGCCGCGTTTGCCGTCTGCCTCGGATGCGTCCGGGCGAGGGAACCGATTCGGATGCTCATTGTCGACGCCGCCGTAGGTGAACGGGAACTCGGGCCAGTCGCTCATGAGCCCGCTGACGAAATCACCCGCCCAGCGCATCGCCTCGACCATCGTGCCGGGCGTCGGCATCGGCTTCGGCGAGGTCATGCCGACGCGCTCGATTTGCATCCGCGCGGGACACTCATCCCAGCGGTCGAATCCTTGGCGGATGAACACCTTGCGCGAATTCGCGGTGGTCGGTAACCAGTTGGGCTCGCGCTCGGGACCACCGATGTACAACTCGAACCTCCCGTCCGGCGCGACGCGGAGTTGGCCGCCGAACAGGTTCACCTCCGGCACATCGCCGAATGGCTCGTGCAGGACGTGCGGACCGTCGGGACGCGCCCCCTGCACGGTGATGTTGAAAAACGTGGCCGTGCCGCGCGTTCCGGTGATGCGGTAGGTCGATTCGCCGTCAATCCAGACCTGTTGGTAGGTGAAATCGGCGCAGTCTCCCCCTAGTTTGCGGGTCGGGTTACAGAAGGCGTGCATCATCGGATAGCGGGTGTCGCGGGTTTCCAGGGCCAGATCGAAGGCCTGCCCCAGGTTCTGGGTGAGAAAGCGAAACGCGTCGACGCGCTGCAAGCCTGAGGTCGCGTTGAAATCCTTGAACGCTTGCTTGCCAGCGGCTTTCAATCGCTCGCAGAATTCGTTCCACGCGCGATCGAGTGCCGCGTCATCTGCCCCATCACCGAAAGCCACTGCACCTTCTCCTCTGCTCAGCCGCCAAGTCTGTCGAGCAGCGCGCTCACCGTCGCGCACGCTCGCCCGGCCGCCGCCAACCTGCCTTCCGCATCGATTCGTGGCCCGAGCAATTCCAGGTCGAAACCGAACCGATAGCCCTCGGCCAACGCCTGGGCCACGAACGACTCGATCGGAATCGCGCCGTCACCGGGCACCGCGCGGGCCGGTAGAGCCCGGTCTCCCAGCACGTAATCACTCAACTGGATCAGCTGCGTCCGCGGAAGCGCCCGCCGCAGCAGGCCCGCGAGATCGGCTTCGGCCCAGCAGTGAAACAGGTCGATGCAGATGCCAAGTCCCGCCAGCTCGGCGAGGGTGATGGTGTCACGCAGGCTGTGAGCGAGGTGGATGTCAGCGTAGAGGCTGGACGCGTTCTCGATGGCGAGGCCGACGCCGGCCTGCTCGGCCTCTTGCGCGCACGGCTCGATCGCACGACAAAACCGCTCGGCTGCCTGCTCCCAGGTGAGTCCACCGCGGCCGCCGGTGAGCATATAGATGCACCGCGCACCCGCGGCGGCGGCGGCATCGATCAGCCGGGACAAGTCCGCTCGCGCGGCGTGGACCGACCGCGCGTCCCCTGACATCCGGCCGGCGCCGAACAGGTGGCAGACCGCCTCGACCGCGTAATCGTCGGCTCGAAACAGGCGCACGAAGCCGGGGTCGAGAAGTTGCGCGTCGAGGACGCTCAGGTGTCGCAGGCCAAGGGCCGTCCAATGGCTTTGCAGCTCAGCAGGATCCGCCCCGAGAAACGTCACATTGTGGACCGACAGCCCTTCGTGCGTGAGCATCTCAATCGCGCTTTTCGATGCTGACTCCGAACCGCTCCCGGAAGGGCGCGAATTCAGCGTGCAGGTCTTCGACGTTCTCACCGATGCCGGCCAGCAGGCTGGTGGAGTAGCGGAACTTCCCATAGCGGTCGCCGCGGTTGCGGACCAGGTAATCACGCATCGACGCATCGGCCTCGCCGGTCAGGGCCCGCCCGCAAAATGCGTAGTAGCGGCCGACGGTTCCGACCGGGTCCGCGATGAAGTCGGTGTAGGGGATGTGCAGGATCCGCGGGTCGTCCACCATCGGGTTGGTCATGGTGTTGGCGATGCTGGCCCGGGTCATCTCGAGGTGCTTCTTCGCCTCGACCGCGAGATCGATCGGACCGACGATGCCGTCGAGGATGTCGGCCATCATCATGGTGCGCGAAGCCGCGACCTGGACCGGGTCGCGATGCAACCACAGCAGATTCGCGTCGGGATAAGTGTCGAAGAACTCCTTGAGACGAAAGCCGTGAAACCCCTTCAGGACCCAATATCTTCGGGGCCGGTTGTACTGGAACTGTTGCAGCATCGCTCTGTGCAGACGGTACTGCGCGGCCGAGTCCGTCGGCAGACCGGCCACCAGCGTCTGCATCGGCACCCGCCACCACGCGGTCGGAGTCATTACCCGAAAGTCGAAGGCCCAGGTGCGCTCATCTTCGGGAAGACCGTCACCGAGCATGTCGTTGTAGGGGTGGCTGAGTAGCCACTTGGGCATCTTCGCATTGATCTCGCGCCAGTCTGAGTCGGCCCGGGCTCGGCGGGGATCGTCCGCGGGGCCGATGCCGGGAGGCGGTGACGGGTACATCACCTCCCAGAACCGCAGCGCGCGCGCGTTCGGGTCCACCGCCATCAACGCGTGCACGAGCGTGGTACCCGAGCGCGGCTCGCCCGTCACGAACATCGGGTGATCGATCACCTCGGCCCGGATCGGATAGCGGTTGCGGTCCTCGATGAACTGCAGCCGCGACGTAAGCAGCCAATGACAGACGCTTTCTGCCTGTTCAATGCCTTTGGCGTCCATGCCGATACCGTTCAAGTGGTCGACGGCTAATGCGAACCGCTCCGGCAGTGTGGGATCGCCATAGTCGTCCAGTCCCGTGTCGGCCCGCGCGCGGGCAAGCATCGCGGACGCATCGAGTCCCGCAGTCATGGCTGACCTCCGCACAAAGCCAACAGTTCGTCCTCCGTCTTGCGCACATTGGCTGCCGACGTGGCGCTGAACTCCAGTCCGGCCATCGCGCCGTAATCGAGGATCTTGGGAACGCGGAGCCCGGCATCGACATACGACTTGATGATTCGGGCAACCTGTCGTGGTGTGCCGTGCGGCACGACCGCCAGGATCGCTTCGGGCTCGACGCGGCCCAGGAAGTCGACGATCCGATCACGCGACAGTGTCGTCGGGTCAATGTCGTGGAACCCGCCCCAGTCATCGCCCATCGGATGGTCAAAGCCGAAGCGGCGCAGGGCTTCCGCCGAAACCTGCAGCAGGAAGGAAGACACCAGCGGAGCGCGGACGATCCGGTCGATCGCGTCGTCGTCTTCGCCGATCAGGCACACCTGCACAAAACAGGGCGTGATCGCCATCGGGTCGCGGCCGGCCCGTTCGGCCGATTGTCTGACCGCGCAGAGCATCTCAGCGTAGTGGTCGGGCGTCCACGCTCCGGCCGGCCACCAGCCGTCGGCGTAACGCCCGACGATGTCTAGCATCCGTGGACCGCTGGCGCCGATCCATATCGGCGGGAAGCGCCCGCCGTAGGGCTCAGTGTCCAGCCGAGCGTGATACAGCCGGTAGAAACGGCCCTCGAAGTCCACCGGCCCGTCGCTGTCCCAGAGCAGGCGGATGACCTTCAACGCCTCCTCGAAGCGGCCGACGGGTCGGGCGAAGTCGAATCCGTAGGGCAGGATGTTTTCGCTCTCACCGCTGCCCAGGCCGAGAATGAATCGCCCGCGGGACAGATGGTCGATGGTCAGCGCGCTTTGGGCCAGCATCGCGGGATGGCGACGTACAGTGTCCACAACACTGGTGGCCAGTCGCACGGTGTCGGTCAGCACGGCCGCGGCCGCGGCGACCGCCACGCCGTCGAGGTGGCGATGCGGCGATGGCGATGACGTTGCGAGGTCAGTGAACTCGGACGTCCACAGTGCATCGGGCCAAAAGCTCACCATGTGATCGGGCAGCCAGATCGAGTGGTATCGACCGGTATCCAGCTCAGCCAGGTCCGAGAGGTTCAACGGGAGCGTGGTGCGCACAAACGCGGCGGGCGAGACGCGCATCAGTGACCTGCGCTCAAATCGAAGCCAGGGCGAAAACGAGAATTAGGCCGTGTCAGTAACACCGCGACACTGAAACGGCGCACACGACACGCCGGGGCAAGTGTGCGTAGCTTCAGTCTCGAGGAACGCGGCTGGCGCCCGTTCGAAGGTTGGCGACACTCGTGCGCGGAAAGGCGCGGGTCTGGGCTCACCGCGGGACCCACTCCGATGTCAGCGCGAACTCCGACAAATACTTGGTCGAACTCCAGCCGCCGTCGACGACGATCGTCTGCCCATTGATGAAACTTGCGCCCGGCGAGCACAAGAACGCCACGGTGCTGGCGATGTCATCGATGGTGCCCAACCGCTGATGGGGCGTCATCTCGGTGTTGATCTTCCGGAACCGCTCGTCTTCCAGTCGCTTCTCGACCATCGGCGTTGCCGTCACACCGGGTGCGACGGCGTTACAGCGGATGCCGGAGGCCCCGTATTGGCAGGCGATGTGGGTGGTCAGCGCGGTCAGCCCCCCTTTGGCCGCGGAGTAGGCGCCGCCGCGAAGGCCGCCGATGACGGCGAAAGTCGACGTGATGTTGATGATCGCCGATCCGGGCCCCATGTGTGGCAACACG
>Ga0182040_10000629_pt1 | contig 16122 bp, 13 predicted proteins | sample flu12Cox44000176_FD_125973 | JGI IMG/M metagenome (GOLD analysis project Ga0182040, IMG submission 125973) | Lab enrichment of tropical soil microbial communities from Luquillo Experimental Forest, Puerto Rico - flux8day.12C.oxic.44.000.176 | ecosystem: Environmental > Terrestrial > Soil >... | reverse complement strand
CGACCCGCTATCTGTTCTACAAGGGTATACGACTGCGAGCGCCATCATTCTTCCGATGTTTCGGCGCACGCGCTTTTGCGTCTAAATGGTCGGGGCCTCGGCGACCGGAAGATGCCAGCCGCGGCGAATAGCCATGAGCTGGAGCCCGAAGCAGAAAACCGCGCCCGAAATCGTCACCGCGGTCGGCGGGAGTTCGAATTAGGGGTCGGGGACAGAATGGGGACAAATCGCTCAAATGACCTTATCGTTCCAAGGTCGAAACTCGTATGTTTAAGGCCATCTTATTGATTTTATTGGTGCGGGCGAGAGGACTTGAACCTCCACGTCATCTCTGACAACAGATTTTGAGTCTGCCGCGTCTGCCATTCCGCCACGCCCGCCCTGCGTCGGGACTATAATCGCCCCGGATCGCCGGTCAACCGGCCGGCCGTGCCTTTCGACCACACGCTCCGACAGGAGGCAATAATGCCCAGTCGCATCAACCGCGCCATCGAGCTCCTCGAACAGGATCAGGCGATCTATTACACCGGCGGCCACAGCGGTCACATGCTGGCCTATGCGCAAGGGCGCGAGGATACGCATGTCTGGGCCGATTACATCAATGTCGGCATGGAGCACGGGGCGTTCGACATGGCGGGCCTCGCCGAATATATGCGCGGGCTCGTCGAGGCCGGGCCCACCCGCTCGGGCCACCGCACGCCGGCAGTCGTCGTCGAGGCTCCCGTCAACGGCACCGACGCCGCGAATGTCCGCTTCAACGCCTGGCAGTTCCGCCAGATCCTCGGCCGTGGCGTGCATGGTGTGCTGATGTGCCAGGCCGATGCCGAGGCGGTGAGAGCCTTCGTCGAAGGCTGCCGCTACCCGCACCAGCAGGCCGGCGTCGATCCGGTTTTACCGTCGCCGGTCGAGCGCATGCGCGGGGCTGTCGGAGAGGCGGGCGGCGGACGGCTCGGCATCGGGACGCGCGGCCGCGGCTCCGAGCCGACCGCCGCCCCGGTCTGGGGGATCCCGTCGGAGGAATATCTCAAGCGCTGCGACCCCTGGCCGCTCAACCCAAAAGGCGAGCTGTTGCTCGGCGTCAAGCTCGAAAGCCCCGAGGGCATCGCCCATTGCGAGGAGATCCTCGCCGTGCCGGGGCTCGGTTTCGCCGAATTGGGCCCCGGCGATCTTGGTCTCGCGCTCGGCTATCTGACGGTTCCGCGCGACCCGTACCCTCCCGAAATGAGGGAAGCGCGCGAGCGCGTCTTCGCCGCCTGCCGCAAGAACCGGGTACCGTTTCTCGAGAGCTGCACGCCGGAGAACATCATCGCCAAGCTCGACGAGGGCGTGCGAGTCATCGCCGGGCATCGCGAAGAAACCGCCAGGATCGGTCGCACCCATCAAAGGCGCGCGATGCCGGTGTAGCCGGACCGCGGGCCTCTGACCCGCATTGCGGGCGGGACGCCCGCGGTCCATCCGGACGCTGTCACGATCTGTGCTAACGGTATGGGGTCGGCCCATGGCGCCGGCAATCTCGGCACTTTCATCGGTCCGGCCGGGCTGGCGCTGATTGCCGGGTCGTCCAATTTTGTCAGTCCCGAGGCAACCGCGAACGCGCTGATCCCGGCGATGAACTACTTTACCGGCTTGTATATTCTGGCACTGATCGCCGTCCTGTTCAGAGCGCGGCTGGTGGCGCGTCGCGTCGACCTCTATCTCGACACGCTCTATTCCGCGTTTGAGATGATCGCGTCCGGCATCACCACCGTACAGCACTTGCACGGATGGGTGCCGGGCGGGCTTGCTGCGGTCGAGGCTGGCGCCGACGAGGTGATCCGCGCCTACGAGGACATCGGCATGCGGGTGTCCTATTCCTTCGCACTGCGCGACCAGAACCGGCTAGTCTATCAGAACGACGAGGAGTTTACCGCAAGCGTGCCGGCCGAGCTGCGGCCGGCGCTGCAGCGCCATTTTGCGCGTTTCCAGGTCTCGCTCGCCGATTATGGCGCGTTGTTCGAGCGTCTCCACGCCAAGCATCACAACAAGGAGCGGGTCAAGATCCAGCTCGCTCCTGCCAATCTTCATTGGTGCTCCGACCCGGCGCTCGAGATGCTCGCCGATTACTCGCGGCGATACGACGCGCCGATGCACATGCACCTCGTCGAGACTGCCTATCAGAAAGAATATGCCCGCCGGCGGGGCGGCGGTACTGCGCTCGACTATATCGACCGCTTCGGATTTTTGGGGCCGCGACTGACCCTCGGCCATGGTGTTTGGCTCAACGAGGCTGACCTCGATCGCATTGCCGCGACCGGCACCCATATCTGCCACAACTGCAGCTCCAATTTCCGTCTGCGTAGCGGGGTGGCGCCGCTTAACGCATTCGAGCAGCGCGGCATCGATACCGCGATCGGCCTCGACGAGGCCGGCATCAACGACGACCGCGACATGCTTCAGGAAATGCGCATGGTATTGCGGGCGCATCGCTCGCCGGGGCTGGACGAGGACGATGTTCCGAGCACCGGCCAAGTGCTGCGCATGGCCACCACCGGCGGCGCGATGACGACGCCCTTCGGCAGCCGGATCGGGAGCCTCGCGGTCGGCAAGTCCGCCGATCTCGTCCTGATAAATTGGGACAAGATCGCCTACCCTTATCTCGACCCTGAAACCTCGATCCTCGACGCCGTCGTCCAGCGGGGCAAGACCGACGCGGTCGACCTCGTCATGGTGGCGGGCGAGGTGATCTGCGAAGGCGGGCGGTTCACCCGGGTCGATCGCGACGCGGCGCTGCGCGATCTGCACCAATCATTGCGACACCCGCTCGTGGCGGACGAGATCGAGCGTCGGCGGCTGTCGAAAGCTCTATTGCCGCATGTCCGCCGCTTCTACGCCGGCTATTTCGATCCCGAAACTCACCTGCCCTATTACCGACCAAGCTCGCGGGTATAGGGGATCGATCCGACACCATCACGGCGCATTCAAGCCTCCCGCGCAGTCCAAGAGGCCGTTGAGGCGGCGCTCACGTGTGCACGCCGTCCTTGGCTTGTCGGAATGAGCCCCGCCTACCCCATTACCGCGCCGGTTCGCGAAGATAGCAGGGCCAGTTCAGCTTGCGAGCGGGTGCGGTTGCGGCTTCGAGCCGTCGGTAAACCGCGACAGGCGGAACGGCGCCGGATCGACCAAGGTCGGGCCGCCCGCCACCATGTCGGCGACGAGCTTGCCAGCGCCGGGTCCGATGCCGAAACCGTGGCCGGAGAACCCGGTGGCGATGAAAAAGCCGGGCAGGCTCTCGACCGGCGAGATCACCGGTACCGCATCGGGCATCACATCGATCATGCCGCCCCAGCTCTCCGCCACTTCCGCGTTGCGGAACAGTGGAAAGGCTTGAGCGACAGCGGTGCGCGCGCGATCGACGACGAACCGGTCGGGCTCGGGATCAAGGACGCGGACGGCTTCGAAGGGAGATTTCTCGTCCAATCTCCAACGGCGGGCCATGCTCCATTCCTCGACCCAGCGGCGGCCAACCCGGAAACGCAGTTTCTTCCAGTGCAGCCGCGTCGCCGGCAGGTAATCCAAGAACAGCCGGAAATGATCGGGCACGAGGTCGATCGTGCGCACCCCAAGGGTTGAAACGGTGTAGCCGCCATCCATCCGTTTGCGTAAACCGAATAGCCCGCCCGAGGCCGAGATCTCCGGGCCGCCGTCGAGCGGCTGCGTGCGCATCACCGTGGCCAGCACCTTGAGTTGCGGCAGCTCAACCCCAAGATTGCCACAGAAGAGCCGTGACCAGGCCCCGCCCGCGAGCACGATCCGGTCGCACGCGACGCGGCCCTTCTCGGTCACCGCCGCTGCGATCCGGCCGCCTGCGGTCTCGATGCCGCGCACGGCGCACCCGGTCACAATCGCGGCGCCGTGACGCCGCGCCGCCTCGGCGATCGCCGGCGCCGCCATCTGCGGCTCGGCCTTGCCGTCACTCGCGGTGTGGAGCGCGCCTTTCCAATCGCCGGTCAGGCCTGGCATCAATTGCCCCGCCTCGGCGGCGGTGATGATCCGGGTGTCGAGCTGGTACTGGCGCGCGTGTTCGAGCCAGGCTTCGAACTGACCGAGCTCGGCGTCGGTCTCGGCGAGATACATGATCCCGGCTTGGCGGAAACCGGTCTCGGCTTCGACGATCTCGTTCATGCTTTGCCACAACCGCAGGCTCTCGATGATCAGCGGCAGCTCGCGGGGATCGCGGCCCATCTTGCGGCACCAGCCCCAATTGCGGCTCGACTGCTCGCCCGCGATGTGCCCCTTCTCGCACAGGACCGCGCGGATGCCCCTTTGCGCCAGAAACAGCGCGGTGCTGGTGCCGATGATCCCGCCGCCGACGATCACGACATCAGCGCGGTCCGGCAGCGCCTCATCGGAGCGGACGGGATCGACCCGCGGCGCCATCGGATCACGCTGAGGACGGCCCCTCACCCCAACCCTCTCCCCGCTTGCGGGGAGAGGGAGGGACCCGCGTCAGCGAGAGGGTGAGGGGGAAATGTGTGCGGCGCGTCATACTCAATCGATCGCCGCGTGCACGAGGTTGGCGACGCGGTCGAGGCGCAGCGTGTGCCAGGGATCGGGAGCCATGTAGTTCGTGATGTAGCTGAATGACACGCCGCTGGTCGGATCAGCCCAGGAATAGGACGTGCCGGCGCCGCCATGGCCGAAGGTTTCCGGGGCGCCGATCGTGCCGAGACCGCGGATGCGGTCGCTGTCGCCGCGCACATGCGGTCCCAAGCCGCGATGCATCGGTATGCCGCTCATCGCGTCGTCGCCACGATCGCCGGTGTGGTTGCGCGTGACATAGCCGATGAGCCGCGGCGACAAGAGCCGTACATCGCCGAGCCGGCCGCGGCCGAGCAGCATCTGGTAGAACGCCGCTATGCCGCGCGCGGTCGCATAGCCGCCACCGCTCGGCATGCCTGCGGCCTTGAACTCGGGCGAGTTGTCGCGCGGTTCCGGGGCATAGGTGTCAGCGCAGCGCTCCTGCTCGCTCGGCGGCACGCCGACAAAGACGTCTTTCGCGAGGCCGAGCGGCGTCAGCACGTTGTCGCGGATGACGTCGCGATAATCTTCGCCGGTCATCGCCTCGATGACCATCGCCTGCGTCAGGTGCGCAGCGCGCGGGTGGTATTGCAGCCGCGTGCCGGGCGTCCAGTCGAGCGAGAAATCGCAAACCTCCGCGCGCATTCGCGCGTGGTCGGTCCACGTCGCCTTGGTCACGTCACCGCTCGGGAACCCGCCCTGATGGGTCATCACCTGGTGCAACGTGATCTCGCCCTTGCCGCGGCTCGCGAATTCCGGCAGGTGGTCGGCGATGCGGTCCATGAAGGAGAGTTTGCCCTCCTCGATCAGGGTCCACACCGCACAGCTGGTCAGCACCTTGGTCTGGCTGAACAACAGAAACAGCGTGTCGTCTGCTGCTGGAACACGGCCGCCTTCCGTCTTGGCGTCGCCATAGCTACGGAACAGGGCCAGCTTGCCGTGCCGCGCCAACGCGATCTGCGCGCCAGGGTAACGGCCCTCCTCGATATGCTGCCGGATCAGCCGATCGAGAGACTGCAGCGGCGTCGCCGCAAGGCCCAGGCTCGCAGGATCGGCCGATGGCAGGGGATAGGTGTCGGGCATCGCGGTCTCCTTTCACGGATCCAATAATAGAATGCTACATGACCTGGCGCGGAAGCGGGAGATATCTATGAGCGGTGTGAGGCATTACAGGGGCCGGTCGCGGCATGGATGAAATCGATCGAGCATTGCTGCAGATCCTTCAGAAGGATACGTCGCTCTCGACGGCGGAGATGGCGGCGCGGGTCGGACTGTCGCCGACTCCTTGTTGGAAGCGCATCCAGAAACTCGAAGCAAGCGGCGTGATCACCGGGCGAGTGGCGATCATCGACCCGGTCCGTGTCGGCGTCGGGCTCTCGGTTTTCGTCGCCATCGAAGCCGGCGAGCACACGCCTGATTGGCTCAAACGGTTCAGCGCCGGCATCGCCGAGCTGCCCGGGGTGATGGAGGTGTACCGGATGGCGGGCGAGGTCGACTACATGCTGCGCGTCGCCGTCGCCGACATGGCCGAGTACGACGCCTTCTACAAGCGATTGATCGCCATCGCGCCAATGAAAAACGTCACATCGCGGTTTGCGATGGAACGAATGAAACATACCACGGCGTACCCGCTCCACCCGCGCGCCTTTCGCGACCGCCACTGCCCTAAAGATGGTCAAGGAAAATAATGATTTGCGTTTCGGGTCTGCCGGAGCATGCCCTGCTCTTCCTTCGCCCAAATAAGTAATAACTTCCTATTTGACACCGTATACGCCGAGCTAGATACTTAGCTGGAAAGAACAAAGACAAAATTTCGTCCAGACTGAGTAATCCTTAGTTTGGTCATCTAAAGTGTGTCCGCGATTTGGCGCGGCGATGATCTGTCGTACCTGCGAAGGGAAGACTTGCATGCCGCGAGCCGATGCCGTCTCCGCTGCGGAAGCGGTCAAAAAATGGAGCCGGCAGCTGCGCGGCCACCTTGCCCGCGATCTCGTCGACACCGCCCAGCCGTTCGACAAAGAAGGCTACTCGCTGCTCAAATTCCACGGCGTCTACCAGGGCTATGACCGCGATTCCGCCACCGAGCGCAAACAGCGCGGCGAAGAGAAGGCGTGGCAGTTCATGGTTCGCGTCCGTATCCCGGGCGGACGGCTTTCGGCTTCGCAATACCTCGCCTTGGACGCACTCGCCGATCGTTACGCGAACGGTTCGCTGCGGGTGACGACGCGGCAGAGCATTCAGTTCCACGGTGTTTTGAAGGCCGGTCTGAAAGCATCGATCGCGACAGTAAATGAGGCCCTGCTGACGACGCTGGCGGCCTGCGGCGATGTCGTGCGCACGGTCACGACCGTTCCGGCGCCGATCCGCGATGCCGTCCATCGCCGCCTCGAAGAGGACGCGCGGGCGCTGTCACGCCATCTTTTGCCGAGGACGCGCGCGTATCACGAAATCTGGATCGACGGCGAACCGTGGGCTGAAAGTCCGAGCACCCCCGAGTCGCCGGACCCGATCTATGGCGATTGCTATCTGCCCCGCAAGTTCAAGATCGGGCTCGCGATCCCCGAGGACAACAGCATCGATGTACTGACGAACGACCTTGCGATTGTTGCGCTGTTCGAGGGCGATGCCCTCGCCGGGTACAATTTTCTGCTCGGTGGCGGCCACGGCATGACCCACAACAATCCGCAGACATATTCGCGTCTGGCGACGCCGGTTGCGTTTATTGCCCCGGACGGCCTGCTGGAAGCGGCGGCGGCGGTGGTGCGGCTGCATCGCGACTGGGGCGACCGCGGCAACCGCCGGCACGCCCGGCTGAAATACGTTATCGCCGAGCGTGGCGAGGCATGGGCGCGCGAACGGCTTTCAGAATATCTCGGTAAGCCGCTCCCGCGATGCCGGCCGATGCCGCGCTTTCAAGTGCCCGATCATCTCGGTTGGCATGAGCAGGGCGACGGCAAGCTTTATCTCGGCATTCCGGTCGCGAGCGGCCGGATCGGCGACAGAGACGGGGCGCTGCTGCGCAGCGCTTTGCGCCAAACGGTCCAGCGCTTTGGCTGCGACCCGATCTTGATGCCGAGCCAGGACATCATCCTGAGCGAGATCGACCCGAAAGATCGCAATGCCATAGCCGATCTGCTGCAAGCAAACGGCGTACGCCTCGCCGAGGAATTTCGTCCAGCCGAGCGCTGGGCGCTCGCCTGCCCGGCGCTGCCGAGCTGCGGGCTCGCCATCACCGAGGCGGAGCGTGTCCGCGATCAGTTCGTCGCCCAGATCGTGGCGCGGCTCGAGCGCCTGGGACTGGAACGCCAGCGGCTGAGCATCCGCATCACCGGCTGCCCAAACGGCTGCGCCCGTCCCTACACAGGAGATATCGGCATCGTTGGCCGCATCCCCGGGTTCTATTCGCTCTACGTTGGCGGCGATTTCGAAGGCACCCGGCTGAACCGGCCGGTCGCCGATCGACTAGCCCTCACCGAGATCGCTGATGTGCTCGATCCGCTGTTCGCGCTCTTTGCAGGGGCTCGTCTCGGCAACGAAGGGTTCGGAGATTTCTGCCACCGCGTGGGTCCTGAGGCGTTGCGACAGGCGATAGACGGCAGTCGAAGGCGGACGGCGTGATGATGTCAAGCGCTGTCGATTGTTAATCCGGGAGTTGTCATAAATGCATCTCATCGCAGAACGGCCGGAGCCGGCATCGATCTTCTTGGTCGCGGTTGACCCCGAAGAACCCGACCGCGTGCCTTGGCAGGTTCTGGCCGTTATTCGGTTAGCAGACGCCGTGTTCTTTGATCCGGACGTGCGGAGCCAAGTCTTGAACCTGTTCGGGCCGCACTGCCACCGGGAGGAGTTGCGCCCAGAACAGACGATCGCCCTTTTCGCACCGTCGGGCAAGATCGCCAGGATGCGAGAGCTGGCGGGTGACGGCTGGCGGGTGGTCCGGCTGATCGCAGTACCGTCTGATATTGCCGCTGAGGTGGATCGCCTGGAGGCGGCCGGCATCAATGTCCGGCTTCTTTCAGGCTTGGTGCGCGGCGAGACCAGGGCCTGCCCCGAACTATTTGCGGCCTCCCTTAACGGGCTTGCGGGTTGATCGGCCGCGGGCGATGCCGAGTTTTTCGGCTGGCGCCGTTCAGACCGGAATGTCCCAAATTTCGGTCGCGTATTCGGCGATCGCCCGATCGGCAGAGAACCAGCTCATTCCCGCGATGTTCAAGATCGCGGCTTTTCGCCAACGCGGCGGTGACTGCCATAGCTGATCCACTCTGCGTTGCGCCTCGCAATAGGCGTCGAAATCAGCGGCTACCATGTAGGGGTCGGAATACCTCAACACGTAAGCCAGTTCGGCGAAACGGTGCGGGTCTCCGGCGGTAAACGAGCCGCCTTCCAATGCTTCGAGGGCGGCAGCAAGATCAGGCGAGGCAGCGATGATATCAGCGGCTCCGAGCCCCGACCGCCGCCGGCACTCCACCTCGTCGGCGCGCAGACCGAAGATGAAAATGTTCTCTGTCCCGACGAGGTCGCGTATCTCGACATTCGCGCCGTCGAGTGTTCCGATCGTCAGGGCGCCGTTGAGCGCAAGCTTCATGTTTCCCGTTCCGGAGGCTTCCATTCCTGCCGTCGAGATCTGTTCTGACAGGTCTGCCGCGGGAATGATCAGCTCGGCCAGAGAGACGTTATAATTCGGCAAAAACACGACCTTGAGCAGATCCCCGACTAACGGATCATTGTTGATGACATTTGCAACATCGTTAGCCAGCTTGATGATCAGCTTTGCGCGCGAATAGCTTGGGGCGGCCTTTCCCGCAAAAATTTTAACGCGCGGGACCCAGTCACGGTTCGGGTGGGCACAGATCGCACGGTACCGGGCGATCGTCTCCAAAAGGTTGAGCAATTGTCGCTTGTATTCGTGGATGCGCTTGATCTGGACATCGAACAATGCGCCGGGATCAATATGCAACCCGAGACGCTCCCGGACATGGCGGGCGAGAGCCCGTTTATTGGCGCGCTTGACAGCGTCGAGGCGCGCTTGCAGCGCCGTGTCCTCGGCCTGATCGGCGAGACGACCAAGAGCGCCGAGGTCGTCGAGGACGGCGGGGCCGACTGCCTCACGCAACAAGCTGGTGAGGCCGGGGTTGGCCTGGTGCAGCCAGCGGCGGAATGAGATGCCGTTGGTTTTGTTGAGGATGCGGTCTGGATAGAGCCGGTGCAAGGGGCTGAACACACCCCTGCGCATTAGCTCGGTATGCAGCTTGGAAACGCCGTTGACCCGATGCGACCCGATGAAAGCAAGGTGTCCCATCCTTACTCGCCGCCCGTTGCTCTCGTCGATCAGCGAGGCCTCGCTAGAGAGCTCGGAGTCGAGCCGATCATTGTGTTTGGCCGCTTCGAGGTGGCGTGCATTGATCGTGTAGATGATCTCCAAGTGCCGCGGCAGGATGCGCTCGAACAACGAGACTGGCCAGCTCTCCAACGCCTCCGGCAGCAGCGTATGATTGGTGTACGAAATGGTTGCGACGGTGATCCTCCACGCCTCATCCCACGGGATGTTGTGAAGGTCGACAAGAATTCGCATCAGCTCGGCGATCGCGAGGCTGGGATGCGTATCGTTGAGCTGGATCGCCGCCCGCTCCGGAAGTGAGTAGATGCTGCCGTATGTGCGGGTATGGCGCCGCACGAGATCCTGCAGCGAAGCGGAAACGAAAAAATATTCCTGCCGCAGGCGTAGCTCTCGGCCCGAGGGCGTGTCATCGCTCGGGTACAGAACCTTGGAGATCGCTTCGGCTCGCGCCTGCGGCGAAAAAGCGCCCAGATGATCTCCCTCGTTGAACACGTCGAGGTCGAGCGGATCGACGGCGCGGGCCGACCAAAGGCGTAACGGATTGACGTGCCGTCCGCGCCAGCCAACGATCGGCGTATCGTACGCGACCGCCTTGATGGTTTCGCCGCCATGCCAGAGCGATTGCGAGCGACCTTTTGCAGAAGCGGTCTTTTCCACCCAGCCGCCGAACTGGACGTCGTAGATCACTTCGGGGCGCTCAAATTCCCACGGGTTGGCGAAAGACAGCCATTGTTCAGGATGTTCCTGTTGCCAGCCATCCTTGATGATCTGCTGAAACAGCCCGTGATCATAGCGGATGCCGTAGCCGTATGCCGGGATCCCAAGGCTCGCCATGCTTTCGACAAAGCAGGCGGCGAGGCGGCCGAGACCGCCGTTGCCTAGCGCGCCGTCGGGTTCGGCGCAGCGCATTCGCTCGGGATCGACGCCAAGATCGCCTAGCGCGGCCTGGACGATGTCGCCGCATCGCAGGTTGCCGACGACATCGTTGAGCAAGCGGCCGATCAGAAATTCCAGCGACAGGTAATAGACGCGCTTGCGCCCCTTGGCATCGCTGAGGCGGTCCGCCGTGAGCCAACGATGGATGATCCGGTCCCGCAGCGTGAGCGCGGTAGCGACAAACCAGTCTCGGTCGGTGGCACTAGTCGCATCTTTGCCGACGGCCAAAGTCAGCTTGGCGAGTACCGTCGCTTTGAATTCCTCGACATCCTGGTCGCTCAGCGGTGTGTCAGGTACGGGCGGGGGCAGCAGAGTTTCTGTCCAGTTCCGACGGGCAACGTTAGTTGGCATTCACTCCAAACCCGGTCGATCTTTATTCTCTAAAATTGGGCAGCGCAGGCGCCAAGGACGACACTCACAGCTAACCCCAGAACGTCGCGGCGGCAATCCCCGCGCTCCCGTGCCACGAATACCTGATCATTGTGTGATCATTGTCATCGACGCTTACGGAACGGTTATCGCTGTGCCCCATTCCGGGGCGGAATCGAACCGAATCGGTTATCGTCGCCGCGAATTGTCGCGATGTACGACAACGGCTATGCTTCCCCTTTAATCAAACATAACCAGAGGAGGGAGCGTATGAAGTTCATGCTGTTGATGCTGCCGACGGTGCCCGGCACGCTCGAGGACCGCCGGCGGCTGCGGCCGATCGGCCGCAACAACGAACGCTACCAGCAAATGCTCGAGGAAGTGCGCAAGCTCGTCGTCTTTGCCGATGAGGTCGGCTTCGACGTCTTCGCGACGACCGAACATCATTTTCATTCGGAGGGCTACGAGACCTCGGTGGCGCCACTGCTGCTCTATACCGACCTCGCCGCCCGCACCAAGCGTATCAAATTCTCGCCGTTGGGGCTGGTGTTGCCGGCGTGGGACCCGATCCGCGCGGCGGAAGAGTTGGCGATGCTCGACCACCTGACCAAAGGCCGGGTCTATGCCGGCTTTGCCCGCGGCTACCAGGACCGCTGGGTCAATGTGCTCGGTCAGCAATACCACGCCACTGGCGCCGATGGACGGCTCGGCGATCGACAACCACAACCGCCGCGTCTATGAGGAGACCCTCAAAGTCATCAAGAAGGCCTGGACCGAAGACGCCTGGGAATACGACGGCCAATACTACAAGGTCCCGTTTCCGTACGAGGAGGGCATCCGGCGCTGGCCGGTCGCCGAATGGACCCGGACCTATGGGGCGCCGGGTGAGGTCGACGAAGAGGGCGTGATCCGCAAGATCTGCGTCGTGCCCAAACCCTATCAGCAACCGCATCCGCCGCTGTTCCAGCCGTTCTCGGTTAGCGAGGCGACGATCCGCTACATCGCGCAATCCGACATCGTTCCGGTGATCCTGACGGCCTACCCGCCGGATTTTCAGCGCTTGTGCAGGATGTATCAGGAGGTGGCGGCAGGAGCCGGCCGCAAAGTGCGGCTCGGGGAAAGCGTCGGGGTGGTCCGCGCCATCCATTTCGGCCGCACCGAAGAGGACGCGGTGGCGTTGCTGCGCGACACCAACTATGCCGGCTTTTACAATTACTTCGGCGGCTTCGGGTTCTGGGAGGCGTTTCGCATGCCCGAGGATGCCGCCAAATATCCGGCCGACCAGATGCTGCCGACCTCCGAGTGGACCGTCGAGCGGATGCGGAAGGCCAAATACGCGCTCGCCGGGACGGTTGATCAGGTCAAGGCCGAGATCGAATCGCTGCGGCGCATCGGCGGCGACGGCGATCTTGAATGGTTCGCCTGGTTCTTCGACCAGGGCGCGATGCCGTGGGAAGAGGAGATGCGCCAGATGGAGCTGTTCGCCGAGCACATCATCCCCGCCTTCCGCTGAGGCCGTCCCGCGGCCGGATAATAGGTTTCGCTGCGAGGCTGAGCAGCAGGCTGGAGGAGCGCCTTGCGTCATACGAGACGGCCGCTTTCGCGGCCTCTTTGGGATGACGAATTTCCTTAATGCTATCAAAGGCCTGCCTCATCGCATGCCACGCGGGTCACCCGAACGCTCCTTTGCCGAGCGCCCTCGCGCGTGCGCGCACGCGAAGCAAAAAGAGATCAGGAGCAAGCTATTGAAATTGCTGGATTCGACGCCTGGGAAACAGGTGACAACAGGGCGGATCAGGAGAGCGGCAACCATTCTCGGCATCGGCGGCGATCACGCGGGAGGGGGTCGCGGGGTCTCAGCATATATGTTCATGGTTCGTCCGCGTCAAGGCCAGCGACCAGCTCCGCCCGCGAGCACGGGAACTATGAACACTGGTCCAGCGAATAAGGTCATCAGCTGGTGTTCCTGCCTTCCGAGCGCGGCCTCGTGGGCCGTCGCGGAATGACGATGTTGCTCAACGGCTTGGCGTCAGCTGCGGGGACGGGGTCCAGCGGGCGAGCGTCACGGTGCCCGGCCCGCCGAGCGTGACGTCGCGTAGCACATGCTCGCGATAGCGCTCGACCGCCAGCGGAAGTTGGTTCGGCGCCCGTCCCCCGCCGATCCAGGCATCGAGGTTGCCGGGCCCCCAGTTGTAGGCGGCGATCGCGTCCGGCCAATTGCCATATCGTCTGAACATGCGTGCGAGATAGGCGCGGCCCAATGCGCGGTTTTCAACAAGGTCGAAGCGGTCGCCGCCGCCGACATCGGTCGCCGCGGCTTGAGTGATTTGCATCGGCCCTTGGGGCCCGCTCGACTCCAGACGCCACATCCGCAGGTCGAGCCCGTGGCTCGATTCAGCGCCGTCTACCGCGAACGCAACGCGATCGAGATCGGCTGCCGAGGCGGGGGCGAAGAGGCCGGCGTCCGCGACGTATGAGGAAGCGCCTCTAAAGATCGTCACCGACCGATTTCCAGAATTTGCGAAGCTCACCACCTGCATATTCATGACATTGGCCGGCCGCACTTGTCCGGGCGTGACGACGGAATCGCCTCGTATGACCCTGACCGGCTTCGCCGCCGGATCCGCAAAGGCGATGATCTCGGCCGCCTCGGCCTTCTCCGCATTGGGCGTCGGCCTGCTCTGGTTTTTCGTCGATGAGCCGCCGCGCACCACTTTCACCGCGCCCCAGCCGGTATCAGGAAAGCTGACCAGCTGGACACTTCCGCTTTGGCTTTTGATGACCTGCTCGACGGTTTGGGCTGAAACTTGCCGCTTGGTTTTCGCCGCGGCCGGCGCCGCGCCCGCCATGACCAACGCAATGCTCGCCCCGACCGCAGCCCCTGCCTGAATTCCGCGCATCGCCCCTCGACCGGTGCAAGTGACCGAGCTCACCCCCAACCTCGGGAATTCTAGCGCAATTGGCGCGTCGATTAGCCAAAAATTGCGCGGCATTCTATTCGCAAGTGGGTACACTTGTCAGCGAATCCAGCGATCCACTAGTATTGCGCAGATCAGCAGAGAGGAACGCGGCATGGCAAAAGTTCTGGTGATCCATGGGGCGGGGATGAACATGCGCGGCAAAGTCCAGACCGAGATCTTTGGCCCGATGACCCTGCCCGAATACGATGAGCGAATCCGCGGTTACGCCGCCGAACTCGGCCTCGAAGTCGAGATTTTTCACTCGAACATCGAAGGCGAGATCGTCAACAAGCTCTACGAAGCAAACGACAAAGCCTTCGATGCAGCGCTGTTCAACCCGGCAGCGTTCGGGACGGGTTACCCGGCGCTTGTCGCCGCGATCAGTCAGGTGCGTTTCCCGACCATCGAGGTGCACATCTCGAACCCGGTGCGCCGCGGCCCCGCCTCCGAAACAGCGCGCGTCAGCCACGGCATCGTCGCCGGCTTCGGATTACCCGGGTACTATGTGGCGCTGCGCGGCGTGCGCGACATGCTGGCGGCCAAGAAGTGATCCGCGCCGCCATCGTCGGCCTTGGCCGGTGGGGGCGGACGCTCGTCAGCTCGATCCAGGGTCAAAGCACAGCGATTCGCTTCGTCGCCGGATACACCCGCACCCGCGCCTCTGCTGAGGCGTTCTGCGCCGAAAAAGGGATCGCACTGAAGGATGATCTCGATGAGATCCTGTCGGATCCGGCGATCGATGCGGTCGTGTTTGCGACCCCACACAGCCAGCACGCAGCGCAGGTGATACAAACGGCGGGCGCCGGCAAACACGTCCTGATGGAAAAGCCGTTCACACTCGACGCCAAGAGCGCCGAGGCAGCACTCGACGCGGTGGCCCGCGCCGGTGTGGTGCTCGGCGTCGCCTATCCCAGGCGGTTCCATCCGGCGATGATCGAGCTCCGGGCGCGCATACAAAACGGCCGGCTCGGAATCCTCACACACTGCGCGAGCGCTCAGACGGCACCCGCCGGTCTCTTTATGTCTCCCGACTACTGGCGCAGTAACCCGCAAGAGGCACCGGCCGGCGCAATGACCGCGACCGGCGTCCACAATCTCGACGCAATGATCTACCTGTTCGGTCGAATCGACGAAGTTTACTGCACAAATCTGCGACGCGTGATGGCGCGGCTCGGGGATACGACCAGCGTCATGCTCACTTTTTCCAACGGCATATCTGCCACCCTGTTCTGCTCGCTTGTTACCGCAGTCACCTACCGATTTGCGGTCTACGGGGCAAAGGGTTGCGTCGAGCTCGCGCACCAAGATGTCGAATTCCGCTTCACGCCGGCGCCGGAAACGCCCCCGACGGGCCGCTATACAACGCCCGCGCCGGAAATCGTCGAGTATAAGGGTTTCAACGCGCTGGCCGCCGAACTCGAAGGGTTTGCGGCAGCGATCAATGGCGATCGTCCGTATCCGATCACGGCTGACGAAGTATTGCATGGCGTCGCCGCTTTCGAGGCGATCGTACGCTCGGCCGAGCTGCGCCAGCCGGTGAGGATTTCGCCATGACCGTCACCGTGCTCTACCCTGAGGAGCGACAGATCCCGGATGACGGTCTCGAACGTGAGATCTTCGGCCCAGAAATCCGCATCATGCGGCGCACGGTCAAGACGCTGGCCGATCTCGATCCCGCCGACTGCGCCGAGGTCGACGGCCTGATGATCATGCGTTACGCGGTCACCGCCGAGGACATCGACCGTTTTCCGCGGCTGCGTGCAATCGTGCGTATGGGTGTCGGCTACGACAAGATCGCGCGCCCGGCCGCGGCGGCGCGCAATGTTCTGGTCTGCAATGTCCCCGATTACGGCACGACCGAGGTTGCCGATCATGCAGTGGCGTTGGCCCTATCGCTGCGCCGCGGCGTCATCTTGTACCATGAGCGGCAGCGCCGGAGTCCCCCCGCGGCGTGGGGGCCGG
>Ga0182040_10000617_pt1 | contig 16279 bp, 10 predicted proteins | sample flu12Cox44000176_FD_125973 | JGI IMG/M metagenome (GOLD analysis project Ga0182040, IMG submission 125973) | Lab enrichment of tropical soil microbial communities from Luquillo Experimental Forest, Puerto Rico - flux8day.12C.oxic.44.000.176 | ecosystem: Environmental > Terrestrial > Soil >... | reverse complement strand
CTGGTCGTGGAGACGTCCACCGACGCCGCAACCGTGGCCCCTAGGATTCGTTCCGCAGTCCGTGCGGAGAGCGCTGGTGTGCGCATCTTTGCTTTAGAACCGCTGGCTGCGCACGTGGAGCGCTCCGGAATCCGCGGTGTTGATCGTCTTCGGCATGCTGGCGCTCCTGCTCGCCGCTGTCGGCCTCTATGGCGTAATGGCGTTTCACGCTGCTCAGCGCACACAGGAGATCGGGTTACGCATTGCGCTGGGCGCTCCTTCCGGCGAGGTGTACCCGCTCATTTTGCGGGAAGGCATGAAGATCACTTTGCTGGGAGTGGTCTCGGGGACACTTGGTTCGGTCGCGCTTACGCGGTCGTTGTCACGCTTCCTCTCCGGCCTCAACCCTGCCGACCCGCTGACTTTTGGCGGAGCAGCGCTTTTATGGATTGCTGTGGCGTTGCTCGCGGGTTATGTCCCGGCACGCCGTGCGACGAAGGTGGATCCCATGGTGGCCCTTAGATACGAGTGATGCCGGCGATGACCGCGGTTAGCTTGCGTTCGTCCTGACAGGAGGAAACATGAAGTCTTGGAGCCGACTCCAATCGTGGTTGCGCGCCTTGTTGCGGCGTTCGCGGATGGAACGCGAGATGGAGACAGAGCTGCGCTTCCACATTGAGGCGTTCGCGGAGGATTTGGCGCGCAGTGGCGTTCGACGCGAAGAGGCGCTGCGGCGAGCACGCATCGAGTTTGGCGGGTTCGAGAGTGCCAAAGAAGAATGCCGCGAAGCACGAGGTGTACGCCTCATCGATAGCCTCCTGCAAGATTGGCGATTCGGCTTGCGCATGTTAGGCAAAACGCCTGGTTTTACTGGCGTGGCCACTCTGACCCTCGCTCTAGGCATCGGCGCCAACACAGCCGTGTTCAGTATTGTGAATAGCGTGTTGTTGAAGCCGCTGAATTATCCGAAGGCCGAGGAGCTGGTTGCGCTCCACCAAGTTGCGCCCGGCGCCGCGGGACTCGCGGACTTCGAAAATGGCTTGCTTCTCTCGCCCTCCATGTATTTCACCTACGCCGAACAAAACCACGCGTTTCAATCCTTGGGGGTGTGGGTCATGGGAACGGCGAACGTTACCGGCCTGGCCGAGCCGGAGCAGGTCCGCGCGGTCGAGATCAGCGACGGTGTTCTTCAGACGCTTGGCGTTCCACCCGAAATTGGCCGATGGCTCTCGCCGGCGGACCAAATTCCGGGCGGGCCGGAAAGAGTGATGCTGAGCTACGGCTATTGGCAGCGCCGGTTCGGCGGTGATCGCTCGGCGGTGGGACGCAATCTTACGGCGGATTCGCGCCCTCGCGAAATCGTGGGGGTCATGCCGGAAGGGTTTCGCCTCGTCGACGCGGAATTCGACGTGGTCATGCCACTCGCGTTCGAACGCGGAAAACTCATTCTGGCAGGATTCGGGTATCAAGGGATCGCCCGGCTGAAACCCAGCGTCACGCTGGCAGAAGCCGATGCGGATCTGGCACGCATGCTGCCGATCTGGATGGACTCTTGGTCGAACGGGCCCCACACCGATCCGCATGTTTACAAGACGTGGAAAATCACGCCCAAGATTCGTCCGCTGAAGCGAGAGGTGCTCGGCAACACCAGCGATTTCCTGTGGGTCGTAATGGGAACGATTGGCGTGGTGATGCTGGTCGCCTGCGCCAACGTAGCGAATTTGTTGCTGGTGAGAGGAGAGGCGCGACAGCGGGAGTTGGCCGTGCGCGCGGCGCTCGGCGCGGGGAGAGGACGAATCGTCCGAGGACTTCTCATCGAGAGCCTGATGCTTGGGCTGCTGGGCGGCACGCTTGGTGTGGCGTTCGCCAATGGCGGCGTGCGCCTGTTATTAGCCGTGGGTCCGGCCAACTTCCCTCGTCTAAGCGAGATTTCGCTGGATACGCGGGCGTTCGGATTTGGTGTACTTCTTTCGCTGCTCTCTGGTCTGTTGTTCGGACTCATTCCCGCGTTGAAATACTCCGGGTCACGAGCATCGTTAGCTCTCGGGAGCGCGGGGCGTTCGATGAGCGTGAGCCGGGAGCGCCACCGCGCGCTAAGCGTTCTTTCGGTAGGCCAGCTGGCGATGGCTTTGGTATTGCTCGTGAGCGCCGGTTTAATGATTCGCACGTTCCAGGCATTGCGCAGAATCGAACCGGGATTCACCGATGGGGAGCATCTTCAGGCACTGCGAATCTCCATTCCGGATTCGCTGGTAAAGGGACCGGAGCGAGTCACGCGAATACAAAACGAGATTGTCGACAACCTTGCCGCAATCCCAGGTGTGAGATCCGCTGGATTCATCAGCAAGATGCCCATGGAAGGGTTCGACGCGCCGTGGGACGCAATTTATGCGCGGGACAAGGTTTATTCTGATGACGTGATTCCGCCACTCCGGCTATTCAAGCACGTGTCACCGGATTTCTTTCGCACTGCGGGCACGCGCATCGTGGCCGGTCGTGGATTGACATGGACGGAGGTGTACGGTCTTCGGCCGGTGGTGATGGTTTCTGAGAACCTGGCTCGCGAGATGTGGGGCACGCCCTCCGCGGCGATAGGCAAGCAATTAAGGGAATTCCCATCCATGCCGTGGCACGAGGTCATCGGCGTAATCGAGGACGTGCGTGAAAACGGTGTCCAGGACAAGGCGCCCGAAACCGCGTATTGGCCTTCGCTGATGAGCGACCTTTACGGGCCCGGCAACCTGAACGCAGTGAGGACCGTAACTTTCGTCTTACGAAGCGAGCGCGCGGGGTCTCGAAGGTTTCTGAACGAGGTCCATCAGGCAGTGTGGTCGGTGAACTCCACCCTGCCGCTGGCGTCGGTACGGACGATGCAGGAAGTCTTCGACAAATCCGTGACGCGCACTTCCTTTACATTGGTGATGCTCGGGATCGCGGGGGCCCTGGCGCTGGTGCTGGGGATGATAGGCATCTATGGCGTGATTTCTTACACGGTGTCGCAACGCCGGCGCGAATTTGGGATTCGCCTGGCCCTCGGAGCGCACCCTGGACAGGTGCTGAACATGGTTCTGAGGCACGGCGTGAAGATGGCCCTGGTGGGAGTGGTCATCGGCTTGGGCGGCGCCTTTGCCTTGACGCGATTGATGACCAGCCTCCTGTTTGGCGTAGCGGCCAGCGATCCGGCAACGTTTGTCGCAGTCGCCCTCCTGCTCGTCCTCGTTGCATTGCTCGCGTGCTATTGGCCCGCGCGGAGAGCGATGAAAGTCGATCCGATGGTGGCGCTGAGGTACGAGTGACGGCGGAGATTACCGGGCACCTGCCGAGGTCGAGTGAAGTGGAGGGAGTACGACGATGTTGCGCCGGGTTCGCTCGTGGTTCGGCGCCGTGGTGCGGCGCTCGCGCATGGAACGCGAGATGGATGCGGAGTTGCGCTTCCATATCGAGGTCTTCGCCGAGGATTTGGTGGGCAGCGGGGTTTCTCGCGAAGAAGCCTTGCGGCGCGCGCGCATCGAATTTGGCGGCGTCGAGCGCGCCAAGGAAGAGTGCCGCGACGCGCTGGCGTTGCGCCTCGTGGATCATGTGGCGCGCGACCTTCGACTCGGCGTGCGTCTGCTCATCAAAAACCCGGGATTTACCGCAGTGGCAGTGATCGCGCTGGCGCTGGACATCGGCGCGGACACGGCGATGTACTCGATCGTGAAAGGCGCGCTGACCTGGGATTTCGGATTGGACCACCCCGACCGCGTCGTGATCGTGAACTCGGTCAACACGGGGCGCAGCCAGGAATGGGGCGCTTCGTACCCGGACTTTCGCGATTTTCGAGCGCAGGTGAAGTCACTTGCAGGGTTGGCTGCTTATCAGTTCACTAGGTGAATTTGAGCGACCATAGCGCGCTTCCGGACGAGAACCTGGCTCTGGATGACGTGCGATCCCTCGAACAGCGCATTGCGGAAAGCCGATTGACCGTGAGCCTGTTTGGAGCGATCTGCACCGTCTTTGCAGGAGTAGCCACGGCGCTGGCCGCGATTGGTTTGTACGCCGTGATTGCGCACGCCGTGAGCCAGCGAACTCGGGAAATTGGCTTGCGGATGGCTACGGGCGCGTCGCGCGGCGACGTCGCGCGGCTGGTCTTTGGCCAGGGGGTTCGGCCGCTGGCGCCCGGCGAGGTGATTGGGCTGCTGCTAGCTTTGGCGGTGACGCGGTTGTTGCGCGGTGTTGGTCGGTGTGTCGCCGAGCGATCCGTTGACCTTTGTCGGAATTGTGATGGTTCTGGCAATTGCGGCTACGCTCGGCTGTGCGGTACCAGCCCGACGAGCGACGAAAGTGGATCCGATGGTGGCGCTGCGTCATGAATAATCGCGAATGGCACGGAAACCTGCGTTAAAACAGTTGCGGTCAGCCGATGGCAGTAGTACAAGTTATGCCCGGCTGGCGGTGCCTAGTGGCCGCACGGCAGGGATTTATCTCCCGCGATGGAGCGACGTCGACAGCTACCCGATAAGGCCGTCTTTCGCGTCCGCTCATACCGCGGAGAAAGCCGGATGGGTAATTCCCGCAAGTGGTTCGTGTGAAAGCGAAGGCAGAAATTGGCCGAGTTAGAGGCTGAACTCTCTCCCCAGAAAATGTTCGTCGAAGCCGCAGCTGACGATGCACCCCTCGAAATAGCTGGCCACTCAAAATGGAGGTTCCTTAACGCGCTGACGATTTTCGTGAGTGCGTTTCTGATGTTTCAGGTGGAACCGCTCGTTGCCAAACTGATTCTCCCTTGGTTCGGAGGGGTCGCCGCCGTCTGGCTGGTTTGCCTCTTATTCTTTCAACTGGCGCTCCTGCTTGGGTATCTTTACGCGCATCTGCTGCGCCACTTTGCACAACGGACGCAGGGCTGGCTTCACGCAGGTCTTCTGGCCGCCAGCCTGCTGGTGCTGCCGATTCTGCCGAAAGATTCTTTGAAACCGCCAGGACCCGAACACCCAGCGTTGCACATTTTATGGGTGCTGGCGCTGACGGTGGGTTTCCCGTTCTTTTTACTCTGCGCTACAAGCCCGCTTCTGCAAGCCTGGCTGGCAAGCACAAGGGAGGAAAGCGGCGTCTATCGTTTCTACGCGCTTTCGAACGCCGGCTCGCTGCTGGGTCTGTTAAGTTACCCTACCCTGGTCGAGCCACGATGGTCTACGGTGCGGCAAGGCTGGGGTTGGTCGTTAGGATACGCGACTTTCGCCCTGGCATGCGGCGTGATTGCCGTCTCGCAGCGCGGAGCCGTCGCGCGCTCGTTGGCAGCACCCGCCACGCCTTCTGACTGGCACGCACGAGCGCTCTGGACGGCACTCCCCGCGTGCAGCTCGGCGCTCTTGCTGGCCGTAACAAATCACATTTCGCAAAACATCGCGGCGGTACCGCTCCTCTGGGTGATTCCGCTGAGTTTGTATATGCTGAGCTTCATTCTGTGTTTCGAAAGCAGCCGCTGGTATCCCCGCTCCGTTCTCCTGCGCTTGCTCGGCGTGGCTTTGGGTGGCATGGCGTATGCCCTCTCGCTCTCGTTGGGCGCGCTTCCTTTTTGGCTCATGATCGCGCTCTTTTGCGTGGGCCTGTTCGTGTGTTGCATGTTCTGTCATGGCGAATTGGCGCGGTTAAAGCCCGACCCCGCGCAGCTCACGTCATTTTATTTTCTCAGTTCGCTAGGAAGCGTTGCCGGCGCGGCGTTCGTGGCCATCCTCGCTCCGCAAATCTTCTCGGGATTCTACGAATTGCACGTCGGCTTGGCGTTCTGCGCCTTGCTGATCATTCTGGTCCATCGCCGCGACCCAGCGAGTCCGTTTCACCAGGCTGGTTGGCGACCGGCTTGGTGGGTCACGAACGCATTGGTGGCCGTGCTGATCGTTAGCGTTTTCGTTCTCGCGCGGGACGAATCAAAGGAAAGCAAGCGGATGGTGCGGAATTTCTATGGCGTTTTGCGCGAGAGCGATGAAGCCGCACCGAACGTCGTGTTGCTCAAAGGCGACTCCCCAGCGGAACACGATGATCTTCGCTTCCGCCGACTCACCAACGGAACCATCAGCCATGGACTGCAGTTTCTGGCTCCTTCGCGGCGCGATCAGCCGACCTCTTACTACTCCAGGAATTCCGGAGTCGGCGTGGCGCTGCGCTCCTTGGGTACGCGCCGCCCCTTGCGCGTTGGCGTCGTTGGCCTCGGCGTCGGTACCATCGCGGCATACGGCCGGCCGGGGGACAACTACACTTTCTACGACATCAACCCCTTGGTTGTGAAGCTCGCAGAGCAGGACTTCCGTTTTCTGCGGGATTCGAAAGCGCACGTTGCTATTGAATTGGGCGACGCGCGTTTGACGCTGGAACGCCAGCCGCCGCAGCATTTTGATCTTTTGGCCGTGGATGCTTTCTCTAGCGATTCCATTCCCGTCCACCTGCTGACCGTCGAGGCCCTTCAACTCTACTTTCGCCATCTGCGGGCGGACGGAATCTTGGCGGTCCACGTTTCGAACCGGTATTTACATCTGGAACCGGTGGTGGCCGCCGCGGCAGTGAAACTCGGCAAAGACGCCGTGCTCATCGTCAATCCGGATGACGATGCGAAGGAAATCTTCTTGTCCCGATGGGTTTTGCTTGCCAACCGCGGCCTGTTTTCAGAACTTCCCGACATCGAGAAAGCGGGGAAGCCGGCCGACGGCAGCACCCGCATAAAACTTTGGACCGATGCCTACAGCAGCCTTTTTGCGGTGATGAAGTAGCTTCCGTGAACCGCTTTCTTCGGAGCCCTTCGAGAGCTTCCGGCGACGTGCTACCGGACGTTGTGCTCGACGAATACGCTTCTGCGCCTTTTCAACAAACTACAGCTCTCGACACGTCGCGCACTCCCTGCAATTTTTCTCGTTGCCGGCGATTCGGATACCGGCGTTATCTGAACATTCCATTAAACGTTCGTCTTGACATCACAAACCCGTATTATTCTATGCTCATGCCAAGCGAAATTCGGCCACGAACCTGACATCGAAAAAAAAGTATGGGCAAAGATGTTCTCTGGTCGCAATCGTATTTCGCTGCTAGTTGTGGCGGTGCCCCATCAGCTCATTGAAAGAGTACATCGAGCAGCAGAAACCCCGCCTTAGCGTTTTAAGGTGGTCACCGGTCGGTTCTATCCCCGCCCCGAAGGGCGAGGTTTTACGGCACCACGGATAATCTCTGCGCGATGCGCATTCATCCCCTCGACCTCACGATTGTCATCGCTTACCTCCTCGGAGTGACAGCGCTTGGGATGCGCTTCCGGCGCCGCGCGCAGGCTAACGCCTCGGGAGACACGCAAGCCGCGGGCCGCGAATATTTTCTGGGCGGGCGAACCGCGCCGTGGTGGGCACTGGCTTTTTCCATCGTGGCCACCGAAACTTCCACGCTCACCATCATCGGAACGCCCGCCATTTCCTATGCGGGGAACCTGACGTTCATTCAACTGGTGTTCGGCTATTTAATCGGTCGCGTTCTGATCGTGTTGTTCCTGCTGCCCGGCTATTTCCGCGGAGAGTTTTTCACCGCCTACGCGGTCATCGAGAAACACTTCGGTGAAAAGATGCGTGCGGTGGCGGCCAGCACGTTTCTCATCACGCGCGCTATCGCCGAAGGCGTGCGCGTCTCGGCAATCGCTCTCGTTGTCAGTGTGGTGCTCGGCACTTCGGAGCGCCTGGCGGTGGTAATCGTCATTTCCCTAACCATCTTGTACACCTTCGAAGGCGGCATGAAGGCCGTGATCTGGACCGATGTGGCGCAACTGCTCGTGTATATAACCGGCAGTGCGATTACCCTGGCCCTGCTGCTCGACCGGATTCCCGGCGGCTGGAGCGAACTGTCGCAAGTCGCGGCCGCCGCGGGACACAAACTTCAGTTCGTCGATTTCTCCTGGAGCCTCGCGACAAAATATACGTTTTGGTCCGGGCTCATCGGCGGCGCGTTTCTCACCATGGCGAGCCATGGCACCGACCAGACCATCGTCCAGCGGTTGCTTGCGGCCAAATCGGAGCGCGACAGCAGCCGGGCGTTGCTCGGTAGCGGCGTCATCGTCCTTGTGCAGTTCATCGTATTTTTGCTGATTGGCGTAGCGCTTTATGTCTTTGCGCAGCACACGCCACTGCTCGCTCCCGGCGCCAGGACGGATCGCCTCTTGCCGCTTTTTCTTGTGCGTGAAATGCCAGTCGGGCTCGCGGGCCTGCTTTTGGCGTCGATCATCGCCGTGGCCATGTCCAATGCCAGTGGCTCGCTCAATTCACTAGCGGCTTCGAGCGTGCTCGATTTCGCAAAGCTTCGCGGACAAGGCACCGACGCGCGCCAGTTCTTGCGCATGTCGCGCGGCATGACCCTGGTGTGGGGCTTCGTGCTGTTGGGCTTCGGGCTCGTGAAATGGGGGCCGTTGCTTGAAGCGGGGCTGACCGTGGCGTCGCTTCCCTTTGGCAGCTTGCTTGGGTTGTTTTTGCTGGGAACTTTCGATGGCGGCGCAAATGCCCGCGGCGCACTCATCGGAATGTTCGCGGGACTGGCGGTGGTCTTAAGTGTTTTCCAGTTCACCCAGGTGGCCTTTACGTGGTATGTGCTTATCGGCGCCGGCGCGACCTTTCTCGTTGGATCGCTTACGAGCCGCGCCACGCGTGGAATGCCAACTCTTCGAGGGGATAAAAGATAACGCAGCAGATGTGCTAAGGTCGCCGAGAAAGAGAAAGCCAAGCCGTCTCCAGAGCAAACGAAGGCGGAGGAACATGAGCGAAGAGAAGCCGCAGCTGGTCGAGGGGCTCGGCGCGTGGGCCGCCATGGCGATGGTGGTCGGCCACATCATTGGTACCGGCGTATTTCTCGTGCCGGGCGCGATGACGCGCGCCACCGGCTCGGTGGGACTCGTCTTTCTGGTCTGGATGGTGGGCGGAGCGCTTTCTCTGTTCGGCGCATTGACGATCGCGGAACTGGGCGCCGCCATGCCCGAGGCCGGGGGAGCATACATTTACCTCAGGCGCGGCTTGGGGCCGGTGTGGGGTTTCCTGTTCGGGTGGATGAACAACTTGGTCGGCAAGCCCTCATCCATTGCCACCATTGCTGCGGGTTTTCTGATCTTCCTGAGCTTTTTTGTGCCCGGGGTGCACACCGCCATTTTCACTTTGCACTTCCACGTGCCGTTCATCGGTCGCAGCTCCGAATTCGCATTCACCTGGGCACAACCTTTGGCCGCCGCCGCAATCGCCTTCATGAGCTTTATTAACTATGTCGGCGTGCGGTTGGCCGGTCGGTTGCAGGTGGTGCTGACCGCCTTGAAAATAGGCGCAATACTCGCGGTGGTCGTTCTCGGTTTCCTGTTCGCAGGAAAACGAGCAGCAAGCGCCCAGCCGTTTTTCCCGCACTCCTTAAGTGTCGGCCTGCTCTCGGGATTTCTGACCGCGATGGTCGGCGCGTTGTGGGCGTACGACGGGTGGATGGATTTGACGTTTGCCGGTTCGGAGATCGTCAACCCACAAAAAAACATTCCGCGTGCGCTGGTGGGCGGGACCATGACGGTGGGCGTGATTTATCTGCTGGCGAACGCCGTGTATTTTCGGGTGCTTCCCGCCGAGGCGGTGGCCGCAGCGCAAAACGTGGCCTCGGAAACCGTGCGTGTCTTCGCCGGAGCGCGCGCCGCCGCGTGGATCACCGCGGCGATGGTCGTCTCCGCGTTCACTACGCTTAACTCCTCAGTCCTCACAGGTTCGCGCGTGCCGTATGCAATGGCGCGAGACGGTTTGTTTTTTCGCGTGGCCGACGGAATCAATTCGCGTCATCGCACGCCTGCAGGAGCGATCGCCTTCCAAGCGGTGATTGCCTGCCTCATGGTCTTGACCGGCCAATTTGAGGATTTGTTCTCACTGTTCATCTTCGCTCAGTGGATTTTCTATGCCCTCGCCGTTGGCTCGGTCTACGGCTCACGGCGCAAGGAGCCTGATTTGCCGCGGCCGTATCGCGCGTGGGGCTACCCGGTAGTGCCGGGAATTTTTGTGGCGGGGGCTTTTGCCCTCACCGTAAATCTGTTCATCCAGCGCCCCGTCCGGTCCGTGATCGGGCTGCTGCTCATTCTCGCTGGCCTTCCCTTTTACCGACACTGGACTCGGGCAAGCTCAGCGGCTCGCGATGTCGCGCGGGGGTAGCTGCCTGAGGATGAAAAGGCACAACAGCACGCCAATGAATAGGCAGGCACCCGGCGCCAGAACCCTCAAGAGCTGTTAAAGGCGACGGGCAAGATCTAAACGTAGGCCGCGCGCCTCGCAGCCCGCTCCGAGGGGATCCGAAGAATCGCAGATTCGGCTTCCCGAGAGACGGCAATAGACGGATCGAGAACCTTTGCCAGAATTTCGATGCCTGTGACCAGCCGCGGCCCCGGACGCGAAAAATAGCTGCTCGCTTCGAGCGCATAGACTCGGTTGTTTTGTACCGCCGGAATTGCGCTCCACTGATCGGGCAAAGCGAGCGACTCGTATTCCTGGCGGGCCTGCTTCCCCGAGTAGCCGCAGGGGGCGACCAGCAAGACGTCCGGCCTAGCTTCGACGACATCCTGCAGATGCACCCGGAAAGACGGCTTTCGGGCGCTGCCAAGCGCATCTTCCCCGCCGGCCGAGCGGATCATCTCGGGCACCCAATGGCCGCCGACATAAATGGGTTCGAGCCATTCGAGAAAGGCGACGCGCGGGCGGCGCGCCGAAGGATCCAACTGACTCTCCAGAATTCCCTGCCGCTTGCCAATTTCCGCCACAAGAGCCTCGGCTTGCGAACCTCGGCAAGCTGCCTCGCCAACCAGCAGAATGTCGCGCCACACATCGCCCAGATCCTGGGGGTTGAGAGTAAGCACTTCCGGGCGCGGGTCAAAGCGCGTCAGGGCCGTGGCGAAATCGTCGGGCGATGCGGCGCAAACATGACACAAGTCCTGGGTGATGATGAGATCAGGATGAAGTTTCTCGAGCTTCTCGAAATCTACCAAATACAAGCTTTCGCCGCGCGAAACATATTCGCGCACCAGCCGATCAATCTCGGCCGGAGAAGCACCCTCGGGCAAGCGCGAGTGAATCACTACGGGCTTGCTGCGGGCCTGCGAAGGAAAATCGCATTCATGGCTGACGCCAGCGATCTCACGGTCCAGCCCCAGCGCGAACAGAATCTCCGTCGCCGACGGCAGCAAAGATACGATGCGCATAACGTACCCACCTAACTCCTACCCAATCCATTAACCGAAAGAACTTTCGCCGAAAGCGGGGCTACTTGTAAAGATAGTATTTGCGACGAACCTGGTCAAACGACGCTAGCGCGTCCGACCAACTCGCGACAATTTTTTCCGGAGGCACGCCGTCCTTTATTTGCTGGACGGTGCCGGCATTCCCCAGGAGTCCCACGAGCTTGTCGGTGTCAAAGTCCTTTGGATAAAGCCTCTGGAGAATCTCGGCAATTTCCAGTCCGAGCCGCATGGACCGCACCACAAAACGATCCGTCACCCGGACGGACACGCCACTGCATCGCTCGCCGCTATGGGGGCCGCCAATGGGGATGAAAGACTTCGATTCAAAACGCAGGCCCGGCAGATGGCGCTCGTCGAGCGCGGCGGCGACGGCCTCCCCGTCAATCCAGGGAGCGCCGAACTCTTCAAACGGTGTTTGCGTGCCGCGGCCAACGGAAACGCCGGAAGCCTGTAAAATCTCAATCCCAGGATAAAGAATCGAACCTTTCGTAGTGCGCAGCGCCGGCGAAGGAGGAACCCACTTGATGCCGGTGCTTTCAAAGAAATAATTGCGGTGCCAGTTCCGCATGGGGATCACGTGGAGGTCGGCGCCGATGTGATTCTCGGAGTTGAAGAATTGGGCAAGCTCGCCAATGGTCAAGCCGTAGCGCACCGGAATGGGAAAGTACGCCACGAAGCTGGTTTTGTCAGGATCGAGCATCGGCCCTTCCACGATTTCTCCGCCCAAAGGATTGGGACGATCCAAAACAAAAAACGGAATTTTGCGTTTGGCCGCTTCTTCCATGCAGTAGGCCATGGTAACGGTATAGGTGTAGAAGCGCACGCCGGCGTCCTGAATATCGAAGACCAGTGCGTCGACGCCCTCGAGCATTTCATCGGTTGGGCGGCGCGTATCGCCGTACAAGCTGTAAATCGAAAGGCCGGTCGTGGGATCTTTCGAAGAAGCCACGCTTTCGTTGGCGCGGCCGGCGAGCCCGTGCTCGGGGCTGAACAGCGCGGCGAGTTTCAAGCCCGATGCCTGTGCGAGCAGGTCGATGTTGCTGCGGCCCAGCGCATCGAAGCCCGTATGATTGGTAATCAACCCGATGTGCTTGTCGCGGAGCGGCGCAAACTTTTCCGTCTCGAGAACGTCGAGCCCGGTCTGCACCCGAGCAGCGTGACCGGAGCGTTGACCGGAGCGTTTGGAGGAAGACCGCCTGGGGAAAGCGGAAGGCGCAAGCAATGCAAACAAGAGAGTGAATCGAACGATTGTAGCGAGCGCGCGGTTCGTGGCCGTCAAAATGGTCCCCCTCAGTCCAGAGAGTAGAATGATATTCTGGAACACGCCGACCGCGGCCGCGTTGAGAGCACGGAATGCGTGTGCTATGAATAAATGCAGACTGCGGGCTGCGCGGGGGATTGTAACTGATGGAAGGACGCCGTGTCCGCTTTCTGTTCTTAATTCCCAGCTTATTGCTCATCCTTATGGCCCAAAAAGCACGCAGTCAAAACTCCAATCCATCCGAGGAGAAAGTTGCCGCCGCAAAAAGCCGCGGCAGCAGAAGCAGCCGACAGAGCCTCTCGCCCGCAGCAAGCGCCTGGGTGGAATCCACACTCGGCAAAATGACCGTGGACGAAAAGATTGGGCAGCTTCTGTTCACCACGTACTACGGAGGATTCACCGCCACCGACTCACCCGCCTATCAACAACTCTTGCACAATGTGCAGGATTTGCATGTTGGTGGATTCATCGTTATCACGCACGGCTCGCCGCTGGGAATCCTAAAGAGCCAGGCCTATCCGACGGCGGTGCTGGCAAACCAATTACAGGCCAAATCCAAGCTGCCGCTGCTGATCGGCGCGGATTTCGAGCGCGGAACGGCGATGCGCTACGACGAAGGCACGTCCTTTCCCACGGCGATGGCCGTGGCGGCGGGCGGCAATCCAAAAGATGCCTATACGATGGGAAAGATCACCGCCGCGGAAGCGCGGGCAACCGGCGTCAACTGGGTCTATGCCCCGGATTCGGATGTAAACAACAACCCAGCCAATCCCATCATCAATACGAGATCGTTCGGCGAAAATCCGCAGCGTGTTGGAGAGTTTGCGACCGCGTTCATAAAGGGGGTCGAGGACGGCGGGGCGCTGGCCACGGCCAAGCATTTTCCCGGGCACGGCGACACTGCGGCGGATTCCCACATCGACTTGCCGGTGATTCCCGCGAGCCGCGAACGCCTGGAACACCTGGAGCTGGTTCCGTTTCGCGCGGCGATTGCGGTCGGTGCGGACGCCATCATGACCGGCCATCTCTCCGTTCCCGCGCTCGAGCCCGATCCGAACACGCCGGCGACGCTCTCGCAGAAGATTCTCGAGGGTCTCTTGCGCAACGAACTCGGTTTCCGTGGGCTCATTGTTACCGACGCGATGGATATGGGAGGGATCACGGTGCGCTATGCGCCGGGAGAAGCGGCGGTGCGTGCGGTGGTTGCCGGAGCGGATTGCCTGCTGATGCCGCCGGTTCCGGATGCGGCATTTGAAGCACTCCAAGGCGCGGTGAGGTCGGGACGGATTTCGAAGCAGCGGTTGGATGAATCGGTGCGGCGCATTTTGCAGGCGAAGGCGCGGCTGGGCCTGAACAAAAACCGGCTGGTGGATGTGAACGCGCTGAATCACCGATTCGGCAGCGTCGCCTGGCAGAAGGAAGCACAGGAGATTTCCGATCGCGGCGTAACGTTGCTGCGAGACAAGCCTCATCGTCTGCCGCTCGATGGAACGAAGCCTTCGCGGGGGCTGCTGCTCGCGTTCTATGCGGATCCGGAACCCTATCCCGGAGAAGACCTTGAGCGCGAACTGCGCTCGCGCTTTGATTCCCTGACCACGCTGCGGGCGGACACGCGTTTTGTGAACGCCAGCATTTTGAAGCTGCCTTCCCCCGACACTTATGATGTGGCGATTGTCGGGTTCTTTGTACGCGTGAGCGATCGCAAGGGAAATGTGGACGTGCCGCCGGAGCAGGCCGCGCTCGCGGAACAAGTCTACAAAACCGGGAAGCCGGTGGTTACCGTAGCATTCGGGAGCCCGTACTTGATCGAAGAATTCCCGCAAGCGGAAACGTGGTTGGCGGTTTTTGGCATCAGCGATGTCGCGCAAATTTCCGCAGCGCGCGCGTTGTTTGGAGAAATTCCCGTACGCGGGCATTTGCCGGTGACCGTGCCGGGCGTGAACTTGAAGGCAGGATTCGGGATCGAGGTGCCGGCAAATCCAATGACCTTGCGGCCGATGGATGTGCGCGAGGATGGGCAACTGCGGCCGGCGTACGAAGTGGTCGAGAGAGCAGTGAAGGACAAGGCGTTTCCCGGAGCGACGCTCGCGGTGGGACTCCGCGGCAGAGTGGCGATTCACGCGTTTGGGAAACTCAGCTATGACGCAAAGTCGCGAGCCGTCTTGCCGACGACGATGTACGATATCGCGTCACTGACAAAAGTCGTGGTGACCACCACGCTGGTGGCGAAACTAGCCGAAGGCGATTTCGCGGTGCCGCTGGACTTGGACGCGAAGGTCGAGCGGTATCTTCCCGAATGGGCAAGCGGGCCGCAACCGGAATGGCGGCATCGCGTGACGGTGCGGCATTTGTTGACGCATACTTCAGGGTTGCCGCCGTTCAAGGAATACTGGCGAACTTCGAAAAGCAAGCACGATACGCTGACCAAGATTTTTGCCGAGCCGCTCGAGTATGAGCCGGGAACGAAAGAAGTTTATTCAGACCTGGGGATTATTTTGATGGCGGAGATCATCGACCGACTGACGGGAAAAAAGCTCGACGATTTGGCGAACACTTTTATTTTTTCGCCGCTAGGAATGACGAACTCGATGTACAAACCGCCGAAGAAACTCTGGCCGACGATTGCGCCGACGGAAATCGACAACCATTACCGGCACCGGCTCATCGAAGGCGAAGTCCACGACGAAAATGCCTATGCGATTGGCGGCGTGTCAGGGCACGCGGGAGTTTTCAGCACAGCACCGGATCTGGCGGCGCTTTGCCAGATGCTGCTCAACGGTGGCGTGTACGCACATCAGAGGATTCTGCGGCGTGCGACGGAGACGCAATTCACCACGCCGCAACAGCTCTCGGGCGGGACGCGCACGCTGGGCTGGGCCGTGCCGACAGCGGAGGGGCTCGCCGGACATTATTTTTCAGGGCATAGTTTCGGACACACCGGCTTTACGGGAACTTCCATTTGGGTCGATCCGGACCGGCAACTGTTTGTGGTCTTTCTGACAAATCGCGTGCATCCGACGCGGGAGAATCAAAAGATTCAACAAGTGCGACGGGATTTGCACGATGCCGTGATGCAGGCGCTCGGATTCGCAACGACTGCAGCGCATTGAAGTTGTGAGTTGGCTGGTCGAAGGCCGAAGGCGCGAAATATGGGGACGCTACTCGAAGACCTAAGATATTCCATTAGACAACTTGTTAAGAGCCCGGGACTCACGCTGACGGCGTTAGTTTCCCTGGTACTGGGTATTGGAGCAACTACGGCGGTGTTCAGCGTCATCTACGCGGCGCTGATCAACCCGTATCCTTTCGTCGGCGCGGATCGCATTGTGCGGCTTACGATTCAAAGCAAGGCGGGCCAGGGAGACTGGGCCAATCTAAATGGGCCCCAGATCCAGCGAGTGCGGCAACTAGGCATGGTGGAAAGCCTGCTGGCCATGGATTACCATGCGATGATCGTGACCGGCCACGAGCTGCCGGAGAATGTCAACGCGATCGGCCTGATCTCGAACGGCTTCACCGACTTGGGAGTGCCGCCGGTACTCGGACGGGGACTCGTGCCGTCCGACTCGATCGACGGGCAGGACCCGCAAGCAGTGACGGTGTTGTCGTACGCCTTTTGGCTGACGCACTTTCTTTCGGACCCGGATGTCGTGGGAAAGACAATTCAACTCGACCGGAAGAACTACTTGATCGTGGGAGTTGCCGCGCCACGATTCCGCTGGTACAGCGCGGATGTGTACCTGCCACTGAAACTCACGCAAGATCCAGGACTGCTGTACATCATCAATCTGCGGCTG
>Ga0182040_10000605_pt1 | contig 16436 bp, 14 predicted proteins | sample flu12Cox44000176_FD_125973 | JGI IMG/M metagenome (GOLD analysis project Ga0182040, IMG submission 125973) | Lab enrichment of tropical soil microbial communities from Luquillo Experimental Forest, Puerto Rico - flux8day.12C.oxic.44.000.176 | ecosystem: Environmental > Terrestrial > Soil >... | reverse complement strand
GCGGCCTGGCATCAAGCCCAACATGGACGGTAGGACAGTTTTTTCAGCACGGCTGGTATCTCGAATTTGTAGGCGAATGGAATGCCACCGGATTTGCTGGAATGCCTGGAGTGGCTGCCAGCGTCCAAACCGGCTTTTATGGCTATGACGGGTATTGGTATCCAACGCCAGGAACTTATTATGAGGCAGATAATCCTGATATGTTCGCCTTCGGTCAAATGGTGGCAATTTATGCTGGCGGCACCATGTTTCAAAACAACAATAGCGGCATGGCTATTTTAGCCCCAACAGTTGAAATCGGCACCAACAAATGGGGACTGCTATCTACCCCGACTGCGGCTACATGGTACGCTGGTAATAATGTAGCCAACCTCTCGGTTATATTTGGTGTTGGAACGGAATTAGACTTGTACAATTCTAAACAATGCTTGGGGAGCGAGGCGACATCGCAGTTTCCTCTAACCATCGATTCAGTCAAGATCTGGCAAACCGCAGGCGCCGCGACGCCGCCGACCGGCGGCGGCGGGCTCAGGTTCCTGCGGTACTGAGCCATGTCGGGCCGACGTGATCGCATTACGCGGCGGACGGTTCTAGGGGCTGGAGCTTCGAGCGTCGTCACGCCGGCGGCCGCGCGTTCGCTGATGCATGTCGAAGGCGGCCAGACGCCGATTGCGCAGCAGAGCATCATCGGCCTCACGCTTTCGAACAGCACTTTTCTCGCTCGGGCGGGATCGGCCAGTCGATTCGTCGGCAATGCCTCAGCACACCTGTCTCCAGCTAACCCGGCTTTCAACGGCACCTATGGTCTGGCGGGACCCGATGCGGGGAGTTTCCATATCGATCGGGTAAGCGGCGCTCTCAGCGTCGGATCGGTCGATGTCGGCCCTGGCTCGTTCAACGTCTCGATCATTCCCACGGGAGCTTATATCGGCTCGGGGCAGCAATTCCAGAAAACCTTGACCGGCACTTCGCCCGGCGTTCCGACTTTAACCACCAATGACTCGGGCACAAGGCCATTGGGAGCGATCTTCCTCGGTGGGTATGCCGACCCTCGCGGAACGAATGACTACCCGTTTGCCAATATCATCGCGTCGGTGACTAATGGGCCCGCCAATCCAGGCGATTATCTGCAGTTCTGGTCACTTCGCACGGGTTATGTCGGCTCGCGGTGGTATCTTAACGATTCGCCCAATCCGGGTAGCGGCATTAGTACCGCCGTCAATTTGCATGTTCCCTCAGTCTCGGGATTTATATGGAATCCCAACAACACCTTCCCGCCGACGCCGCCGGTTACGAGCTGGGAACTGCGGTTTGTCTCAGGAGGTCCTTCACCTGCAGCGGGCACGGTGCTCGCGAGGCAAGCGATCAATATCGACATCCTCAAGCGGAGCAACCCGTTTTTCCCAAGTATTAGCCAAATTGGTATTGGCAGCAGCGCATACTATTTAGTTTGCAATCTCGGTAATGCCTCTCCCCCCAACATAATTGCGCAGACAATGCTCACTGGTAACTTTCTGGATGTAAATAGCATAAAAATACGGTACACGATCGACGATGTGCCGGTGGGGCCGATCGCTACTGGTCCCGCAAATATTTTCAGTCGTTTTGATTTGACCATTGACACGTCAAATGTATTTGGCACAGGACCATTAACGGATGGCACGCACGCTTTGGGCGTGATCCTGATTGATTGCACCAGCAGTACGGGACCATTGCCCTATTATTTTCGCCCTGTTTATGCCCAGTTCATGGTCAATAATTCGGGCCGGACGTGGGCGCAGATTTACGCTGGCCCGATACGTTTGCCGTCGATCGAACCAGGCACTGCTCCCCAATATCGGTTGAACTCGGGCAAGCTCGACTTCTTGACCTTTCCCGGGTTCGCCGGGCCTAGCGGTGTTGTCGCAACTGGTGGAACCCACAACACTGTCGTACCCATTCCCTTGCCGCAGAGTGGCTTCATCCCGCCCTTCTCCGATCCCTCGTCTCCCTACCACGGGCTACCGGCCTCTCGGCAGCGGCTCCCATGGAACTTTTTTATCGAGGGCTTGGGCGCTGCCAGCCCAACCGAATATCTCGTCAGCCCGCGATTCTTTCGGACGGTGGACGGCGCTGTTTACATTCAAGGATACAATGGAGAAACCGGTCAGACGCTCGAGGGCGATTATATCACTGCCATTAGGCACTGTAATTTCGATGGTCCGCGAAACGACAACCAGACCGATCAGATTTCCCAGGCCATCGACGGGCACGACGGCACCTACTGGGTTGTATTCGAGCTGTTCGGCAGGATCATCAAGATCACGCATGACGGGACCGTAACGACGCTAGCTGGCCAGACGACGGATCGTACTAAGCTCGGCTTCGCATTTAACGACAGTTCGGCCACAGAAGATCAATTGAATGCGATCATGATACAGGTCGGAAGGATCGTCAGTCCGACCTTTGGCATCAATGACGGGTGCTGGGATCTACGACCTGCCTTCGGCCCACTGGGCAATACATTGTTGGTCGCCAACCCAGTCGATCATTACATAGCCCAGATCACCGGCTTGATAAATGGCCCAGTAACGATGAAGCGCATCGCCGGTCAGGATCTCGGCCTAGGCGGTGTGCAAATCTGGCCGGCGGATAATGGCGGCCTGGTCGACGGTCCGGCGACCGAGTTCGTGGCGGGCGCATCGCAAGCCACCTTTCTCGGCAGTGTGAGCGGCAACGTGCTGACCGTCATATCCGGGTACCTGGTCACGGGCGGTTCCGGTCTGCAACCGGGCTGCCCGCTCTCATGGCGCGGCGCTGGCAATTCGAGCACCACAACCGGCCACATGGTGATATCGAACCGTGCCGGGTCGGGAAACGGCTCGACCTGGAATGTCAACTTCGCGTCCTCGGGCGGCAATCAGTCGATGACCGCTTCGCAGCCGGTGGCGCTGTTCGCCGGCCCCTATAGCGTCAAGATGGCCGATGGCGTCCACGGGCCTGATCCTCTCGGGACCATGTACGTTGCCGACTACCAGAACAGTGCCATCCGCAAGATTAGCGCGGACGGCACGACGGTGACGACACTCGTCGGCAATCAGCTAGGTGCAATGCGCTGGGATTCCTCGCGAGGGCAGGGACCGGCAAATCCCAATGCAAGCTTATTTTGGGGAGGGAGTTCGTTCGCGCCGGTTACCATTTCGGCTGCGCAATGGGCAAACGGTGTATTGACAGTTCAGACGGCGTCCCCAGTCAGAGCGACTCAGGTAGATCCTAGTGCCGGAACAATTGCGCCTTATTGGACAATCACTCTAGCTGGTTTGGGAAATGCGGGATCGGGCGGACCAGGTGCGGTCGCCGGGAATTTTCAGGTTTTAGCCGTCACCGATGCGCAGAATTTCGCGCTGACAATGCCGGCCGGTGCCGGTGTTATTCAAACCCTTCCGCTGTCCGTAGCCGGAGCTACCCTCACGTTTTGGTATGACGATGTTTACAACTATTCGGGCCCGAATGGGAGACCCCTCAACCATGGGCAACCAGACGAAGCCTACTGTCCACTGCCGCAGCGCATCGAGATCAATTCGACCGGTAAGCTGCTAGTCTGTCACACTTGGTTCGATTCTGTGAGCACGATAGATCTCGTGGCGGGCAGGATCACCTATACAGCACAATTTGGTTGTCAGCAGAAGAATACCCGGCTGAACCCCGATCGTAGCCGCGGTAGGCCAGACCTCAATTTTCAAATCTCATGGGTCGGTTTCGATGTCGACTCGGGTGTGGCTGGCGATGTCAGCTCGACTGGCTGCATCGGTCCGAAAGACGACGTCATTATACTCAACGCTAACGGCAACATCATAGGGTATTACTGGCGCACCTCAGCTGATGGCACGCCCGTAACTGGTGCTGGTCCAGGTCCCGGAAACTGGTCTTCGAACGACATGACGCGCACTTTCCCTCTGCCGGTCGGGCGGCAGGGCGGCGGGCATTATTCGTGGGCGCTTGGTATCTCACGACATCAGGCCAGGATGCTGACTAGTGGCATCTCAGACTCCGGCGTCAATAGTTGGCGGGCGATTAATCCAGCAGCTGGCGAGTTTTATCCCGATCCGCAGACGAATACCTATTGCGATGGCGCTGCATTGACACGTGGATATCTTCTTGCTCTTCAGGGCACTATTGCATCTTCTGGAGTGACCGCTATTCCTGCGGTATTTCCGTGGGGCACGCGCCCCGGCATCACCCAGACGCACGGCGAGATCGGCCGCAGCAATATGGGCTTGCCTGGCCACGCCGACACGTTTGATGGAATACAAGCGCTCTACCCAACTGACGATGCGCTGACGACATTTATCCAGAGCGGCTTTGGTGGAGCGATACCGGCTCCTGAGTTTACCGGCGAGGATCTGAAGGACGTTATTTACCTGATCCGGCGGATGTCGGTGCAGGGCAGCATCCCTTCCGGGACGGCAGGGGGAGGATTTGTTCCAATATCCCCGTTGGTGCAGCGGCTTCCCTACGAGAGCGATACGACAGCGCCGCAGATCAGCAGTGTTCTGGCAACTCGCACTGCACCCTTGGCGACGACCATCAACGTGACATGGCAAACCGACAAACCGACTTGGGGCATAGTCGCAGCCGGCTTCGCGAGCGCGCACGGCACTAGGATGCCCTATCATTTGTTTGCCCGCGAGGCTTTTGTCGCTGGGCCAAATAATCCATCATATAAAACTGCAGCGCACAGCGTCACGATCGATGTATTTCAAGATGTTCTCACCTATCTGATCGTGATCGCAAAAGACGTCGCCGGGAACAACGTGATCTCGGCCGAGCAGACGGTGAACGCATGAACCGGTTTTCAGCAATACTCGGTCTTCTCGCCATAGTCGCGCTCTCGGCGCTGATCGGCGCGCGCGCCCAGGTTATCGATTGGGTTCCCTTTGAGCCTGCCCCGTCGGAATTCCCAAGAGAGGCTTTCAGAACAATTGTGCCACAGAGCTGCGGCGGGACCGCGGCGAGAGCGAACCCGCCCGGCCAAGATCCAGGTGTGCGCGCCGGCGCAGCCAGCGCCGGCGGGTTCCTGCCCGGCCTTAGCGCGAATGAGCTCGCGATCGCTAACACTGCCGCGTTCTGGTACAGCCAGCCTTGGACCTTGACCGGGCAAGTGGGCGGTCTCGGACCTCGTTATGCCACCAATGGTTGTTTTGAGTGCCATGCGTATCCGACGCCCGGCGGCTCGAGCCCGATACCGAACACCGAGGTTGCGCTGGCGAACCTCAACGGCGCCACAAATACGGTCCCGAGCTTTATCACCTCCAACGGTCCGACGCGCATCCCCTATCAGATCTCGACAGGATCCATCCTCAAGCTCTACACAGTAAAGGGGATGACGGGTGCGGAGGGGTGCACCTTGGCTCAGCCAGACTTCCCGGCACTGCTAACGAATAACGACCTCTCTTATCATATCCCCGTTCCGCTATTCGGTTTAGGTCTCGTCGAGGCGACTCCGTCGGCGAACTTCATCGCAGCCCAGACCACGTTGCCAGGAGGTGTTAGCTGGACACTGGCGAGTCTCGGGATCACGTCGGGCAGGTTCAATCATAGCGTTGACGGGATTTCGACGCTCGGCTGGAAGGGCGGCGTATCTTCGATCAAAGGATTTTCGGATTTGGCTCTTTCAGTCGATCTCGGCGTCAGTAGCGTGACGTACCCCAGAAAGGACGATGAGGTCGCCAGCTGCATTTTCAACCCCGTCCCGGACGACTTCGGCCCTCGTCTCACGCGATTGAGTCCGAACAGCGCCAGCGTCAGTGCGGATTATTCCAGTCAGTCGGATCTTTATTCGGCGTTCATCAAATACCTGGCGCCACCTGCGGCAGTCACCAGCTACATATCGTCCGTCGTCGGCGCAGTCACGACGGCGTCGATCGCAAACGGTCGGGCCCGGTTCATCTCAGATGGCTGCGTTGCCTGTCACACTCAGGACCAAACCACCGGTGCCAACGTGGCGATTGCTAGTCCGACCTATAAATCCTACACTTACACGCCGTGGTCGGATTATGCGCTGCACAACATGGGGACCGGGCTGCGCGACGGCCTTTCCTTTGGAGCTGCCGGACCGCAAGACTTCCGGACCTCGGCCCTGTGGGGCACCGGTCAGCGCTACTTCTTCCTGCACGACGGTCGCACGCAGGATCTCAACGCAGTGATCCAGGCTCACAAAAGTACAGGCTCTGAAGCTAGTACAACCGTTGATAACTTCAACGCCGATTCGACCGGCAATCAACAAGACATCCTCAATTTCTTGCGGTCTCTCTGAATGATCACCCGCCGGCGCCTTCTCCAAGCGGCACCGGCGCTGCTGCCGCGGCGGGCTATCTGCTCCGTGGCGGCTTCATGGCGCTGGCAGCTCGCTATTTTCGCCCGATGGATCCCGCTCTCTATGTCGATTTTGCCAGGAGCGAGTGGAATCTGGGCAATTGTCGCATTTCTTGTCATGCCGCTGCGAAAGATCCCAAGGGCCAGACTACGGACGGCGTCGACGCGACGCTGACCTCCAGCTGGAGCTAGCTGACGGACCATTCCGGCGCCGAGATAGGCGGCCCCGTGCTGCGCCAGCGCGGGGCGGTCAAGAGCCGCCCGGCGACGAAGACGAGCCTCGATCCTCCCGGCCCTAAAATCCCAACTGCGCCGCTCGAGGTGTGCTCGAGGGCGCCATTCTCTAAGTCATTCAGCGTGGAAAGGAGCACGCAATGACTGATCAAGCTACTAAATCATTTCGAAACGAGGGGGGAGCGACGCTTGCGAAACCTGCGCGCAGTTACGATGTCAGCCGGAGTACGTCGAGCTGAGCAGTGCGCAGCACGATTTTGCGGCTCATGAACGCGGAAAGGTGACGGGTTTTCGAATGGCTTATAGACGGCGCGTAAGTCATGAAGCAATAGAACCGAAAAGAATCGTCTGAAACGATTTGTAATGTTGTACATAGTCGTATCATACTAACAATAAGTTTGTTTCTATATTAGAGTAGCACAAACCACATAATACCCGCCATTATTATTCGCGAGCCTCCCTCAGCGGCCGGGTTTTCCCCGTACGGGCCGGCGCGGTCAGCCGGCCACGGCCCCGAGCTTGCGGGCGATCTCAGGCAAGCGCACCTTCGCGCGCGCACCTGTGTGCCGCAAGGGCGGCGTTCACCTGTGCGGGGAGACCTTCCGCCGATGCCCCGCGGGGACTGTTGTCTCGCTGGGGTCTGACCCCGCCATTTCCCGGCACGCTCGCCGGGGGCTTTTACGTCCTTCAATAGCGCGGCGGCGCGAGAGCAAACGCGATCGGCGGTTACGCGAGCCTTGCCGCCCGCTGACGCGTCACGCCGTGCCCCAAGAGCAAGATCGCGACCGGTCCAAGGAGCAGATATGAGACCGCGCCGCAGCATAGCGTCGCGCTGATCGAGAATTCGATGCTGATCATGACGGCGAGTCCGGACGCCAGCACCCCCGCCGCCCCGTTGATCGCCCAAAACCACGGGGTCGGACGAGGGTCGATAACATTAGCGATCGACATCCCGGTGGGAAATCCGAAGCCCATGAGCACGCCCGAGGGGACAATAGCCGAAAGGCAGACCAACGCGCGCATCGGCAGAGCCGCCGACGCGAAGGCATCGACGAGGAGGGGGAACCAATAGTGCAGTGTGGCGGTATAGACGGCGAGAAGGGTGGTCCATGCGAGCAATCTCCCGCCGACCAACAGTGACACGCGCGCCGACAGGAGACTACCGATGCCGGTTGAAACGATGATGCCGAAGAGGCCGATAGCAAGGCCATATACGGGATGGCCCAGATACACCGAAATCCGTTGGATCAGCCCAATTTCCACAAACATGAAGCCGAGACCAATCAGCAGGAAATAGGCCGAGCCGAATGTCGCGATGCGCGGATGGACTTGGCGGATGGATGGGAGTGAAGGGATCAGTATCGTGATGAATACCAGTACGATCGATAACATGATGATGAGCGCAAGCGTAGCTAGGGCCCTGAGGTTGCCACGGAGCACACCGTCGTCGGATTTCAGGGCGCTCCACAGCGCCCGCGGATCCCCTATCCTGAGCTGCTCAAAAAAGAATGGCCGATCGTCATAAGCGGGCGACAAATCGAGATCGTACTCGTTCATGAGACGGTTCAGATTTTCAGGCGTGCGTGCCGCGAGGATCTCCGTTAGGACTCGGGAGGCGGCGGGAGCCTGCGGACGAGCCGCGACGGTGAACCTAAGTTTGTCTATGCTCGCGGTTAGGCTTGCAAGCTCTGCTGCTGTGAAGGGCGCACGCGATACGATCAGTGTAGCGAGTCTATCCGTGGCGGCGAGGAACAGATGATCGCGCGGGTCCGCAACCCCTTCGTCCAGGAGGGCCGCAACCGCGACGCTCATCATGCGCCCGGTCTCATCGATGTTACTCGGCGAATACCAGCGCGACGCGGTGAATACGCCCGTCGGGGTTAGGTGGCGAAAAAAGATGCGCCATCCTTCAACCGTATAGAGGCCGTTCTCAGACAGAGAGAACGCGCCGGCACCGGTCGCCGCCCAGCTATCGACCATGCTCATCTGGATCACATCGAACTGCTCGTTCGAGCGCGCGAACCAGCTTCGGCCCTCATCGACGAAGAGCCGCACTCCTGGGAGGCTCGCAAGCCGATTGTAGTCGCGCAGGCGATTGGTCAGCAGGTCGACGAATATCGGATTGAGTTCGACCCCGGTGATGTCGCGGAACCCGAAATACGCGGCTGATAGCAGGTCCCGACCGCCGCCGACGCCAATCACCGCCGCGCGCCCGTTTTGACGGATGGAGTAGGCGAGGTTCGTTATGTCGTATTTTAGAAATTCTAGCTTTGACAGATCACCGTTAAAACCATACATCGCGCTCGACGCAGACCCGTCGATGGTCATGTCGCGTTGTTCGTGTTGATGATAGGCGGAGGTCGTAGGGGATGGTCCCCACAGGCTCGGGGCCTGTTCACGAGTGGCGTCAACTTTGACGCGGGAAAATGAATTCCAGACAATGCGCGATCCGGGCATCGTTGTCTCGACTTGGTCCTTTACAATCGAGGGCCTGAAGCCGTGAGGTTGGATCGCAGCGTTTTCTATCGCAAGGCAGGCGAAGCCGATGGCAAGAATCGACGGCCGCGCGAGACTGCGGGAGCGCGCAATGGCGAGAAGCGGCGCCTCGACTTCGTTCATCGCGCGCTGTGCTTGCGCAAAAAACGCTCCCGCCGCGGCTCCAACAGCGCCAACCAGGAATAAAGCCGACACGGAATCGATGAGCGTTAAGATGACGAGAACAACAAGACATCCGGTAGCCGCCCCGACCAGATCGACGCCGTAGACGAGGGGTACCGGCCACGGACTGCGCGTCAGCGCCAATGAGATCGCCATACCCGCGAAGAAATACGGAGTCGCCAGGATCACAACCAGCTTGCCCCATTGCAGCGCAGTCATGAGAGGCTCGCTTGTCACCGAGAGGCTCGTCAGCACCGTGGAGATGGTGAGGAGTGCTGACACCACGACGGTGGAAGCAAAGGCGGAGGAGATCCAGACCAAATTCTGCATCAACCGTTGGCGGGGAAAAAACCGCTCGCGAAAATAGACGAACAGCGCCCCCGCGGTCATGCCGAACATCGCCATGCCGATGGCGAAGAACGCGAGATAGTAATAGGCGACGACTGACAGGATTCTTGTCTCGATGATCTGCAGCATCAATCCGCACATGCAAATCAGGAAGAGGCCGACAAGGAACTGCGGTTTACCTTCCGTTGGTATCATCCTACGCCCCAAAATGTCGGACATATCGCCTGCATGGTAGTTCTCGTGCGACTACCAGTAGCGCAAGTTTGCCTAATGCCCGATTACCGAGCGCAGCGATGCAAATTTGACCTTACCGACGAGGAGAGTTCTGCTCTCCGAAAGTCGCTCACCGACGCGATCGAATATGATCGATATCCACTGTCGCCCCGTGTTCAGATGTTACGGGGCATCCTGATGAAGTTCGGGCCGATGGCACCCCAGCCACCTCCGCCGGCAAGACCGCCGACACCAGACGCTAGGTTAGGCGCGCGATCGAGACGACCTCGCGATCCTGTCGCTAGCTAAAGAGATCCCGGCCCAGTCCCGTGGCATTTGTGTGACCTCCCGAGCATGCCTGGAACGCCTGTTCCGCGTGGTGGTGTTGGACAGCCAACAATTGACGATCAAAAAAACCCACAACCGCAGCCACATGGCTCCATGCGGCCGATTGAGATCCAGCCACTTTCGGGAGGGATGCCGCTGTGACCATCTACCACGTCACACTCCGCGACCGCGAAACCCACACCGTCGTCGGCTACTATGACGGGGCGTGGACAACGGACCGGCGTCGCGCGCTGACACTCCGTTGGCGTGAGGCGGCGGAAGCCCACGCCGCCCGCATGCGCGATCGCTGTCCGCGCAACGCCGAACTCATTACCGTCGAGGAGATCGCTGCCACCGACTAGCAGTTACGACGTCGGATCGTCGGTCCGGTATGCCTTCAACAGCTGGAACGTGGTGGTCTGATCTCGAAGCGACACGGTCGCCCCAGCAACCGGCGCTGGGTCGGGTTAGCGCTTGGCAACAGACCTTGAAGCGTACCGCCCTTCAGGGCTGTTCAGTGCCAATGAACGAACCCGCTACCGCGGGAGAAGGGGGCTCGCCGTAAGCCAGGAAGACAGCAAGCACGTTGATCGAAGACGGATGACAGGCGGGCTCTCCGTCTTGAGGATCGAGGGTCAAAGCACTCCAACCTCAAGACAGGAGCCCCAATGAGCGAGAAGCCCTCAGCCCGCTGCGCCAACGCACGCTCGAAGACATGAGTGCGCGGGTTCACGCCCCATACGCAACGTGACTACATCCGCGCTATCAAGAAGCTGGCGACTTTTTTGGGCCGGTCTCCCGACCGCGACGGCCGAAGACCTACGCGCGTTTCCAACTGCAGCTGACCGCGAGCGGCGTTCAGCCGCCGACCATCAACGCGACGGTGACGGTGCAACGGTTCTTCTTCAAGGTGACGTTCGACCCCGCCGGAGACGACACGACATCTCGTATTCGTCTACGAGCCGCGCAAGCTGCCGCGCGAGCTCTCGCCGGAGGAGGTGCTGCGCCTGCTGGAGGCGGCCCCTGGCCCCCAAACACAAGGCAGCGCTCACTGTGACCTACGGGCCGGCTTGCGGGCCATGGAGGTTGTCGCGCTGAAGGTCTCCAACATTGACCCCAAACGCATGATGCTGCGGGTCGAGCGGGGCAAAGGCCGCAGCGACCCGCTCCAGCTGCGGCACCATGCCGGCAGCCTCGCACCACAGCGCTAGGCGCCGCGGCTGGCCGGCCTGGCGATCGAACCGCAGATTTCGCGCCCAACCCGCAACGGCCGCGAGGAAATCATTTTTCGTCCAAAAAGCTGGCAGGGACCGCCGATGTAAACCCATCGACGCGAATCGCATCCATGCCGATGACGCGTGCGCGTCGCGCCTTGTTCAGCGTTTCACCCAGCCGCTCATACGCCTGTTCTGTCTTCTCGTAGCCATAGGCGCCGACCATCCGATAGAAAATTTGGCGCAAGGTGAGTGGCAGCTGCTCGGCATATTCAGCAAGCACGTCCTTGACCTGGGTCGAGCAGCGCTCGGGTGTCAGGGCGCGGGTTCCAGCGATCGACGACCCCCGCGCGGGTAGTCAACCGACCTTGCCCTCCTCGCACCGCCAGTACCTGACCCTGCTGGATTGCCCGACGCACTGTCTTGTCGTCGAGGCCGGCTTTCGCCGCAGCCTCCTCGATGCTGTATGGCCGGCCTGAGTCCTTTTCGGTTCGTTGCATAAGCGCTTCTCCGTCATTCTCCGCAGCGAGGCTTTCGCCACCCTCGCAACTCGTACGGTGCCGTCTTGAGACGCGCAAGGACTTTGCGCACTTAATTGCATTACAAAAACTCCGCGCAAAGGTCCATGGATGGCGCGCATCGGTCGACCGCCCAAGGATGAGGCCGCCAAGAAGGGGGCACAGCTCAGCATTCGGATCTCGGCAGGATTGCGCGCGCGGTTGGATGCTGCCCGACAGGACTCCGAAACCGAACGTTCCTTGAGCCAAGAGACTAGGGGGGAATGACAGTCACGGAATGATGGCAAGCCGCCGAGTGGTTCAAGGGAAAGCTGAAGCAAAGCCCGCTCGCAAGCCTCTTCGAAAGGACTAAGAAATGACTGGTCACATCCGCCAGCGCAGCCCTGGCTCGTGGGAAATCAAGTTCGACGCCGTCACCGACCCGGCTACCGGCAAGCGTAAGGCGCGTTTCGTGACCGTCCGCGGCGGCAAGAAAGACGCACAGCGGGAATTGCGCCGACGCTTGGGGGCACTCGACGAGCGCCGCTCTGGCGAGCCGTCGAAATTCACCGTCGCCCAATACCTCGAACACTGGCTCGATGAGCACGCAAAACACAAGGTCAGCGCGAAGACCTTCGAGCGCTACGCCGAAATCTTACGGCTCCACGCGGTGCCCGTGATCGGTGGCCACCCGCTCCCCAGGCTCGAACCGTTGCACATCCAGGCCTGCCACGGCGCCATGCGCGAGCGCAACCCGGCAGACGCCGTAGACGCGCCACGGGTCGCGCACAGCGAAATGAAAATCCTCGATCAGGCGCAAAGTGCGGCATTGCTAAGAGCGGCCGAAGGATCGTCGATTTATGCTCCGGTGCTGCTGGCGGTCACTACCGCATGCGGCGAGGCGAGATCCTCAGGCTCCGTTGGAAGGATGTCGACCTCGATCGCCGTACTCTCGCGGTGACAGGAACCCTCGAGGAAATCAAGGCTGGAGGGCTCGTCTTCAAGACCCCGTAGACAGAGCGCTCGCGCCGCACCATCACCTTGCCCGCGATAGCCGTCGAGGGGGTGCGCCGGCATCGCACCCGGCAGGCCCTGGATCGACTCCGGGCGGGCCTGCTCTGGGTCGACCACGATCTGGTTTGTTGCCGCCCGGACGGGATGCCACTGAGTCCACGGCAACTGTCAAAGACGCTCGCGGCGCTGTCCCAGCGCTTTGGGCTCGGAGTGCGGTTTCACGATTTTGCGACACAGCCACATCAGCCATCTGCTCGCCGCTGGCGTCCATCCGAAGGTGGCGAGCGACCGGGCCGGGCATGCTAGCATATCGATCACACTCGACGTCTACAGCCACCTCATTCCGGGCATGAGGAAGATGCCGCGAACAGGATCGACAGGGTATTGCGGGCCCACCTCGATCGCTCGGAGTGGCAAACCGGTGGCAAAGCCGCCTATATTCCGGGTCTGTTCTCCGAGACTTGGCGCGCAAATCTCTGATTTTCTTAGCCTGGATGGGTGGCCGAGTGGTTTAAGGCACCGGTCTTGAAAACCGGCGTGGGTGCAAGCTCACCGTGGGTTCGAATCCCACCCCATCCGCCACCCGCCGCCGTCTGCGGACCGGACCCATGGGTAACGGTAGGTACCTAAGACGTGGGTGACATCCTTGGGCCGAGAGGGTTGTCCGAGGGTTGCAGGGTTTTCTGCTGCAAGTCGCTGAAGCCGAGATCGTAGTTCATGAAACTGACGATCCAAATGCCGTTGTCGACTTTCTCGATGACGAGGCGTTGACCGGCGAGCACGGTTGAGATGTTGACGGGCTTGCGATGCATGCAGATGCGGCCGCGGGCGGTGACGAGGACCTCGCGGTCGTGCTGGGGTAGGTGAGATCGGGCGGGCCGGTATAGGGCCGCGGGCTTGGTGGGACCGCCGGGGCCACCATACCGAGAACTCGGAAAGGTTGAAGGTGTGCTTGGGCTGGCGAGGGTGACGCCGTTGTTAGAGCGGGTGGTGGGGCAGGCCGCGTTCCCGGAAGAGCTGTTCGAAGCGGTGACCGCGAGATCTTCGCGTGTCGAGGTAAGAGCTTTGCAGAGCAAGAGATAGCGCGAGGCATGATTGGTCAGGGTCAGCGGATAACAGTACTAGCCTCGCCGAGCTCGAACTCGCCCTTAACGACGGGCGCATCGGAGATCGTTCAGCGCCATCCCTATTGATAGCGGCGCTCCAGCGGCCCAGCGGAGTGCCCGGCCAGGCATGTTGACCAGGCCGTCCCATGGAGCATGACGTCAACGGTGCTCTTGGCAGGAATCGGATGTCGCCGTCCAGACGCCGAACCAGGAGCTCGCGAATCTTGTGTGCACCCCAATCCGGTCTATCGCGCTTGCATCCAACAATCAGGGCTCGTCCGGGCCTGCGCTGGTGGGCACAGCGCCGCGGGCGGTCGCTCAAGGCGACCGCGACCTCTAAACTCATGTTGAGACCGGTCCGAGCAGCCAGATCAGCCAAGTTGCAAGCGCCAAGAACGGTCCAAAGGGCAACGCCGAGCCGGCGCCGAGCGGGACCCCGGAGAGTCGCAGGCAGGCGGCCGCGAAGAGGGCCGAGACCGCAGCGCCAAGGACTACCTGCGGCAGTGCCATCGCGCCAACCCAGGCTCCCGACGCCGCGAGCAACTTGGCGTCGCCGCCGCCCAACCCCTCACGGCCGCGCAGTCTTCGATACAGCAGCCCTATCACCCGCAGGCTGATATAGCCGAGAGCAGCACCGAGCGCGCGGCCAGCCAGCTGTTCGTGATCGAACGCGGCGGCAGCGGCAAGTCCGGCGATGATAAGTGGCAAGGTCAGCGCGTCAGGCAGCAGCCATCGGCGAATGTCGATCCAGCCGAGAGCCAGAAGCCACCAGCCGAAGAGGCAATCGAGCCAGATCTTCTCCCCGCCATCGGCCGCGAGAGCGGCGAGTACGACAGTAAACGCGGAGAATTCGATCGCTGGATAGAAGCAGCCGAGAGGATGCCCGCAAAAACGGCAGCGCCCACCGGCGGCGAGCCAGCTGTAGAACGGAAGCAGATCCCGCACACCCAGCGCGGCCCCGCAAAACTCGCAGCGCGACCGCGCCCAGGCGATCGGTTGTCCCGCGGGCAGCCGCCGGATGACGACACCGAGAAAGCTGCCGATAAAGGGCGCACAGAGCAGCGCGCCCCATCCTGTGGCACCGGCGCCCGTCACCCGGTCGAGCAGTTCGCCCCCGATCACGCACCCTCGCTCCGGCCCAGTGGTGTGCTCCTCTCGTCGCTTGCTTGCCGGCTTATAGCGCCGTTATGACCCTCCGAGCTGTGCTTCCTGCAGCCCCTCAGGAGCTACCGATCCGTAGGCGAAGCTCCTATGCCACTTGCCAGCACGTTTACCCGATTCAAATACCTCACGACGCGAGCCCCACGCTCGCCATCCTCGACAATCAAGCGAAAATCGAGTATTTTGATTTGATCGAAGCCCGGCCCTTGTAGTTCCGTAGTCGTACCTCCCTGCTCATGATACCGGACGCTTTGGCTTCTGCGATCTGGTGTTCCGGGTCCTCTCGGGAACGGCTGTGATTGGCGACCCGCTGACGGAGGCCTCACCGGAGCCGCTTGCCTCTTGCGATGCGGTTTTTTCGTGTCTCCTCCAACTGGGCGGGCATAGCAGCAAGGTCGGGGCGGTCCATTGCCGTAATGTCGTCAACGGCGAAACTCTGTCCATCTCGCGCCTGATCGAACTTGCCGGCGATCTCGGCATCAAGGCGGAGCACGCCCGGCTGGATTGGTATCGCCTGCACACACCAGGGTTCAGTTACCCCACTCTCGCTCTCCTCAAAGACACCAATGTCGTCGTGTTGACCGGAGGCGGGCGCGACGGAGGTGCGGAGGTCGCCATCTGGGATCCGCTCAATCCTTACGCGGAAACCCTCTATGTGTCGCGCGAGGACTTCGAGCGTGAATGGACCGGCCACGCGCTGATTATTACCGCGCCGGCGCCTCACCAGACTGCGACCTCTCCGTCCTCGGATTTCTGCTGGGTCACCTCGGCGGGGCTCGAGCTGATCGGGAAAACCTCTGGCAGGGGGCAACATCTACAGCCTACGGGTCATCGGCGGGAACGAGCCAACACCCACTCGATCACGGCGCGCAGAACAATGCGGCAAGCGGCTCGGGCGATTGTCCCAGTGATGCACGGCGAACTTGCTCCTCTCCGGGTAAAGATCGCGAACCAGCAGCCACCGCCCAATTTCGCGGAAGCTACGCAGCTGTCGACCCCGGCATTCTCTCGCCCCGAACCGGAACGGAGGCGCTGGCCGCTCGTTCGTTTCTGCATCGCCGCCGGGGTCATCGTCACGGCCGCCGTTGGCGGCAACCTTCTACTCAAGGAGGTTTGGACAGTTGCGCCCGACAGCGCGCGGTCGGCTGTTCAAGCGATGCAGAATGCGCCTACCCGCAGCATTGGGAGTGTCGTACGGACCGGTTCCGCACCGATGCCGGCTCCGCTGCCCGCCACCCCGGCGGCCGAGCCTTATGTTGCAGCGCCCTCCGCTACACGCTCCGAAATGCCCGCGGGGACGCTGGCCGCGC
>Ga0182040_10000604_pt1 | contig 16442 bp, 10 predicted proteins | sample flu12Cox44000176_FD_125973 | JGI IMG/M metagenome (GOLD analysis project Ga0182040, IMG submission 125973) | Lab enrichment of tropical soil microbial communities from Luquillo Experimental Forest, Puerto Rico - flux8day.12C.oxic.44.000.176 | ecosystem: Environmental > Terrestrial > Soil >... | reverse complement strand
CGTCCCGCTCCGACTTCGATCAATCGATTAGCGTCGTCAAGCGCGGTCAGCTCAATAAGAGCGACAGGGTTGTCAAGAGACACCTCTTCGGATGCATTGCTCGCTATCGGTGGTTCCTGAAGACAAAAATGCCGGAGATACCCGTGGCACCTCCGGCATTGGTAGGTTCACCGCGCCGTTTCACTAGGGATACGAGAGCACGCAGCCGCCCGAACCGCCACTGAACGCGTTGCTCCACAACGACTGCACTGGAAAGGTTCCCGTTGACAAGTTGATGTCCGCCGCCGCGCCTTGCCCCGAGGAAATCCAGGCGCACTTGTCTCCGTTCTCCGCCCCGCTTGAGTCCAGCCATCCCCCGTTTGGGAACTGGTCGGTCATCGTCTCGGCCATCTCGTGACCGCCGACGATGGTAATGCCGGCGTTGGGTCCCAGGCCGTTGAAGTTAGCGCCGCAACTAGCACCCGCGTCGGTGATGTACGGTAGGTTCGTGTAAGCGACATTGCCGACCGCGGAGCTGGTCGCGCTGTGGTAAGCGCAATATTGCGTCCCAAATCCCCTGGAGTTGTTCCCCGTCGCCGTGGCGATCACGTACTGCACGCTCGCATTGCTGGCGGCGGTACGGTTTCCGAAGTGCTCGGCGGCGCGGACCGCCTCGGCCGCGAGCTGCGACTGGCGGGGATGTGAAGGCGCGGCGCTCGCGTTGTCAGCCCATACTGCGGCGAAAATTCCCGCCGGATTGCCGGCCGCCTGTCCTGAACCGTTGCAGGACACCGTACCGCTCACTACGCCCTGGCAATACTGGGTGACGCTATTCGCCCAGGAGTTGCTGCCGACTCCTCGGTAGAAATTCTCCAGAATAGCTGCCTCGCCGCTCGGGTCGTTGTTGTTCCACTGCGAGCCCCACAGGACCAAATAGATTTTGGGGCTCGTCTCGACGCCGATGCCACCGATTCCACCGTGGTAGCTGAGGTCATTTGCGGTGCTGGCGGCTTGTAGCTGGCCTGGCCGCACATGGGGGTTGGCCTCGCGAAACCGCTTCATATCCTCGACGGTTGCGTGGATCATGACCGGCGGTTGGCCTTCTTCAATGAGCCTCAGCCCTCCGACGGTACCTTCATAGACCATCGGCTTGTTTGGCGCCTGCGCGTGCGACAACGGGCTCACCATCAGGAACCCCAGAAGAGGGAGAAAGCATCCTGAAACGCATTTGTACCGAATCATGTGTCTCCTTGTGGGTTTGTATTGGCTTTTACGATCAACGAAAGATGTCGCTCACTCAGTGTCAACGTAAGCCAAGTTGCATTGATTAGTACAACGGATACAATTTGAACCAGTACGGAAGTACTCGTACTGTTCTGAAGTTAAGTAAATTTCCCTTCATAGCTGTTAGCGCCCCCCGGCCGCCTCCTTGACGATGAAATGAGCGTTGCCAGGGCGCCTCGGTCCCACGTGAGTACACTGTTTGCCTTTACCTCTTGTGCATAAAAGTTTCGGCATTCCTCAATCGTCATCATGATGAGAGCACTCTCCCGCCACAGTCGTGCGTCACGTCGCGACCGACGCCTGAGCTTAGCGTCCAACGCTCAATGCTGTTTCTCGAGCAGAACTAAGCATTCACCGGCAGGTCCGCACCATTCGGAGGCAATGTACGCTGTCTCGTTGGGAAAATCTTCTCGGTGAATGGGCTCCCCTGGGTCAGCAATCTGAGGCCTTACCGCCTTCCAAAACTCAAACCGCTTCTCCGTCGGAATCCATTTGAGCTTCAAGCCACAGTCAGCCACAACGAATTGTAAGGAGCCAGACTGCACCAGTTCGAGAAGACTACTTCGGTCAAGGTTCCTGACGCGTTTGTCAGCCAAAATGCCGCTCTCGTCCCACAGTTTGGTGAGAGGAATTCCTGTGACGATCCTCTGGTCAGGTCTCAAGGCTGATTTGCCTTCTATCTTCTTATCTTCTCATCTTTGTGGAGCCGGGAGTCATAAACCGAATCTATCGCGGATTGCTCTGAGTGCCCGCTAACCGGAAAGTGGAGGCTGGCGCAGAAAATCTCCGGCACGCGCCTTTAGGGCGCAGAATTTCTGCGCCAGGATCGGCAGACGATGATGCGGCGGTCGGAAGCACACGCCCGGCGCTTGATGCTGATTGACGATGCAGACCAGCCAGCCCCTACCCCACCGCTCTTAGTTCAATTGGCCGACGACTTCAAAATACTTTTCATCACCGGTCGAGACGATGACGGTATCGGCGTGCTTTCCGGAGAGCTGCGCTGCCCGGCCATTCACGGTGACGCTGCGTAACCGATTCTGCTTCGAAACGCGCAGCTTTACGTTAATCTCCTTGGGCGCTCCGGGACGCGCGAGTTCCACGCTTGCGACTACCGACTTGCTCGCCGGGGCCGCAGCGAGATTCATACTGACGCGCCCCCAGCGAGTGGGGGCTTGCTGAATGCGAACCGGCCTGCCGGATATGACCCACTCGCGCGGAACGCCCTTCGCAAAGTACAGCCGCTCTGCATCCGAATCTTCCAGAACCAGCATCCATCGCACAAGAAGCGGAATCGTTTGCTGAGCCGGAATACAGAAAAGCGCGGTGCCACCATTGATACCGGACACTTCGCCGGCAACCCAGCTGCCTCGCGTGTGATCGTGGTACCGGTGAGCGTAAAGGAACAACAAATATTCCTCGACGCGGTCCAGCCGCAGCAGCATCTGCGCGTATCCGTACGAAATGAAGCCAAGGATCGCGCGTGCGCCGGGACGCGCCGGGCCGACATTGGCCACCACGCCGATGGTCGTGGCACCGTACGCGCGCATGGAGTCGATGACGGCGTCGGCCAGTTCATCCGGGAGCATGTCCGCTTGGAGCAACTCTGCATAGGGCCGATGCGCCCATTGCTGCGGGCTGGGCCGCTCTTTCTCGAGAGATTCGCGGAAGGTCATCTTCGTCCCGGGGTACGTCCCAATGTACGGAGGCTTGCGGTCGCGCCACATGTCTTTTGCCATCGCTGCGATCGTCGCGTCGCGCAGCGTCTTGGCGCGGTCAAGCCATTGCTGTGCCTGACTGGTTCCCCCGTGGTCCATCGCAGTCAAAGCATGCGCGAAATCCTGCAGGCCGCGCGCAGCAAAAGCGCTGTTCGCGAAGTACGGAAGCCACCACAACTGCGGCGTCGCGGCGAGGCAGGCGTCGGATTCGCTCCAGCCGCGAATGAGCCCGTAGCCCACGTCGTCTTTCGGCAGCTTGAGGCTTTCCTCGTGCATCTTCTCGAGCATTGAAGCAGTGGCGAGAAGTTTCGCGCGATGTCGCTGGATCAACGTAGCGTCTCGCGTGTAGTTGAAGTAGCGGGCCAGCAGCGAGAGCGTCAGGCCGAATTGGGCGGTCTCCGGGCCGCGCATGTTGTTCATGCCCTTGGCGTCCACGAAGTCCGTGAGGTAATTGTCAATGATCGCGTGCGCCTCGTCGAAACGGCCGCATTCGAGGTTGGCGTAGGTGGACATCGTAAAGATATCCTGGAAGCCATCGTACTCCGGCCCGTAGTAATCGCGATCAACCGCGCCATATTTCGGGTACACACCGCCAGGACGAACGACGAGTTCCTTGGCGAACGCGTGTTTCGCCATGTCCGTCCAGGATTCATCCGGCAAGGACATTGGCGTGAAACTGGCCATCAGCTTGTCCCAGTACTCCGCAAAAACAAGCAGCGCGCGATAAAACTCCTCAGGCTTGGGGTCTTGCCGCGCCGGCGGGTAGGCAGGATAGCTGTAGCCGTAGACGGCTTTGGTGACCTTGCCGTCTTCCACCTGCGTCGTGCGATGCCACGTCTGCACGATGAAGCGGTCGCGCGCTTCGACGTCACCGAAAACGATGACCTCGATGTAAGCAGACGCGGAGGTGGGAAACACCTTTCGCACCGCAGGCATCCACCCTCCGAGGAGGCCGTCGAATCGCTTGGCGACGATGTCTCCATTGCGCAGCTCAGGAAAATACTGATTTGGATGATACGTGCGCGTATTGCCGGTAGGATAGACCGGCATCGTGTCCGAGCATTCCTTCGTTCCGACGAACGTGTCCCAACGGGCGCGCGGCTGCAACTGAGGAGGCGGTTGTCCGGGCGGTCTAGGGACCGGTGAGCCCTGAGGGGGCGCCGCGCTCTTCACCGCGGCCGGATCGGGGTCATCGCCACTGGCCAGCAGCTTCTCCGCGAGCAGGTCCCTTCCGGAGAGGCCGATGTCGTCCATGCTCAGCCCGAGATGCGGCGGATCGGCTTCGGGAAAAGCTGCTTCGGCGGCTTTGCGCAACACGCGCTCCGCACCGTCGGCGGAGACAAATGTGATTTCTCCATCCCGCGTCCGCAGGTCTTCGTAAACTCTCCATGTTGTGGCGTTGAGCGTGAACTCCGCGATCTGCGTGTGCCCTTCAAGCGCTGAGGAAGGCAGAGAAGATGGATCACTGTGAGGCTGCTCTGCGAAAGCCCCAGCAGCCTGCCCCAACGGGACGCTCGCCACTGTTCCTGCAAAGTTGGTAATGAATTCGCGGCGTTTCATGAGCCAACACTCTAGCCGAAAGGGCCAAATTTGCAAGCGCTTGCATCAGGGCATGTTTTTTCGCGTACAATGTTCACCGCAAATAGTGCGCGAACATTCCACAACTCCCCACCCACTTGTCTCCTAGGTGAACCATGTACAGACCATCGAACGCGAATACCGCCGCCGACTCATCCCGGCGCAATTTCCTAAAAGAAATGTCGGCTTTCCCACTCCTGGCCATGTTCGGAGGGAGGTTTCCGTTCGCCGATCTATCCAAAGATCCATCACCCAACGGGACGAGAACCACAACACCGGCAACCAAGGAAAAATTCGTCGCCATCCAAATCGGCGCGCGCTCTTTCGTGGACGAGGGTGTCGAAAGAGTGCTCGACGATCTTCTGGAAAAAGCTGGCGTCAACGTGCTCATGCCCGCCGTCTTTACTTACGGCCGCGGTCTTGCAGGACGCCAAACTCCCGGGCAGCCGCTGCCCGATCACGGTGTCCAGCAATACGATGAAATTCACGGCGGCAGCTACGCCAAGCTTCACCCCGAATTCTCGGCAAAATCGGTCATCCAAAACGTCCGCGCGCCGGAGCTGGGTGATTTCGACATCCTCGCCGATGTCATTCCCAACGCCAAAGCTCGGCGCATGCAGACATACTGCCTCTTTGAAGAGGCTTACAACCCTCGCCTCATGCCCGGCTTCGAAAAGATCGCTGAGGTGGATCTCGACGGCCGAAGCGGCGACAGCACTTGCCTGAACAATCCCGAAGCCCGTGATTTCCTCGTGGCGCTGGTGGAAGATTGGTTCAAGTACAACGATCTCGACGGCATGATGTGGGAATCCGAACGCCAAGGTCCGCTCAACAATACGCTTGGTGCACACTTCGGCCAGTTCGCCGGCAACTCATCGATCCATTGCTTCTGCACCTACTGCACAAGTAAAGCCGCCGCGCAAGGCATCAGCGTCGAGCGAGCACGAGCCGGATTCCATTCTGTCGATCAATGGGTCAAGCAAACGCTTAAATCCGAACGTCCTCGAGGAAGCGGTGCGCTTGTCTTACTCTGGCGCCTACTCTTGGAGTATCCCGAACTCCTGGCCTGGCAGAAATTCTGGTTTCGCAGCCAGGAGGAGGTCTACGGTCTGCTCTATCACGCAGTAAAAGCCATCAATCCGAGGGCACAGGTCGGCTGGCACATCATGCACCTGGTGACCATGAGCCCCTTTTATCAGGCAGACCAGGACTTTGGACGCATCGTCAAGACCGCCGATTTCCTCAAGCCCTGCGCCTACAACAATTGCGCCGGTCCGCGCTTCGCGCGATATATCCGCAATGTCCATTCGACCGTGTTTCGGGACCTCGCACCCGATGAAGTGCTCGAACTCCATTACCGGCTGCTCGGCTACGAACACGAAGCCTCGCTCGATAAACTTCCGACAACCGGCATGTCCGCCCAATATGTCGCTCGAGAAACGCGCCGCGCTCTCGCCGACGCGAACGCTGCCGTCCCCATCTATCCTGGAATTGACATTGATATTCCTACTGCACTGGATGAGAAACGCACCCAGCCCGCCGACGTAAGAGCAGCCGTCCAGGCCGCGTTCCGGGCTGGCGCACTTGGTGTTGTCCTTTCCCGAAAGTACGCGGAGATGAAGCTCACCAACCTTGCCGGGGCGGGCGAAGCATTGCGCGAATTGGCGTGATGAGCTGTTTCCAAACCGTGTTGGATTCGATGAATAGCGCCAACGACCTCTTGAGCCGTCCTTTCACGCACGTACCTGCGGTTTACCAACACTTTGGAAACATTCGGGACTCTTCTCAAGGCTGTGCGTTTCATTCGTCGGCGCCGCGGAATGAAATGAGGCCACGTCTGTCGCTTTCGGGCGCTCTATTTCGAGTCAGTGCCGTTGGGTAACAGGCAAAGTTCCTCCCCGTACCGCCCTGGAGACTTTCCCGTGCATCAAGCGACTGGCCAAGCTCGGCCTCAAAAGGAGCTTGGTGCCAGAGCCTGGCAATGCGACGATGGTCCGCAGGCGGTGGGGCAATGCGTGGGCTTAGGGAAGTGCTTCAAGAGGCAGGGAGTCGGCGAGTTGCCGTAGGGCATTTCAATTTTGCTGAGTTGGTCGTATTGAAGGCGGCGGCCGAGGCGGCGGGCGAACTCGGCGTACCGGTGGTCATGGGAGTTTCAGAGAGTGAGCGGGAATTTCTGGGAGTGCGACAGGCGGCAGCGTTAGTGCACAGCATGCGGGAAGAAGGGGGTCGAGAGATTTTTCTGAATGCCGACCACACACATTCGATCGAGAAAGCGGAAGAGGCAGCGCGGGCTGGGTTTGACATGATCGTGTTTGATGCGTCGGAGAAGCCGCTCGAAGAGAACATTGCGGAAACTCGGCGCGGAGTGGAAGCGGTGAAGTCCATGCGCCCGTGGATTCTGGTGGAAGGGGAAGTCGGCTATGTGGGCTCGGGTTCGGAAATCCATGACAAGCGGCCCGACAATATCCGGCTGACGGAGCCGGAGGAGGCGAGGGAATTTGTTGCCGAAACGAAGGTGGATTTATTGTCGCCCTCGGTGGGAACAACCCATGGGATGCTGAAAAGCATGATCCAGGGAATGGAGCGCAAGCGGTTGGACATCAAGCGAATCGCCGCCATCAAAAAGATCGCAGGCGTACCGTTGACGTTGCACGGAGGGTCCGGGACGGATAACCAGGACTTCAGCGAGGCGATCGAGGCGGGGATCGCGATGATCCACATCAACACAGAATTGCGCGTCGCTTGGCGGAGAGGGCTCGAGGAGTCGCTCAGGAAGGAGGCCGGGTCGGTAGCGCCGTACAAGGTACTACCGGACGTCGTGCGCAGTGTGAAGGCAGTGGTGATTGAGCGGCTGAGATTGTTCAACGGTCAGTTATGACCGGCGGCGATTGGAATCTAGCGGCCGGATGTAAAGCAACGCGATCAGGGATCTCCTTTTTACTCGTATCGCAGCGCGACTAGGGGATCGACCTTGGTGGCACGATGAGCTGGAATCCAACAGGCCACTGCGCCGGTAACCAGCAGCAACGCGGCCACAGACACCAGCGTGGCCGGGTCGTACGCCGACACTCCCCATAACTGCGTGGCGATCACGCGCGCGATCGATAGGCTGACGATCAGGCCAATGACTGTGCCAAAGGCAACAAGTCCTACACCCATGCGAATGATCAGCTTCAGCACGTGGCCTTTCTCCGCGCCTAACGCCATGCGGATCCCGATTTCGTGCGTGCGCCGCGCGGCGGTGTACGCTAGCACGCTGTACACACCAATAGTCACCAGCACCAACCCTATGGAGCCGAAAATAGTCATCAGGAAGAAACCGAAGCGCGGTCCAGCGTAGGAAAACTGGCTGATATAGCCTTCGAGCGTTCCCGTGAAGGTGAGCGCGACGTTGCTGTCGGTGGCCCAGATTTCGTGGCGCACGTCGTTCAGCAACGACAGCGGCTCTTTCGCGGTGCGCACCAAAACGCCGCGATAGCCGGTGCCGGTCATGGTGTACGGCACCCAGATTTCCGGCTGGATTGGCTCCTGCAAGCCCCGGTTTTTGACGTCTGCAACCACGCCAATGATTTCAAACCACGCGTCCGGCAATTTATCGGGCAGGGTTTCCAGCTGGGCGATGTGCACACGCTGCCCGAGCGGATTCTCGCTTGCGAGATATTTGTGCACGAAAGTCTGGTTGACGACCGCCAGCTTGCGCTTGCCTTCCACCTCCGCCTCGGTGAAGGGCCGCCCGTCGATAAACTGGATTTTCAATGTAGGGAAATAACCTTCACTGCACAGCTGGAAAATCGCGTCCCATTTCTCCGCGTGCGTTTTGCCTGGGATATCGATGTCGCTCGGAATTCCACCATACGGAGGCAAGGTGCTCGTTTCTGTGGCATCCAGAACGCCGGGCAAGACTGCAAGCCGCCGCAACAACGGTCGATAAAAGCCGGCAACTTGATCGGAGGTTTTGTAGCGGTCCTCGGGAAGGGGGAGCCGCGCCACGAGCACGTGGTCAGGCTGCAGGCCGAGATGCACTTGGCGAAGCGCGAGGAAGCTGCGCATCAGCAGACCAGCGCCAACGAGAAGAGTGAGCGAGAGCGCCACTTCCATCACCACCACTGCGTTACGCAATCGGCCACGCGTCGAACTGCCGCCAGTTCCTTTGCCTGTGTCGCGGAGAGGGTCGTTCAGGTCACGGCGAGCCACTTGTAACGCGGGCGCCAAGCCGAACACGAACGCCGTGAGTACGGCGACGCACAATGCGAACAACAAGACCGGCGTGTTCACTCGAATGACCGCCTCCGCGGGGATGATCTGCGCGGGAATCAGCGCCACGAGCGCCTTCAACCCTCCCCAAGCGAGCAGCGCGCCCAGCACCGCGCCACCCAGTGCCAGCAGCAAGCTTTCCAGAAGGAGCTGACGGACCACGCGCCAGCGGCCAGCTCCTAAGGCTGCGCGGATGGCAAATTCTTTTTCGCGGGCTGTGCCTCGGGCCAAAAGCAGATTGGCTACATTGGCGCAGCCGATCAGCAGCAACAGACCAACCGCTGCGAGCACGATGTACAGGGTCGTTTTAAACTGTCCGACCACGAGGTTGGTCAGCGATTCGAGGTGCACGCTGAAATGCCTCGGGTAGTCCTTGGGATACACCTTCGCCAGTCGGTTGGCGATGACCGTGAAGTCAGATTCCGCTTCGCGAATGGAAACCCCGGCCTTCAAGTGACCCAACATGAACCAGTATTTTGGGAACCCGCTGCGGAGCTGTCCTTCGGCGCGGCTGGGCTTTTCGGGGAGCCACAAGTCCGCGTTGCCCCAGGCGAAGCGAGGCGGCATGATGCCGATCAGCGTGCGCGGCGTGTTGTTCAAGATGAACGTTGTATTGAGCATCTTGGGGTCGGCGCTGAAGCGGTTGACCCAGACCTTGTAGCGCAGGACAAAGACCGGCGGTGCGCCCGGCTCGTAATCGGCGGGTTGCATCACGCGCCCCAAAAGTGCGGGCATGCCGAGGAACTCAAACGTTCCCGGCGTCACCAGGTTCCCGTTGAAACGCTCCGTGCCCTCGCCCGATCGGTAGAGAACGTCTTCGTTGCCGTTCGCTATCACCCGGTCAAAGGCGTGATTCTGCTCGACATAGTCGAGGAATTCGGGCCCCTGAAAACCGCCGCGGCCCCCCGGTTCATTGCGCTCGGCGTCGTGGATTTGCACGGACATCAAACGGTCGGCATCGGGGTACGGGAACGGCTCCATGAGCACGTTGTCGATCACGCTGAAGATCGCCGTGGAAGCTCCAATGCCCAGCGCCAACGTGATCACGGCCACAACGGCGAAACCACGGCTCTTTGCCAGCGTGCGCCAAGCAAATCGAACGTCCTGTCTAACCGTGTCCATCGAACCCCCTTTCGTGCGGTGAGCGATAGAAGGCTATACGGGGCACGAGACGAAAAGTTCGTCAAAGCTGCGTCAAACTCTTCTAAATTCGGGCGACTTGACGCTGAACGACGAGGGATCGTTGACGCAGTGGAAAGGGATAGCTTCTACAAGCAGGGACTTGTCGGCTGGCTCAAGACACACTTCGCGAATGAGTTGCCAGGCTCTGCAGACGATGCAACCGTCGTCGCCTTTCTCAAAGAACGCTTACATGAGTTGAGTCGACGTGACTAAAATTCGCCCGTAGCTGTAAACAGCAGTCGTCAACTCTGATTAGCCCTAACCGGAAATCAAGTTGTTTCGGGAATCGTCTTTCTGAAGTGCCATATGGACAGGCGGCGGATTGCGGTCGCAGCCTGCGTTTGTCATTTTGTCTATCGATCCCAGCGAACGGCAATCGGATCGTTGAGACCGGGTAGAGGGAGCGATACCGCTTCAGCCTCGACCGCATCGCGTTCCTTGGAGGAGAGGCGGCGCCATGTCTCAATCGAGACATCGGCCGCCGATCGGCGCCACACCCCTACGATTTCCCCACCGACGAGCAACGCGCCGGGCCGGTCGTCCACAAGGCGGCCCGGCGCTTGGCCTCTGGTACTAGGAGAGTTCGGTCGGCTCCCCACAGGAGGAAGTACGCATCACCGCTCGGCAGGAGGCGCGCGAGCGCCGGGGGGCCGGGCTGAGCCAGAAACCTCGCCTCGTCGCTCGCGAGGATCCAAGCATCACCGATCGGCGTGTGCACGGGCGCCAGCTCATCGGCGAGCGCCTCGAACGCGGTGCGCACCTCTGCCGGCCGCATCCCGGCCCAGCGCGCGAACGACGGGGCCGTCGCCGGACCCAAAATGTGGAGTAACGGCGCACGAGCTCAAGACGCGCATTCCGCGCGTCCATGTTGGGAGCTGCGGCGGTCCACACGACCGGCTGATGCGCACCATCCCAGCGCAGCAGGACCGTACCCGTCAGCGCGGCGTATCGCAGGCTGTTCGGCTGGACGCTCATGGCACGCCGGCTTGGCCGAACGGCATTCGCAGGCCATCGAGGAACGCGTGGAGCCGCGCAGCAGTATCGCGCGCCCCTTCGCGGCGGGGGGTGTGATCCGGCAACCGCCCGAGCGAGAATACAGCGAGGTCCTTCGCGGCCACGACGTAGGCGCTGAACCGCGGGCCCCAAAGCTGGATCAGCGAAGGGTGCTCCCAGGTGGTTGAGGCCGTACGCTCGACTCGCGCATGGATCGACAATAAGGCGGCGCGCGGCATGGAGTCCTGCAACCCGGCCCATGCGGCCCGGCGGAGTGACTTCGCTCCCGCGGGGAGGCGTTCGTCAAGCGAGCCGACCCTCCGCCTGAAACAGAGGATCTGCGAGCGAGAGAGCTAAAGCCGAGGCATCATTCGTGACAGGTTTTCGCTTGATCTATTTACCCACCACACGAGAGCATCCGTCCGGGACTTGCGAGGGCGACCTGCTCGCTGGAGCCACTCAGGCGGGCTCGAGGTCGCCGCGGCGAAACTTTTCGATCAAGTGCTCACAGGAACGCAGACTAAAGGCCATGATGCTGAGGGTGGTCGTCTTGTCCGTGCAATTGAGAAAGACGCTGGCGTCACAAGCGTACAAGTTCGGCACGTCGTGAGCCTGCCCGAAAGCGTTGGTGACGAATTTTTTGGGATCGCGCCCCATTCGGCACGTCCCGGTATCGTGGAGGCTCCAGCCGGGAACGTTCGGTGAATCGCCGGAGCCCTCGACCACGCCGCCCGCCGCACGAAGCAAATCGGCACAGACCTGCTTTGAGTGTTCCCACATTTTTAAAACGTTTTCGTCCCACTGAAAATGAATCCGCGCGCACGGAATCCCGTAAACGTCTTTCACTTCCGGATCGATGTCCACAAAGTTAGCGTCCGTTCTCAACGAAGGAGCTTGAACGGTGAAGCTGACCGGTGTTGGGTAGCGACGCCTGACTTCGCGCTTGTAGGAGGAGCCGAAGCCTTCGGCCCGAGTAGCATACCAAGGGTATTCGCCGCAGCCCCCGCCGGGATATACGCTGTATCCCCGGATGAATTTTTCTTCGTGGGGATCTTTCAGGTTTTGCCAGCGAGGCATCCACACGATGGTGTTGTCGCCAACGCTGTCCGGGAAACTTGGCTGACCTAAGAGCTGGGGCAGATACCCGTAGGCAGACTCTCCGTAAAGGTGGTCGCACAGATTGCGACCCAGTTGGGCACTGGAATTCGCAATCCCGGTGGGCCAGTGACGTGACTTGGAATTGAGCAGGATGCGCGCGGTTTCGACATTGGTGGCCGCCACGATGACGGCACGGCCATAAACCTCCACCTCCTGCCGGGACTTGCGGTCGATATACGCAACGCCGTCCGCCAGGCCCTTTTCATCCACAAGGATATTCTTTGCCAGCGCGTCGGTGCGGAGTTCGAGATTCTTGGTCGCTTCCGCGAGCGGCAAGAAACGCCACGGCGTCGAGAAAAAAGAGCCGGTGTCGCATCCCGTGGTGCACGCGCCGCAAAAATGACACGCCGGATGGCCGGCGTGGTCGACGGTGAGTTGCGCAATGCGGTCCGGAAGATAAGGGACACCGATTTTTTCGGCGCCTTTCTGCAAGATGTGGTCCAGGCAGCGCAAATTAAACGGCGGCAGGTATTCACCATCGGGATTGCTCGGGCGGTTCTGGATTGAACTGGACACTCCAATCATACGCTCGACGCGCGAATAGTAAGGAGCGATCTCCGCGTAGGTGACCGGCCAGTTCACGTCGTAGCCATCGAGCGAAGCAGCGAGGAAATCGACATCGCCAAACCGGGCGGAGGACCTCCCCCAAAAATTGGTTTTTCCACCCACGGCCCAGCAGCGTGGCCAAGTCCACTCGGTGCCGGGAGCGGTGGTATACCTGATTTCGTGTTCCCACACGCCCGGCACCCATTCGCTGTCCATATAACCAACGGATTCCGAGCGCTTTGCGGGATCGCCGAAGCCGCGAAAGGTCATCTGCCATGGTTTGCGATGGTTGCGGAAGTCTTTGGCGGGATCGAGCCTGCGCCCGGCGTTAAGGCAGCAGACCTTGAGGCCAGCTTCGCAGAGCGTTTTGACGGCCATGCCGCCGCCGGCGCCGCTTCCAATCACGATCACGTCATAGATTTGTTTCGGCATGACGCCTCACCATTTGGGCGGAGGCAAATGTTTGTGTTCGGGATCATCGACGTGCGGGCATGCAGGCGACTTCGCATAGAACTTCAGCGCCGGATTGTCGATTTCCTTGTAGCCGATTTCGCTGGTGTAAAAACCCATTACTGTGAGTTCTTTGATGGCGGAGAAGAATCTGCGGCCATCTTCTTCGCCCGCGCGATGCTTCGCTTTGTATGCCAGCGGCTCGAGGACAGCCACCTGTTGCACGTCAGAGAGGGACATGAACGTTTTGCCGAGCAGGCGCTCGCAGTGCGCGTTCAACCAACTGATTCCCATGCGCATGGGATATTGCTTGTCCTTATCGTTGGCTACCATGAAGTCCACAAACTCGGCGACGCCCGCCTCTTTCGCTCCAGGAGTCGAATCGTTGGGAATAATGAGTTCCGTAAGACGCTCCACTATGGGGTATTCGGAGGGAGAAAAGAACAGCGGCTGATAACTCTCTGGCCGAATGGATTCCACGGACTTGTCGTGGGAGCAAATGAACGACCATTTGGCGAATCCTGGAAATTTCGACGCGGCGGCGGCGGTGGCCATAATGCGAAGCATTTCTCGACGTTGCAGGTCTTGTCCAGCCATTGTATTTGTCCTGTTATCGCTTCCGCCTTTTCCCTTCAATCCTCCTGCTCTCGCCGATTTCCGGATTGGAACCGAAGTTTTTCCCGATTAAACCCGTTCGATAGTTTTCGGTCATGACGGTCATCGGCGCCGGGTTTCGCCACATGAAAATGTCAGGGACGCAATCCTTGCCCAGGTTGTAAGCATAGCGCAATCCATCGAGCTAGGGGCGGTAAGCCCGTCAGGCACGACCCCGCGCTGACAAGGGCAAACATGCGCAGAACCTCCTCCTGGGCTGTTTCATCTGATCGCCGGGGCTTTCGTATCTTTTTGGCGAGAGAAGATACAAGCCATCGGGATTCGCAACCACGGTGAAGGCACCAATAAAGGAGCAAACCGACCGAACAGAAGCCCTTGGATCGGGATTCGGAGCGCAGACGACCGGCGAGGAGGCGCTTGGCGGCCGCGACCTTCGGGGAAAGGTTGCAGTTGTAACCGGCGGCCACTCCGGTATTGGCCTGGAGACCACGCGCGTTCTCTCGAAAGCGCGGGCGGTCGTCGTCGGCGCCCGCGATGTCAAAAAGGCCAGGGCTAATCTCGAAAAAATCGGGAACGCGGAAGTGATCCCGTTCGATCTCGCCAGCCCGAGCACCATCGACAGCTTTGCCGCTGCGTTTCTGAAATCGAACCGGCCGCTCGATATCCTCATCCACAACGCGGGGATTTCGGGGCCGCCACTTACCAGGGACGAGCGCGGCTACGAAATACAGTTTGCGACGAACCACCTGGGACACTTCCAACTGACCGAGAGACTATTGGAAATCGCTCAAGAAATCAGGCCATGCGCGCGTCGTAGCCTACTCTTCCATCCGCCACCGGGTTGCCGGAATGGACTTTAACGACCCGAACTTCAACAATCGGCCCTATGATAAGTTGGTGGCTTACGGCCAGTCGAAGACCGCCACGCCATTGACAAGATCGCGGCCGAAGCCCTTTGGAGACTGAGCGAGAAGCTCACCGACCTGCAGTTCACACTCTGAGGTAATTCAGGAGAGAAAACACCAATGAACTTCTCAGAATTTGAGACCATCCAGAAAATCAAAAAATCTGCAGCGGCCATTCGCAAACACGAGAAGGAACTCGCAAAGCAGGAGAAAGTTTTAGCAGAAAACCAACTGTTAGCCGAGAGGCTTGGACTCAACAAGAACGCGGAAGGCCAAACCCTTCGTGCCGCAGCGGAAGCCGCTGTTAACTCGATGCGAACCAAACTCGCGGAAATGAAGGCGACACATAACAGGTTTGTCCACGAAAACGGCCTTCGATTAGAACTGTTCCCAGAGTGAGTTAGTTCACAATCGAAGTAAAGCCTACCGCGTCAACTCCTGGGTTAGTTCGGCTTGAAACCCAATCGCGATAGTACCGCGTAGCGATTCGGCCCGCACATTCACTTTCCAGGACACCGTCTACTCAAGCTCATCGAAGTGGCCTCGCGAACATGCCCGACAAAGTTCCGACAAGTTACCGATCAAATAGGCATTTTTGTGGCCTCGATTTGGTCTGTCATTTCTGACAGTGTGAATGCAGTTATCCGGTTGACAAGCTGAACGTGATTCCTGGTCTATCGGGAGTGGGATTAGATGCGAGCAATTCTTCGTGGCATACTCGTTCTAGTTCTTCTTCTGTCGGCCTTCCTTCTATATCCTCATCCCCATCCGACCAGACCGAAGGCAGCTTGGGCATCTCGGCGATCAACAAACTTGTCGTACGCCGCGCCTCCGCGATGGATCGTGTTATGCGGAATCCAGGATCGTCCTTGCGTCACATACATCGTCGTCTATCATCAGCGCACGCGGGCGCGCGGAGATTCACAAGGTGAGGGTGTAGACTACGAGCACAAAACCATCTCCGTAACCTGGAGCAACGATCGTTTCAAGAACGTCGAAGCCCTTGAACACGAGGTCATTCACGCCGCTCTGTGGGAACGAGGGTTTCGTGACACCGACAGCTGGGCAATCCGTGACTGGATTTACTTTTCTGATGAAACTCTTCCGTTGCTTCTTCACGATAACCCTCAGTTCGCCGAGTACCTAACCGCTGGATACTAACGAGGTAGAATCAGTGCAGAGCGGTCATTCGGCGCTAGGCTCCTGAGTACTCCTGATTGCCTCTTCGACACGCCGCTAGTGCCGGGACCTTGTCCAGAGCGACTCCCTGAATTAAAAGGACTTATCAGCAAGTTCCGGGGGATCCCCTTGGACCCAAGAACGCCCCAAGAGTTGGATAGGCGAACAAGGTCCGGTCCATTGCCTGCGATTTCCTGTTTGTTCGTTTACCGCACCTTGCCGATTCGTTCCGAATGACTGGGTCCCGACGACAACTCTGCCGCTACCTGCCTGCATCTAACGCCGCGCGGCCATAGCGAGCGCCCGTCAAAAGCATGCAGAGGAGCTTCCTCTATGTCCAAACGAGTCAACTTGTTCCCCGTGATTGTAGTCTTGGCACTGACAAACCTGGATTCGCCCACATTGGGTTTCGCGCAGGAGAAAACCCCCGGGGATAAGGTCGGCCGGCAAGACGTCATCCTCCGTGAGGTGGACGTGGTCTCTGTCTACTTCACTGTGCGCGACGACAAGAAACGCCTGGCCAGCGACCTCCCTCAGGACAAGTTCACCGTCTCAGAAGACGGAAGGCGGCAGGCCATCAGGTTCTTCGCCCACCACAGCG
>Ga0182040_10000600_pt1 | contig 16490 bp, 17 predicted proteins | sample flu12Cox44000176_FD_125973 | JGI IMG/M metagenome (GOLD analysis project Ga0182040, IMG submission 125973) | Lab enrichment of tropical soil microbial communities from Luquillo Experimental Forest, Puerto Rico - flux8day.12C.oxic.44.000.176 | ecosystem: Environmental > Terrestrial > Soil >... | reverse complement strand
GATCGGCGTCGGCACGTCGTCCACCGCGGCGGCGTTCGCGCAGACCACGCTCCAGGGCGACACCGGGGCCGCGTCCACCACCAGCTACTTCAAGCTGGTGTCCGGCGCTCCCACGATCGCCACGGGCTCGGCCCCGGCCACGCTCACGTTCACCGCGGTGTTCGGCACGGCGGTCGCCAACTTCGCCTGGCAGGAGTTCGGCACCGACGCGGGCACGGCCGACAGCGTGTCCAACGCCACCACGGGCGGCACGTTCTTCAACCGCGGCGTGTCGGCGCAGGGCACCAAGGCGTCCGGCCAGACGTGGACCGCCACCGAGACGATCAGCTTCGGCTACCCGTCCGGCGCGGGCACGGTGAGCTAGATGCCCGTTGGCATCAGCCAGCTTCTGAATTGGGGCTCACCGTGGCAGACCGCTGCGGGCACCGTGCTGAACACGGCGGTCACGCAGACGATCAGTCCGCAGGGCACCGGCCCGCAGGACTTCAACGTGGCCACGTCATACCTGTACCAGGCGGCCACCCTGCGGGTCACGGCCACCGGCATTATCACCACCACGGCCACCAGTACCACGGCCACGCTTTTCCTGGCTGCCGGGACCGTGCCGACCACGCTCTGCACCCCGGTCGGGCTGACGACTGGCACGACGGTGATCACGGGGCTCCAGTGGCGGTGGGAGTCGTGGCACACGATCATCGCGGCCGGGGCCAGCACCGGCAACACGATCAGCAGCTTCGGCAACCTCACCCTGTTCAACTCCGGGGCCGCGCTGCCCGCCAACCCGATCGCGCTGACCGCAACACCGGGCATGTCGCTGCCCGCGCCCAACAGCGCGGGGGACACGCTGGCGGCGGTCAACACCGCCGTGGCGATGCCGATCATGCTGCGGGCCACCCTGGCCGGGGCCAACGCGACGATCCAGTGCAACCGGTTCCTGGTGGAGCACCTGTACGCATGACGGGAGGCGTCCGGGCCTAGCGGAGGGAGGCGGGCGTGCCGATCCTGGGAGCCTCCCCCGCCGCAGTGGTGCCGCTGCTGCCTGGCCGCAGGGTCACGGCAGCGCCGGATGCCACGCCCGGCCTGGCGACTCCGCCGCTGCCCGCGGGCATCGCGCCGTGGAACTTCATCCTTGGCCAGGTCGGCGGGGCGGTCACCAGCCGGGTGTTCACCGTCCCGGCCAACCAGCCGCCCACCCAGCAGGGCGACACGCTGCTGATCACGCTCAACATCGCCTCCAACGCGATGACGGTCAGCGCCGTGGTGGACAGCGCGGGCAACACCTACACCCTGGACAGCGCCTCGTCCACCACCGCGCCGCAGCAGCGCAACTACCGCTGCGCGAACGCCAATCCGGTAGCCCCCGGCCAGACGGTCACGGTCACCACCTCGGCCACCAACGCCAACCTGTGCCTGGCCGGTCTGTGCATCCCCGGCGCGGCCTGGGAGGGCACGCCGGACGTCATCGGCACGGTGTCCAGCAGCGCCAGCGTCGGGTCACTCACGCAGTCGATCACCCCGACCGGCGACTACGAGTTGATCTTGTTCATCAACGTCAACCAGTCAATCGGCGGGCCGAACTACACCCAGCCGCCGTTCTTCGGCCAGTGGCTCAACACCGGGGTGCCCGGCACCAACGAGGTCACCTACTCTTACCTGGCCTGCGGCGCGGGCACCGCTGGCGTGGCGCAGTCCTGCACCGTCAACTTCGGCCAGGCCAACAACGCCCGGATGGGCGGCTGGGCATTCACGCCCAACCAGATTGCCCTGGCCGATGCAGCGGCGGCCGTGGACGCGATCACCTCCGGGCCGGGCTTCGCCGCTGCCACGGGACTGACCTCCGGGGCCGGGACCAGCCGGACCGCAGCGGTCAGCACGGCCACCGCCGCGGGAGACACGCTGCTCGCGCTGGTCACCACCCAGGCCACCGCCTGCACGATCAGCGCGCTCACCGACTCCAAGGGCAACGTCTACACGCTGGACCGGTCCAACACCTCGGCGCTGCCGCTGGCGTACTACTTCCGCTCGCCCGGCGCTACCGGTGGGCCGGGCGGCGGGCCGACCGCCGCGCTGGCTACCTCGGACACGCTGACCGCGACCTCGGCCGCGCAGACCGGCAACGTGGAGATCCTGCTGGTGGACATCGGCCCCGTCGGCGCGGTCGATCAGATCTCCGCTGTCGCCACCGGCACCACCGGCACGCCCACGGCCAGCGCCACGCCCACCGCCAACGGCGAGATCTGCGTGGGCCTGCTGGCCAGCAGCAACACAGGCGGCCAGCCAGCGGTGGCCAGCCCGTACGCCCTGGTCAGCACCTACCACACCGGGGTCAACATCTACAACACCGCGGCGTCCCAGCAGCTTGCTGCGGGCACCGGCTCCGGCGTGGCGCAGACCTTCACCGCCACGATCACGCCCATCGCCTGGAACGCGGTCCAGTACACCTTCCAGCCGGGCGCTGTGCCCAAGATGGCCACCCTCACCGACGCCTTCCCCGGCACGTCGGTGGACACCACCAAGTGGACCGCGTTCCCGGCCGCGGGCGGGTCGGTCGGTGTCTCGGGCGGGCTGCTGAGCCTGACCGACACCGCTAGCGCGGCGCTGTTCAGCGTGCTCCAGTCCAACGCCGCCTACGACCTGACCGGCAGCTACCTGCTGGCTCAGCTAGCCTCCGCGGGCACCCAGGCCGCCAGCACCCTGGCCCTGATGAAGATTCAGGCGGACGCGAACAACAGCGCGCAGATCCTGGTGCAGAACGGCCAGCTTGCCTGCCAGCACCAGGTGGCCGGGAGTTTCGGCGCGTTCCTGGCCACAGCCACCTACTCCGCCACCGCGCACAAGTGGCTGCGGCTGCGCGAGGCCAGCGGCACCCTGTTCTACGAGTACAGCGCTGACGGCGCGGCCTGGACTGCGCTCTACAGCGAGGCCGCCCCGATCACGCTCACCAGCCTGACCGCCTCGATGCAGGAGGGCTCCACCGGCACCACGGACCCGGCTGCCACCAGCCAGTGGGCCAGTGTCAACCTCCCGGCCACCCCCGTCACCCAGGCAGATGTGGCCGCCGCCGCCGACGCCCTCTCGGTGAGCGCAACCGTGAATCTCACCGACACGGGAGCAGGCGCTGAGGCGGCAGCAGCCACCGTCACCGTACCCCTGGCCGAACAGGCTGGCGCGGCCGACACGGCTGCCCAGTCGGCTGCGGTCCCGCTGGCCGACCAGGCCGCTGGCGCGGACACGATCAGCAGCACGGCCAGCGTGCCGATGGCCGACGCCGGGGCCGCCGCGGACGTGGTGGCCACGCCGCAGCGCACCATCCCGCTGGCCGACGCAGCAGGCGCGGCCGAGGCAGCACAGGCCAGCGTGACCGCGCCGCTGGCCGACACGGCAGGCGCAGCCGACGTGGCCAGCCAGGCTGTGACCGTCTCCCTTGCCGATGCGGGCGCGGCAGCCGAGACGATGGCCAGCGGCCAGCCGGTGAGCTACGCCGACGCCGCAGGCGCAGCCGAGCAGATCTCGGTGGCCGAGACGACCAGCCTGGCTGAGGCGGCCGGGGCGGCCGAGGCATTTATCGTGACTGTTGCCGTGCCGCTTCCCGAGCAAGCAGGCGCGGCAGATGCGCCAGTGATCTCGGGAACAGTCCCGCTGTCCGAGCGGGCAGCAGCGGCCGACGCCCTGCCGCAGCCCCCGGTCAGTGTGGGACCCGCCGACGCCGCTGCCGGGGCGGACCAGCTATCGGCCAGCGCCACAGCCCCGCTCGCTGACACGGCCGCTGGCACAGAGGCGTCGGCGGTCGCAGCCACCGTACCCCTGGCCGAGGCGGCCGGGGCGGCGGACAGCCTCTCGATCCCGGCTAAGACCCTCCCGGTGCCGGACGCTGGGGGCGCGGCCGACTCGATCACCGCGGCGGTTACTTCCCCGGCCGCCGACGTGGCCGGGGCGGCCGACGCCCTCACCGTCCAGCAAGGGATCTTCATCGCCTTCGCGGATAGCGCGGGCGCGGCCGAGGCAGCTACCGTGGCCGCAGCCGTCCCGGTGGCGGACCAGGCGGCGGCGGCTGACCAGCAGGCGATCGGGATGCCGGTGGCCCTGGCCGACATTGGGGCCGCTGCTGACTCCGCCACCGCGGCGGCGGCCGTCCCGCTGGCCGACACCGCGGCAGGCACCGACACGCTGAGCCCGCCCGCCGCCGCCGTGCCCCTGGCCGACCAGGCCGGGGCCGCCGACGCCGAGAGCGTGGCGGCCGGGGCGAACCCGGCGCTGAACGACACCGCGGCAGCGGCCGAGCAGATCGCTGCCACGGCCAGCGTGCCGATGGCCGAGGCGGCGGGCGCGGCCGAGCAGATCTCGGTCGTTGCCGGGCAGCAGGTGACCCTGGCCGACGCAGCCGGTGCCGCGGACGCGCTGGCCGTCCAGGTCCAGGTGCCCCTGCCCGACGCTGCCGGGGCCGCTGACGGGCTCACAGCGGCCGTGGCGGCAGCACCGGTCCTGGCGGACGCTGCGGGCGTTACAGACGCTCTCAGAGCCGCGGTGGCTGCGCCGAGTCACGATGTGGCTGCGGCGAGTGAAACCTTCACCGCCACCCCGGCCACCGATCGCGTTGTAAGCGATTCTGCGGGCGCGGCGGACTCCCTGCGCGTCACGATCCCCACCATCACCCCGCAGCCCGTCTGGCGCTGCGGGGCGCTCGCGCAGCGGTGGTTCTGCGCCGCCGCCCTCCAGCGCTGGCTGGTGGCTGCCGTGGCCGCCAGGTGGGAAACTGAGCCCAGCCCTCCCCGCTGGGCCGTCAACATGCTCGCTGCCCGGTGGGAGGCCATCATGACCGAGTTCGCCGCGGTCGCCTCGATCAGCAAGGCCAACGTCAACGTCGTCTGGACCTCGGACCTGGCCGGGAGCACCGAGGACCCGACCGTCGCGCCGATGGTGGTCCGGTTCGCCTTCCCGGCAAGCTCGGGCGATGAGAACGCCCCCGCCCAGCCGTCCGCCTGGTTTGACGGCGCGTGGGTCGCCCCGCCGAGCGGCGGCTACAAGGGCTACATCGCCCAGTGCCCGGTCGGCCCCCTCGCGGACGGCGGCCTGGTGCAACTGACCCGGGGCCGCTACGACGTCTGGTCCGAGGTCCAGGCAGGCGATGAGACGCCGCGCCAGTTCGTCGGGGTCCTGCCGGTGTACTGATGACCACCCCCCAGCAGCCGGACGTCGGCGGTGCTGCCGAGCAGCTAACCGTCAGCGTCGGCGTGCCCGTCGCCCAGGCCGACGCCGCGGGCGCGGCCGATGGCCTGGCCGTCCGCAAGGGCACCGCGCCGCCCCCGGTCCCCGGCCCGGCCTACGCCCCCGCGCCGCGGGTGTTCGTCGCCTCCGCCATGCCGCAGATGCACCTCCAGAACCTGGTCACCGGCCAGTGGCTGCACCGCGACGTCCGCGGCATCACCAGCCCGAGCGTGACCTGGGTGCTGAACGGGCCGGACACCTACACGTGCACGATCGCCCCGCCCCGGCCGGACCTGCTGGACGCCACCGGCAACCCGGTCGCGCAGGAGTGGCAGACCGCCTGCTACCTGGAGCAGGCGGGGCAGATCAGGTTCGGCGGCATCCTCACCGCCAGCCAGTTCGCCGGTCCGCAGTGGACCATGAACTTCACCGGCTTCCTCGGCTACCCGGCCGGGATGATCTACGAGGGCGGCAACTACACGCAGTCCGGGGTGGACTCCCTGGACGTCGTGCGCTACCTGTGGTCCTGGCTCCAGTCCCAGCCCGGCAGCAACCTGTCCGTCAACGTGGACCGGCTCAAGTCCGGCGTGCAGCTTGGCGTGCAGCCGAGCGCGGGCAGCCAGGGCCAGTCCAGCCTCGCCAGCGCGGTCGGCGGCGGAGCCCGCTCGGTCACCGTGGTGGACCCCACCAGCTTCGCCGTGGGCGGGCTGATCGTCATCGACGGGTCCAACATCCAGCACACCATCACCAAGATCAGCAAAGCCGTGCTGTCGATCACCCCGGCGCTGGTCAACGGCCGCGCCAAGGGCACCACGGTCTACAACCTCGGCAAGCCAGCCAGGTATGCGCTGCGCTGGTGGAACAGCACCGACATCGGCCAGGAGATCGGCAACATCGCCGCCGAGACGCCCTTTGACCAGTACGAGACGCACGCCTGGGGCGATGTCAGCAAGCAGACCGTGGTGCACCGGGTCGGCTTCGGCGTGCCGCGGATCGGCGGGCGGCGCACCGACCTGCGGTTCGCGGAGGGCGAGAACATCACCGAGCCGGTGGGCGTCACCCGGGACGGGACCGGCTACGCCTCCGATGTGGTCGGGCTCGGCGCGGGCCAGGGCTCCGCGCAGATCCGCGCCCAGGCCGCCCAGCTAGACGGCCGCCTGCGCCGGATGTTCGTCTACACCGACCAGACGGTGTTCACGCTCAGCCGGATGCAGGCCCGGACCCAGCGGGTGCTGGCGGCCAGGCGGCAGACCGACACCCCGGCCACCGTGGTGATCCGCGACCACCCCAACGCCCGGTTCGGGTCCTTCGGCCCCGGCGACGACATCCTCATCCAGCAGGCCACCGGCTGGCGGCAGACGGCCACCTGGGCGCGGATCACGCAGATGCAGCAGGACCCCACCACGCAGGCGATGACGCTGACGTGCGCGAGGTCGGACAGCTTCACCTACCAGGGGACGATCTGATGAGCCTGCCCGCGGGCCTGGCCGCCGAGCTAGGACGCCTGACCGGCCAGTTGATGCAGATGCAGCAGCGCATCACCACGCTGGAGCGCGGCCTGGGCGCGGCCACCCTCGGCCAGTCCTCGATCGAGGCGGACGGCCTGGTGATCAACGACGACAGCGGCACGCCGCAGTTGATCCTCGGGCTCCAGCCGGACGGCAGCTACGGCCAGGCGACGATCAACAGCAGCCCGCCCGCCCAGCCGTCCGACCCGATCGTCACCCAGGCGGTGCACGGGCTCATCGTGTCCTGGGACGGCATGATGGCCGACGCCTCCCCGGTCACGGTGGACTTCGCCGCGGTCCAGGTGCACGTCTCCCCGCAGCCAGCCTTCATCCCCTCGGCGGCCACGCTCCAGGCCACCCTGATCGGCCCCGGGACCCGGCCAGTGGCGGGCCTGAGTCCCGGGGTCACCTATTACACCGCCCTGGTGGTGATCAACGACGGCGGGCTGACCGGCCCGCCGAGCAACTACATCACCCAGGTGCCGCAGGAGGTCACCGACATCATCCCGCCCGCCTCGATCACCTCGGCCATGGTGGCCTTCTCGATCAGCGGCGGCGGGATCAACGTCACGATCAACGCCACCGGCACCCCGCCGTCCAGCCCGAACACGGGTGACCTGTGGTTCGACGGGTCCAACGGCTACGTGCTCAACCAGTGGAACGGCACCGCCTGGGTGGCCTACGCCTTCGGCACCAGTGCCATCCAGGCCAACTCGATCACCGCGCAGTTGATCGCCGCCAACCAGATCACCGCGGGCCTGATCGCGGCCGGGGCCATCGACGGCATGACGATCAACGGGCTCACCATCAACGGCACGCAGATCAACGCCAGCAACCTGCTGGTCAGCGGGAACACGGGCGGGATCTTCGGCTACTCGACCGGTGGCACCACCACGCAGACGTTCTACGCCAACACCAACTGGATCGCCCCGGCCGGGGTGACCACGATCAGGGCCGAGGGCACCGCGCCCGGTGGCGGCGGGGCCTACGGCACCGCGAGCACCAAGGCCGGGGGCGGTAACGGCGGCGACTACGGGCAGGAGCCGAACCTGGCCGTGGTGCCCGGCAACACCTACGCCATCCTGATCGGCGCGGTCGGCAACCAGGGCATCAGCGGCAGCCCGGCCGGGGGTGACGGCGGGGACGTGGTGATCCCCGGCTCGGCGGCCACGCTGACCATCAAGGGCGGCAAGGGCGGGCTGACCAACGGCACCCACCCCACCCAGCCGCACGGCACGTCCACCGTGCTGCACACGGGCGGGCTCGGCTACGCGCCGACCGTCAACGGCGGGCCGTCCGGCCACGGCGGCGGCGGCGGCGGGTCGGCGGCAGCCTCAGCCAACGGGCTGAACGCGCCGAACACGGGCAACGGGGCGGCCGGGACCGGGGGCGGCGGCTCGGGCGGCAACGGCTTCGGCGGCGGGTCGCTGAACGACTCCGGCGACGTCGGCGCGGGCTACGGCGGCGGCGGCGGGGCCGGGCCGTCCGGGGGTCACGTCGGCGCGCAGGGCTCGCCCGGCTGGGCTCGGGTCACCTACACGCCGTCCAGCCCCACCCTGGTCGCCTCGATCTGCGGGGCCGCCTCGCTGGACCCGGTGCTGGGCACGTCCTGCCCGGCAGGCATCGAGTTGTTCAACGGCACCTACATGAGCTTCCAGGGCATCGCCGGGGAGATCCTGTCCGGGCTGATCGCCTCCGGCACCGCGGAGACGCTGCAAGTGCAGGCCCCGCACACCCTCGCCTCGGACAACGTGTCGGTGCTCAAGCTGATCAGCCAGCCGACCGGCACCGCGCCGCAGATCCAGGGCAACGGGCTGGAACTGACCACGCTGGGCGCGGCGGTCCCGGGCGGCGCGACCAGCTACGGCCGGGCGTCCACCACCACCCTGGCCGCCGACCCGTACCTGAGCGTGAACTGCCTGGCCAACGCGGTCTACGACCTGGAAATGGTGATCTTCTACAACGGGGCGAACGGGCTGGGCCACTTGAAGTTCACCCTGGTGTCACCGTCCGGCACCGAGATCGACTGGATGGTCCCGGTCTACACCAGCACCGTGTCGGCCACCACCCAGATCTTCGGTGAGACGTCCGCCACCGCGCCCACCAAGGCGGCCTGGACCGCGGGCACAGCCAACCCGCCCTGGTCCTTCAACATCATCGGCACGGTCTACATGGGCTCGATCGCCGGGCCGGTCCAGTTCTGGTGGGCACAGAACGGCAGCACGCCCACCAACACCAGGATCTGGTCGGGCTCTCGGATGAGCCTGCACCAGATCGCATAGGAGGAAGATCATGTCGTTTGCAGGCAACGCCACCGGGGGCGGGGTGTCGCTCCGGGCGCAGGACATCCTGCTGCGGCTGCGCGCCGCGCTGGATGATGCGGCCAACTTCCAGCAGTGGCTGTCCGCGCAGTCCGACGCCGACCTGGCCCCCGGCGAGACGGGCGTGGGGCTGAGCCCCCCGGACATCGGCACGCTGCGGTCGGCGTTCGCGGACGTGACGGCGCTGGGCGACATCGCCAACAACAAGCAGCCGCCGTCCACCTACCCGCAACTGCCGTCCACCTACAACTTCCTGGGCAGCGCCCGGCAGATCATCGGCCCGGCGTAGATGCCGCCGAGAGCCCCGCAGGACGGCCGGTATCTGACCCGGGAGTTGTTCTGGTCCGAGCACGCTGCCCTGGTCGCCCGGATCGACACCCTGGAGCGGCTGGCCCGGGAACTGGCCGGGGCCGAGCACATCCACCAGGAACTGACCGCCCGCATTGCGCGCCTGGAGCAGGAGACAGAGGAACGGTGGAAGAACCAGCAGGAGTCGGCAGACACGCGCAAGACCCGGATCTGGCAGGCAGTCCTGGCCGTGGTGACCGGCCTGGTGCTGCCGCTGGGGGTGCTCGGCATCCTCGCTTTGGTCCACTTGTCCGGCCGCTGAGCAATCTGGCCTTCCTGCGCACGGCGGTGCTCATCCTGGCGGTCATCGGCGCGTTCTTCACCGTGGCCGTGGGCCTGGCCATCAACGACATCTATAACAAGCTCGACAACACCACGGTGCGGCTATGCCTGGTGGAGGGATGGCAGAAGGAATCGGTGATGATCATCGCTGAACAGACCCACGTCACCCTGCCCAAGTTCCCGACCGGGCTGCCCGCGGTGCCCAAGCCCTGCACCGCCAAGCCGGACGGGCTGCCGTAAGCTGGCCCTGACCCCGCTGGCGTTGTCTTTGCACGCCTGGAGCGCCACCATGGCCGAGGGGATCGACTACAGCTACGGATCAGGGCTCAGCGCCAACGCGATGAAGTCCGCGGGCAAGCACTTCGCCTGCCGCTACCTGGCCGTCCTGCCGAACAGCAAGTGCATCAACGGGGCCGAGGCCCACAACCTCCTGGCATCCGGGCTGTCCGTCGTGCTGGTGTGGGAGACGGTGGCCGACCGGGTGCTGTCTGGCCGCAACGGCGGCGTGGCCGACGCCCGCGAGGCCGACCGGCAGGCCAGCGGCCTGGGCATGAAGGGCATCCCGCTCTACTTCGCCTGCGACATCGACTCCAGCCCCGGCCAGCAGGCCGCGATCAACGGCTACTGCCAGGGCGTGTCCTCGGTGATCGGCATCGGGCGGACCGGACTGTACGGCGGCTACTGGCCGGTGAGCCGGGCGTTCAGCGCCGGGGTGATCCGGTACGGCTGGCAGACCTACGCCTGGTCCGGGGGCAACCTGGACCGCCGCGCCCAGCTTTACCAGTACCGCAACGGGGTGAAGCTCGGCCCGGCCGACGTGGACCTGGACCGCTCCATGGCCACCGACTTCGGCCAGTGGCCCCGGCCGCATGCCGCTGCCCCGGCCCCGGCCGCCAAGGCGGCCGTCCTCCCGGCCGGTGTGCACCAGTTCGACGGCAAGACCCCGATGGGCGCGGTGGCCAAGTCCCGCAACTACCCGACCACCCTGGCCTGGGTCACCCACGAAGTGAGCCTGAGCGCCAAGGACGCCGAGTACATGCTGAGCCATGCCGTGCCGCCCCGCGGCACGAACTGGCACGCCAACCCCTGATGCGCTGGCCCTGGCAGCCGCAGCCGCCGCATGCGTGCGAGGCCACGGCGCGGATCGAGGCAGCCTGTGCCGAGCTTGACCGGCAGGGCCGCGAAGGCAGCCAGTACGTGCTGATCGCCCGGATGATCACGATGCTGGACCCGGGCAACAAGCTGGTCCGCCCGCCGCCGCCCCCGGACCCGCGGGCCGACCCGCTGTTCGGCACGCTGCCGGTGACCGCGCCCGTGGAGGACATGATCTCCTGTGGCCGGTGCGGCAACGTGCACGACTCCCGGGACGCCTGCCCGACCGGGGCCGCGCCGGTCGCATAAGCTCAGTGACCCGGGCGGGCTGGCCCGGCCGGTTGGCGCGATGCCCAGCGGCGGGAACGAAGGGTGCGAAACCCCTGACGACCGGCCACCACTCAGCGGCTAGCCGCCGCCCGCCCGGGGCCTGCCCGCCTGCTACTCAGTAGCACGCTACGCAGTCATCACCCGGCGCGGGCCAGCCGGGCCGGGCTGCGACGGGCGCGGACCTCCATCGCCCGGATGGCTGCCGCGGTGGGCTCGCTGGACTTGCCCCAGGTGGCCCGGTAGTAGACCTTGCCCTGCGGGCTCACCCAGTAGATGCCCTTGGTGCCGTTGCAGCCCTTGCACAGCGCGAACAGGTTGGGGAACCAGGTCAGCCCGCCGAAGATCCACGGGATGCCGTGGTCGATCTCCAGCGGGTGGCCCGAGGACGCCGCGGTGGCCCCGCACGCCACGCAGCGGTGCCGGTCGGCGGCCAGCACCCGGGTGCGCAGCCGCTTGCTGATCCGGGCGCTCTTGCCCTTGCGCCGGTTGTAGGCGGCAGCCTCGCGCTGGGTCATGCCGCGGTGGCCCCGGGTCCGCCAGCGGTGCCGGGCACGGCGGGTCACCAGCAGGCCGCGGGGCTTGATGAGGCACGCCCCGCCGAGCACCATGCTCAGCACCAAGATCAACCCGGTCATGTCTCCACCTTGTGGATCAGATCCTGCGTCTCGCGGATCTTGCCAGCATCGGTCAGCACCTTGAGCGCGTCCACGACCTCGGACGGCTTCCAGGTGGACTCGCTGATCAACTGGCCCGCCGTCTTGGGCCGGGCCAGCATCGCCAGGATGCCAAGCTGCACCTGCGCCTGGTCGGCCGCCTGCGCCTGGAGATCCGCGGCGTCGGCGTCGGCCTGCTTGAGCACCTTGTCGATCCGCCAGGCCACCCCGTCGTCGGGAGCGCGCACCTGGGCTTCCTCGGCGTAGCTGTAGGGGTCATCCACGTAGTCGGCCCGCATCGTCACCGAGGGCCGCGGGACAGCATCCCCGGTGGCGGCGAAGCCGAGCCCCACGGTGGGCTTGCCGTTGCGCCAGAACTTCGGAAGCTCGTTCGGGTTGGCCGGGATGTTGGCCATCCCGTTGGACACCTTGTCCCCGGTGCGGAAGCAGATCACGTTGCCGCCGACCAGGATGGAGCGAAGCTCGCCCGAGCCGCCCAGTTCCTTGATCGAGGGCACCTGGACGGCCAGCCTGACCCGGAAGCCCACCTTGCGGCCGAGCTTGAGGATGTCCAGCAGCAGGGCCGGTGCGCCCTTCATCGCCAGCAGGATGGGCGACTCATCAATGGTGATCTCGATGATGGGCAGCGCGTAGGCGGCAAGCTCGCCCTCGGTCAACTCAGCCGGGTCCAGCCCGGCTGCCTCGGCGCGGGACGCCGCGATCATCCAGTAGTCGTAGAACCCGTACCCCTTGACCCGCCTGCCCGAGCGCGGGTGGGTCCAGTGCAGCCCGGCAAGCTCGGCGCTGCGCTCAAACATCGCCGCGTGCAGGCCGCGCAGGTAGGTCATGCACTCATCGACCCCGGCCGCGTACGGCACGACGTCCCGCCAGGCCGGGAGCGCCTGGCCTTCCTGCGGGTCCAGGATCACCGGGGCGATGATGCCGCTGGCCGCGCTGATGCACAGGCCCATGTCGATCAGGCCCGTCTTGCCCGAGCCGTCGCAGCCCGCGATGATCGTGTGCTTCACCCCGCCGCCGACCCCGCGGACGAAGTACCGCTCGCGGACCGGCATGCCATCGGGGAAGCGGCCGATCAGCGCCAGGCCGGTGTCCAGGTCGATGCCCTGCCCGTCCCACAGCCGGGGCTCATCCAGCACGCCCCGCGGCAGGATCGTCAGCAGCCCGCGGGACTCATCGTCGGCCCGGGGGTCGGGCTCGGTGTAGCAGGATGTGAGCCCCTTGTGGAACGCGGCAGCGACCTCCTGCCGCCTGGCGGTGATCTTGCCGATGTGGGTGCTGATGCCGTCACAGTTGATGGGCCACTGCGCCGCGCCAGCCCCCAGGTCGATCCGCTCGCCCAGGTCGGCCGCCCACTTGTTGGCCGCGCACAGCCGCGCCCAGGTGATCTCGACGGACCGGTCCGGCACGGCGGGCTCGGGCGCGGGGCCGCGCCAGCGGTAGTGCTCCCACCACAGGCACGCGGGGACCAGCCACCCGGCCAGGTAGACCGCGGTCCACCAGCCCGAGCCCCACCAGGCGAACGCCTGGAACCACAGCGCCGACCAGGCGGCCATGCCCTGGTTGTAGCGGCGCGGGAACCGGCCGCGCTCCCGGGTGGACGCCACGGTGATCGCCGTGCCGATCAGCCCCGTCAGCACCGCGATCATCCCGCCGTGCACGGTCAGCCCGGCCAGTCCCGCGGCCAGCCAGCACAGCGGCACCAGGTGGAAGCGGAACCGGAACGGCCGCGGGGCCGGTGGGTCCTCGCCCTTGGCCTTGGCAAGCTCGATGTCGATTAGCTGCCCCAGCTTGCGCCGGGTCCCCTTGTCGATGTCTGGCGGCAAAGCCAGGACCGGGCTGGCACCTTTGGCACCAGCCCGGGTCTTGGCCTTCCGCACGCCCACCGGCTACCTGATCAGGATCAGCACCAGCAGGACCACGGCCGCGATGGCGATGATCCGTAGCTGATAGCGGAGCGGCAGCATGGGCACGTCCCGCTGCCGCATCTGCTGTGGCTGGTCGGCGGTGGCGTCCTCGATGACCGCCCACGCGGCCGACGCGCCGAGGTCGCCATCCAGCCCGGCGCTGATCTTGTTCAGCCCGGCTTCGCCGTGGGCCAGGGCTCGGGTGAGATCGTCCATCAGTGCTCCAGGTATCCGACCTCGGGCTGGCCGACACCAGCGGCGTCCAGCGCCTCCTGCTGCGGGCCGTACTTGGACTCGACCCCGGACTTGAGCGCGCCGATGGCGTCGATCAGCGCGCCCGCGTGTTCCTTGACCGCTGCCGCCTCCTGCGCGGCGTCGGCAGCCTGGCCGCAACTGTCCGCGTCGTCGCGGAGCATCGCGCCGAGGCCGTCCACCAGCGCGGTCACCTTGGCCAGTGCCTCGCTGTTGACGCCTTCCTCGGCTGCGGCCGTCGCTTCGTCGCACGTGGCCAGGGTCTGCTCGTAGTTGATGTCTGCCGCCATGGGTCCTCCCTCGGGTTGGTTATCTGGTGGTGGCACGGGCACGGGCTCGGGCTCATCGTCGGGCTCCGGGTCCGGGTCCGGGTCTGGTTTGCGGTCTGGCTTGCGGTGCTTACCGTCCGGGGGCCGGTGGCCGTTGGCAGCCGGGTCAGGCTGCTGATCGCCTTCCAGCCGCTTGCGGAGCGCGGCCACGGCCGCCCGTAGCTGGTCGCTCATCGACGGGCCTTCGCGGTACTTGGCGGCGGCGATCTCCAGCCGGTGCAGGTAGGCGGCGATCTCCGCCTGCCAGGTCACCTGGCGCTCGGCGTGCTCGGCCTTGCGCCGGGCCGCCTCCCGCTGGTGATCCCCGTGCACCTGCTGGTGGTCATGCCACCCGGCTCCCCAGCCCTCGCGGAACCGGGGCAGGCCGTGGGTGATCTCCCGTATCCAGTACCCCAGCCACGCCTGGCGGGCGGCGGCGCGCTTGTGCTTGTCCGGCACCGCCGTGCGCCGGGCGGCGGTGTGCCGCTTGACCGCCTGGTGGGAGGTATCCCAGGCGCGGGATGCCGCCCACATGACGGCCACCAGGACAGCTAGCTCCACCATGGGAGATCACCCGCCTGTCTGCGTGCTGGTTATCCCGGTCTGCACTTGAGCCGGGAGGCCGTTGAGAACGGCGAACGGGGTCAGTCCCAGCGTGCAGGCGATCCCCAGGATGCCCGCGATCCAGAAGGTCCGTTTCTTGCCCGAGCCCTTGGGATGCAGATCGTGCAGCACCAGGAAGCCGCCCACCACGGTGATCACCGCCAGGACGGTGCCGCCCGCGATGCCGAGCAGCGAGCCGCCGACCGTGCCGAACAGCTTGTCGGCCAGGCTGAGCACCTTGGCGGCGATGCCGGTCAGCAGGCCGCCCAGGCCGGTGACCATCGGGCCGAGGAAGATCAGCCAGCAGCGCAGCTTGGCGAACCGGTTGACCGCGTACATGGCGATGGCCAGGCCGATCATGCACGCGCCGATCGTGGCGAGGTTCACAGATACCTCCACAGGATGTGGTGGCCGGTCAGGTGGATCATCAGCAGCAGCGACCCGTAGATGACCAGGCGCAGCAGCGGGGTCCGGCCGGACCACACGAACAGGTAGGCCAGCGGCGTCTCGATGAAGGCGTGCCAGGCCCCGTAGGCCAGCCGCGGGTAGCGAGCCCACCAGCGCTTGTAGTACTTGGCGGCCACCACGTGCCCGGCCCACCAGGTGAGGATCGCGGGGGCCGCGGTGGCGATCAGCGAGCCGCCTTCCAGCACCCCGGTCAGCAGCCGGGTGCTGGGCATCGCGGGCATGCGCAGGGTGATGTGGCGGCGCTCGGGCCTGGGCTCGTCCTCGCGTGCGCGGGCGCGCTCGGGCGCGTACTGCGCCTTGGTCCCTAGCCCGGCCTTCGCGTCGGCGGGCCGCAGGGGCAGGATCTCGGCTGTCTGCTCGGTCATGCCGCCTGCCTCTCCAGCCCCACTGCCATGTCGTTGATGTCGGTGGCTAGCTGGCGCAGCAGTTCGTCCCCGCCCCCGGCCCGCACGGCGGCGGACCGGAGGCGGTCGAACGCGGCCGACATCTGGAGCCGCCCGGTCGGCGCGGTGTGCACACGGCGCTTGTGCTCCGCGATCCGGCTGGCTGCCCGGGTCGGCTTCGGCTCCTGGCCGGTCCGGCGTCGGTGCCCGCTCATGCCGCGCTCACTTCGTCGTAGCCCCAGCCGGACGGCACCCGGATGCGGTACTTGTCCCACAGCGCGGAGTCGATGCGCCGGTCGGCCAGGTAGTCGGACAGAGCCTGGGCTGCCCGCTCGGGCGTGGTGGTGATCGTGGCCACGTACCGGCCGGAGCGGGTAACGATTTCAAGCTCGATGCGCTCACTGCGTGCCATGGGTGCCTCCCTCCGGGTGACGGTTGCGCTCGCCATCGTATAGCCAAACTAGCCAGGCTGGCTATTCCCCCGTTAACCTGTCTCCCATGAACGGTGAGCCGAAATACCAGACGATCGCCCGGGTGCTCCGCCAGGAGATCGCCAGCGGGAGCCTCCCGCCCGGCGCGGCGCTGCCTACCGAGACGGCGCTGGCTGGCGATCACCAGGTGGCGAGGATGACCGCCCGCCAGGCGCTGGAGCTACTGGAGAGCGAGGGCCTGATCGAGGGCGAGCGCCCGCGGCGGGTGGTGCTGCGGGAGCCGTTGCTTGTCTCCCTCACCCGGGCGGCCGAGTCGCTGTCACCCGGTGAATCTCCCACCCGGGGCGCGGACGCCTTCCTGGCGGAGGCGCGGGCGGCCGG
>Ga0182040_10000592_pt1 | contig 16698 bp, 8 predicted proteins | sample flu12Cox44000176_FD_125973 | JGI IMG/M metagenome (GOLD analysis project Ga0182040, IMG submission 125973) | Lab enrichment of tropical soil microbial communities from Luquillo Experimental Forest, Puerto Rico - flux8day.12C.oxic.44.000.176 | ecosystem: Environmental > Terrestrial > Soil >... | reverse complement strand
GAGTGTTTTCGCACCCGCGCGAACAGTAGGTGTCAACTCAATCCTCGCAGTTTTTCCCTTGCGTCGCTCTGGCTTCCGCCGTGGAACCGGACGCGGCGACCCGTCTTCAGGTCCTCGGAGGGTGGGCCGTCCGTGGATCGAGGTGCAGGAAGCCAAGCAACGTTGGGACAAAGTAAGGAGGGCATTATGAGGCTCAGTTCGCCGTATCGCCGTGTTTTTGTCTTTCTGCTTGTTCTGTTCTCCGCCTATTCCACTTTCGCGCAAGTGGATACAGCCCGCCTGCAAGGCACCGTTACGGACCCTTCCGGCGCCGCCGTTACCGGCGCGCAGGTCAGCGTCGTCAACACCGCGACGAGCCGCTCCACTTCCGCTACCACCAACGAGTTCGGCTATTTCACTGTTCCTGCGCTTCTTCCGGGCCACTATCGCGTTGAAGTCAGTGCCCAAGGCTTCAACAAATCCGTTCGCGAATTGGACCTCCAAGTCGCTCAAATCGCTGTCGCCGATTTCCAACTGACCGTCGGTCCGGTCGCGCAATCCATCACCGTGGAAGCAGGCTCACCGATCATCGACCCGGGCGATTCCGCCATTGGTGCCGTCGTGGAGAGCCGTCAGATCACCGAGCTGCCCCTCAACGGCCGCAATTTCACGCAACTCGCCACTCTCGAAGCCAACGTCACTCGGGGCGTGCCCACCGCCTCATCGACGGGCGCAGGCGGCAACACCGAAACCTTCCGCAACGGCGAGACTGGCGGCGCCTCTCTTTCCGTTAATGGCTTGCGTCCCCAAAACAACAATTTCCTCCTCGATGGAATTGACAACAACGAATCCCTGGTCAACACCATCGTTTTCTTTCCGCCGGCTGACGCGATTGACGAGTTTCGCGTCCAGACCAGCGTAGCTCCCGCTCAATTCGGCCGCGCCGCCGGAGCTATCCTGGTGACCTCGCTCAAGTCCGGAGCCAACGGCTTTCATGGCACCGCGTTCTGGTTTAATCGCAATACGAATCTAAACGCGCGCGACTTCTTCAACAACGGCCCCACTCCCGCTTACAACCGCAATCAATTCGGCGGCACTTTGGGCGGGCCCATCCTGAAAGACAAGCTCTTTTTCTTTATGGACTACCAGGGACTTCGTAAACGTGTTCCGGGCAGCAATGACACGGCCACCGTTCCCACCGACCTCATGCGCCAGAGTAATTTCTCGGAACTGCTGGCGGGCGCGGGCCCCGCCGGCAATCCCACGGGACTTTCCTCCCCGATTTTGATTCTCGACCCAGCGACCGGGGCTCCTTTCGCCGGAAACATCATTCCTGCCGGCAGGATCAACTCCGCGGGTCTTGCCTATCTCAAGGCGTTCCCCGAACCGAACTGCAACGCTTCGGTTGATTCCCGCTGCCACTCGATTCTTCAGAACTATCACAACGTCCGCAAAATCAACGAGCAATGGAATGATTTCGATGTCCGTGCGGACTATCTCCTCAACGCCACCAATAGCCTCTTCGTCCGATTCAGCCGCGGCCATGTGGACCAGACAGAGACCCCGCGCCTCACGACTTTGCCCTCGGGCTTCGGCTCTGGCACAAACTTCAACTACCCCATTGGGGCTTCCATCGGGTGGACCCACACCATCAATTCTTCCCTTGTGAACGAGGCGCGCGTCGGCTATGTCCGCACCAAGTACGGCTTTGTTCCTCCGTTTAATTCCACTGATCTCTGCACCCAGCTCGGCATTGTCAATTGCAACACGCCCCTTCTCGGGGGCATGGCTCTCATCGGCGGCTACAACTCCCAGATCGAATACACAGGAGATTATGGTCCCTACCTTGTTCCTCAAACTGGCTACAACTACAACGACACCCTTTCCTGGACCCGCGGCAAGCACACGTTCAAGTTCGGCGGCAACGTCATTCGCCGCCAGGTGAATCTTTTCCGTCCGCTCACCGGCAAAGGGTATTTCTTCTTGAGCGGCAACGGCAACGGAGGCGGCGGCTTCAGCGGCGGCCACGTAAGCACCGGCTATGAGGTCTCGGACATCCTGGCTGGTTTCGTGGACGGGTACCAACATGGCCCGACTCTCGGCATGGTCGGCACTCGCAGTTGGGAGAATGGCTTTTTCGCTCAGGACGACTGGCGCATCTCTCCTCGCCTCACGCTGAATCTTGGTCTCCGCTACGACGTCTACACTTGGCCCGTCGAGGTTCTGGATCGCCAGGCTAATTTCAATCTCGTAACCGGCGCGCTCGAACTGGCCAACAAGAATTCCGTCTCGCGCGGCTTTATTCCGAACGACTACAACAATTTTGGCCCGCGCATCGGCTTCGCCTATCAGCTTACCGGCGATGGCAAGACGGTAGTCAGAGGCGGCTACGGAATTTTCTACTTCCTCGATCGCGGCGGTATCAGCAATCAGCTTGCGCAAAACCCGCCTTTCAGCGGTCAGAACAGCGTCAGCTACAGCCAGGGTTTTCGCATCACATTCACAGGCGCCCTCGCTTGCCAGCCAAATTGCACGGCAAGCCAACTCGATGCCACGCAGGCCACGGCGCCGCTTCCCAGCGGGAATTTCACGGCCCTTGACCTCACCAATCCTACGGGTGTCAGCGTCATCTCCGTTCTTCCTTCCAACGTCACACCGAACGTCAGCCAATGGAATCTGCAGGTTCAGCGCCAATTGGATGCGAACAGCTCCGCCAGCCTCGCCTATGTCGGTGACCGCGGAAAAAACCTCACCCGGAATTACAATGCTAACCAGAATCTTTATGGCATTCCAAATTCCAACCCCGCCCACAACCGCTTCAACGCGCTCGGTGCCGTCACCGTTCAAGACAACAGCGGCAATTCGATTTATCACTCGCTCCAGGCCGAATATCAGCGCCGCCTCAATCGCGGTTTCCAATTCCTCGGCTCTTTCGCCTGGTCCAAGACCCTCGATGACGCCTGCGGCGATCTGGATACCTGCCAGCCGCAGCTTTACACCGACTTCCACCGTGAGCGGGGGCTCTCCAACATTGACCAGAACTATCGTCTGGTGCTCAGTTCGCTCTACGAGCTTCCTTGGGGACGCGGCAAGCACTGGGGCTCGGATTGGCCCCGTGCGCTTGAGTTGGCCCTCGGCGGCTGGCAGCTGAACGGTATTTACACGCTCCAGTCCGGCCTCCCCTTCAGCGTTACGGCCAGCGGCACTCCAAGCAACACCCGAGCCGACCTGATTGGAAATCTAGTGGTGCACCCGGGCAACATCCGCCAGTACTTCGACACTTCTGCGTTCCGGGCCCCTGCGGCAACAGGGGGCATTTACAATGCTCCGGGCACGTCGGGCAGGGATATCCTCCGTGGCCCCGGCAACTCAAACATCGATATGGCGCTCTTAAAATCCTTTTCATTTGCCGAACGATACAGGCTCGAAGCGCGAGTTCAGGCCTACAACTTGACCAACACGCCGCACTTCGCCAATCCCAACAGCGACATAAACGGCAGTAACTTTGGCCTAATCACCAGCACCCAGCCGTTTAGCTACCGCCAGGTTGAACTTGGCCTCCGCCTTTCCTTCTAATTCAATTCGTCTTCCTACGTATCACAGGGGCGAGTCAATGGCGGTTTCGCGATTCCAGAGAATTTGATTGTGAGGGACAAGGGGATCTCGCCTTGTGTGGCTGTAAATGCCGAGGTCCCTATCCTTCGGCTACAAACGAATGATGCCGTTGGATGCGATCTGTTCTCTGGCTGCTCTATTTGCCAAGAAATCGGAGCGTTTATTGTCGGCGTCGTCTGCGTGACCCTTCACCCATTGTCAATGAACAGTGTGTGACGCAAGCAGCTTGTCCAACTGCATCCATAGGTCCTGATTCAACACGGTGCGACTACCTCTCGAACTTTTGCTCTTTCTCCATCCAGCCGCCTTCCAACAGGCAAGCCACTCTTCTATCCCGCGCTGAAGCTCTTCAATGCATTGCGCAAATGGTAGCGGTTCGACATAATCGCAACGCTGAGCTCACAGGAAAAACCTCGAGGTGGGTGAAAGAGTACAAGGACAAGCACGGACGTAGGCCTACTCGGTTTCGCAAGATCGCGTAGCGGAAATGATGGAGAAATGAGGAAGACTCAGCGAGTTGGGTTGGAGGACTGAGACTATGAAGCGGAAAAATATATTCATAGGATTTGCAATTACAACGCTGGCTCTGGTTATCGGCTTGCAGAGGGGTGAGGCACAGGAGTCCTCCGGAGGCGCCAAATCAAGTGTCGGTAGTACGAGTGACGTTCCAAAAATTGTCTTTGAAAAATACACACTGCCTAACGGACTGCAGGTGATTTTGCACGTGGACCGAAAGCTTCCCATGGTCCATGTTAACAACTGGTATCACGTCGGTTCGAAGAACGAGCGCATAGGGCGCACCGGCTTTGCGCACCTGTTTGAGCACATGATGTTTGAAGGCTCAAAAGACGCGAACGCGAAGTATATGGGATTTATCGAAAAAGCCGGAGCAAACCTCTTCGAGGGCGGCGTGAATGGAACGACGAACGAAGACCGGACGAATTACTTTGAATCGGTACCATCGGGGAGCCTGGAGTACGTATTGTGGCTCGAATCCGACCGCTTGGCGACACTCACGGACGTTTTAACCAAGGAAAAATTGGACAACGAACGAGACATAGTGAAGAACGAAAGAAGGCAGGGTCTGGAGAACCAACCGTATGGCCGGGCCTTCATGCTGATTACCGAAAACGTCTTTCCCAACGGTCACCCGTATGCGCATACGGTGATCGGAAGCCACGAGGACCTTTCCGCAGCAAGTGTGGAGGACGTGAAGGATTTTTTTCGCACGTATTACACACCCAACAATCTTTCGCTGGCCATTACCGGCGATTTTGACGGAGCCGAAGCGAAGCGCCTGATTGAGAAATATTATGATCCGATCCCGCCGGGGCCGGCCCTCGACAGACCTAAGCATTGGATTGCGGGATTGAACGGAGAAAAAATCATCGAAGTAAAGGACCACGTGCCCCAGGAACGTACCTACTTTGCATGGCCCTCGCCTGCATTTTTTGATCCGGATGATGCGTCCCTGGACTTGGTGTCGTTAATTCTCACAGATGGATTGTCATCGCGGCTCAATAAAGCTCTTGTATACGACCAGCAGATCTGTTCGGACGTGACTTCGTTTCAAAACTCCGCAGAAATTGCGGGCAGTTTTGTGGTTTGGGTGACCGCTCGACCCGGAGGATCACTGCCGCAGGCAGAGCAAATTACGACCGCGGAAATCGCCCGGCTGGCCAAGGAGGGACCGAGCGCGGCGGAACTGAGCCGGGCCAAAACCAAGTGGGAATTTCAATATGTCACGGGCCTGGAGCGCATTGGCGGATTCGGGGGCAAAGCGGACCTGCTGAATACGTATAACGTGTTTCTCGGCGACCCGGATAAATTTGCCGCAGACGTGGAGCGGCACAGAGCTGTCACGTCAGAAGGGATACGCTTGGCCGCCGCGAAATGGCTCGATACGCGAAATCGCGTGGTCATACGGTTTCACCCAGAGACTTCGCAGGCGGATTCGCAGGCGAAAGTGGACCGTTCGGCCCAACCTGAGCTTGGCGGAGATCGGCCGTTCCAGGCGCCGGAAGTGAAGGCCGCGAAGCTGGCCAACGGAATGGAGATTTTCGTAGTGGAGCGGAAGGACCTTCCGAAGGTTTCTGTACGGCTGGCGACACGAGCTGGAAGCATCGCGGATCCACAAGGAAAAGAGGGTCTCGCGAGTTTAGTCGTGGAGGTAATGAAACGCGGGACGACGACTAAAAAAGCGCTGGAGATTGATGATGCGCTAGGCGATTTGGGCGCGTCACTGGGCGGTGGAGCGGACAAGGAATCCGCAACACTGAATTTTGAAGTGCTCAAGAGGAATCTGGGACTTGCGATGGCCGTGCTTGCAGATGTAGGGAGGAATCCAAACTTTCCCGGAGAGGAACTTGAACGAGAGAGGAAGTTGCGCCTTGCAGAATTAGCGCAAGTAGAGAACCGGCCGAACGCTATCTCTTCGCGGCTAAGTTCCATGTTGGCGTATGGACGCACTCATCCGTACGGGCGTCCCACGTCCGGCTACCCGACGACGGTTGAGAAACTCAACCGAGCGGATCTGGCGCAGTTTCACGACACGTATTGGAAGCCGGGCAGCTCAGCATTGATTTTGGTGGGCGACATCACGATTGGCGAAGGTGCCGAACTAGCGAAGGCCAACTTTGGCACATGGAAGGGCGGATCGCCGCCCACCGTGACGATTCCTCCTCCGCAACCGGTAGGGCCCGGCAAAGTGTTCCTGGTAAATCGTCCGGATGCAGCTCAAACCGTGGTGGCGGAAATACTGCCCGGCCCGGCACGCAACAGTCCGGACTTCTACGCGCTCAGCTTAGCGAATACCGTGTGGGGCGGCGCGGCGGGGGCACGGCTGGGGATGAACATTCGCGAGGAGAAGGGGTACTCCTACGGTGTCTTCTCGTTCCCGGCACCGAACTCGAAATATGGAACCTGGCGGGCTTCCGGGGGAGTGCAAACCAACAAAACAAAGGAATCAGTGGTGGAGTTTGAAAAGGAACTGAAATTCATCGCGGGACAAAAGGCGATTTCAGATAAAGAACTCACAAACGCCAGACAAACCCGCGTGAGGGGCTACGCACAGCAATTTGAATCCATGGATCGCGTGGGAGAACAGATCGAAGGACTCTGGATTTATGGCCTTCCAATGGCGGAATTGCAGCGCGAACCGGATGAACTGGAGAAGGCAACGCTCGCCTCTGTCAATGCTGCGGCGCAGAAGTACGCGAAACCAAGTGGGGCGACACTGCTCCTGGTCGGTGACCTATCAAAGATCGAAAGTGGCGTGCGCGAGCTGAACCTCGGAGATGTCGTGGTGCTGGATGCAGAAGGGAATCTGGCAACGAAGAAGTAAAGTGGGACCGTCACCGAATCTCGGGAGTAAATATCACCGGGATGATTAGTCTGCTAAGGCCCACCTGGGCCTAGTGGCGGCTAGTTGTCCCAACCAAAAACTCGGTTCTCATTGAGCCAGCTTGGAACGACTGCAACTATAGCTCGCAGATGCCATGTTCAAGATCACCTTCTCGCTGTTCTACTCGATTCGGCAGTCTCCGGAATCGAGCCGTGCTCCAAACAGAGATCCTGGCTGTCCGGCATCAGCTCCTCGTATTGCAACGATCGCTTGCCCGCAGCGAAGAGATTGAAGCTAAGATGAAAAGAAGCTTGCTATGAAGAGCGTGGTACGTCCAATACTCGTCCTTCTATTCGCCCTTTTGTCGACTTCGGCGAATTCCCTGCGAGCGGCTCAGGCCAATGTAGCCCGGCAAGTGCTGCGGGCAGACGCTGGCTGGAAATTCTCACTAGGCGATCCGACTGGCGCGGAGGCGCCCTCTTTCACTGATGCGTCATGGCGAACCGTGGATCTGCCGCACGATTGGAGCATCGAGGGTGCGCCCGACCAAAAGAACGCGACGGGATCGGGTGGAGGATATTTCCCGGCAGGAATCGGATGGTATCGAAAGACGGTCGTTGCTCCAGCCAGCTGGAAGGGCAAACGGGTAAGCATTGAATTCGATGGCGTTGCGTCAAACGCCACTGTGTATCTGAACGGCCAGAAGCTTGGGATTCATCCCTATGCCTACACAGGCTTTCAGTTCGACCTCACACCTCAACTGAAGCTTGGACAGACCAATGTTCTCGCGGTCCGCGTCGATTGTTCCGAGCAGCCAAGCAGCCGCTGGTACAGCGGATCGGGTATTTATCGCCACGTGCGTGTTGTAATCACGGATCCCGTTCATGTTGCGCCGTGGGGTGTCTTCGTCACCACACCGAACGCCACCTCAGCGTCGGTCAAGGTCTTGGTGAAGACACTGGTTCGAAACGACGCAGACGGAGCAGGAGAAATGGAACTCAGCACGGTGATTGTGAGCCCTGACGGCACTCGATCTCTTCCGATGCAAACGCAGGTGACCATTGCGGCCAACGGGCAGTCCGAGTCATCACAGGAAGGAGACCTGCAAAGTCCCGCCCTATGGTCGCCGCAGCATTCGAATTTGTATCGCGCCGTCACGGAGATCCGAAAGAACGGAAAGATTATCGATCATGTCGAAACCACTTTCGGGATTCGCTCCCTCTCTTGGTCTGTAGACAAAGGCCTGCTGCTAAACGGTGCTTCCATCAAGCTTGCAGGCGGCAGCGTTCATCATGACAACGGACCGCTCGGCGCCGCCGCATTTGATCGGGCTGAAGTTAGGAAGATCGAATTACTCAAAGCGGCGGGCTTCAATGCGGTTCGCACAGCCCACAATCCTCCCTCGCCCGCGTTTCTTGATACGTGCGATCGGCTTGGCCTGCTTGTTCTCGAAGACGCGTTCGACGTCTGGACGACTCGTAAGGCGAAGTACGACTATGCGCGATTCTTCGATGATTGGTGGCAGCGCGATATCGACTCGATGGTCCTTCGCGATCGTAATCATCCATCGATCATTTTCTGGGGCATCGGCAATGAAATCCAGGAAGCTTGGACCAACGCCGGCGCGCCGATCGCGCAGAAACTTGCAGCCCGGGTGCGTTCTCTCGATCCGACACGGCCGCTGACCGAAGCTTTTCCGGGTGCGACGTTTACCCCGGCAACCGATGCGGTCTTCTCGGTCGTCGATGTCGGTGGCTACAACTACAATCTCGCTCAGAATGAGGGTAAAGATCATGAGCGCATACCAGATCGCATCATGATGACGACGGAGTCTTTACCGGCCACTGCTTTTGAACAATGGCAAGTCGTCCACGATCATCCGTACATTCTCGGGGAGTTTGTCTGGACCGCGATGGATTATCTCGGAGAGTCCGGAATCGGAAGCTGGTCCTACGCCACGCCGGAACAAGCCAAGCAAGCCAGCGGGATCGCGGCAATGATGAAGGGCGCGATGGCAACCATGGGTGCCGACGGAAAGAATCCCTTCCCAACCGCTGGCGAAGGCGATGCAAAGCCGAACCCCATTGTCGCCTTGTTGTTTCCGGGATTCCCATGGCACGCGGCACATTGCGGCGATCTGGATCTCACTGGCTATCGCAAACCGCAGTCCTACTATCGTGACATCCTTTGGAACCGCGGAGATCGCGTCTTTACCGCTGTGCGGCTTCCGGAACCGGATGGGAAGAAGATCGTCGCGCTCGGATGGAGCGTTTACCCGAGTATCGCGAGTTGGACTTGGCCCGGCCAGGAAGGAAAGCCGCTCACGGTCGACGTCTATTCGGGTGCGGAGAGTGTGCGTCTCTATCTCAACGACAAACTGATTGGCGAGAAAACAACGGGAAAAGACCAGGAATTCAAGGCCACGTTCGACGTCCCGTATGCGCCAGGAAAGCTGCAGGCGGAAGGACTCCATGCGGGACGTGTCGTGGCCGAGGAGCAAATAGTCACGACCGGTTCCCCCGTGCGTCTCAGACTAACACCCGATCGTACAGAGATTTCTGCCGACGGTCAGGACCTCGCGTTCGTGACCGTGGAAGCTTTGGACCAGCAGGGCCGCCTTCAGATGAATGCTGACCAGGAGGTCCACTTCACGATCAAGGGTTCCGGATCGATTGCCGGCCTCGGCAATGGTGACGGCAAGAGCTCCGGCTCTTACTGGGGGGACACACTCACGCTTTTCCATGGTCGAGCATTGATCGTGGTGCGGACCTCAAAAACGGCAGGCCTGATTCAACTTTCTGCGACAGCCGCAGGCCTGAGCAGTGCGTCGGTCTCGCTTACGTCCCGTCCGAGTTCTGATGAAGCGGAGCTCCGCTAAGACTCGACTCCCGAGCTCTGGAGTTTTCGGCAAGGCCAAGCGGACGAGCATGAACCGAACTCCAGCACAACCTGGTGACGCCATGCCAGTCCTGCTGTATCGGGTCCCTTGTGCCGCGCCGCAAAGCATACTTCCATCAACAGCTCAAGCGCGGCGGTGCGGATTCGACGCTCAACTCCTGACTTTCTGGGTTTGCCTACTCAGGCGACCGCTCGCTAATGGAAAGCGATCTTCGGAGCCGCAACGAGCAGAAGCTTATCGAACATCAGGGCAGCCGCATCGCACCCGGGCCAACTCGAACGTGTGCAGCGGATGCAGCTGGGTCAACCGCTCTTGCCCAAACTCGAAGTGCACCATTCGGTGTCCTGAAGATTGGGGGGAAGGGAAAGTGCGGGCGGCCATGCTAACCCGACTTTGACAACCTTTGGGTTGAACGGCGGCTAGGGTTAGCCCGACTTGAGAAAGGGGCCCCTGTCTGCTCGGTATCCAATGTTTGTTTTTGCGCCGAATGGGCGACCAGAGCGATCCGCAGGGTTGGGAACAGCTCGTTCTTCATATCGTGATCGCACCCGTGACGAAAAGCAGTGGGCAAAGCAGTTGGGTCTGCGGTCAGCAGTGTGCCATGCCGGAATGATGTCGCCTACATGTCGCCATCACTACCTTGGACGCCTCGTCGGACTGCCCGGACTGCCTCGGCGCTTGACGTCGCCGCCTTGACCGCTTAATCTTCGACAATCCAGGTTGTTGTTCCTTTCCCAAGTGCGTCAGTCAAATCTGCTCGTTCAAGCAAGCAAGGAGGTTTGCACCCATGAGCAAGCTCGGTTTTTCGCTGCTAGGAGTGTCCATTCTCAGCTTTGTCCCCGGCATCATGCGCGCCCAGGAGTCAGCGCCACCCAAGGTCCTGACGATTACTCGCGAGTTCGTCAAGCCCTACAGAAATGGCGAAGCGCACGAGAAAGCCGAAACGGCCTTCGTTCAGGCCATGAGAGCCGCCAAATGGCCCACCCACTACCTGGGCATGACTTCGGTCTCCGGCAAATCGCGCGCTCTGTTCTTCACCTTCTACGATTCATTTGACGCCTGGGAGAAAGACGTCCAGGCTCAGAGCAAAAACGCCACCCTTTCCGCGGCGCTTGAGCATGCGGGCGCAGCCGACCAAGAACTTCTGGATTCCCTGGACCAGGGCGTCTTCGTTTACGAGCCCGACTTCAGCTTGCGCCCCAAATATGGGGACCCCAAGCGACACGCCCTCGAGATCAGCTCTTACCACGTTAAGCCCGGCCACTATGAGGAGTGGAGCGAGTTGGTCAAGCTGGTCCGAAACGCTTTTGAAAAAGCGGTTCCCGACGCTCACTGGGGCTGCTATCGACTGCAGTATGGCGGTTCCGGCGGAACTTATCTTTTCCTTACTGGTCTCAGGTCTGGTTCGGAGATCGATGCCGGCCTCGAGCATGGCAAGCAGTTTGAAGCGGCTCTGGGGGAACACGGTCTGAGGAGGCTAGGCGAACTCGAGGCCGCATCGGTGGACTCTTTCGAGCACCAGCTTTTCGTCTTCAACCCAAAGATGAGCTACGTCTCTGACGAATACCTTAAGGCCGATGCCGAGTTCTGGGCCCCCAAGGAGGAACCCGCGGTAAAGACCGTCGCCGAGAAAAAGAAGCGCGGTCAGTAAGCCACCGTCACCGGAACGACCTCACTCACGCGCGGGTCGCTGCTGTCGCGGCGTCTCCCGGCAACAGCTTCGGTGCAATACGATTTCTTCGTCGCTCTGGCCTTCCATGCCGACGGGCATTGGCGGCCGACCGTTCCGGTGATCGCGCCCGCGATCTGCAATGCCATCTGCAGTGCCACGGGCAAGCGCTTGCGCCGGCTGCCGATTCGCAACGAAGATCTGGCTTGAGTAGGTTGATCAGTCCCTCATTTGATTCTCAGGCCGCCCTGGCGGACAATTCCACCGTGGCGTCACACGGAGGCTTGTATGTCCACTGCAACAACGCTGCCCCGCCGCGCGTTTTTGAAGAAGACGGCCGCCGGTGGCGGAGCCCTTGTCATCGGGTTTTATTTGCCGGGAAAGTTTGAGGCGTTGGCGGCAGCCCCGCCAGCCGAACCTTCCGCACTCAACGCTTGGGTGCGTATCGCGTCCGACAATACCGTCACGCTCATCATCGACAAGTCGGAGATGGGCACGGGCGTCACCACTTCGCTGCCCATGCTGCTTGCGGAAGAACTCGAGTTCGATTGGAGAAAGGTGACGTTCGAGTTTGCCCCGGCTGCGCCGCAATATTTCAACCCACTCTTTGGCTTGCAGGGCACAGGAGGAAGCACGAGCGTCCGCGCGTCTTGGGAGCCGCTGACCAAAGCGGGTGCGGCGGCCCGGGAAATGCTTGTTGCTACTGCGGCCAGGAGATGGTACGTCGAGCCCTCGGCATGCCACGTGGACGACGGCGCCGTCGTGCACACCGCCACTGGAAAGCGATTAACCTACGGGGCGCTGGTCGAAGAAGCCGCAAAGCTGCCCGTCCCCTCTAATCCCACGCCAAAGGATCCCAAGAATTACAAATACATCGGCAAGCCGCTGAAGCGGCTCGATACCCCGGTGAAGGTCAATGGAAAAGCCGAGTTCGGAATCGACGTGCGCCTGGCCAAGATGCAGCACGCCGTGGTTGCGCGCTGTCCCGTTTTTGGCGGCAAGGTCAAAATCACCGATGCCACCAAGGCAAAGGCAATCCGCGGCGTCAAACAGGTTCTTCCGATTTCCTCCGGCGTGGCTGTGATCGCCGACAACACTTGGTCTGCGATGGAAGGCCGCCGCGCGCTGGAAATCGAATGGGATGAAGGCTCAAACGCGGCAGTTTCCTCCGAGTCGATTCACAAGCTCTATGTGGAAAATGCTGAAAAAGCGGGTGCGATAGCGCGCAAGGACGGCGACGTCGAGACGGCCCTCGCCGGCGCGGCAAAGAAATTGGAAGCTGTTTACGAAGTTCCGTTCCTGGCCCACGCTACGATGGAGCCCATGAACTGCGTCGCGGACGTTCGTGCAGATGGCTGCGACATCTCAGCTCCAACCCAATTTCAAACCCTCAATCAGAACACCGGAGCAAAAATCACCGGTCTGAAGCCCGAGCAGGTGCGCATTCACACTACTTATCTAGGTGGTGGATTTGGCCGCCGCGCTGAACAGGATTTTGTCGCCGAGGCAGTGGAAATCTCAAAAGCGATCAGCGCGCCGGTTCAAGTCACCTGGTCACGCGAAGACGACATGCAACATGATTTCTATCGGCCTGCGACTTATACGAAATTGACGGGCGGCCTTGACTCTTATGGCTGGCCTGTAGCGTGGAAGTGCCGTGTCGTTGGGCCATCCATCATGTCGCGTTTTTTCCCAGGCTCGGTAAAGACTGGGTTGGACGACAGCTCGGTCGAAGGAATCGTGGAGAGCAAATACGCCATTCCGAATTTCTTTTGCGATTATGTCTTGACGGAAACGGGCGTTCCGGTCGGATTTTGGCGCTCCGTCGGAAATTCTCAAAACGGCTATATCACGGAGTGTTTCATCGAAGAATTGGCGCGCGCCAGCGGCAAAGACTCGTTCGAATTCCGGCGCAAGCTGCTGGAAAAAGCGCCACGCCATCGCGGCGTGCTGGAATTGGCGGCGGAGAAGGCAGGGTGGGGAAAGCCACTTCCTGCGGGACAAACACGGGGGATTGCTGTTGTCGAATCCTTCGGTAGCTTTGTCGCGGAGGTTGCGGAAGTCAGCTTTAACAAAAACTCCGGTGACATAAGGGTTCATCGCGTCGTCTGCGCTGTGGACTGCGGCCGCCATGTCAATACCGACACCATCGCGGCCCAAATGGAAAGCGGGATTGTCTACGGACTCACGGCAGCGCTGAAAGGACAGATTACAATTGCCAAAGGCCGCGTCGAACAAGGCAATTTCAATGATTACGAAATGCTGCGCATAAATGAAATGCCCACAGTCGAAGTTCACATCGTGCCAAGTAATGAGGCGCCCGGCGGCTGCGGCGAACCCGGCACTCCGCCGATTGCGCCAGCCGTCTGCAACGCCATCTTCGCGGTCACCGGGAAACCGATTCGGCGGTTACCCATTAGCAAGAAAGATCTCGCGTAGCCCTGGTTTCCGTCTTGTTGGAAAATAGCGCGTGCCTCTGACACCAACTCTTCTGGCCGTCATCACGATGGCCATCTGGCCTCATCCTGGGTAATGCGCTACGACAATTTCAAGAGTTCTTCGCCAAGGTACAAGCGGGCGATTGGGAGAGGGCGATATTCGACGGCGACAAGTCGCGCGCTATACAAGACAATCGAAGAGCTCGAACGACACCAGGCTGCCCGGAAAGCTCGCGAGGAGACTGCCGCTTCAATTGATGCGGAACCGTCCAAGCGACCTACTGAACTCAACGGAGGGGCAACTCGAGAAGCAGAGCCAGAACCCCGCTCCCAGCGACCGCCGTGCTTTCGAAGATCCGGAAGATGGTGTCCGAAAGGTCGACGCCGCGGCAAAAACCAAGAATGATTTTGCAAAAGGAACCCAACGAGCCCGAACAATCGTCATCGGCATTCTTTTTATCCAGTGACTCAGTCAAGGGTCTAGCCGCCGTCTCATTCAGCGCGTAGCGCTTGAGCGGCGTCGACGTGCGGGCGGCTGGCACCAACGACGCCACGACTGCTGATGTGACGATGACTGCTGCCGATCCTATCAGCGGAATCGGCCCGGGAAGCTGGAGTGCCGGGGCGTAATTGCCGGCCAGGCATGACAACCCCCAACCCACGAGCCCACCCGCCGCAATGCCAATCGCAAGGGGGATTCGCTCCCGGCCTTTTGCCCACTATAAAGCCTGAATTCCCTCTTCTTTGACCAATCACACAGGGCGCGAGCGGTATTGGGTCCGAGTAGTACCAGACAAAGCGTGTTGAGAATCGCAGTGCTCGCAGTTATGACTTTTGAGAGTCTGTGAATCTTTCTCATCGCCTTTACATACTCCGGCTCGCGACGCTTCCCGTTCCTGGCATCCTCAGGGCTTCACAAGCCGCTGCCGCTCTGTTGTCCCTCTTTGTAGCCGCGAAGATATTCGGCTTGTCTCAGACCTTCTTACCGTGCCTGTACATTTTCTTGTGCAGCGATCTTATAGCCCGCCATGCGCTCACTGCTGGCGCCAAGTTAAGTCGACCTGCACCGGTATCTCGTTCTTGACTGGGATGGTCAACAGGGTCGGCGGCTGGATCTTGAAATCCGATAGAGTCGCCGGAATTGTTCCTTTCATCCGAGCCTCCTTCCCATGGTTGATCACTTGAAAAGAAACCTGCTGATAGTGAACGGTCTGACCGGCAAACTCGATTTCCAGGTCGGTTATGATCGTACTGGATCCGAGCGCTTTTTCGGGTAACTGTGTGCGCACTGTGATCATGGGAAATTGTGCTCCGCGAGCCGCTTGCAGCATGTGAAGGTCGCGGTTGCTGTCCCCTGAGTCAAACGATTTGACGGGCACGGCGATCAGGAAATCGCATTGACCCTGATGGCAAAGGCCCTTGCCACGCGCCGCGTGGCTGAGACCCTCGACGTGATGCAAAGGGTGAGACGCAGAGTAGATCAGCGTGGAGTCTTGAAGAGCCCACTGGCTATCGGCTAGGCAGAGGCTCGGTAGCACTACCATGAGCAAAGCTGTCAGTATCGTCTTCCCCATCGGCTCAGCTCAGAATTTGAGGGAGACAGAGAGAATGGCGGCGCCATAGGCGACGGCCGTCACATAGGCCACCGGCCCATGCGCACTGGCAATGCCGTGAACCTCTTGCCCGCGTCTCGTCTGCCCGTATGCAAGCGCTCCCAGAACGGGCGTCAGTATCATTCCGGGACCATGGATCCAAGCCAACGTCTTGTGCCAGCGGATCGGGCCCCGGGTTTTCGTCCCTGAGATCTTCGGTGCCCGGATCGCAAAATAGGCGGTGGTGATATACAAGCCTGCTGTAGCTGAGCCCAGAGCGGCATGGAGATCGCGCGTGCTCGAACTGGTGCTCTCCTCGACAGAGCTGCCCATAATGACTGTAGCAACCAAGGCTCCGGCGGTGATCAGACCGAGGCGTTGGTGGATCTTGAGCATGTGCGTACGCTGGTCGAGTTTGGCCTGCTCCTGGGCGCTACCATGGATTTCGGCGGGAGGGAAACCGAGGTCCGAAAGGGAAGGTTTGCTAGGGGTGCTCGAAGGCGCATCCGGCAGATTTTGGTGCTCCTGAGGTGAACTCGGAAGCAGCCCCTGGCCCAACACGATGTCCTTGGTCTCCCGCGCCCCTTCGGCGAGGGTAATTTCCGTAGTTCTGACACCGAGACCGTCAACTGAAAATGAAACCCGATAGTCTCCAGGCGAGAGGTTGTCGGCTCTGAAGACTCCATCGGCGTCTGTATGGGTCTCCGTCAACTGACCTGTAGCCAGATTCTCGATGGCCACCTTTACATTGGGGACAACCGCTCCCGAAGGGTCCGTCACGGTGCCAGACAAGGTTGCAGTTACCACCTGGGCCCGTACGGCAGGCGCCATCAGCAGAATGATCGTTAAAATCCCGACTCCAAATCCGGTCCCTTTCGATTTCAGTTTCATCAGGATATTCTCCTGGGTTCTCACAACTGTGTGGGGCAGATAACCGGCTGCCGTTCCTGCTCCTTGAGAAAATGTTCGGAGAAATCGACAAGGTGGTCCAGCACATTGGGAATCCATAGTGCTCAGGAAGTTATCGATTGAGAAACCGCATGCAGGTTGATTTGAAAACCGGACGCCGAAGTGCTTTCGAATCAAGCTGTTGTCCAAAAACAGGCTCTCGTTATCCGTCACGAATTGAGAAAGGAGCCCTGGCTGCTCGGTGCCCAATGTTT
>Ga0182040_10000591_pt1 | contig 16711 bp, 20 predicted proteins | sample flu12Cox44000176_FD_125973 | JGI IMG/M metagenome (GOLD analysis project Ga0182040, IMG submission 125973) | Lab enrichment of tropical soil microbial communities from Luquillo Experimental Forest, Puerto Rico - flux8day.12C.oxic.44.000.176 | ecosystem: Environmental > Terrestrial > Soil >... | reverse complement strand
GCGCACCACCGAGACCACCTGGCGCGGCATCGGCATACTCCTCGATCGTTTCAAACCCGAGGAATGCGCCAACTACCTCGTCAACGCCGGTTATGCTTCAGCTTAACAGGATCGTGCTCTAGTGGATAAAATCTGACGCACAGTACTCAAAGGGGGCGGTCGCGATGTCTCAGCAAAAGGACCTGCTGCGGGAAATTGCTGCAGCTACTAGCTCGGGCGCTTCCGATCGCATCAGCGATTGGTTCACCGAGGACTTCCGGCTGCACGAGCCGGGCAAGCCGGCTCTGCCGGTGGGACATCAGGGGGCCCGTCAAATGCGGGAGGCGGGCCGCCAAATGCGGGCGGGATTAAAGACACCTATAAACGTAGAAATCCTCGATATGATCGAGGAGGGCGATCGAGTTGCCGTGCGCTGGCAGCTGACCGCAACCTACGACGACGGCAAACCTTATGATCGATCGATCATGGCAATCTATCGTTTTGAGAACGGACGCATCGCTGAGGATTGGGGCATCGCGAGCCCGGCACTTTGGCCTTGAGGCATGGCGGCGGATTCAAATGACTGATTTTAACCACCAGGGCATTATCCGCGAGGGCACCAAAGCGCGACGCGCATGATGGAACCAACCCAATGGATCTGAACCTGGCAGGGAAGGTCGTACTGATCACTGGCTCAAGCCGCGGTATTGGGCTCGCGACCGCCAGAGCGTTTGCTGCCGAGGGCTGCCGGTTGATGCTGTCGGCGCGCTCGACCGGGCCGCTGGCCGAGGCGGAAGCGGCATTGCGCGCGAGCACCGCGGACGTGGCCGCTCATGCGGCCGATGTCAGCAAGCCCGATGAGGCGGCAAGGCTGGTCCAGGCCGCCGCCACGGTCTTTGGCGGGATCGATGTCCTGATCAACAATGTCGGTGGTGGTGGCGGCGGAGCGCGCATCGCCGATAGCACGGATGACGATTGGCGCAGCGCCCTGGAACGGAACCTGATCCAGACCGTACGGATGATGCGGCTGGCGCTCCCGCATATGGAGGGCCGCGCCGGTGCTGCTGTCATAAATGTGGCATCGATTTCCGGCTGGTCGCCCCAGCTTGCAATGTCTGGGCAGTACGGCGCGGCAAAGGCAGCGCTGATTTTCGATACCGAGCGTTGGGCACTGGAATTTGTGCCGCACGGTATCCGGGTGAACACGGTGTCGCCTGGCTCAATTCTCGTCGCGGGCAATGGCTGGGATCGCTACCGCCTCGCCAATCAAGAAATATTTTGATGACTATGTCCGCCACGGTTTTCCGATGGGCCGTCTGGGGACCGCCGAGGAGGTCGCCGACGTCATCGCTTTTCTGGCATCGCCGCGCGCCCATTGGATCAACGGCAGAAACATACCGGTCGATGGTCTGGAACAACCCCACGCTCCCCTCGATCGGCAGCCATTTTAGCCTTGGCGAGGCGGTCATGACCAAGGACGGGCTTCAATCGGTCGCGCCTGCCGCTCGTTCGCCCGCTGATCGAAACTGGCCATTGCGGCGGATGATGAGCGCGAGGGGCGCGCACAGCAGCAACATGAGTGCGCCGAGTATAAAGAAGCTCTCACTCACACCCCAGCGATCGGCAATCCCGCCCATGAGCGGCGGGATCATGATCGAGGTCAGCCGCTGGCCGGTCTGACGCAGGCCCACGACTGCGCCCTGCTGATGGCGGCCGACCGCCCGCGCCTGCACCGACAAGACGAGCGGCTGGATCACCCCTTCCAGCCAGCCGCGGATGACCTGGAACAACAGTAGAAGCGCGAAGATGCCGCCCAAAAGCGGAGTCATTGCGATCAGAAGGATCGACAACGCGGTGCCGCCGAGCATCGTGCGCTGCGCATCGCCCAGACGTATTGCCCGCCCGGCGAAGAGGGCACCGAACCCGCTCGCAATCTCGGCGACAGCGAACAGGATGCCGATGGTCGTGCCGACGAGTCCCACTTGCTTCAGATACACGACGTAGACTGATGTCTGGACGCTGTAGGTCGTGTTTCGCATCGCCATGATCGCCATCGACAACGCAATCGCCGGAATCGCGATCAGCATGATCGAGTTGAGGTAGTCCGATACTCGAGGCCAGGCATCGCGGGCGCGGAATCTCGCCGAAACCGTTCCATCGTATCGGGGCGGCGCGAAGAATTCCGCCTCGGGAGCGCGCAGCTGCGCGATGGTCAGGACGCCGCCCCACGCAGTGCCAACGAGGTAAGCCGGCCAGGCGCCGCCGAAATCCCAGACGGCGCCCGCAAGGATCGGCGCCGTGGTCGAGCCGAGCCGTGCGAAGAAGGTGAACCGGCCGAGATATCGCGCGTCACCGTCGGTGAGCTGGGCGATCAGGGTCTGCGCGCCCGACCAAGCAAAAGAGACAGCGGCGCCGTTGATCAGTTGCAGCAGCAACAAGGGCCAGAACCACGGGACCAGCGGAAACAGGGGCGCCAAAGCCATCCCCGTCCAGACAAAGAACAACGTGACTTTGCGCGTGCCGAACCGGTCCATCAAAACGCCGATATGGATCGCCAGGAACATAGCTATGACCGAGCGGGCACCGACCAGGATGCCGACCTCGGAGGCATCGAACCCTAGCGACAGGCCGTAAAGCGGGATCAGAAAGGTATAGAAATCGACGTAGCCCATGCTGAACGGGCCGGCGACGTACAGCGATGCCAGCGACCGGGGGCGAGAAGCGTTCATGCGGGTGGGGCGATCCGTAGATTTTGAGCAATGCGCTAGTATCACCCGATTGTGTTCCAGCCTAACGATCTGTCGCGATGGGCCCTCGCGACGCGTGAATGTCACGCGCTGTCTCGGGCGCGTCGCACCGGCCTTGCCCTTAGCCGCCCGATTGCGCGGTCGCCGCGAAAGCGGCACGGCGTCCCGTCATTGCGACGGCAATCGCCGCCGGGGCATAGCCGCCTCACCTCGAGGAACATGAGTTCAGGAGATAAGCCATGCCGACCGCCAACTATTTGCCCGATGTGCTCGAAACCGCTGAACCCGAGCGCCTCGCGACTGGCTTCATTTTCACCGAGGGCCCGCTCTGGCATCCGGACGGCTATTGGCATTTCGTCGATCTTCGCCGAAATCGGCTGTTGCGGCTTGCGCCCGGCAAGGAGCCGGAACTCGTCAGGACCACCATTGGCGGAAACGGCACGACCTTCGACCTGCAAGGCCGTCTGATCGTCTGCGAAGGAGATGACCGGCGCGTTACCCGGATGGGCCCGGACGGCACGGTGGAAACCCTGGTCGACAACTACAAAGGCGGGCGCGTCAATCGACCAAACGACGTGATCTGCCACTCGAACGGCAGCCTCTACTTCACCGACCCGGACAAGCGCCGCCCCTACCACGAGCGCGAGATCCCCGGCCCGGCGGGGGAAGACAATCTCTGGGATGGCGCACGCGTTTATCGGTCGGGCGCAGCATCTTCGCCGACCTGAACGAGGGCACAGAGCCGGGCATCCCCGACGGCTTGAAGGGCGACAGCATCGGCCGGGTTTATTGCACCGGGCCGGGCGGTATCTGGGTGATGGCGCCGGACGGCAGACGCATCGGCGTCATCAAATGGCCCGAGCAAGCTGTTAATTTCGCCTTTGGCGGGCCAGACCTGCGGACCCTGTTCTGTTGCGCGCACACCTCGGTTTATACGCTGCGGGTCAAAGTGCCGGGCAATCCGCACCCGTGGTACAAGCTGCGCGGGCAGTAAGCTCGGCAGGTGCGGTGAGTTCTGGCTGCGGCGGAACGGCGAAGAGCCGCCTCTAATCCCGCCGCCCGCGATGTTTGGTCGACGAAAGGGCGAAGGTTATGTTCAGGCTTTACTATGCTCCCGGTACGTGTGCTCTTGAGACGCATATCGCGCTCGAAGAAGCCGGTGCGCCCTACGAGGCGGTGCTGGTCGATTTCCGTTCGCAAACCCAGAGGAGCCCCGAATATCTTGCGGTAAACCCGAAAGGGCGCGTTCCCGCGCTGGTGACCGAAAGCGGCACACTTACAGAAACTCCCGCGCTGCTGTGCTTTGTGGCGCAGCGCTACCCGAACGCCGAGCTCGCCCCGCTCGCCGATCCATTCGCGCTCGCCCAGGTTCACGAGTTCAACAGTTACCTTTGCTCGACCGTGCATGTCGCGCACGCCCACCGGATGCGCGGCACAAGGTGGGCAGATGGCGCTGCAGCGATCGAGGCGATGAAGCGCAAAGTGCCGTCAAACGTGACGGAATGCTTCGAGCTGATCGAACACAAGCTTCTGCAGGGTCCATGGCTCATGGGTGAGCGGTATACGATCTGCGATCCCTATCTCTTCACGATCGCTTCTTGGATTGAAGGCGACGGGGTCGACACCGCTAAGGTGCCGCGCGTCATGGAGCACCGCAGGCGCATGTTGACACGTCCCGCCGTCGAAAAAGCTGTGGCAGCCGAAGGCACACAGATTCCGTGATGCATGGGTCAAGCGACGTTGACACCCGCGCGGCGACGCCCGCAAGCTCCCCTGTATGACGCAAGCGGAGAAGGCATCGGGCGACGAGCGCGACGGGACTGTGGGGGTCACCCGCTGATGCCGGCCGACGCCAACAGACCGCTCGCCGGCATCATCGTGCTCGATTTCGGCCAGGTCTATCAGGGGCCCTACGCGACTCTACTGATGGCCAAGGCCGGGGCCGACGTGATCAAGATCGAGCCGCCTGTGGGCGAGCCGTTGCGCCGGCGGGCGCTGCCGGGCAAGAGCACGACCTTTCCGATCGCGATGCTGAACTCCAACAAGCGCGCGATCACATTGAACCTGAAACACGAGCGCAGCCGCGCGCTGTTATTCCGAATGGTCGAACGCGGCGACGTATTGCTCGAGAATTTTGCGCCCGGGGTCATGGACCGGCTCGGCGTCGGCTGGGAGGTGCTGCACAAGGTCAACCCGCGTCTTGTCTACGCCTCGGGCTCGGGCTACGGCCTGACAGGGCCTGACCGCGACAATCTGGCGATGGATCTGACCATCCAGGCGGTCTCGGGACTGATCGCGGCGACCGGCTTTCCCGAAGGGCCGCCGGTTAAGGCGGGCCCGGCGGTCGTCGATTTCATTTCCGGGATCCATCTCTATGCCGCCACCCTGACCGCGCTGTTCGAGCGCGAGCGCACGGGTCGGGGTCGCCTCGTCGAGGTAGCGATGCAGGAAGCTGCCTACGCGACCCTGACCTCACAATTGCACGCGTATTTCGAGATCGGCAAGGCGCCGCCGCGCACCGGCAACGCCAGTCATGGCCGCGTGCCGTTGAACGTGTACCCGACCAATGACGGCTATGTCGCGATGAACATCGCGGTCGAGGAGCATTGGCACAATCTGCTCAGGGCAATGGGGCGCGAGGAACTGCGCGACGATCCGCGCTTCGCCAATAACGCGGCGCGCGTCCTCAATCGCGAGGCGACCGACGCGGTGGTCGCGGCGTGGACGCGCACGATCGGCAAGATGGAGGCGTTCGCGATCGCCAAACAGCACCGCATCCCGCTGGCGCCGGTGCGCGACGTCGATGAGGTCATGCGGGACCGCCACATGCACGAGCGCGGCATGCTCGAATGGATCGAGCACGACGAGATCGGCCGTATCGTCGTGCCGACGACGCCGTTGCGCATTCACGGCGCCGACCCGGTCGACACCGTGCCCAGCCCGAAGCTCGGCCAGCACAACCGCGAGATCTACGGCGACTGGCTTGGATTGTCGGCTACGGAGATCGCCGTTCTCGAACAAGACGGCGTCATCTGAGTCGGCGCAACAGCCGTCAACTGCTTCGTCGACCGTTTAGAGGTCGGAGCGGAAATTCGCGATCCTGCGCTCTGCGCTATAATGACGTCTTCATTCTTGACCGCGACAATAAAAAATTAGTTTGGCACCCAGGCCGCGGCCCTGATCTCGCCGAATTCACGCGCGATCTTGCGCCAGGACGCACCGGCATCGTCACTGACGTACACCTCACCGAACAGGCTGAACGCCACAATGCGCTTGGCGTCGGCGGGATGCGTAGCAAGGCCCCACACAGTGGCATTGGGCTCGGTGGGCAGCGGCAGGATCTCCCAGGTCTCCCCGAAATCAGTAGTGCGGAGCACGTGGCCCTTTTCACCCGTCGTGGTCTCTCCGCACCCGGCGAACAGCACGCCGGGGTCATCGGCCTTGACCATGAGGCCACGGGCATAGGGCAGCGGCCATTTCCCCCTGATACCCAGGGCGTGCCAAGTGTCGCCCAGATCATCGCTGACAAACATCTCGCGAGCTGTGCTGGCATAGATGCGCTTCGGCTGCGTCGCCGCGATCGTCACGGCGTGAATGTCCGGATCGTACAAACCCGTCTTAAGGTGCGTCCAAGTGTCCCCCCATCGAGGCTGCGGAAGACCCCATCGATTTCCACCCCCGCCCACACAACTCGATGATCGTCGGGGTCCGCTATGACGCTGGTCACGAAGGGCGTGCCGATGGAGCACTCGCGGGCGATGTCGACCGCTAATTTCTCCCAATGCAGTCCACCATCTCGCGAGCGGTAGACCCCAGCCGGGCGCGTGCCGGCAAGAGAATATCGGGCTCGATAGGGTCGATGGTCAGCGACCAGATCGTTGGCAGGGCCCCACTGGCGCCGATGCGCTCCCACCGCGCCCCTCCATCGTGGCTCACGAACAAGCCCGTCTCGCCATCTGCGAAAACGGTGTGCGCCTCTTTGGGATGGGCGACCAACGCCTGTATGCGGCTATTGAGCGGAAACGGGGCGCGATGCCGTATCCACGACTTTCCGGCATCTGGACTGTGCCATACGCCCCAGCCAGCCGTTCCAAGACATATACTGTAGTTCTCTGCCATACGCTGCCTCCCGTCGTCTCGGTCCCTGCGTCGCCCCGAAAGCGAGAAACATTGTACTTTGTCTGACGCTCCCACAACAAACGGATCTGGTACTGGGCGTTCGGGCCCCAGCTGACCCAAGACCTGATCGCCGAGAGTTGCCACGGCGTCACGCGCTGTCGGCCGATCGATGGGCGGCGGAAAGGCGGGGGCGGGCGGGATTTTGGCTGAAGTGCCGAAGTCACCCGGCCGATCGGGCAACCGCGTCGCCGAGCAGTCGGTGTCGACTTGAGAAACGGCTTGACCTTGACGGGGACGAGATAGCCCGCTTCCTGTTCGAAATCGCGCCCTCGTTTTTGGACCGCATATGACAAACCCTTCCGAAAGCTGGACCCGTGTCCCAGCCATCCTGAGCTTCCCCGAAACGCAGGGATTCACCGAGAGTTACGGCTTTGCCGGCGTCTCGTGAAAAGTGTGGCTCGAGGGTCAGTACCTGATCCCGCGCAAGCGACCATCAAAGACGGTCTATCTGTTCATGCACCCCTCGAGCACCTTGCATCTGCTGCCGATGCCGGGGGCGCTCGCTGGTGCGGGGCTGCATGTTCTGTGCGCGGCCAGCCGCTATCCGAAGAACGATAGCGGGCTCATCATCGAGAAGGTCGCCATCGACATGGGCGCATGGGTCAAGGACGCCCGGATGCGGGGCTACGAGAAGATCGTCCTCGTCGGCTGGTCGGGTGGCGGTTCGCTCGCGCTGTTCTATCAGGCGGAAGCCGAGGCGCCGTCGGTCACGGCTACGCCGGCGGGCGACACGGTGGACCTGACGCGCGCCAGTCTCGACCCCGCCGACGGCGTCATCTTCATCGCGGCGCATCTGTCGCGCGCCGAGACATTAACCGAATGGCTCGATCCGTCCGTGACCGACGAACTCGACCCCGACCGGCGCGAGTCGGAATTTGACATCTACGAGAGTGCCTGCCCCCATCAACCGCCCTATACGGACGAGTTCGTCACGCGCTTTCGGGCGGCCCAGATTGCACGCAACCGCAAGGTCACGGCGTGGTGCCAGGAGTGGCTCGACACACTGCGGCGGCGAGGGACGAGTGAGGTCGAGCGCTGCTTTGTCGTGCATCGGACGATGTGCGACGTGCGGTGGCTCGATCCGCGTGTCGACCCGAACGGACGGCGGCCCGGCTGGTGCTATCTCGGCGACCCGCGTACTGCGAATAACTCGCCCGCCGGCCTCGCGCGCTATTCGTCGCTGCGCTCCTGGCTGTCGCAGTGGAGCTACGACATGTCGAGCGCGAAAGGGCCGAAAAACGCGGCCCGCATCCGTCGCACGCCCGTATTGCAGGTGGAGAACCAAGCCGATGATGCCGTGCCCGCCTCGCACAATCCGACAATCCGTGCGGCCCTGGCGACACCCGACAAGGAATATATCAGGATCGAAGGCGCGACCCATTATTATCAGAACCAGCCTTCTGAACTGCACCAGTGCATCACTGCGGTGTTGGATTGGAGCCGCCGCAAAGGACTGCTTGCAGACTGACCATTCTTCGGAAGTTTTCTGGCGCCACACCAAGGCCTGTCGTCACTAGGTCTGCCCGGGCGGGATCACGCTGGATTCTGCATCGCACAAGCCAATGGGGGTTGGCTTTTCACAATGGCGAACGAGAGGAGACAGACATGGCAGGTGGCAACATTCGCCGCGTTGCGGCAATCGGCACCGGCACGATCGGCGCCAGCTGGACCGCGGTGTTCCTGGCCCGCGGGCTGACAGTGGCGGCCAGCGACCCGGCGCCCGGAGCGGAAACCTTTCTGCGTGGATTTGTCGCCGCGGCTTGGCCGAGCCTTGCTCGCCTGTCTCCACTACCTGCCGAGCCGCCCTGGACCGCGCTGAACTTCCACACCGAGCCGGAAACGGCCCTGGCTGGGGCCGAGTTCGTGCAAGAAAGCGCTCCCGAGCGTGAGGATTTGAAGCGCGCCTTGCTGGCCCGGCTCGATGCCGTCCTCGATCCGGAGATCGCCATCGCGTCGAGTTCGTCGGGGCTGTTGATGAGCCGAATGCAAATCGATTGCCGGCACCCCGAACGCTGTGTCATCGGCCACCCGTTCAATCCCCCGCATTTGGTGCCTCTGGTTGAGGTGGTCGGCGGCGAGAAGACCGGCCGCGAGGCGATCGAACGGGCGCTCGCCTTCTACACCGCGATCGGCAAGCGGCCGATACACATCTGGCGCGAGGTCCCCGGACATGTCGCCAATCGGCTGCAGGCGGCGTTGTGGCGGGAGGCGCTCCATTTGCTGGCCGAGGGCGTCGCAAGCGTTGCCGATATCGCGATACGGCGATCAGTGCCGGGCCGGGCTGCGCTGTGCCTTGATGGGGCCGCATCTGACAGCGCAGAGAATTGCGCGCCATCCCCCAGCCGCGAAAGCAGTTCGCGATATGGCCTCGGATCATCAGCCTTGGGTCGATAGATCTGCGCGAACTGTCGGTGCAGCACACTTTGGGCAGTCTCACAGAGCTGCGGCGTCGCATCGAGATCAAGGACGGGCAAATATCTCAGCATTGTTTGTGCGGTGTATTCGTCTCCGCCCAGCATCTCGACAGCATCGGAGGTGCGGTGATCGAGCTTGCGCGCGCCGGCAAGTGCCTGCTCGCGTAAGCCGTCGTCATCAGCGAAGCTTAGCCAAGCCTTCAAATGCGCCTTTGGCGTCAACATCGAAAATCGGGTGGGATGCTCGCGCAGCGCCCGTCCCAAATTCTCGGGATCGCGAAGCTCGGCGAGCCGAACCACGTCGAAATTGGGGTTGCGATACGACTTGGCCATCGTCTCCCAGGTGAGCGATTCAGCATCGCAGGAACAACCATAGCCGACGAGCCAGTCCATCGCGGCGACAGCGCCGGCCACCTCGCCGGCGACCTCGGTGTAGGGCCTGGAATTGGGGCTTTTCGCCGCAAGGAGCTGAACGCGCCGGCGAAACAGATCGCGCGTTTTGTCACAAATGGCGGACGTCGGCTCGAGATCGAAAAATCCCAGGTAGAGAAGCGGAAAGTCGCCGCGATCGAGCATGACTTCGGCATCGTTCTGGCGCCGGCCGAGATGACGAATCCGGTCGAGTACGGCGTTTCGTTTGGTCTCATCCCGCGTCGCGAGAAATGGCGTCCACGCCCAAAGCGGCGAATTGGCCGGCAGTTTGGTGAAATCGGCCTCCCATTTGGTGCGCAGGGCCGCTTCTCGTTCGATCGCCGAGTCCCGAATCTGAATCATCGGCAAAATTGAGAGGCTAAGGACGAAGGTCGCGCCGCAACCGATCCCAGTAGCGATGCCCGCCGGTACGGTAGCGCGCATCGAAGGGAGCAACGCCCAGAAGCAGAACGTGACGATGAGCGGAGGACCCAGGGCCGGAATGATGATAGGCCATATGAACGGCGCAACATCTGGCGCGGCCAGGAGCTCTGCCGCAGTCATCGCGGCGAAGCCCGACGCGGGAATCAAGATGATGATCGCCAGAGCGGCCGCTCGCGGCATCGCACCTTTTATCGCTGCGAGTACAGCCAGGACTGTTAGCAGCCCCCAAAGGACGATAATTTCCAGAACGCCAAAGGCTTGCGCTAGAGCATTGCCTGCTGGGTCGCTGCGGCTCAGGTCGGAAAGCGTGGCGAGCTCTCCAACCCAGGCCAAGAGGATCAGTACGCTCAGGCCAAGGCCGGCGAGGATGGTGAGGCCGGAAGCTTTCGGGTTGGTCGACATGCGTCTTTTCGTTTCGCTCGTCCGACCCTACCCTGCACTCTCCTTATACTTCGTTTATTGGCGCCATCGGAGCATATCCTCCTATGCTCTGATCGCCGGTACGTCACCGACAACACCGAAGACTTGGCAGCAGCTTTCGCCAGCCTCTACGCGAGCCCAACCGATAGCGGAAGGAGGCCGCCGATACGCTGTTCGGCCAGCAGGTCGCTGCTGGATGCAGGTTTGAAGGCGGCGCTTTCGGGCCCTGTCGGCCCGCAAGATGGCGACCGTAAATGCACCCCGCTCCGACGGCAGCCCCTGCAGGGGCATTGCGGCTAAGTGCTCTCGAGCAGGCGTTGGCCAACGAACTCGCCCTGTGCAACTCCACCCGGGCAGGCAAAGAGGCCGCCGCCGGTATGGGTCACGAACTGGTTGAGCATGTCGAACTTCGCCATCTCGCTGAAAATCTTGATAAAGCCGGTGCGGGGATCGCGCTGGTAGCACACGAAAAAAAGCCCGGCATCATACGCAATACCCTGGCGCCAAGGCGGCCAGCGCTCGATCGTGAAATCGGCGCCATCATTATACGAGTAGGGACGCCGGAAAATTTGCGCGCCATCATTGCTCACCGAAGCTGCGAGACGGACATGGGCACTTTCGGGAATGACAGGGGTGCCGTACTCATCGGCTGCATTCAGGTCGAGCGAGTCGAACTCGTTGTTCCGACCTAGTGGGGCACCGGACACTTTGTGCCGGCCAAAGGTCCGCTCCTGAAAATCTAACGGCATGCGGTCCCAATGCTCCAGCGCTATGCGAATACGGCGCAAGACGACATAGCTGCCGCCGCGCATCCAACCCGGGCCTTCGTTGCCGACCCAGACAAACTTCTCCATGGCCGCTGGATCGTGGCTCGACGGATTGCTCGTCCCGTCCTTGAACCCCATCAGGTTGCGCGGCGTCTCGTTCGGGCCGACGTGGGGAATAAACCCGGTCTGCGCCCAGCGCAGTCGAGCCACGCCATAAGCAAGCCGTACCAGCCGCCGGACGGCATCGAAGGCGACTTGCGGCTGGTCGGCGCAAGCCTGAACCGACAAATCGCCGCCGGTGCGCGTTTCGATTAATTGGTCGCCTTTGAAGCTGGGCAGGTCGACCAGCGCCTGCGGCCGATGTGACGCCAGGCCGTAGCTATCCTTCCCATCTTTCGCGAACAATCCGGCACCGAACCCGAAAGTCAGTGTCAGCCGTGCCGGGGGGAGGCCCATCGCCTCGCCGCTATCCGATACAGCTGGCACGACCCCCGGCTGCGCGGTCTGGCCGGCGCTCATCGCCGCCGCGGCCGATGTCCAGACGCGAAGCAGCCCGATCAGGTCACCGCGTTTGGCCGAAACGAGGTCGAGTGCGGCCGTGTAGGTGTGACTTTGGGCGGGCGTCGTAATGCCGCTTTGGTGCGTGCCCCAGAACGGCTCGATTAGGTTCTCTCGGCGGTCCGCGGCCGAACTGGTGGATTCGGCCTCGACGCTGGCTTCGGCGACACCGCCCTTCAGCAAACCGGCAGCTGCGGCCGCGACGCCGGCCACAGCGTGGACCAGCCGGCGCCGCGTTGGGCGCGATCCTCCGGCGGTTGTTTCACTCACCGTAACACCTTCACACGCCAGTTGTGGCACTCTTCGACGAAGGGAAACGGTCGAAGCGAACCGTGTGTGGATACGCCCAGTGGCGGCAATCAGGGTCGGCCCTGATCCCGGGAACCGCTAGGCGCGAGTCGAGGTCCTAGAGATTGGTAGGGTCGGCAATAGCCACCGCGAGGTGTTCATATTCATCGCAAACGGTTCCGCAGATCTGTTTGATCGCCTGCAGCTGGGCGTTAGCGCCTGCCGTATCACGTTTGACCAGATAGGCTTCACCGAGGTATTCGCGGACTTGGGCGTAGCGCGGATCGAGCGCGATCGACTTCAGATAGTAGCTGATCCCCTCGTCGATCCGGCCCAGTTTGCGCGCCGCATACCCGCGGTAATTGAGGGCTACCGGCGTATTAGGGTTGCTCAGGAGGTCGAGCACGCCAAGAGCTTCGCCGTAGCGTCCGGTCTTCACCAGCGCAAAAGCGTAGTCGGTTAGTTCTTGGTCCGGCAGCACGCCATTCTCCGCCTTTACGCATTTTTGGGACCTGGTGTCCCACACCTCGCCGCGTCCGCAGCTCGGCGTGCTCGACCTGTCGCTTCCGCCACCGCCGCCGTCGGCGAGGGCCGGACCGGCCGTCATCAAGCAGAGCCCAAACGCCGCGGCTAGGATTACTTCAACTCTCATGATCTGCCCCTCGTGGTGAGGATGCCGATCGTGCGCTGGATCGGCCTGTGAATCAACGACCACTTCGGACACCCTTTTATTCCGCTGGGGTGTGGCGGGAATTTTTAAGGCGCTGCGGTCTTGCTCTCCTTCAGAGACGCGGCGAAGGTCGCCCGCCCAGATCCGAGACCGCATCCCACACCGGATCTTCGCGGCGGAAAGAACACGCACATACGGGTAGCCCAGTGTACCTGCCGCGCCGTCGGGGCAGAAATGCGATTGCTGTTCCTGGCAAAGAAGCCTGGCGCCTATATTTGGATCGGCAACGGGAGGGCAGACAATGGCGGAATGCTACACAGCCCGCAAAACGAAGCCGTCGGCAAGCTGTGGACCCGCAGCCTCGCCGGCCCGGCTGTAGACTGCATGCTCGCGGTGCTCCCAGCTCTCGCTGATCAGCCGTCCGATCTCGGGGTCATACCCAGCAGCGGATAAAGCCGCATTTCGACGATCTGCTGAACGGCATGCATACAGAGCTTGGTAGCTTGTTGGCCGCTTCCTCGATGATGTCGACCTCGGCGGCGGTAAAGCGGTAACGAGCGACTTCGCCCCAATACTGTACGCCGTCCTGGGTGTAGAGGTCGAAGCCCAATGTTTCGACCTCTCCACTGCCAGGACCGCCGCGGCAATAGGGCTCGTCGGGGTTGACCGCGCAGTAGGAACGTAAGAGCCGATCAGACTGCCTCCACTATAGGCCGTGCCGCCCCCATTTGACATAAACGGGTAGCGAGACGAAGCCCGGCACTCCGCTGTGCCCAGCCCGTGACCCCGCATGAACCCGACCATCGCTGGAATAAACCAATTGCAGGTGCCGTCGGGCCACCCCTAAGCCCCCGCCTAGATCGCGTTACGGTTCAGCTAGTTCGCGAGCTGGTCGAGAAGGAGGTCGCTCGCCGAAGGTCCACCGTTCCCTCATCGTGCCCAGTCGACCTCGCGACGGCGGTATTCACGCCCACAGATTGCACCAGGCTAAGTGAACCACTGCCGAAGCTCGATACGGTACCCGTTAGGATCGCAGATTTCCGCCCTCGAGTAGGTCTCGCGAACTCTTGGGCCCCAGACAATGTCGACACCCTTGGTCCTCAGATAGTCGGTCGTCTTCTGCATGTCGTCGACCTCGAGCGCAATCATCCGGTATCCCAAATGCTCGGTTTGTGGAGCCGGGTCGACTGCAGCGCCTTCGTATGCGATCAGCTCGACGACGGTGCCGCCTAGATCCAGATAGACCAAGTCGATGGGCACACCCGGACCCGAGCGTTCGATCCGGTCGCGCGTTTTCATCTTGAAACCCAACACATCGGTGTAGAACTGTACGGTGCGATCGAGCTGATCAGTGACGATCTCGACGTGGTCGATCCTCTTGAACATCAGCGCCTCCAGACCTTTGTTGTTCAAAATTCATCGCGAAAACACCTAGTCGGATCCGAGAAGCCTTTAGTCTGCAATGCCAGAGGGGGCAGTTCCGCTAGGCCCACTTCTATCGAGGCAGCTTAGGGTCCTTTCAGATCCTCGGCTACGTCAACCCGCACGCGCTGGCCCTCGTTCAGATGCGTGAGGTCCGCCCGCTCGAGCGCGGAAGCGCGCACAAAGATGTCCTTCTCGCTGCCATCGCGAACAATGAAACCGAAACCCTTGGTGGCGTTGTACCACTTTACCGTTCCCATCTCCTGAACGTTGCTTCCAAGGGCTGGTGGTCTGGTTGCGCCCCGAAGCTCCTTCGCGGCCGGGGCAGGACACCGCCGCCGCCCCAGGCGCGCTGTTTTGCGGTAGGCGGCTTGCGATCAACTATACGGCTTGCGCAGACCAAACCTTGCTCGGCAGATACGTTCCCGTCAACGCTGCAGCAGCGACCCGGGCCCGTGCGGGAGAAAACGCCCCTTCCGCGCGCACTGAGGCGGATCGTATTGTTGATAGGCGAATTCCGCGATTGAGGACTATCATGGTGACGGACCGCTACGAACTTCCCTTGTCGACAGCTTCGTCGGCCGCGCGGGACGCCTATGGCGAGGGCTGTGACGCGAAGCTCACGATGTATCCCGGCGCCATCGAGGCGTTCGATCGCGCCATCGGCGCGGATCCCAGCTTTGCCCTCGCCCATGCCGCGAAGGCACACGCGCTCATGGAACGCGGCGACGCCGTGGAGGCTCGCACGGCGATGGCGGCCGCCAATTCTCTCACTACCGGTCTGTCCGCGCGGGAAAAGAGCCATGTCGAATTTTTCGGCTTGCTGGTGATGGGCGATGCCGAGGGTGCGCTTTCGGCGGTGCACGCGCACCTCGACGCCTGGCCGCGCGATGTTGTGGTGCTGGCAACGACCGCCTTCACCAACGGCCTGATCGGCAGCTCCGGCCGCGCCGGGCAGAAGCGCCGGCTGTTGGAGCTGCTGGACCGGCTCGCCCCGAGCTATGGCCACGACTGGTGGTTCACGGCGCACCACGGGATGGCGCTCTCGGAGAACGGACAGCGCGATGCCGCCCGCCCAAAGATCGATCGCTCGCTCGCCCAAAATCCGAAAAATCCCTGGGCGGCGCACGCCCGCGCCCATCTCTGCTATGAGGAAGGCGATGCAAACGCGGCCCGCACCTTTCTGGCGTCGTGGCTTGGCAGCTATCCGCGCAACGGCTTGTTGTATAGCCACCTCAATCGGCATCTGGCCCTCGGTCACCTCGAGGGCGGCGATGCGGCGGCGGCACTCCGGCTCTTCAGGGAGACCTTCGCACCCGATGTGCACAGCGGACCGCCGCGCGGAAAGCTCAACGATGGCGTTTCCTTTTTGTGGCGCTGGGAGCTCGCCGGGCATCCCCGCGACCCCGACGCTTGGCGCGTGATGCGCGCTTTCGTGACCGCCGCCTTTCCACGCGCCGGCGTTGCTTTTTCCGATATGCACATCGCACTCACGGAGGCTGTGGCCGGCAACGAGGCGGAGCTGGACGCTCGCGAACGGCAAATCGACGAGCTCGCGCGCGACGGCCGTTATCCGTCGGGGCCGCTGGTTCCGGCGGTGTCGCGCGGCTTCGCGGCCTTCGAACGGCGCGATTTCTCCGCGACGATCGACGCGCTCGAACCGATAGCCGGCGAGCTCGAACGCATCGGCGGCAGCCGAGCCCAGCTCGATCTGGTGGAGTTCACCCTGTTAAAGGCCTATCTCGGCGCGGACCGCCTGGGCGACGCGCGCCGAATCCTGAGCGGGCGAGGTCGCGGCTCGTCGCAGCTTGCGGTCACCGGATTGGCGGCGGTGCACTGATGCGCTATGGCTTCTATTTCCCGACTCGCGGTCCGACCGCGACGCGCGAGGGTATTCTCGCGCTGGTACGCGAAGGCGAGCGGCTAGGCTTGCATTCGGCGATGGTCGCCGACCACATCGTGCTCCCGGTCGAGAGCCGATCCACCTACCCGTACACGTTGGATGGCAAGCACCTGAGCGCGGGCGACGCACCGCCCGGCATGGCGACGGCTGGCACCCGGTCGGCGCCGCCGCCGCCTCGCCGTTGCCGCCGCGGGAGATGCGCGCGCATCTCGACACACTGAAGCAGTTGACCGAGGCGCAGGGGCGCGATTTCTCTGCCCTGACGATCTCCTACAAGGCGCCGCTCTACGACACCGGCATTCCATTGTCGGACGGATCACGCCGGCCCTTCTCCGGCGCACCCGAACAGATTGCCGCCGACATCCGAACTTTCGCGGGTATCGGCCTGCACGAGCTGATCTTCGATTTCCGCGGCCGGTCGATTGCGGAGAGTATCGAGCGCCTGCAATGGTTCGCCGCGGATGTCGTCCCGCTCGCGAGCGGCTGAGGCTGGCCCATATCGCTCGCTT
>Ga0182040_10000586_pt1 | contig 16774 bp, 12 predicted proteins | sample flu12Cox44000176_FD_125973 | JGI IMG/M metagenome (GOLD analysis project Ga0182040, IMG submission 125973) | Lab enrichment of tropical soil microbial communities from Luquillo Experimental Forest, Puerto Rico - flux8day.12C.oxic.44.000.176 | ecosystem: Environmental > Terrestrial > Soil >... | reverse complement strand
GGTCTCCTGCCGGTTTTGCCAGGCTGGCAGAAACTTTCATTATACGCTGCCATGCAAGCCGCGGACTTTGCGCCGAGACGCCCGGAATGCTCCCGTTAGTGCGGAGGCGGCCCCTGAGCTTCGGTGAGCAGCAGAACTTCGAGATCGCTCTTGGCTTCCAGGTTGTAATGCACGCTATTGGAGCCGTCGGCCTTGGCGACGACAACGTCCATTTGCTGGGTGGCATCTTCGGTGGCGCGCACGACCAGGCCGGTAGTGAGCGAAATGTAGGTGATCACTTCGTTCGAACCTTTGGCGGTGCCCATGGTTTTCAGTTGATGGAGCTTGAAATCTTCGGGCGTGGCGTCTTTGGAGGAAGATTTTTGGACCAACTTTGCGCTGGTGAGCAGCACGGCGCAATTGTCCATCGGACCGTTCGAGAAACTAGCTTCTCCGCTGCGGGAAAGCTGCGCGGGGCGGCAGGGCTCGTTGCGGACGTAATAGGTATCACGCGCCCAGCTCAGCGCGGCGATCGGGGAAGTCGCCGGCTCGGGTTGCTCGACCTTCCACTTATCTCCGATTTTCGCACGCGACGAAGGAATGGCCCAAGCTACGGCAAACCGCGCAAGCCACTCTTGCCAGATCTGCAGTTGCTCGGGAGTAAGGCTGTCGAGGCCGGCGATTTTTTCCGCAAGTCCTTCTGCGGAAATCGTGAATTCGACGGGATTCCCTTCCGGCGAGAGGGGCGGCGCTGCTGAGTCCGATTTCTCACCCGCAGGCTTGGCCGGGACGGCAAGATTGTCGTTCAGGAATTGGCCCCGGGCGTGAATCGCGAATCTGTCGCCGGCCGGCTGCAAATCGAGAACCTCAATCCGGAGCAAACCGTGAGCGTCGGTCTGCGAAGCCGTTGGAGCCAGAGCTAGCGTAACATTGCTCTCCGTCTTGACGTTTTTCGCACTTCGGTAACGGATGAGATAGGTGAGGGTTTGTCCGGCGTGCAGTTGGGGAAGGAGACTGGTGCGCTCGACCCGCGAGGGCGTGGCGGAAGCCGCAACTAGCATGCTCGCGAAAAGAAGGGTCCGCTTCATCGGATTGGACACTACACCGAGGATACCGCGAAAAAGGCCCGTGTGGAGCCTTGGCTCGGAAAACGAATTCTATTTCTCCAGCACTTTCGAGCGGCGATCGAAGAAATCGCCCATGGCCTGGTACGCGGCCGGCCAGTTGCGGCTAAGAAGAAAACCGTGAATTTCGTCGGGAAAAATGAGCTGCTCAATTTCCACACCTTTCCCGCGCCAGACGCGCGGTGAGATCAACGGTTTGCGGGAAATAGACGTCGCCGCGGTGAAGGAACAAGACGGGAGAGTTTCAGGTGTTCGCTCCGCAGGGATATTCTTGGCGTCCGAGTTATACGTGGGCCAATCGTTCACGCCGTGAAAGTCCACGCCCGCGGCACAGAGGTCGGAGTTGCGCAAAAAAGCGCCTCAGGATCGGTTGCAGGTGAACGGCTTCTACGCCCTGGTGTTCGCGGAGAAGGTAAAAACAGGCAGGGCGATCGCCGGGGCAGAGCGCTTCATCCTTGCCCTCCGCTGGTCCTGATGGCTCTGCCAGCCGGCCAAGAATGCGAGCATGCCAAAGCTCAATTCACGACTTGGGGTTGGGGCGTATTCTCAACGGTCAGACGGAGTTCATCGAGTGGCCCGGAGACTTTCAGAACATGCCCTTTTGCGGAAGCCTTTTTTGGTTTTGCTCCGGCCGGTTCCCGTGGCTCCATGGAGACACTCAAGTCCGCGTGCGAGCCAAAAGTCAGCGTACCTTGCACGGAGGTTTGCTCGCGGGGGGCATTCAGTTGGAGCCATTGCAAGACCATGCCGCGATTGCGGATCAGAAAGGCGCATTCGCCCGCGGGCCATCGGGAAGTCCCCGAGTGGGCCGCGCCGTCTAGAATGCTGGCCGGCAAATCCAAGCCGTTGAGCTCGACTTGTTTCAGATTCACTAAGCCGCTGCCGTCCAAATTCCGGAGCAGCTCTTCGCGTCCAACCCCAGCGGTCTTCAATTGCAGGTTTCCGGAAGCGGCGCCGCTCAAACGGTCCGCCAGCCCCTCCGCTCCCGGCAATTTCGCAAGATTGACGTGCTCGAGGTCGGCTCTGACTTCGTAGCTCGGGCGTGGCAAGAAGCTAGCATTGATTTTTGCCCGGACCCGGCCACCGGCCCACTCGGCCGCGGAGTTCCGCACGTCCAGCTTCAAATCCCGCAGCGACCCCTGAGCCACAACATTCTCCAGTTTCAGCTTTTCAACGGTCAAGCGAGCAATGCGAAGGCGTCCCTCAGCGTCGACGCGCCGCACGAGTTCGCTCGCGGGCGTTGTGGGAGTAACCGCTCCCAAAAAGGAATGCAGCAGCCGCTCGAGCCAGTTCGGCCGCGCGCGCGGCCCAACCCAGCGATCCAACTCGGCGGCATTCAAATGGTCCACGTTCAGATCGAATTTCCAGTGTGGGCCGCTATCCTCGTCGGTCTTACGCTCTTCTTCTATCTCTCCTACCCAATTCCCGCCAAAGCCTTCGACCCTCAGCAGGCGGGCCGCGCGCCGCCCTTCGTTCCAGCCCAAGCTCGCTTCCGCTAGATCGAGCGGCTGGTTCAAGCCCGCAACCGTCAGAGATCCTTCACTTACCGAGACCGACCCGTTCCAGCGCCCGTGGAAGGGCTCCTTCCATCTCCATTGGGTCACCGCGCTGGCTTCACCCGTGAGTTCCCATCCGTGATTGACCAGCCGGCCCAGAGAAGCGGCAAGCTTCAGAAAATCCTCGATCTTCGAAATATTTCCCTCGATGCCGATGCTCCCGGAGCCCGTCTTCAAATCCTGCGTAAACGTCAGATCCGCGGCATTCTCCGTTGCCGGGGCGGCGCGGCGCCCCTTCGGGACGTTGATTTCGCGAGGAGCACCACCGAGTGCGACACGCACGGGGCCGATCACCATGCGCGACCGCTCGCGTCCGCCGTTGACCCGACCGATTCGCAGGGGCTCGACTAATCCCGGAACCTTAACCGTGCCGCCGTCGCTGGAGAGCGCCGCAGACTCAATGGAGAGCGGCCAGCCACGCAGAATCATGCCCCCGGTAAAGTATTGGTCGGCGGTGATACCTTCGGCGACGTCGGGATGGAAGGCGCGATACCAGGCCAGCAAGTCCGAAGCCTGAACGCCCATCGAGTCCAGGCGCAATTCCATGGGAGTTGCGCTTTCCGAGGCCAAGCGGAACTTTCCGCGCAGGTTCGAGCGTAACCCTTCCACCGCGAATTGATCGGCGACGAAAGCCCCTGTTCCGACGTTCCATCGCCCACCGACGTTCACATGCAAGCCGGGATTATCGGCGCGCTCGCTCAAATCCCAGCGGTGAATTCGCCTCGCGCGCGCCTCGATGGAATAGGTCCAATCGCCTGGGCCGTCATCAGCCGACGCAGCGCTCTTCGCCGTGGCGTCCAAAGTAAACAGACCGCGGACGCCGTAATCTTGACCATGGAGAAGGCGGAAGACATCGGCGAGGGAAGCTTCGCCCCAGCGCAAGGTGATTTCCGCAGGCTGCAAGCGAGTGGAGGTCCCCGCCAGGTCCCCGTGAACGCGAATGCTCCCCGTCGATTGCAGGAGAACACCGCTGCGCCAGGGCTGTGCCTCGAGTTGGAGTTCCCAGCGGCCCGGAGAGACTTGTTCGACGCTGCCGGCAACTCCTATGAAGGCGAACGGAAGTTTCTCCTCTTGATTCTTGAAATCGATACGCCCTTCGTCGAATTCGATTCTTTGAAGGTGATGCACCGGAGGAACCGGGGAGGGCGGCCCGTAAATGCGCGGTCCTTGCGTCGAAGTGTTCTTCGCCGGAGGAAGCCAGCGCTCAAGGTTCCATCGCCCTTCAAAGTTGCGCACCAAAATGAGGCTTGGCCTGCGGAAAGACAAGGTGCCAAATTCAAAATGGCCGCCGAGCAGGCCCGTCCATCGCAAGCCGGCGCTCAGATGCTCGGCGCGCAGGAAATACTCGTAGCCGAATCCGGGGTCTTCGCCAACGGTAACTCCGTCCGCGTAGAGCTGCAGGCTTGGGAAAATGCGAGCATCAAAACTGGTTACCTCAACGGGTCGTCCAAAGGCGCGTTCGAGATGCGCGGTGAGGTAGCTGTGCACGCGATCAGTCCGCACCAGCAAGGAGACGGCCACCTGTAAGGCAACAACCGCCAACACGATGGCGAGGCCCGCCTTCCACCATTTTCTGAGCTTGCTCATGCCATCCGGAAGTTTAAGGAATTCTGGCCCCAAAAAGTAGCGCCCGCCACGACCGTGAAAGCTGGTCGCTCGCTAATGCACGGTATGAAGCATACGGCTCCATCGCGTTCGCGAAGGCAGGTGCGCGAGAGTGTCGAATACCCCTACCAGCCTCGACCAGAACGTGCTTTCCCCGGTGTAATCGTTGCTCTTCGCTTCGACCGACCAATAGATCAAGAAAGGCCGCCCCATAATCGCGTCGCGGTCCACGAAGCCCCAGAAGCGGCTGTCCCAGCTCTGATCGCGATTATCCCCCATCGCAAAATACTTCCCGGGCGGCACCACAATTTCGCTGCCCTTTACAAAACTTCGCATTTCCTGTGCCCACTCCGGCTGAAGTTGCGAGACGATCATCTGGCTTGCGGACGGAGGAAAGTTGTAGTTCAACGGGTCATAACGGGCCGAAGGATCGTGGACGACGTACGGCTCGTTAAGCATCTTGCCGTTGACATAGACCAATTGATCCACCACCTTCACACGGTCTCCCGGCAAGCCAATTACACGTTTCACAAAATGCTGATGTTCCTGGTAAGGGAATTTGAAAACAATGATGTCGCCGCGCTGGAGCGGGCGGTACGGCAGGAATTTGTCATACCAGGCGCCGGTGCCGCCAAAAATAAACTTGTTCACCAACAAGTGATCCCCGATCAGCAGCGTCCCTTCCATAGATGCCGAAGGAATCTTGAAGGCCTGCACAATGAAAGTAGTGCCGAACAGAGCCAGAATAACGGTAACCAGCAGCGATTCCAGATACTCGGAAAGTGTGGTCTCTTCCCGGCGCTCCCGGCGCTTTTCTGGCTTAGCCACCGGTGTTTGTTCCTGGACTGGGGCCAGTGTTTGCTCAGGCATTCCTGCTTAGCCTTTCACTCCTGTCCGTTCGAGTTGTTCCAGGGCGCTGCGAGCAGCCCGCTGCTCCGCCTCTTTTTTCGTGCTGCCTTCGCCCCTCGCAAGGCATTCCCCGTTAATCCAAACTTCGATCTGGAAGGTTTTTTGATGATCCGGCCCGCTCTCTCCCGCCAGGCGATACTCTGCCGGCGCTTGTCCCCGCCCTTGCAGAAATTCTTGCAGCGCCGATTTGCGGTCTGACTCCGCGATGCGCTCACCGCGTCCTTCAAGCGCCTGCTCGAACAGAACCCGCTGCAACAATTCCCTCGCGGCACTGAGTCCGGAATCCATATAAACAGCCGCCACCACCGCTTCGAAGGCATCGGCGAGCAGGGTTTGCTTCTCACGCCCGCCGGTTTTTTCTTCCCCGCGGCCCAAGCGGAGGTGCTCTCCAAGGTGCAAGCGCCGGGCTGCCGACTCGAGCGAACTTGCGTTTACGATGCGCGCCCGGCTCTTGGAAAGCTGGCCCTCGGACCAGTCCGGAAAAGCGGCGAGGAGATACTCGCTGGCCAGCAGTTCGAGCACCGCGTCGCCAAGGAATTCCAGCCGTTCGTTATCCGACCGAGGTGCGGAATCTCCCGGCGCATCCCCACTGGCTCCGCGCAACTCGGGGATCGCCGAACTGTGGGTCAAAGCTCGATCGAGCAGGTCTCGATTCGAGAACTTGTGACCGAGGCGTTCCTCCAACGCCGCGTCGGCATTCCGCATCACTGAGTGCATAATTCGGGTACGCTGCTGGCCCTGCTTACTTTGGCGCGCTCAGTTCCGTAGAGCTTTTCTTCTTGGTGTCGTCGACCTGCGCTTTGCAGACTGCCTGCATCTGGCCCGCTATGGCCGCACACTTGTTGAAAGCGGTGATGGCATCGTCGAAGTGCGAGGTGCCCTTGTTGGCCATCCCCAGCAGGTAGTAGTTGACGGGGTCGGGATTCGGGTCCACTTTCACGGCTTCGTCGAGCTCGCTGATGGCCTCCGCATTTTTTCCCCGCCGAATGTACACCAGTCCCAGACCGCTGTGGGCCATGGCCAGGTCTTGATTTTTCGCCGCGGCAAACGCCTCATCGGTCATGTTCGCCGGCTTGGGAAGCGTGGGAGCGATCTCGATCGCCTGCTTTGAATAATGTTCCGCTTTCGCGAGCAACTGGGCCGCTTCTGCCGGAGGAGTGCTCGAATTAATTTTGCGCGGAAGCGTCTGGGCCATGAGCGCGAGCGTGGACACGTCATTGGGCACGAGCGCAATTTCCTTTTCCCCGTATTCCTGCATTTTCTGCACCTGGCCGTCCTGCAAGTAAGCAAAAGTCAATGGGGCGTATACGCTGGACTTGTAGCGAGTCTCCGGGTATTTCTGGAGGAAAGCCTCGCCCGACTGGATCTTCTGTTTTACGTCGCTCATCGGCACGGCTTGGAAGGCCTTGAAGGCCGCGTCTTCTTCGGCGCTCACCGGAGGCGGCGCGCTGTCCAAGGACAGTGGGGTGACGTCCGGCGTCTTGGACTTGTCGGTAGACTGGGCCGGCGGCTGGCTCTGGCTGCCCTGGCCGCTTTGACCGCTTTGAGAGCCCTGGCTCCCTTGTGCCACAGCCAGGGCGCAAGAGCCAGTCAAGAACCCGGCTAGGATCAGCGCTTCCAACCAAAGATTCGATTTCCTTCTCATACCATTTCTCCTATTCGATCTCGTCCCCCACCCGCTTAAGGGTATCACTTGACAATCGCAAATCTACCTCGGGCCACTTTCCTGGCGAGCAAGGCAAGCTCGCCCCGCGCAAAGTCTCGTTCCTCGAACGCGCGCAAGTCCGAAGCCAAACGATCCTTTCATGCTTCCTTGTCCCTTCTATGGCTGCGGCGTAGGCTTGTCGTTTGCAGATGCGGCGAGTTCCTTTTGCGCTGCCTGCCTGGCCTCCGCTGGTCCGCCCTCGACCGCCAGCGCCGATTCGTACTCTGCTTTCGCCCCGGAGGTATTCCCTTCATAATCATAAAGCCGCGCCAGGTAAACATGCGACCAGGCCAGCACTCGGGGGTCCCCCGTGGCGGCGTGCTCTCCGCTGGTTAATCGGCCAAAGACTTGCTTAGCCCGGCCGGAATCGTGATTCATGTAGGCGACTACGCCCAAGCCAAACCAGGCGCGCGGCTGGTCGGGATACTTGCTCAAAACTTTCTGAAATGCAGCTTCGGCGCCGCGAGGGTTTCTTGCGGCAATCTGCCGCTCACCTTCGGTGAGGGAGGCGATAGCTTCCGTGTCGTTGGGTACGGTTGTCGGCAAAGCTTTTTTCGGTCGCGCTACCGCTTCGGCCGCCGCGCCGTCGGTCTCGGTCGCATCCGCAGGCGCAAACGGGATACTGGCGACGCGTTGGGCTTGCGCTTTTTCATCGATGCTCCTGACCAAATCGGGGAAATACCGTTTCATCGAGGGTTCCGACTTCTCAAAATCGCCCAACGCGGCGAACAGGGGCCTTACCAAAACGTACCCGTCAGCGTCGTTGCGGCCCAAGGCCGCTTCCCGCTCTCCCGGCGACATCCGCTTCATTCGCAATTCCACGGCGCGTACGGTGCACTCCGCGAAGTACGATGGAAAATCATCCTTGAGGTCCTTGACGAGCCGCGGCGCCTTCGCGGCGGTGTCGTAGAGCGGCTGCTTCACCGCAACGACATGGGGATACATGAGCGGGAGCGGGTCCAGCATAAAGTGCAGGAACGCGTGTCGCACCACGTCCAGAGGGATGTTATCGGCTCCGCTGAGTACCAGGGCATAGCGGTCGCCAAAATTCCTCACGTTGGTGATTCGCCCTACCAACGGTTCGACTACGATGTTGAACTTCCGCAAACCATAAGGATCGAGCATCTCTCGGAGATACCCGGTCGAGGCGTACACGACTTGTGTTAACGGTTCATGCAGGCGCTGGATTTCTCGGTTGTAAATCGGCTGCACCTGCTGCCAGAGGTCGCCAATCTTCTGTTCCTGGTAATAACTCGAAAGAAGTTCGCTGAATCCCAGAAGCGCGATCACATCGGGCGGCAATTCGTCACGCCGCAAGATTGGCTGAAACGCGGGAGCGGGCCCGGACACCAGCCCAAACCACAAGTATCGGGAGAGTGTCGCTCCAGGGTCGCGCAATTCGTGCTGCCGATAGAATTGCCGAATCGCCTCCACCGCCGGTCCGCTCTGCTGCCGCAAGCGCTCGCGCATCTGGGCACGGAAGGTGGTCCAATTGTCGGAGCTCATGTTGGACTCAAAACCTGAAGCGAGCAGCGCGCACATGGTGGTGAACATGGCTTCGCTGCCATCCACGGTCACGGTGGTTTCGGCGGGAGCCTCGGTGCGCGAGGGGAGGGCGGGCGCCGGCATTTTGTGCGGCGCCTGCCTCTGGGACTGCGATGAGGCTGGCGGGCTACCCTGCGCGGCAGCGTGCCAGGCCACGGCCGCACCGAGTCCCAAAAGCGCCGTTAGTCGTCCTACTTTTCTCATTTCCGGCTGCCGCAGCCCTCACTCGGGCAAGTCGCTTTCTCTATTTGCACCTTTAGCGTTTCTCGGCATGGAAGGGGACACCGGGGAGCGCTCCATGTCCTCTGGACGATGCTGCGGCATCCTTTCAATCTACCGTTGCCCTCACTATCCGTCAAGGAATCGCGTTTATTCGGATCGCGCTTGGGCGCAAAAGTCTTCGAAAGGCCGTCTCCGTCGAGCGCTTAAGGCGTTTCATCGGGTGCAACGCTTGCCCCCACCGATCGCATCTGCTTAGACTAGAAATCGGTACAAGGTTTTGAAACAGGATGGCTCTCGAGGAATGGCTCGGCTTCCCAGGCACTCACTCCTTCTTATCTTAGGGCTTGCTGTGTTGGGCACTCGTCGAGGTACGGTGTCCGCCCAACTGGTTCGCGCGGGGGCCACCGCGCCAGGCCAGCAAACAGCTACCGCGCAGAACAATGCGAAAACCCAAACATCCTTAGGGAAAAAGCGCGTTTCGCAAGAGATACAGCTTACCGGCGACGCGTCCTCGATGGAGACCGGCATCGACGTGGAGCCGGGCGAACACGTGGTCATTACCGCAACCGGTAAGCTGCGCTACTCTGACGCTAAAGAAGACAATGGACCAGACGGTCTTGCCCGAAACTTCCGTGATCTCCTGCGTATCCTGCCTTTTAACCAAGCGGGACGCGGCGCTCTGATTGGGAGCATCGGCGACAAGGAAGTGGCGCAGCCTTTCCTGGTTGGCTCGCACCGCGATGTGGTTGCGCCCATTGCCGGGCATCTGGCGCTCGGAATCAACCAGACAAGCAACGATACCGCCAGCGGCACCTATGTCGTGGAGATTGCCGTGTACGCTCCGGAAGACGGCAAGGCGCACACCGTGGCCAAGCAAGTCGGCTCCATCTCCGGCATCGATAGCGCTCTCTTCTCCAAAATCCCGCGGCGGGTCACGGACAAGCAAGAGCATCCGGGTGATATGGTCAATTTTCTTATTCTTGGCTCGGAACCAGCCATGCAGCAGGTTTTCACCGCCGCTGGCTGGGTAAAGGTGGATGCGGACGTCCAGGATGCGATCCTCCACGGCCTTCTTGAAAGCATTTCAAAGGAGTCCTATGTGACCATGCCCATGAGCCAGCTCTATCTCTTTGGCCGCCCGCAAGACTACGGCTGGGCGCACGCAGAACCCGTCAACGTGGTAAGGACCCGCAACCATCTGCGCATCTGGAAAGCTCCGTTTCCGGTTCATGAAGAAGCGCTCTGGGTAGGCGCTGCGACTCATGACATCGGACTCGAACGGGACCAGCGCAACAATGGAATTACCCACAAGATCGATCCCGATATTGATCTTGAGCGAGACTACGTCGAGAAGACGCTTTCCGCTACGGGCCTGGTTAGCGAAATTGCTTACTTCCTTCCCGACCATCCCCTGAAGGAAGCCACGACGGCAACCGGCGGCAGCTTTCATTCGAACGGCAAAGTTCTTGTGATGAAACTCGCCGAACCCGCAACCACGCAATCGATGCTCAAGCACCGCGCTTACAGGTTCTCGGCTCGTGTGGACTGCTGCGGAAATTGCGCTCGAGCGTGCTCGTCGCTTTCTACTTGGCAGGCTCCAACTCCAGCTCGATAACGCGGTCCACTTCTTCGGGCTGCGCTTCTGGCAGCTTCAGCACCAGCCCTCCCTTGACGACGCTGACCTCGACGCTGCTTCCATCACGCAGCAGCTTCGCCGAACGTACGCTGCGCGGGATGCCTCCGAGCGCCAGCAACGGCTGATTGCAGTCCAGCACATGCACGTAAACCGTAGAACCCCGCTGCGTCGTCACGCCCCAAGGCCCCGCAGGCAGGGGACCACCACGGGTTCCATAGATGGACTGTCCGTATTGCTTGGTCCAGGTCCCGATTTCCGCCAGGCGCTCGACAAACTCCGGCTGAATCTCTCCATTCGGCATCGGGCCGACATTCAAAAGGAAATTCGCATTCATTCCCGCCGCGCGCACCACATAGCGGATCAAACCCGCCGTGCTCTTGTAGTGATCGTCGGTAATATTGAATCCCCAGGAGTTGTTCATCGTTTCCGCCGTTTCCAGCGGAAGGGCGCTCACGCCTTGCCCCGGATTGAAGCCGGTGGTGTGCCCGCCGGGCAAATCCTTCTCAAACATCTGAAAGTCCTCGCCGGGAAAGGGAGTCTTGTGATGATTGCTGCCAACAAGCGCTTGTGGCTGGAGTTGGTGAATGAGCGCATAGGTCCGCCGAAGACGCCACTCCGCGTCGGGCTTGTCCCACATCCCGTCAAACCACACGCCGCCGATTTCTCCATAATTCGTCAGCAACTCCCGCAACTGTCCATCCATGAAGTTCAGGTAAGCATCCCAGTTCCCGGAATCCGGGCGACCGGCGCCATGCCCTGTCCGTCCGCGCGGAAAATAATCCTCGGAATGCCAATCCAGTTGCGAGTAGTAGAAAAAGAGCTTGATTCCCTGGCGGTGACACTCTGCCGCAAGCATACCGATCACATCCTTTCCGTAGGGCGTGCGCGCCACAACGTTCCAGTCGGTCAGCCTCGAATCGAACATCGCGAACCCGTCATGATGTTTGGACGTGATGGTGATGTACTTCATCCCCGCTCTTTTGGCCAGCGTCACCCACGCCGCCGGATCAAACTGGCGGGGATTGAAGAAGTTCGGTAGCTTCGCGTAGTCGGCCCGGTTGATGGGCCGGGTTTCCATCACCCATTCTCCGTCGCCCAGCACGCTGTACACCCCCCAGTGAATGAACAAACCGAACTTCGCGTCCTGGAACCACGCGCGCGCCTTGAGGTTTTCCGGCGCAGGTGTATAAGTCTCTTGCGCGCTCGCCGAAGAAAAACCGGCCAGCACCGCGCAAAGGATCGTCGCAGAGCAAACCGGTCGTAAGCGGAAATGCAGATTCATCGAGGACCTCCACAAGACATCGCCGCGACTCCTTCTCGGAGACGAAGATTTTAGCCGACGCACCGAACGATCGGTAAGGTTTCTGAAGCCACAGTATTCATTTATGTTTTGCCGCTCTTGCGCGGGCTCCCTCCAATCATTAAGACTCTCGTTTGACAATCAAGGAGTGTTATCCTCTCCTGGTTTTTGGACGGAAGTGGTCGGGTGAGAAAGATTGCTATTTGCGTGCGAACGCTTGCCTGTGCTCTCGGCATCCTGCTGATCGCTTCTGGCGTTCGGCAGAATCCGAGCGACCAAAAGTCGGGGACAACCGCGGAGCGCCAGCAGGACTGGCCAGTCTATGGAGGCTCTCCAGAGAACACTCGGTATTCCACCCTCGCGCAAATCAACCGCCAAAATGTCAAACAATTGGCCGTCGCCTGGAGCTACGACACGGGTGAGGAAGGTGGTCTCGAAACCAATCCCCTCATCGTCGGCGGAGTCCTCTACGGGCTCACGCCAACACAGAAAGTTTTCGCTTTGGACGCCGCCACCGGAAAGCAGCTGTGGAAATTCGACTCGGGCGTCACCGGGTCACAACCGAATCGCGGCCTGGCGTACTGGAGCGACGGTCAAGATAAGAGGATTCTCGTTGGCGTGATGAATTTTCTGTACGCGCTGGACGCCTCGACGGGCAAACCCATCCCCGGCTTTCGAACGCAAGGACGTATCGATCTTCGCGAAGATTTAGGGCGCACCCCCGCCAGCGCCCAGTCGATTGACCTGACTAGCCCGGGAATCGTCTACGGAGATCTCATCATCGTCGGTGGTCGCAACCCGGAAACGCTGCCCGCGCCCCCCGGCAACATTCGCGCCTACGACGTTCGCACGGGCCGATTGCGCTGGTCATTTCACACCATTCCTCATCCCGGTGAATTTGGATACAAGACCTGGCCGGCGCAAGCTTGGAAAGCCTCCGGTGCCGCGAACAACTGGGCAGGCATGGCTCTCGATCCCCGGCGAGGAATTGTCTATGTTCCGACCGGCTCCGCTGCATTTGATTTCTACGGCGCGGACCGCATCGGCGACGATCTCTTCGCGGATTGCCTGATCGCTTTGGACGCCAAAACCGGCAAGCGAATCTGGCACTTCCAGAGTGTCCACCACGATCTCTGGGATCGCGACTTCCCTTCGCCACCCGCGCTCGTCACCGTCAAGCGCGATGGCAAAAACGTGGACGCCGTTGCGCAAACTTCAAAACAAGGCTTCGTCTATTTGTTCAACCGTTCGAACGGGAAGCCCCTCTTCCCGATGGAAGTCCGCAAATATCCTTCGAGTCCCGTGCCTGGTGAGCGCGCCTCCGCGACGCAGCCGCTCCCTCGACGCCCCGCACCTTTTGCCCGCCAGCTTCTCACGGAAGAACTCCTGACCAATCGCACCCCGGCAGCTCATCAATGGGCGCTTGAGCAATTTCGAAAATTCCGAAGCAACGGCCAGTTTGTTCCATTTTCCGTCGGCAGCGACACAGTGATTTTCCCAGGCTTCGATGGTGGCGCCGAGTGGGGCGGGCCTGCCGTGGATCCCGAGGCCGGCATCATCTACATCAATTCAAATGATGTCGCCTGGACCGGTGCTCTAGCGCCCAACACCGGCAAGAACAGCCCACGTTCCGTCTATCTGAGCCAGTGTAGTGTCTGCCATGGCGAAAAGATGACCGGCTCGCCGCCGGCGATGCCGTCGCTGACCGGAGTGAGTAGCCGCCTGACAGCAACACAAATCTCCGCAGTCATCAAAAACGGAAAGGGCCGCATGCCCGGCTTCCCGAACCTCAACCAGGATCAAGTTTCTGCTCTGATCGATTACTTGGCGAGCGGCAAGGGCCAAGAAGCAAAAAGCTCGGCGCCCCTGCTGGCAATGAAATTCCACTTCACCGGCTACCGCAAATTTCTGGATCCCGAGGGCTATCCCGCCGTGGCGCCTCCTTGGGGCACGCTCAACGCCATCGATCTGAATACCGGGGAATACCTTTGGAAGATTCCCTTCGGCGAGTACCCGGAGTTGGCCGCCACCGGACAAACCGGCACCGGCACAGAAAACTACGGCGGCCCTATCGTCACCGCCGCCGGCCTTCTCTTCATCGGCGCGGCGAACTTCGACAAAAAATTCCGCGCCTACGACAAATCTACCGGCCAACTCCTCTGGGAAACAGCGCTTCCCTTCTCCGGAAATGCAACTCCGGCTAGCTATGAAGTAAACGGCCGCCAGTTTGTGGTGATTGCAGCAGGCGGCGGCAAGGATCCCAAGTCCCGTTCCGGAGGCGTGTACGTCTCCTTCGCCGTCCCCGATGAGCCCTCGAGATCGCTTGAGAGTCAACACCCCTAGCGCCGCGGCTCGAATGAGTTCGAGATCGGCGCTATTTTCACAATCTATCGCCGGGGCAGGAACAAGCCCTTTCGCTTGTTGTCTTCTTTGGAGTCGTCAAACTCGAATTAGAGCGCCCTCTTTAGCACTTCTCGGGGAACATTCGCACCGCTCACAAGCAGCACTGGAAAATCTCCGCAGCCCTCCCCCGCTTTCAGCAATGCCGCGGTGCTTGCTGCTCCGGCGGCTTCGGCAACGACGTGTTCCTCGGTGAGCAAAATCGCTATCGCCTCGAGCATCTGCTCTTCGCTGACCAACATCACGTCATCCACGAGTTGCCTCACGTCGCACACATTCGCGGCTTCTGGCGTTCGTGTGGCCAGCCCGTCGGCTATCGTGTCACAGGTTTCCGTCGTAACAACTCTTCCTTCTTTCCACGACAGGTAATACGCCGGCGCGCGCTCCGCCTGCACGCCGATAATCCTCACCTGCGGCGCCACCTGTTTCGTTGCCGCAGCAATCCCGCGAATCAGCGCCGTATCTCCCATCGGCACCACGATTGCGCTGGCCCTTGGAAGCTGCTCCAGGATTTCACACGCAATCGTCGCCGGACCCGCAGGCAAGTCCAAATCGGTTGCGTCGTTCAGGAAATAAACGCCCGGCTGCTTCGCGTACTCTGCCGCCAGTCGGAACGCCGAAGCAAGATCCCCTCCGCCGCTCTCCACAATTGCCGCACCCATGGCTGCAATTCTTCCCCGCTTAACCGGATTCGAATTGGCTGGCAAAAAGATCCTCGCCGCAATGCCGAACTCCTTTGCCGCATAGGCCACCGCCGCGCCGTGATTTCCCGTGCTCGAAGCGATCACCTCTCGCACCGTTTCCTTCTTCATGTGTTGTGCCAGCGCGTAGCAAGCCCCGCGCACCTTAAAGGATCCTGTCGGCAACTCGGTCTCTAACTTCAAATAAACATTCTTCGCCGAGCGTTGGCTCAGAAACGGCGCCGCGATCAGCCGCGTCTCGGCGAAATATTTCGCCAAAAATTTCTGTGCCTCTCGAATCGTCGCAAGGCTCGGTTGCATTGGCGCGTCCGCCCCGGCACTCATCTCATCTTTCCTTGGTTGCGGCTCGCTCCGTTTGCAGGCGCAAAAATACACAGGAGAAGGAAGCCGCCACCAGCAGCACCTCAACAAAGGCCCGGCATCATAGCAGTATCCGATAGGCACTTCGCCGCCGGGCACGGGATGAACTGTGCCGCATATAAGTTATTCTTTTTACGGGTCTTACTACAATCGCCTGCGACTTTTGGCGCGGCCTCGGGTTTCATCGAATGGGTGGTCTCAAGTGGCAAAGAGCCTCCCGGAACGGAAACTTCAAAGCCAACAAACGCGAGAAAGGTGAGAATCATGCGTATCACGCGCTTCATTTTCTTGTTCGCCCTTGCCGCCGGAATCCTGGCGATGCCCGCTCCATCTCAGGCGCAAGTTGCCGTGGGCGTCTCCATCCACATTGGGCCTCCCGCTTTGCCAGTCTATGCGCAACCTATTTGTCCGGGACCGGGCTACATCTGGGCTCCCGGTTACTGGGCTTACGGACCCGACGGTTACTTCTGGGTTCCCGGCACGTGGGTGCTCGCTCCCGAGGCGGGCCTGCTCTGGACTCCCGGCTACTGGGGATTTGGCGAAGGTGTCTATGTCTGGCACGCAGGCTACTGGGGACCGACAGTCGGTTTCTACGGCGGCATTAACTACGGCTTCGGCTACACCGGCGTCGGTTTCGCCGGCGGCTACTGGCGCGGCGGAAACTACTATTACAACCGCTCCGTGACCAACGTGAACGTCACCGTGATCCACAACACCTACAACACGACCGTCGTCAACAACAACAACACGATCAACCGTGTCAGCTACAACGGTGGTCCCGGCGGAATCGCTGCCCGGCCCACGCGCGAGGAGATGGCCGCTGAACACGAACGCCACACCCCGATGACCGTAGAGCAGAACCGCCATTTTGAAGCTGCGCGCGGCGATCGCGGCTTCCTGGCTTCGGTAAACCATGGTCGTCCGGAAGTCGCGGCAACTCCGCATTCCGGCGATTTCCGCAGTCGCGGCGTCGAGCGTGGCAGAGACGCTAACATGAACCGCCCGGCCGAGAACCGCGGCGATTCCAATCGTGCGGATAGGTCTCGTGAGAACAACGGACGCATCCGTGACGACCGCCCGCCTTCGGCACGCTCGTCGCGCGACGCTTCCTACAATTCCCGGTTGGACGAGAAACATCAGAGGGAAACCGACAAGATGCAGGGGCAACAGGATGCCGAGCGTCAAAAGCTCCAGCAGCGGCACGACCAGGAGCGGCAGAATCTTGGACGCCAGAATGCGGGCCAACAACGCCAGGAGCAGGTCCAGCACCGGCAGCAGCAGCAAATGGACCAGATGAATCGCCGGCACGAACAGCAATCACAAAAGCTAGAGCAACGCCAGCAGCGCGAAACCCAACGGCAAGAAGGCAAGCCGCACAAATAATCGCGTCTAAAGGCGCAGGCGATAGGCAATCCACCAGCGGACAGTGCGACCGGCCTTACGCGCTACTCAGCGTGTTGAGTTCTTCTTGGGCTCTGGGGCTCCTGCGCTCCTAGAAGGCCTCGCAGGTTGCACGCGGAAGCGATCTTGCTTCCGGCTTCAAAGAGCGCAGTTGCCCCACCAAGCCACCTTTTTTCCGTAGACGGGCCGTCAGGGCGGCCCGGCCGCTCACCAACTGAGCAGGATCAGCGTGGGCGTCAGTGGTCCCGCCGGAACTGCTACGGTGCCAACCTTGCGCCATCGCCATTTGTCTGACAACTGCAACGAAAACAACGCCGACAGGCCGCTACGC
>Ga0182040_10000581_pt1 | contig 16807 bp, 9 predicted proteins | sample flu12Cox44000176_FD_125973 | JGI IMG/M metagenome (GOLD analysis project Ga0182040, IMG submission 125973) | Lab enrichment of tropical soil microbial communities from Luquillo Experimental Forest, Puerto Rico - flux8day.12C.oxic.44.000.176 | ecosystem: Environmental > Terrestrial > Soil >... | reverse complement strand
CGGTCATTGCGGGCGTGATCGCGGGTTTGGGGTTGGCGGCGGCCCTAACGCCTCTGCTGTCGGGGATGCTTTTCGGAGTGCGCCCGAGCGATCCGTTGACCTATGTCTTCATCGCTTTTGTCCTGGGGGCGGTCGGCCTTCTTGCCTGTTACGTTCCCGCCCGCCGAGCAACAAGAGTCGATCCGATGATCGCGCTGCGCTGTGAATGACTCCGGCGGTCAGGCGGAGGAACTATGAAACTCATCTCCTCGATCCGTTCTGACGCAGGATGAGTGTCCGGCCACTGCCTGTTTCGCTCGCGTCCGCTCAACCGTGGAGGCCATTGGAGTCCGCGATGAAACGAAAACTTGGGGTAGGCCTGCTGTTGCTAGCCTCGCTACGCTTGGCCGTGCAGACCGGCAATCTGCCTTTCGGCTCATGGTCTCGCGCGTCGCCAGGGCCTATTCTCTCTCCGCAAGGTTTGGGTTGGGAATCGGCTGGCACGTTTAATCCGGCGGTTGTATTTCACGACGGCAAGTTCATCATGCTGTACCGCGCGCAAGACGCCGCTGGGACTTCTCGTTTGGGCTTTGCGGAGAGTACCGATGGGACTCACTTCACGCGCAGGCCGGAACCGGTTCTTGCTCCCGAAGCGGACTACGAAAAAGACGGCGGTGTGGAAGATCCGCGCCTGCAGAAATTCGGCGACACCTACTACCTCACCTACACCGGCTACAACAGAAAGGATGCCCAGCTTTGCCTCGCCACCTCCGGCGACCTGATCCGCTGGGAACGCAAAGGGGTGATCCTGGCCGCCTATAAAGGGAACTGGAACAAGGGCTGGACCAAGTCCGGCGCAATCGTCCCGGAGAAAATCGGCGGTAAGTATTGGATGTATTGGCTGGGAACCGCCGCCGACAAAAGTGACCAGATGGGGTTATCGTGGTCTGCGGACCTGCTTCACTGGACCGAGGCAACAGAGACTCCCGTGCTCGCAAAGCGTCCCGGCAAGTTTGACTCCCGGGTGGTCGAGCCCGGCCCGCCGCCGATTCTTACCAAGGAAGGCATCGTGCTGATTTATAATGGCGCCGACGACAAACTTGTGTATCGTGCGGGCGCGGCCATCTTCGATTTGCACGACCCGCGAAGGGTCACTTATCGCTCGGACACGCCGATTTTCTCACCGGAAAAAGAGTGGGAAAAAGTCGGCCAGGTGCCCAACGTCGTGTTTGTCGAAGGCCTGGTCCGTCAAAAGGATCGCTGGCTATTTTATTACGGCGGCGCGGATAGGTATGTGGGAGTTGCGGAAGCGCCAACGCAATAATCCGGTCGGAACTCTTGCCGTGATGCGGGGGCTACGGCTTGTGCGCCGTCGAGTTCACCGGGGTGCCAGAGCCCTCTCGCAGTAGCTGCGTCGAGTCGCCAGGCAGGTTTTCAAAGCGTTCGACGAAGCCACTCGGCCAGCGCACTTCGACCCAGTCCACCTTGGTGGCCGAGCCCAATCCAAAATGCACGCGCATATCGCTATTCGAAATGTAGCTCGAGCCGCTGCGCACCTCGTCAACGAGGATGCGCCCGCCGACTTTTGCGTTAATCTTCGCTCCGATGCCATCACGGTTGGATTTGTATTTTTGCGAAGCCGAAGACGAAAACGACGTGCCCACGGTTGCGAGGGCCATCCAGTGGTTCCCGTTGCGCACATCGTTGACCAACAGCGTGGGAGGAGCATTCATGTTGCTGATCACTGCCGACATGCGCCCATCGTTCCACAAGTCGCCGACGGCCAGCCCGCGCGATGAGCTTGCCGCCGTGATCCCCGGGCCGGCGCTGGCCGAAATATCGGCAAACGTTCCGTTGCCGTTGTTATGATAGAGAATCTTCGGCTCACGGAAATTGCTGCCAAGATGCTGGCTGTCGACTTCCGGGTAGACGTGGCCATTCGCCAGTAACAGATCCGGCCAGCCGTCGTTGTCCACGTCGAGGAACATCGTGCCCCAGCCCAGATACTGGGTGTTTAGTCCGAAGCCCGCGGGAAAGGTCTTATCGTCAAACGTGCCGTCGCCGTTGTTGTGGTAAAGCGTCGCGGTGTCGTCTGAGAAATTGGTTTTGAAAAGGTCGAGCTTCCCGTCGCCATCGTAGTCCGCAACCGTCGAGCCCATGCCCGCCTGTTCGCGCCCATCGTCGTTGAAAGCCGCTCCGGAAATGACCGCCACGTCCGTGAATGTGCCGTCATGATTGTTGTGGTAGAGAATGCTCGCGGTGCTGTCGCAGGCAACATAGATATCCGGCCAGCCGTCGTCATCGTAATCGAGCGTAGATACGCTGAAGCCGTAATGCCCGTTGGTCTGATCGATTTTGGCTTTCTTGGTCACATCCTCAAACGTGCCGTTGCCGAGATTGTGATACAAACTGTTTTTCGACCAGGGCAATCCCCGCGGGCCGCACATCACGGGAACACCTTTCCACATGCAGGAAGGCCGCTCCCCGGGCGCAAGAGCGGTGGCCGAGTCATAGTCCACATAATTCGCGACCATCAAATCCAGCTTTCCGTCTCGGTCGTAATCAACGAACGCGCAGCCCGTTCCCCAGGTCTTGCCGTTCCCCGCAACACCCGCTTTTTCGCTGACGTCGGTGAACGTGCCATTCCCGTTGTTGTGGTACAGGATGTTTTTCCCGTAGTAGGTCACGTAAAGATCTTCGAACCCATCGTTGTCATAGTCGCCCGCGCACACCCCCTGGCCCCAGCCTGTATGCGCCAGGCCCGCCTTGGCCGTGACGTCGGTGAAGCTGCCGTCGTGGTTGTTGTGATAGAGATGGTTTGTCGGAGCTTGGCCGGCAGCAAAACCTTCCAGCTTCGTGCCGTTTACGATGAAAATGTCAGGCCATCCGTCGTTGTCATAATCAAAGATGGCGACTCCCGTGCCCGTGGTTTCGATGATGTATTTCTTCGTGTTTTCGCCGCCGAAGATGACCGGCGCGGCCAGCCCGGCCTTTTGAGCGATGTCCGTGAAATGCGCGACCGGAGCGGCGGCTTTCGCTTGAGCGGCTCCGGTTCCCTGAGCTGTGGACGCGGCACGGTGGACGGAAAACCAGGCACAGAGTCCCAACAGAAGGAGCGTCCGAAGAGGAGAGCAATGAAGAGTCATCAAACCCCAAGAATAGTAAGGTGGCGGTCGGCGGGGGTCAACCCGCAGTGCAAAATGGCAGAATGGCGCGGTCCGGCGCGCCGCGGAATGGCACTGGTGTCAGACGTGCTAAAATTTTGTGTTCGATCAAGGGATCCCCTCGCGTGAGACTCAGTTTTGCTGGTCTTGGCATCCGTTTCTTTTCATGCTGCGCAGCTTGTGCGCTGTGTATTTTTGTTGCCGCGGGGACGTCGAGTGGTCAGTCCGCGGACTCCGCGGCTGCATCCTCCCGATCGAAAGCAACGGCGATCTACAAGCAGGGTTTGGCGGACCTTCAAAAACGCGACTTGGATTCCGCGCGGGCGGCGTTTGAAAAGGTCGTTCGGCTTGCGCCACAAAGCCCCGAGGGACACAACTCGCTTGGCTGGGTGTTGCTCGCCGAAGACGAAGTGGAGGCCGCCATCAAGCAATTTCAAAACGCCCTGAAACTGAGGCCGGATTTCGTCGAAGCGCACATCAACTTCGCGAATGCCCTCCTCCGCAAAGGGGATCTGTCTGGAGCGCTAGGCGAGTCACGGCAGGCCGTGCAGTTGGCGCCAAACGATTCGGAGACCCATCGCACGCTGGGACGGGCGCTAGGTTTCTCGAAAGACTTTGACGGAGCGATCGACGAATTCCGGCGCGCGATTGAGCTGGAGCCGGCAAGGGCGGAATTGCACGACGACTTGGGAACTGTGCTGGTGCAGAAATCGGACGCACAAAGCGCAGAGGCGGAATTTTCCGAAGCGGTCCGGCTCCAACCCAATTTTGCAAAAGCCCATTTCCACCTCGGCGTCTTGCTGTATCAAAGGCAGGCGACGAAGGAAGGGGTGGAGCATTTGCAAACAGCTGTCCAGCTGGATCCTTCCGACCCGGGCGCCCACTACTACCTCGCACAACTCCTGAAGTCACAGGACCAAACCAGCGCGGCGATCGACGAGCTCGAGGCCTGCGTAAGGTTAAACCCGGATTATCCCGGCGCTCAAAACAGCCTGGGGCTGTTGCTTGAGGGCAGCGGCGACACCGATCAAGCCATCGCCGCTTTTCGCAGAGCGCTGAAATTGCAGCCGGACGACCCCGACGTCCATAACAATTTGGGGCTCGCGTCCTTGCAAAGCGGGGACGCGCAAGGAGCAATCACCGAGTTCCAGGCAGCAATTCGCCTGCGCCCCGAGGACAGTGGGTACATCGGGAATCTCGGAGTGGCATATCTACAGGTGGCGAATTTCGATTCGGCGATGGCCCATTTCCAAGAAGCCCTGAAGCTCGCTCCCGAAGACGCCACGCTGCACTATGACCTCGGCTTGGCGCTCAAGCTGATGGACAAACTGCCTGAGGCCATCGCGGAGTTGCGCAAAGCCGCCGAACTCGATCCCGGGCAAGCGGATGCCCACTACACTTTGGGCGTAACGCTCTGGCAGCAAGGCGACTTTCCGGCTGCCGCCGAGGAGCTGAGAGCCGCTATTTCCTCTAAACCGGATTATGCGGAGGCCTACTACACGCTAGGTACAGTGCTGAAACAAAAGGGCGACTTGGCGGACGCGGCCAAAGCGTTGCGCGAAGCGATTCGGCTCCAGCCGGAGTTCGCCGGGGCGCACACGACGCTCGGAACCGTGTTGCGCCAGCTTGGTGACGCCGAGGGTGCCGCCGAGCAGAACCGCCTAGGAGCGGAAATTGCAAAGCAGAAAACCAATGAGCAAGCCGCGCTCTTCGCAACCAATTCGGGACGTCGCCTGCTCAATGCCGGAGACATCGATGGCGCCATTTCGCAATTCCGCACGGCAATCCAAGCCGCGCCGCGTTACGCTCCCGCACATTACCAGCTTGGTTTAGCTCTACAGCGAAAGGGCGACAAAGCCGGCGCGGCTCAGGAATTCAAGGCGGCCCGAGAACTCGATCCTCGGCTGAAGCCTCCCGCACTGTGAAGCACGTTTGAGCTGCAGAAATTAACCAGGCTCTTTTCGCAGGGCGACCAACTCCGACGCTACCGGCACTCCCCGGGCCACTTTCACGCGTATGACTGCTTCGAACGGTTTGAGTTCGCCGGAGTTCGAAACAGAGAGACGAAGGAGCAACTCCTCCAAAGAATTTTGCTGGCAGACGTACTCAACGGCAGCCTGCGTGCCGATCGTCGTGTCACCCGCCAGAATCAGCACCGAATGTGCCGGATTTAATCCTCGCTTTAGCGCTATGATTGAATAATCTTCCGCCAGCGTCTGGTCAGGTGCAGTTGGAAGAAACTCCTTCGGCTCGCCCGATTCCGGATGAGCATTGATAATCTCCATCGTGCCCATGCGGGAACCGGAAGTGATCTGCTTGAAGACGAATTGCTGAGTGTTGGGCAACTCCAAAAGAGTCAAATTCTCCGAAGGCGAACCGATGAAAATCAAATCGTTGTTTTTGGCGTCGTCCAGGGAGAACAAGCTGCCCCGCTTGACCCGAATTTGCTGACGGAGTTTTTCGAAAACTCCGTCCAGGGCGTGCACCGCCAGAACTTCTCCGACGCCGGTATAGTGATCCAGGGTCACCGCGCCGGGATCTTTGGCCCGATTGTAATAGCGCATTCCCGTGTACGGCCGGCCGACAAAGGCGGCATTGCTGAAGATGACCCACGGCTCTTGAGGTCCGGTCAGAAACCCCCTCCAAAAGACATGGAAAGCTACCGGCACATCCGCCCTATCGCCGGTTAACCGGGCCTCCGCTGTCCGCCGGTTTAAGAAGCGGTCCGTGGCAACCGCCACGACAGCAGACAAGACAACGGACAGCAGGATGACCGTGGCAAACCATTTTCGGGGGGGTTGTGCTGTCTCAGTCAGCCATTCGTGCAGCGTGCTGCCGTGGTTCCGACCCGCGCCGGACAGACGCTCGTGGAAGGTGAGTGCATAGGTTCCCCGCGGCAGATCGACCAGGATCTGATCGTCAACACCTTCGGATGCATAATATTCAGCCAGCTTTCCACGAAGCCTTCCTGCCTGGACGCGAACTGTGGAATCAACATGAGGGTCGAAATGACTCGGGCGCCCAAAGACCTCCGTAGCAATTTGATACTCCTTGGGAGCCGCTCCGGAGTGTTCCAGCGCATGATCAACCAGATAGCGCAGCAGCTTGCACAGGGACTCGGAGCCGTGCAAAGCATGACTACTGAGGAGCTTTTCGATCTGGCCCCGGTAATGAGCCTTGTCAGTCACTTCTCCCACCCGTGGTTCGCCATTGTAACACCAACGGTAACCCTATTCGCAGCTCATTGAAAATCTTAGAACTTACACCAGGTAACCGTATCAGACCCCAAGAGACTATACGATGCAGGCAAAAAACTGATAGAAGCCATCACAATTATTGGTCGGCCCGGTTTAGGGTGCACGCTTGGAGTGTATCCGGTTCTTGACCGGGGAGACGCCAGCGGTCGCTATTCAGGCCGACAAAGCTTATTGTTGAGTTCGAGGAGTTTGGGGGCCACTCACTGCGAACGCACAAGTTCGACAGCCGTTGAAATCATTTTCGAATTTGAGCTGCTCTGGCGGGCGAGGCGCAGGTGGGTCGCGGCTACGCTTTCATTTTTGCGTTCGAACAGGTCCAACGCTTGTGGATAAGTTCCTCTGAGGCTGACAATTGCATGCAATCTCGAAAATCTGGACGGGAAGGCACAGAGTTCAGGAGGGGTCTAATGAGAAAGCGAGTTCGTTTGGCGTGGATTCTGGTGGGTTGTTTGGCATTCGTGTTGTGCACCGGCACAGCTTCGGGCCAGGCGGTGTATGGCGGTATTGTTGGCACGGTGACCGATCCGCAGGGTAACGCCGTAGCCGGTGCCAAGGTCACGGTGACTAACCTGACGAAGGGCACTGCAGAGGAAGCCGTGACCAACGAGGTCGGCACCTACTCGGTGACCCACCTCATTCCGGACAATTACAAAGTGCATATCGAAGCAACTGGGTTCAAGGCCTACGATGTGGCCAGTACACGCGTTAACGTCGACACGGTAACTCGCGTCGACGCGCAATTACAAGTAGGTGCAGTCACACAGAGCGTCGAAGTCACCGGCGAAGTTCCACAACTCCAGACCGAAAAAGCCGATGTCGCCACCGTCTTCGAGTCGCGCACGGTAGAGGACTTGCCCATCTACAACCGGAATTTTACCACCTTCCAACTGCTGTCACCGGGCGCGCAACGACTTAACTGGGGCCACGCCGCAAGCGAAAACCCTCAGGGATCGCAACAGATCGAGACCAACGGCCAACACTTCGCTGGCACCGCCTTTGAGTTGGATGGCACGGACAACCAAGATCCGATTCTTGGCATTATCGTGATCAATCCAAACCTCGACGCCATCGAGGAGGCGAAGATTATTCATCAAGATTATGACGCTGAGTTTGGGAAAGCGATTGGCGCCATCGTAACAACTCAGACCAAATCAGGCACAAACGAGATCCACGGCGCCCTGTTCGATTTCGAGCGCTCCAACTCCAACTTTGCCCGCAATCCGTTCACGCAGCCGCTGGGTGTTCCGAGCGGCAACTGGAATCAATTTGGCGCGGCTGTGGGCGGCCCCATAAAGCAGAACAAGCTCTTTTGGTTTGGGGATTACCAAGGTCAACGCAGCCATGTCGGCGGCAGCTTCCGTAGTCGCGTGCCTACGGCCGCAGAGAGAGGCGATATCGCTTCGGGTAAGGCGGCTGACCTAAGCAACCTTCTGCCGAACATTCAAATCTTTGATCCCTGCACCACCAGTGCTGGAGTCTTTGTGCCGGCCTGCAACGTTGCTCCGGGAAACCGAGCGCCGTTTGCCGGGAATATGATCCCGGCGAACCGCCTGTCGCAGCAGGCGCAAAACCTGTTGAAGTCGATACCGCTTCCCAATATCACGCCCCCGACCGTATTGGGTGACAACTTCGTCGCTTCTGGCAATAACACCCTTGATTCCGACGGATTCGACGTTCGCTCCGACTTTGTGGCTACGACCAAGATGAGTGTGTTTGGGCGTTATAGCTTCCAAAATTTCAAGCGATCGGGTCCCGGGCTGTTCGGTGTTGCTCTCGGTGGTCACGCCCTGCCCAGCGATCCCTCGGTCGGCGATTTTGCAGGAGACTCGTCTACACGGAACCAAAGCCTTGCTGTGGGTTTTGATTACGCCCTCAGCACACGTTGGCTGACGGACTTTCGTTTTGGCTACATGCGTTACCATGTCCATGTGACTCCCGGCGGGTTCGGTACTACACCGGCAAAAGACGCGGGCATACCAGGCATCAACCTAGACCCCACTACCTCAGCTATGCCGGCATTCACGATTCACGATCCTGGAGCTTCCGACTTTCAGTTTGGATATTCCCTGGGGGTAAACCAATGCAACTGCCCGCTGACGGAAAGCGAGCACCAATATCAATTCGTGAACAACTGGACGACTATTCGAGGCAAGCACAACATTAAGTTTGGAGCAGACATTCGCTACGCGTACAATCTGCGCATCCCCAGCGACTCTCATCGAGCAGGACAACTTGACTTTAATAACGACGTAACGCAGGGTCCCGGAGGTGCCGGTGGCGCCGGCCTCGCTGGCTTTTTGCTTGGCCAAGTGAGTCACTTTGAGCGCTACGTAAGCAACTCTCTCGACGCCTATGAAACACAACCTCGCCTATTCTTCTACGGCCAGGACACCATTCACTTGTCATCAAAGCTTACAGTAAATGCCGGGCTAAGATGGGAGATCTATCGACCGGAATCGGCGGCTCGCACGGGCGGAGGCGGCTGGGTGGACCTGGCCACGGGCGAAATGCGAGTTGCCGGTGAAAACGGCGTAGACCTGCGCGGAAATACTTCTACGAGTTACAAACATTTCGCACCCCGCGTGGGCGTCGCCTATCAGGCGAATCCCAAAACCGTGGTTCGCCTGGGCTATGGGCGCAGCTATGACATCGGCGTGTTCGGCTCCATATTCGGCCACGCGATCACGCAGAACCTGCCCGTGCTTGGCGCTCAACAGATGAACGCCAACACCGGTGGCTTCGTCTTCGACTTGTCAGCCGGGCCTCCTTCGTTTGACCCGGCTACCAAGCTGGCGAACAATTGCAATTCCATTACGGATCCAACAGGCACCAAGACGCAGTGCCTTGGAGTCAATGGCCGGCCGTTTGTGCCCGACGGAGTCTTCTCTCGCGCGCGGCCCTTTAACAACCGCTTGCCGACCGTCGACCAGTGGAACGCAACCGTGCAGCGGCAGGTTACACCTACACTGAGCGCAACACTGGCCTATGTTGGCAACAAGGGAACACACCAGTTTGCCGGCGGGGGTCCAGCCTATGGCGGGAACGAGCCGACCGTAGTTGGTTTCGGTTCAGGTGTGCCGAGGAACAATCGCAGGCCATACTACCTGAAGTATGGATGGACTCAAGGTATCGACTACTTCGGGAGCGATGCGGACAACCATTACAACTCCCTGCAAGCGAGTGTCGAGAAGCGCTTCTCACAGGGGTTATCGTTTCAGGGAAGCTATACTTTCCAGCACTCCACCAACTACGACAGCAACTACTACAACATAGACAGGAAAATAGATTACGGGCCAAACGACGATTATCGCAACCATCTGTTCATCTTCACGCAGGTCTATGACTTGCCATTTGGCCAGGGAAAAAAGTGGGCTTCCAATGTTGGGAAAGCGGAAGACCTGCTCATCGGTGGCTGGTCCATAAACAGTGCGACAACGATCGGAAGTGGGTTGCCTTTCACCCCTGGCCTTAACAATTGCGGCCCCGAAATCGATGTTGGCCCTTGCAGGGCGAACATAGCCGGCTCGGTGAAGAACGGGCCTCGTTCAGGCAATCCCCAGGCTCCGGGCTACTGGTTTCAAACCACAGGGGGCGTACCGCTGGCTGCAAACGTCTGCGCGGGTGCCACCGCAGCCACCGCCGGTCCTTGGGGTCAGCCTGGCTGCGAAGCCTTTGGAAACGTCGGACGCAACAGCTTCCGGGGCCCCAAACTGTGGGATACCGACCTCTCTTTGTTTAAAACCTTCAGCGTTACGGAAAGATTCAGGGCTCAGTTCCAGTTTACGGCGTATAACTTCTTCAACCATGTAAATTATGATCGGCCGAACGGCACCGTCGATCAGGGAAATGCCGGGAGTATAAACGGTTTGGCCTTCGGCTCGACCATGCGCCGCCTGCAATTCGGACTGAAAGTGAATTTCTAATCAAGGACACCCCACCACCCCGACGGGGAGCCCCATTCGGGCTCCCCGTTTTTGTTCTGACTTTGTAGGCGATGACTCAGGCGATGGCTCAGGCAGATAGACAAGGTTCTTTGCGCGGCAGTAAAATTTCCGGAGCGTCCCGCTCGGAATATCTTCATGCACGCCTCTAGCGTGATTTCACAACGGCGTTCTTTCTCCTGCACTCTGCTAATGGCAGCCGCTTTCGCGCTAGCTTTGCCTCTTTCGCAGGCTGCCCAAAAAACGGCGCTTCATCTTGACGGGACCGCAGCGAAGCCCTTTCAGCGGGCCCCGGGGAAACCTGTGGTGCTTGTTTTTGTGCGCACGGACTGCCCCATTTCTAACCGCTACGCACCGCTGATTCAGCGAATCAGCTCGCAGTATGCAAACAAAGTGGCCTTCTGGCTCGTCTATCTGGGGAAGACGGCATCGGCTGATAAGATTCGCCAGCACCAGAGCGAATACGGGTATAGGGTTCCTGCGCTGCGCGATCCACAGCACGTGCTTGTCGCGGAAGCGCAAGTCCTGGTCACGCCGGAAGCGGCCGTTTTCGATGCGCATCACCGGCTGGTCTACCACGGCCGGATTGACAATTCCTACGAAGACGTCGGTCGCAGCCGCCCGGCAGCTACGACGCACGAACTCGACGAAGCCATCCAGGCCGTCCTCAGCGGAAAGACTCCACCGCCCAATTCACCCGGCGTTGGGTGCTTCATCGCGGACCTCGAATGACCTCTTCGTCTCGAACCGTCGTAGCCTGCTTGCTTGGGATGGGCTCCGCTGTCGCAGTGGCTTTTGCCAATAAAAGTGGCTTATCGGAGCCCCCCCCCGCTCCTGCCGTTCCGCAAGTGACCTTCAATCGCGATATCGCTCCCATCCTCTTTCATTCATGTGCCATTTGCCACCACCCCGGCGAGGCCGGCCCATTCGCGCTGCTTACCTATGCGGACGCCAAGGCACGCGCCCGCCAGATCGCCGCAGTAACGGCGAAGCGTTTCATGCCACCGTGGCTGCCTGAGCAGCAGGAATTGAAATTCGCCGACGAACTCCGTTTGTCGGAAGATCAGATAGCCCTTATTCAAAAATGGGTGGATGAGGGAGCCAGTGAAGGGGCTCCTGGTGATTTGCCCCCTGCCCCCCACTTTGTTCCCGGCTGGCAGCTCGGCCAGCCGGACAAAATCATAGAGGCAGAAAAACCGTACACTCTTCCTGCCAGTGGTTCCGACATGTATTGGAATTTCATCTTTCGGACGCCTGTCGCGCGAACGCGCTGGTTGAACGCAATCGAAATTCGCCCCGGCGACAAACGGGTCGTTCACCACGCCAACATCCTCGTGGATCGCGGTCAGTCCGCCCGCCGCCAGGAAAAAGTGCCGGGCGCGGGTTTTCCCGGGATGGAGCTTAAGATCGCATCAGAGACCTTCGATCCCGACAGCCACTTCCTGTTCTGGAAGCCAGGGACGGTGCCGAGGGCCGAGCCTGAAGGCATGTCTCTGAGACTGGATCAAGACACCGATCTCGTTCTAAACATCCACTTGCAGCCGTCTGGGAAACCGGAGAAGATTCAGCCGAGTCTTGGGCTGTACTTCACCAACCAACCCGCAACCCTCTTCCCGCTGCTGCTCCAGATGGAAAACGACCGCCAACTGGACATCCCCGCCGGAGAAAAACATTTTGTTGTTACTGACGATTTTACTTTGCCGCTCGATGTGGAACTGCTGGCGATTTACCCGCACGCGCATTATCTCGGCAGGGACTTACAAGCGCTTGCTACTCTCCCGGACGGTTCGAAAAAACGACTGATTCATATTCCCCAGTGGGACTTGAACTGGCAAGCCGTGTACCGCTACGCGGCTCCGGTACCGTTGCCGAAGGGCACGACCATCTCCATGCGCTACGTCTATGACAATTCCAGCGAAAATCCTGCCAACCCAAACGACCCTCCCCAGCGTGTTGTTGGAGGGAATCGCTCAAGCGACGAAATGGCCCACTTGTGGCTTCAGGTCTTGCCACGCACACCAACCGAGGCAGCGTTCGATCCGCGTATGCTGCTGCAAGAAGCAATGGCTCGGCACAACGTCGAAAAAAATCCGGACGACTTCGAGGCACACTACAACCTCGCTGCGATGCTGCTTGCTCGTGGCGTGCAAGCTGAAGCGGTTCAGCAGTTTGCACAGGCCGTGCGTCTTCGCCCTCAAGATGCCACGGCCAACAATGCGCTTGGCGCTTCTCTGTTGGCTGCAGGCCGATTTGCTGACGCCATACCCTATCTATCCGCTGCCCTCAAAGCACAGCCAGACAATTTTGACGCACAATACAATTTGGCGAATGCGCTTGTCTCGCAAGACAGATTCGTGGACGCAATTGAGCACTATCGTGTTGCCGTCCGTCTGCGCCCGGATGATGCAAACGCGGAAGCCAATTTGGGGAGTGCTCTGGCGGAAATAGGCAAGCTTGCGGAAGCCAAGCTTCATTTTCAGCGCGCCCTGCGGATCGATCCCAACCACAAGTTGGCGCGTGAAAACCTTGAGCAGATCTCTCACGATTCCAAGAATCCACAAGAGTAATGGAGAATTGATTTGCTCTGGAGATTCCATAAACAGCAGCGAGCGAGCGATGGCTCAAGCGGCCCAGCAATTCCTTGCTTAACCGCAGCAGTTGTGACCGGCCTTCTGGCTGGCTGCCCGATGGATTGGGGCGTAGCTTCGGCGCGTTCGGTTTCACAAACAAGGCTTGCATCACACGGGTTTCAACAAATAGAAGTGCCGACGCCAAAGGCCAACGTCTCGCCGGCTGCGGCGTATGCCGAGGCGCGGCACTTGGCACAGCAGGGGAAGTTTGACGAGGCGATTGGAGAGCTTGAGGGCCTGGCCGCGAAACAACCGGCAGCAAAGGGGCTCTCGCATGAATTTGGAGTTGTCTACTACAAGAAGGGCGATTATCTGAAGGCGGTGGCAAGCTTGAAGAAAGCTCTGGAGGAAAATCCAGGCGATCGAGAAGCCATTCAGTTGATGGGACTCTCGTATTACCTCGCGGGGCGCCCATCAGAGGCCATCGCCCCACTCGAGAAAGTTCAAACCTGGTACGCCAGCGCGAACGTGGATGCCGCATACATTCTAGGTGTCTGTTACATCCAGACAAAAGATTACCCGAGCGCGCGCCAGGCGTTCGCGAGGATGTTTGCCGTGCCGCCCGATTCTGCTGCCAGCTATCTGTTTACGGCGCGCATGATGCTGCGCCTGGACTTCGACGTAGTTGCCGAGGAATACGCGAAGAAGGCCGTCGAACTGGATCCCAAGCTGCCCTTAGCCCATGCGTTGCTCGGAGAGATTGACCTCTTTAAGTCGCGGCTGCCAGAGGCTACGGAGCAGTTTCAAAAAGAGCTGGATCTCAATCCGGGCGACGCGGCCGTGTACTACAAATTGGCGGACGCTTACACGCGCGCGCAAAAATACGAAGACGCGGAAAAACTCCTGCAGCGCTCGATCTGGCTCGACTCTTCGTCCACCGGCCCCTACATCCTCATGGGAAAGGTACTGGAAAAAAAAGGTGAATCCGCGCTAGCGGCTCGAGCCTTGCAGCACGCGATCGCTATGGATCCGAATAATCCGATTCCCCATCACTTGCTCGGCCTGGCTTATCGCGATTTGGGCCAGACGGAAGACGCGAACCGTGAACTCAAATTATCTGAACAATTGCAAGACCGTACAAACGCGAAACCTTGAAGGGAAGATTCGAACAGTAACTTATAGGGAGATTGTCCGTGTCGAAGCTCAGAAAGCTTTCCTATCTTGCCATCGTCCTCGGTTTTTGCCTTTCCGCGATCCCGGCAAAGTCGCAGCGCGCTGCCTCTTCTGCGCTGCGTGGGTGGTCGGCGCGAGCGGCGCAGAACCAAGCGGCGGAAGACCCGTGGTGGAAACGTTCCGTGATTTATGAAATCTACCCGCGCAGCTTCCAGGACTCGAACGACGACGGAGTCGGCGACATCAACGGCATCACGTCCCGCCTTGACTACTTGCACGACCTCGGCATCGGCGCCATCTGGATCACCCCGATGTATCCCTCACCGCTGGTTGATTTTGGCTACGACGTTGCCGATTACACGGCGCTCGATCCCCTCTACGGGACTTTGACGGATTTCGATCATTTGGTGGCCGAAGCGAAGAAAAGAAACATCCGCGTGATTATGGATTTCGTTCCGAATCACACTTCGGGCGAGCATCCCTGGTTCAAGCAATCGCGTTCCTCGCGCACCAACCCGAAGCGCGACTGGTACATCTGGCGGGACGGAAAAGGCCCGGGAGAGCCTCCCAACAATTGGCAGTCGTGGTTTGGCCATTCGGCATGGCAGCTCGATCCAACAACCAGTCAGTATTACTACCATCACTTCTACGTCGAACAGCCGGACTTGAACTGGCGCAATCCGGAAGTGCGCAAGGCCATGTACGACGCCATGCGCTTCTGGCTGGACCGGGGCGTGGCCGGTTTCCGTCTTGACGCCGTGTCGCGCCTGTTCGAAGACCCGAACCTGCACGACGATCCGATTTTGCCCGGCAAAAACGCCTACGGCGATCCGAACATCCAGCACAAATACACGGACAACTTGCCGGAAATCCACCAGGTGCTGCGGGAAATGCGGCGTGTCGTCGATGCCTATCCTGGAAATCCGGTGCTGATCAGCGAAGCCGATGAGCCGAACGTCAAGGAACTCACCAAAATGTACGGGGCAAAGGACGACGAAGTCCAGCTGCCCATGGATTTTCAGATTGCCGACGTGAACAAGCTCTCCGCGCCGGATTTCCGGAGGCTGCTCGATGAAGTGGACCACAACGCGGCCCACGGCCAGCCCCACTTCTTTTTCAGCAACCACGACCAGCCCCGGCAGTGGGACCGCTATGGCGATGGGGTTCACAATGATCAGATTGCCAAGCTGACGGCAGCTCTGCTTCTCACCACGCGGCAAACTCCGCTGATGTATTACGGCGAAGAGATCGGTATGCGCACGACGCTTCCGGCTCGCAAAGAAGATGTCCAAGATCCCATCGGGAAAATCGGTTGGCCCGAAGAGAAAGGCCGTGACGGCGAGCGCACGCCAATGCAGTGGGACACGACGAAAAACGCTGGCTTCAGTGCCGCGGAGCAAACTTGGTTGCCCATCCCGCCGAGCGCCGCGAAGTATAACGTCAGCGTGGAATCCGCCGAACCTCATTCCATCCTGTCCTTCTACAAGCTCTTGCTGGCCTTGCGCCAGAGCGACCCCGCGTTGCGCAACGGAACCTATGTGCCTGTGGCTCGCGATGATCCCTACGTGCTCGCCTATCTGCGCAGAAACCCCGGCGGGGGTGAGTCGGTTCTCGTTGTGCTGAACATGAGCGGGGAAGAGCGATCGGTGAAACTGGATCCGGCTGCTCTTGGACTCAAACGTGACTCGGCTAAGCCTTTGCTCGCGGCGCCCGAGACGGGTCAAGACACCCTGCCACTAGCGCGGTTCACCATTGCCCCGTTCGGAGTTTTCATCGGCTCGGTTCACTGATTTAAAGCTTCGATTCCTCTAGAACCATGGGAGCCTACAGGAATCACGGACGACCTCGGGCGGCAGCCTCCACACCTCGAAGCAACTTTTCGATTTGGGAATGAGAGAAATATCGCCCGTTCACGAATACGCCCGCGATTTTCTCGGTGTTGGCAATGTCTTCCATAGGATTCGCGCTAAGCAGCACCATATCCGCAAGCTTTCCTTCTTCGATTGCGCCAAGCTGCCCTGCCATCCCAAAGAATTGCGCAGGATTGAGCGTGGCGGTTTGCAAGGCCTCGAGCGGCGTGAATCCCGCCGCCACGAAGCGCTCGAGCTCTTCATGCAAGCTGAAGCCGGGGAATATGTGAACTCCGGCCGGCGTGTCCGTTCCCGCAAGGAAGGGCACGCCCGCCTTTTCGAGCATGCGCACGACCTCCAGCTCCTTGTCGATGAATTTCCTGCGTGTGGCGATGTCATCCGTGCCGTATCCCTGGGTGATTTCTTCCGTGAACCGCTTCCACGTTTTGTTCTTCCACGCACCGGGAACGTATTTGACTCGCGCGTCTCCGCTGAAATCGCTCACGTCCAGCAGGTTCCCTCCGCGCTCCCACACCAGCGTCGGACATTGCCAGGTGTGGTTCTTCGCGAGCAATGCGGCCAGCGAAGCGGCGCGCGCTTCGTCGTACGTCGCAAGAAACCGCCCTTCCGTTTTGCCGCCCTTCAGGAAGGCGTCTTCGGCAGTCGAGCTTCCCTCAAAAATGCCGATCAAGTGCTCGAAGCTATTCATACCGGCCTCGGACATATCGCTAGCGCGCATCGCATTCGGCACGTGCCCCGCAAAGGCGATCTCCCGCTTTCTCGCCTCCTCGGCAATGGCCAGCACCGCGTCCCGCGGAAGGAGCGATTGCAGCTTGATGAAATCCGCCCCATGGGCTTTGAGGTCATCCACGG
>Ga0182040_10000576_pt1 | contig 16853 bp, 21 predicted proteins | sample flu12Cox44000176_FD_125973 | JGI IMG/M metagenome (GOLD analysis project Ga0182040, IMG submission 125973) | Lab enrichment of tropical soil microbial communities from Luquillo Experimental Forest, Puerto Rico - flux8day.12C.oxic.44.000.176 | ecosystem: Environmental > Terrestrial > Soil >... | reverse complement strand
ATATTCGGTGTCAGTAGAGGTGTCCGGATTCAAGAAATACGTCAAAAATGATGTCACGGTGCTAGCGGACCAGGACAACGTGGCGGATGCGCAGCTCGAACTCGGCGTGGCCACAGAAACCGTGGAAGTCACCGCGGGAGCGGTGCAGGTGCAAACGGCATCCTCTTCATTAGCCAATCAGTTCAATTCCGACGACGTCTCGAATCTTCCCCAAGCTGCGGGCACGCTGAACGGGAGCCCTCTGAATTTGGCTGTGCTTGCTCCCAATGTTGTTGCCCAGCCCGGAGGAGTAACCGGAGTTGGCGGATCCGTCGGCGGAACTCGCCCGCGTGAAAACAATTTCGTGATTGACGGCGTGGACGACAACAATTTAGGAGTAACTGGACCTAACTCGACCGTAATTCCCGACGCAGTTGCTGAATTTAATCTGCAGACGAATCAATTCAGCGCCGAGTACGGCCACTCGTCGGGCGGTCAGTTTACGCTTGTCACGAAGACCGGTACCAACAGTTGGCACGGATCCGGCGAGTGGTACAACCAAAACAAGAATTACAATTCTGTGGATCAGCTCACAAAGTCTGCTATTGCAGGGGGGACGATCCCTGGCGTGCCCGCTTTTGACAACAACCGCTTCGGCGGCACCCTCGGCGGTCCGATTGTAAAAGATAAGCTATTCATCTTTGGCGCCTATGAATACACCACGCTTCATGGCGCGGGGAACCCAACAGCATTGCTAGCTCCGACGGCCAGCGGGCTGGCGTCACTGAAATCAATGGCGGCCAATTCAGCCGTTTCGGACATTCTAGCGAATTTTCCGGTTGCACCGGCAAATGACGCCGGCAATATTTGCGTGCATTGCCCAGTCGATGCTAGTGGAAAACCGATACCTAACATCCCCATCGGGAACCTTACAATAATCAGCCCGGTGTTTCAGAGGGAGCATGACGCCCAGGTCAATGCGGACTACACGAGGGGGAAACACCAATTTGGCGCTCGATTTACGTTCAACCAGGAAAAATTCATTCTGCCCGTGAACTCCACACAGGCTATTTTTAATCAGGATGAGCCGGTGCATAACCGCAAGATCGCGCTCACCGATACTTGGACCGTCAACAGCCATCTGGTCAATGATTTGCGACTTCAGTACTCGTTCTACTTCCTGGGCCTCCTGAACCACTGCACCGTTTGTCCGGGGGATGTCACGATCGGGGACCTCGGATTTAACACGATAGGTCCCTCGGATGTGCAGCATCAGCAGCAAAACAGCTACCAACTTCTGGACAATGTTTCCTGGTCGGTTGGCAAGCACACCTTCAGATTCGGCGGCCAATATACACACTTCATCTATCCGCAATTCTTTCTGCCGCGAAGCAATGGAGACAATTGGTATAACACCACGCAAGTCTTCATAGACGACCTCGTACCGGACGTCCCGAGCAGGACGTTGCGCGGGGCCGGCACCGGGAGCTTCCTCGGCACACAAAGTCTGTTTGCTGGATTCGCCCAGGATGATTTCAAGTTTAACCCGCGCCTGACCTTGAATCTCGGCTTGCGGTACGAGTATTGGACAAATCCCGTAGGCTCGAACGCGCAAGCGCTCAATGCTATTTCGAGCGTTCCCGGCGTAATCACCTTTGGCGAGCCGAAGACGGACAAGAACAATGTCGGCCCACGGGTCGGATTCGCCTATGATCCCACGGGAAAAGGCAGAACCTCGGTTCGCGGAGGGTTTGGCGTCTCCTACGGATGGAAATTCCAGAACTTCTCCTCCATCACACTCCCGCCGCAACTGCAGAGTGAAATGGATGAGACATCCGCTTGTTCGCTATCCAATGCACCGGCTTGGTGCACGAATGGCGGTAAGGCGTTCTTGCACAACGGGGGACTCCCGTCGACCTATATACCACCGGCCGACCAAGCGAGCGCGCGGGCGCTAACTACCGCCTACATCGATGATACGGTGATGCCCAAGATTCTAACTTGGAGCCTCGGCGTGCAACATGAGGTGTACCGCAACGCGACCGTCGAAGTTCGTTATCTCGGCACGCGTGGCTTGGAACTGCCGGTTCAGTTCAGGCGCAACAGGGAGAGCGGGTTCGACGCCGGACTTCCAGCCCTGCCGGAATACTTCCGGAAGCAAGACGTTCCAACAAGCGTGTCTGCCGGTGTACCCGCAAAAGCTGTTTGGGACGCTTTTAATAGCAACGTCTACGCTCAATATGGATTCCTAGCGAACGTAACCGCGGATCCGCCGCTCGGCGGCAGTCGATATCATGCTGGTTCGCTTGACTTCATACAGCGGTCACGCTTCGGATTGACCCTAAACGCCAACTACACGTATTCGCTCACGCAAGATAATTCCACCAACGAATTCTTCACGAGTCTGCTCAACCCGCGGCGAGCCCAGGACACGAATCGCCTTGCGGACGATTGGTCCTATTCCGACCTGCACGTGCGCAACAAAGGCTCGTTGGCCTGGGGCTATGACGTACCCAAGGTAAAAAGCGAGAATGGTTTCCTGAAAGCAATGTTCAACGGCTACCAATTGGGTTCCGTATTCTTGGCTCAGTCGGGTCAGCCGGTTACGCTTCAGTCAGGATCCGACGCGAATCGCAACGGTGATTCCGCGGGGGATCGCGCGTTGTTCAATCGGTTCGGCACGAGCTTGGCCGGCAACAACACCACGCTAATCAACGTCTGCGCGCCAGCCGGTGGTGGAAACACGGTCACGGCAGCGACTTGCCCGGCAGCCGACAACGTGGTCGGGTACCTTGCGGTAGATACGAAGACGGGCGCAGACACAACAGCAAAATATGTTGTCGCTGGCCGCGGAGTCCGGGCCACCGTCGGCAGAAACAGCTGGTTTACGCCAGGGTTCGCCGTTCTGAATTTATCGGTTGGCAAGAGAACTTATTTCACAGAGGGAAAATACTTGCTGGTGAAAGCGGACGTCTTCAACGTCCTCAATCACCCCAACTTTGCCCTAAGCAACGGCAATATCTTCAGCGTTGCCGGGGTCACGACGGCGACCACGACGCAAGGATATGTGTTGCCGACAGATCCTAACTTCTTGAGGCCGGACGCGTTTTTTAGCAGCGGGATACGGTCCATGACACTGGCATTGAAGCTGGTTTTCTAAATCCGGTTCCAGGCTCGCATCGCGGGAGGTGCCTCTCAAGCATCTCCCGCTTTTTTTTGTATTGGCGCTTACGCCAGTGGAATGCATCTCGAGGGTGCCTTCCGGAGAATGCAAAGAGGCAGCATTACGCGGCCCGGCTGCATCTGTTATAAACGAGGGAGCAAATCTTAAAAATCTGTGTAGCGAACACGCCTCGCGGCTTTGCCCAGTCCTCCCGGTGCCGTGCTTGCTCCCAACGCGGAGGATGCATGCGCAAATTCAAAATAGGCATTCTGGGCTTATTGCTGGCCGTCAGTTTCGCCACGTCCTGCTCGCGACTGCGCGCGCCAAGCGATGACGCAATCACCACGGACATCAAGGCGAAAATGTTCTCGGAGCCGATGCTCAAAAATGCCTCTGTAGACGTCTCGACGCACGGCGGCGTGGTCACTCTTACCGGGCAGGTGCCGGATGATTCGGCGCATCTGGCGGCGTTTAAAATCGCGACCGAAGAGAAGGGCGTCTCCAAGGTAAACGATCAGATCAGCGTAGCCATCGCGCAGGCGACGCCCGACCTTGGTGTGCCCGCAGCGGCGGCCCGCGAACCCGAAAGCAAGGCTCCTTCTCGAAGGAGATCGCCCGCAGAAAGAAGGGCGAAAGGCCGCGAACTTGCGCCGGCTTCCGGGCCCGCACCAGCTTCTGAGCCTGCTCCAGCTTCGCCGCCCGCGCCCGCAGCCGCGGGTTTGCCAGCTGCTCCTCCACCGCCTCAGCCAATCACCGTAACGGTGGCAGCGGATACGATTGTGACGGTTCGGACCATTGACAGCATTGATTCGAAAACGAATCACGCCGGTGAACTTTTCAAGGCTTCGCTGGACGCGCCTATCGTTGTGGATAACCGAGTGATCGTGCCGGCTGGCGCCGACACGTACGTGAAACTAGTCGAGGCGAGATCGGCAGGGCACGTGACGGGCCGCAGCGAACTCGGGCTGGAGCTTTCCAGCATCGCGTTTCAGGGGAAAACGTACGGCGTGGTCAGCAGCGACGTCAAGGAAACGGGAGCCTCGCGTGGCAAGCAAACCGCGACACGCGTCGGAGCCGGAGCGGCGCTTGGCGCCTTAATTGGAGCGGTTGCGGGTGGCGGCAAGGGTGCGGCCATTGGCGCGGCGGTGGGCGGGGGAGCGGGCACCGGCGCGCAAATTCTGACGCACGGGCAGCAGGTGAGGATCCCGTCGGAAACACGCCTGGATTTCACCTTACAGCAGCCAGTGGACATTACTTACACACCGGGAAAGCACTCGCCGCGGAATTCGAGCGCCGGGCAAACGCCCTCGGATCAACAACCATAAGAACTGCTTTCGACTGGATTTGAGAGGTCTGCAGTTGTTTTGCGAAGGAGCCTTCTCGAAGGCTCCCTCGCTCTCTTTTTGCTTTCTCGTGTGTATTGACAAGAACAAGCAGGGCGGATAAACCTTACTCTGCTATGCAAAAACAAACTTTGCGTTCTCCAACTTCACCCTCGCGCCGCGAATTTCTAAAGGGTACGGCTGTTGCGTCCGTCGCAGGGTTCGCATCGCTGGACAAAACAACGCCTAACTGCGCCGCCGATGCGCTTCCCGAAGCTTTCTCCAGCCTCAAGCCGCTGGGCTCGCGTGTTCATCCCATTACTGCCGATGAGTACCGGAGCAGGCTTGAGCACGCGCAGAAGTTGATGACCGACCAAGAGCCGAAATATGACGCCTTATTCGTCGCGCCGGGAACTTCTCTTTGTTACTTCACGGGAATTCGCTGGGGAATGAGTGAGCGGCTTCTCGCGCTCGTGCTTCCGCGCGCGGGCGAACCCATCATCGTCGTGCCGGCGTTTGAAGAAGGGCGGATGCGCGAGAAGCTGCAATTCCCGGCCGAAGTTCACATCTGGCAGGAGGACCAGAGCCCCACAAAAATCGCCGCCGCGGCGCTTGCGGATCGCGGTATCCGCACCGGGCGAATCGGCGCGGAAGAAACCGTGCCTTTCACGTTCGTCGACCATCTGCGCGTGGCCGCCCCGGGACTTGAGTGCGTCTCCGCCGACCCCGTGACCATTGCCAGCCGCGGGCGCAAGTCGCCTCACGAACTGGAACTGATGCGGCTTGCCTGTGAGGCCACCTTCGACGTTTTTCGCGCAGTCTTCGCCGCGGTCAAGGAAGGAATGTCTCAGGAAGATATCGGCAAGTTGCTCGAACAGGGCTTCGCGAAGATGAGCCTGCACGGCGGAGCGCTGGTGTTGCTAGGAGCGTCTGCGGCGCTGCCGCACGGCACGATCAAGCCGCAAAAACTAAAAGAGGGAGACGTCCTTCTCATCGACGGCGGCTGCTCCGTGGAAGGTTATCAATCCGACGTGACGCGGACAGGCGTGTTAGGCAAACCCTCGGAAAGAGTAGCGGGTGTTTTTGAAGTCGTTCGAAAAGCGCAAGACGCGGCGCTGGACGCGGCGCGCGCCGGCCGCCTCTCCGGCAGTGTCGATGACGCTGCGCGAAGAGTCGTCACCGATGCCGGGTTCGGGCCAGACTACAAGACATTCACACACCGGCTGGGGCATGGAATCGGCCTTGACGGCCACGAGCACCCCTACCTCGTGCGCGGAAGCAAGACCGTCCTCGAGCCGGGCATGACGTTTTCGAATGAGCCAGGGATTTATCTTCCTGGTGATTTTGGCCTGCGATGTGAAGACGACATGGTGATTACCGCAGGCGGCCCCGCTCAACTTTTGACTCCCGGATTTGCTGTATCTCTGGAAAAACCGCTCGGCTAAGTCCCTCGGCATCAGGGTTTCACCCGGTCTCTTTCGCAGAGTTCGCGCACCTCAGTTTGCACAGTTCATCGGATTGTCCGACTACGTGTGTGAAGAGCGGGCCGGACACCTTCGGCTACACCTACAACTACTGTTCGTCACTGGATTCTGAGACGACCCTGACGTCCGGCATCGCCGCGTATTGAGCAGATGAGGAGCAGGCGTTGCTCGTGCGCGGTGAAGAGAGCGGATTGACTCAGACCGCAGTGTGGTCCTGACAGAAATCCACGATGCGCTGCTCGGCCCAGAAGCGCTCAGCGCCAGCGTGTTTCGAAATAAAGGCGCAATGCCCGCCGTGCTGCGGGGCCATGAGGCGGATCGCCGGATTGTCGGCGACTCTTGCGGCGAGGAACAAAGAGAACGGCACAAAAGGGTCGTCCTGCGCAGTGATGAGCAGGAATGGCACACGGATCTGCGCGGTGACGCGCTTGGCGCTGACGCTTTCGTAGTAGTCCTGAGCATCACGATACCCGAAGCGTGGGGCAATGATGAAATCGTCAAATTGGCGGACGGTGTGAACCGGCGGCAGCCCGTTGGTTGAGTAAAGCCGCGGAAACAGTCTTTGCTTCCGTGAATAATGGGACATTAGACGGGAAACGAAGTGGCGCTGATAAGGATAGTTGTCCCAGCGTTCGAGCGCGTCGGCACAGGGGGCGAGGTCTATCGCGGGGCATACTGCGCAGACCGCGCGCAGCGCAGGAGGCGCGGCCGCGCCAAATTCACCCGCCATCTTGGCGACCAGATTTCCTCCCATCGAGTATCCCGCGAAAAACACTTGTTCGAATCCCTCGCCGTCCGAGAGTTTTTCGAAGACGGCGCGATAATCACCGCTCATCCCGGAGTTGTAAAGCGTCGGAGTAAGGGCTTCGGTGCCGCCGCAATTTCTCTGGTTCAACCGCACGACGTGAAAGCCGCGGTGAAAGGCTTTCTCGGCGATGCCTCGCATGTAATTCGATTGGCTCGAGCCTTCCAGCCCATGCACCAAAACGAGAACCGGCGCTTGCTTTCTCTTTCCCGGCTGCCAATGGCAATGCCCGAGCAACCAGGAATCCTTGTCCACCTGAAAACGTCGCGCCTCCGATAGAGGCACATCGAATCGTCGCGGCACTAATGCCGCCGCGATAGTCATCGCGTGCCCGTTCTTCAGCAACGGATGCGGCTCAAACCCGGTGGCGCATGTCTCCACATAAAAACTTTATTGTACGTTTGATTCCCAGACAAGCAGAGCGCCGGAAGGTTGACGCCTCAGCGAGGCCGCTCATTCACTCCTTCGTCCTCGTTTGACAAACACGTGATAGGTGACGGCGTCCCACGCGTTATGAATGCCGCTAAAGAGCAGCACCAGTGCCGCCACGGCAACGCCAAACATGGCCTCGTGCGCATGGGCAAGAGCCGCGTATGCCGATCCAGCAAGCGTCGTATATGCGGCGAAGGGCAGCAAAACGTGAAACAACCAGTCTTCAAACTCAGGCTTGTATACGATTTGTGCTTGCCTGCGTCGGGCCACGATGACCTCGTACACGAGCCCGCTGAAGCCCAGCAAGCCCCAAACGATTGCGGCGCTGGCGACCCCGTGCTAGGGAGCGTTTAGAATTGCTGAAAGCAGCAGCGCGGCTCCGAAATGAACGATCGTCGGCGTAGCAAAAGCCTTGCCGGCCTGCTCTTGGCCCCCTGCAATTTGCATGTCAGCGATCAGGGTTATCACCACGAACTGCAATCCGATCAAAGCGCCGGCGGACGAACCCACCATTACGTAGAAGTTCTCCCATCCGGCGAGTGCTGTCATGCGGTCGCCCCTAGCTCGGTGACACCCAAGGTCGCGTGTCTTGGCGCAGTCTGGCCATGTCCCTGGTTGGCGCACTCCCGAAAAAGCGGCTGTATTCTCGGCTGAACTGCGAAGCGCTTAGATACCCCACACGCTGACTTGCAGAGCCCGCGTCCATCATCGTGGACAACATGAGACGCCTCGCCTCTTGAAGCCGCAAGACTTTTTGATACTGCAGCGGGCTCATCGAGGTGACCGACTTAAAATGCTCGTGGAAAGAGGAGACACTCATGTGCACCAGTTCCGCCAGCTCATCGATCTTCATGGGCTGGGAAAAGTTAGCCCGCAGCCAGGAAACGGCCTTGGCAACCCGGTGCACGCTCGATTCGGCAAATCCCATTTGGGCCACCAGGGCGCCAATGCGGCTGCGTAGCAGCCGGATCAAAATCTCCTCCACCACAAGCGGGGCGAGTAATTCAGCGTCGCCGGGCTGCGCAAGACACTCTACTAACCTTGTTGCTGCGTTGACGACAGCGGCGTCGAGGGGAGCTACGTAAACGGCACGCCGCTCTTGGACCGGAGGCAGGCCGCGCGGAAATACCTTCAAGACCAGCTCGCCGATCTTGAGCGGGTCGAGGTCCAGCCTTAGAGCGAGGTAAGGCTCGTAAGAGCTTGCTTGCGTGATTTGGGCGGCAACCGGAAGAGCAACGGAGAACACCAGCATGCGCGACGCATCGTACTCGTACACTTCCTGCCCCACGATGACGGTCTTCGCTCCTTGCACGATGATGCACAAGGCCGGCAACTGGAGGGCATGCACACCGACCGTGTTTGTTCGCGAAAACTTGCTGGCATGCAATCCAGGAATGCGTAGATCGAAAGTGCCGTCGTGAGGGGCGTACGCAGCGATCGAGCGGGCTAGCTTGCCCGTCTCAGGCTCGTGCGCCCCCGCAACCTTGCCTGGGCGCTCAGGATACGCTGTTTTGCCGTTGGTCTTCACGCTTCAAGAATACCTCCTTTGAATCATGACGGCGCTCCTTGTATTTGGGCGAGAACGGCAACGTCGAACTTTGCATAGTACTTCTTTACGTCGCTGCCCCCGTACTTGGCCCGGAAGGTCGCGACTACGGACGATACCTGTGCGGAGTCTGTAATTGGGCTGGCATTGAATTGCGCCTCCGCACCCCGCGCAGTGATCCGGATCGAGGGGTTCTTAAGCACATTCTTGTACCACTGTGTATCCGATCCCTCGACCGGCAGGAGGTACAGCTTGCCGTCGTTCCACACGAACCACACCGGGATGGAGATCGCGCGTCCGGACTTTCTGCCGGTCACAGTGAGGGTGATTTCGCGAGATCGGGAAAGGCCGTCTGTTAAGGCATCCTTCCGGGCTGACATGTGAACTCCTTGCCTCGCTTAGGGTTGTTTGCCGTGATTCATTTTGAATCCTTGCGGTATTGTTCGTCGCTGACTTTTTCCATCCAGTCTACAACTTTACCGTCGAGCTTTTCCTGAATGGCGATATGCGTCATGGACGTGGCTCGGGTGGCGCCGTGCCAATGCTTCTCACCTGGGGCGAACCAGACCACGTCGCCGGGCCGGATCTCCTCGGTTGGCCCTCCCCAGCGTTGTGCCCACCCGCAGCCGGCGATGACGATGAGAGTCTGGCCAAGTGGATGGGTATGCCACGCCGTCCGTGCACCCGGCTCAAACGTTACGCTGGCACCTTGGACAAGCGCCGGGTCAGGTGCCTGAAATAGCGGATCGATCCACACCGTGCCAGTGAACCACTCTGATCGCCCCTTGCCGGATGGCTGCGAGCCCACTCTCTTGATTTCCATTCTTTCTCCCCCTTTCGCGTCTGACGTCCTCAAGCTCGCACGGCTCCGTCCCATCACTTGTCAGCTCATTCCCATGGAGCCGACACCGAGGGCCGAAACTTAGAGATTGCTTTCTCCCAGTTTGCGTTGTTCTATCGCTTCTCATTCTGTCCACGGAGTTATGCGCACAATGATTTTGCGGAGGCGGCTTAGTAATGCTCCCAAGCAACTCTCCAGTGCTCATTCGAGTTCGACGGCTTTACGATGAGCTGTTTGCCCGAGAATGCGAATACGCGCGTTAGGTCCTTGCCTAGCAGCGTCCGCACCAACGCGCCCTCAACGTGGAAGGTGAAGGTCTGAGCGTCTGCGTCAATCTCATAGGTGCCATAGGAGGCCTCATACCCGCCTTGCGCATATTGCACCGGCCGAGCGTTGGTCTCCGGCTGCGGATTGCGATACATGACCTGCACGGACATGTGGCCGTCGCGCGTATAGATCAGCAACCCAGTACAGTCCGCCTTGTGAACCTCCCCGTTTGCATCCGGCTCTTCGAGCCAGGCCAGTCGCCAACCGCCGATAAGCCGGTCCTGGATGCGCTGATTGTCCGTGCGCGCCTGGCTGCCGTACAAGATCAAGCCGGACATTGTGATCATGCCGGTAAACACGGACCGTACGCCAAGCGAAAGTAGTTTGTTCATTTTCGATTTAATCCTGGTAGGCATGCGCATCGCTTAACGGCCGGTCAACTGCGCAAGACTTTCCGGGTAGCGAGCACCTTGCACCCTAATCTTTGAGGCGGCGCCATCGATTTCGCGGAGATCGTCGGGCGTAAGCTCGAGTGCAACTGCTGCGATGTTCTCCTCCAGACGCGCCAGCTTCGTGGTGCCTGGGATGGGAACAAGCCAAGGCTTCTGCGCTAGCAGCCAAGCGAGTGCGATCTGCGCAGGTGTCACCTTTTTCTGTGCGGCAAATTTGCCAAGCAGATCCACCAGACCCTGATTTGCTTTCCGAGCCTCTGGCGTAAAGCGAGGGACGATGTTGCGGAAGTCGGTCTTATCAAACTTCGTATCCTCGTTGATCTTTCCGGTAAGGAAGCCCTTGCCAAGAGGGCTAAATGGAACGAATCCGATCCCGAGCTCTTCGAGCGTCGGTAGCACCTCCGCTTCAGGTTCTCTCCACCACAGCGAGTATTCGCTCTGGAGCGCAGTGACCGGCTGAACCTTGTGTGCGCGAAGTATCGTCTGCACGCCTGCTTCAGACAGCCCGAAGTGCTTCACCTTGCCTTCCTGTATCAGCCCTTTCACCGCCCCCGCCACGTCTTCGATTGGCACGTTCGGGTCAACCCGGTGCTGATAGAACAAATCGATGACGTCGGTCTTGAGGCGCTTAAGCGCGGCCTCGGCGACCTCCTGGATATGCTCTGGGTGACTGTCCAGTCCAGCCAAACCTCGCTCCGCCTTAGGGTCAATCCTGAACCCAAACTTGGTGGCCAGCACCACTTGGTCACGGAAGGGAGCAAGGGCTTCGCCCACGAGTTCCTCGTTTGCGAATGGGCCGTACGCTTCAGCGGTGTCGAAGAATGTAACGCCACGCTCGACGGCGGTTCGAATCAATGAAATCATCTCTTTCTTGTCTGCGGCCGGGCCATAACCATAGCTCATTCCCATGCAGCCGAGCCCGATGGCCGACACTTCCAAATTGCTTCTCCCAAGTTTGCGCTTTTGCATTGTTTCTCCTTCGAGGTAACTTTCGCGGTGGATGAACGCTCCCTTTTGGTCAGCCTCAATGAGAAAGTGTAGGCCGCCCGCCGCTCCGGCGTTTGCCTATTTCGCTAAAGTTCTTGCCCGATTCTCCGAAAACAATGTCCTCGCCTGCGTTCAGGCAACGATGGATCATCGTTCGCCTGGCCGCCAATTTTTGGGCATGCCAAGCGAGTTTTCCGTTCCCGCGCTTCAGTGCGTCCCAAAGAGCTTCGCAGATTCGAGCGGAAACCGCACTTTCTCGCCGTTTTGGTCGTATCGAATACTCCGGCATCGCTACGGTGGGAGCCCGTGTGACCGTTTCTCCCCGCGAGACGTAACGATCGCACAGTCTCTCCGCAACTCCGGCAACTCCGTTCGAAACTTGACCCTGCTAGCGTCGCACCCTAGAATGGAGCATTCACCCGTGATGCATTTCTTCGATTTGCTGCGTTTGTGGAACAGCCCAGCGGGCACCCGCTGGGCTGCGTTGCTTTATGGCCGCCCTTTTCGGCGTGCCAATCCTTGAACGTGAGGCTGGAATGAACGACGGTTCGATTCCCGACGCGCTTACCTTTGATGACGTGCTGCTTTTGCCTGGCCGTTCGACGGTATTGCCGACGGAAGTGGACACCACCACAAATTTTGCTCGCAAAGTAAGGTTGAACGTGCCGCTGGCTTCTGCTGCAATGGATACGGTTACGGAGTCTCGCTTGGCGATCGCCATCGCGCGCCAGGGCGGCATCGGCATCGTGCATCGCAGCATGCCCGCCGAAAAACAAGCCGAAGAAGTGGACCGCGTGAAGCGCTCGGAAAGCGGCATGATCGTCGACCCGGTGACCATTTCTCCGGACATCACCATTCGGCAGGCGCTGGAAATCATGAACAAATACAAAATCTCCGGGCTGCCTGTGACCCGCGGGCCTCGGCTGACGGGGATTTTGACGAATCGTGATTTGCGATTCGAAAAAAATGATTCGCAACTGGTCAGCTCGGTGATGACCAAGGAAAATCTAGTGACCGTGCCCGTGGGCACCACCCTGGACGAAGCAGAGCGCATTCTGCAAAAACACCGCATCGAGAAACTACTCGTCGTTGATCAGGACTTTAATTTGAAGGGCCTTATCACCGTGAAAGACATCCAGAAAAAGCTGGAGTATCCGCGCGCAGCGAAAGACGAACACGGAAGATTGCGCGTCGGCGCCGCCGTGGGGGCCACCGGCGACTTCCTCGAACGCGCCGTGGAATTGTCGAAAGCAAAAGTGGATGTGCTGGCGATTGACACGGCGCACGGACATTCTTTCCGCGTGATGGAGGCGATCAAAGCCATCCGCCACCGTCTCCCGGACGCGCAAATCATAGCAGGAAACGTGGCGACGTACGAAGGCACGAAAGAATTGATCTCGCTGGGCGTGGATGGCTTAAAAGTTGGCATCGGGCCGGGATCGATTTGCACCACGCGCGTTGTGACGGGCGCTGGCGTGCCGCAATTGACCGCCATCATCGAAGCAGCGCGGGCCGCGCAAGGGACGAACGTGCCGCTCATTGCCGATGGGGGAATTAAGTATTCGGGTGACATTTCCAAGGCGCTGGCGGCGGGCGCGTCCTGCGTGATGATTGGAAGCTTGTTTGCCGGTACGGAAGAGTCACCGGGCGAAACCATCCTGTATCAGGGGCGCACCTTCAAGTCGTATCGCGGTATGGGTTCGACAGGCGCGATGGAAGCCGGCTCCGATCGCTATGCTACGGTCCAGGAAACCGGGGAACGCGGCAAGTCCGTGCCGGAAGGCGTGGAAGGACGGGTTCCGTACAAAGGCTCGCTGGGCGCGCTGACGGATCAGCTCGTGGGCGGGCTGCGGAGCGGAATGGGGTATGTTGGCGCGAGCACGCTGAAGGAATTGCAAGAGAAGAGTCGCTTCATTCGCGTCACGGCAGCCGGACTGCGCGAGAGCCATGTCCACGACGTCATCATCACGAAAGAAGCGCCGAACTATCGCATGGAGTGAGGGCGCTTGGCTGCGCGATGACACTCAAAGGATTGAGCACGGCATCTTGTTTTGTTATTTGGCGGACGTCGTGATTTCGTTGCAACTTAGCTTCTTGACCAAAAGACTCCTCCTTTCTTCGGCGGCGCTGCGCGACACGGAGAAGGCCGAAAACGCGCAGAGAAAAACGCAAAGAGCTGAAAGGTAATCGTGGATCAGCAACCCTGGCGCAACCCCCGCCCCGCACCAAGCATCCCTGAAATCTGCGAGAAGACTCCCGCGCCGCGAGCGCTCGGGTGGTTCTGGGCGTGGTGGCCGGCGATGGTGTGGTCGGGCGTGATCTTCACGATGTCGACCGATACGTTTTCGGCGGAGCAAACGAAATGGTTCTTCGAGCCGATCCTGCGTTGGCTGATCCCTGGGCTGGCGCAAAGCCAGTATGACTTGATGCATCACGTCATCCGCAAGTGCGCGCACTTTACCGAGTATTTTGTGTTTTGCGTGCTGCTCTTTCGCGGGGTGCGAGCTGGCCGCGCGGGTTGGCGCTGGGCTTGGGGAACGGCCGCGCTGCTCATCGCCGCGGGATACTCCGTAACCGACGAGTTTCATCAGAGTTTTGTGGCGAGCCGGACCGCCTCAGGTTACGATTCGCTGCTCGATACGACGGGTGCGGCGGTGGCCCTGCTGGTGCTTTGGCGGTGGTTTCGCCGGCGTGCGGCTGCGCCTGCCGTTCCTCCGGGTCGTAAGTTCGAAAGTTCTACGCGGTAGGTACCAGCACCTCCCCAAAATGATCGCGTTAGCTGTGGTCCGGTGAGTTGTAAACGCCTTCCAGGTGGAATGGGAGGATTTGCGCTTGCTTAAGACGACTGGCATTCATCGATTCGCCGATAGAAACGAAGCCGCAATCCCTTCTTTGTCCCACGGCAAGAAAGGATTATGAGGAAGGGCTCGAAGGCTACACTTGGCATCCGAGCCGTGGTGAAGGATGACGATGAGGAAGAGCCGGTCGCTTGTGCTTAGCGGGACAGTCCAGCTGAGGTGGTTCGAGGCCCATCCATTTCTGGAAACACCGGTGAAGATGTTCCTCATGGTATAGAATTTGCCCTCAAACTCTTGCTCCTTCAGCACACCAGGGGGCAGGTTTTGTGCAAGCCCAGCACCCGGGCAGACTTGCCCTCTTGTTCGCCTTTTCAGAAGAATTCCACAGCCCGGCTGAGATAAACACCTTAAGAAATGTGACAGTGTTTTTAGCCCTCAATTCAAGTGCTTGCCGGATATTCCTTAACCGCTTACGGGGACTATATGCAAGACTGGTTGTGCTGCAGATTACGAGTAGATTTGGCGGATTATTACCTTCCTGTGAACCCCCTCTAGCCTAGCCCGGCGTCCGCAGAAGGCAGCGACAGGGAGCGCGAAAGGATGCGGGTACCGACGGGCCGGCTCGAGCCGCGCATCGCAAAGACAGAAGCCGTAATGCTTTTGCACCTGGACCAATCGCCGATTGCAAAAGTTGAAGCATTCACCGAGAACGTGAGTTCTCGTGGCGCACGGGTGATTACCGATTCGGTTTGTTCTCCGGGCCAGCTTGTGTGTTTGGATGCATTGGAGGAGCGCCTGCAGTTGGCAGCGCGAGTGGTTTACTGTCAACGTCTGAACGAAGGAAAATTTGCTGTTGGCCTTCAGCTTGACGTTCGCGCTGAGAAGTGGCAGAGGCAGAAGCCACCGAAGCTCTAGCGTTATTAGGGAATGTGGCTGACTAAGCCTTCTTCGTTCGTCCGGCTCGAATCGCATTGCGGGCATCGCCACAAGCGGAAGGCCCTTTTCTCCTGATTAATCTCCGCAAGATACATCGGTTGACCGTCCCGGGGACAAGTGACGCGGGGCGTCAGGTATGATTCAAGCTGTCCGTGGTCAGGGGCGATGAAATATCCGTTTGAAGTTGAATAGCGGACACCGCAATGCGGTTCCGGGCAGGCATACTCGGTTTCTGTGACAACCCGCGTCATCCCCATTCTAATGTGATGTTCGAAGCAGATTGCGTGCAGTTGCTTGCTGGCTATTCTGGTTTCCTCGTCAGGATTGGTTCGCTCGTGCTTTGGTCTCACGCTCACGGGTCATTCCAAGCGGGCTAGCCAGGGCAACAACGACGTCACTTGCAATCGGCAGAGAATCCTTGCCGCTTTCCGCAGTTTCTTCGGCAAGCCTGATCTCGCTGGCCATCTGATCCACGGCAATCATGTCAGTGCGGCTTTCTCTGTCGACGTAATCAAACCGTCGCCGTGAACCGGAACTGCGGACTGAAACGCTGATTCCTGTCGGGAAACAAGGCGGCTTTTTCCACGCTTCGAAAAGCTCCCTGGTAATCACATTTCCTCCCGGATGCCTGTCTACTTACCTGATGTCAATTGCTCCGACAGGTGATGTACCGCCCGGGATTTCTGAACGGCGTCCAGTCCATCCGCAGCTTGCGCGACGACACGAAACTGGGTTCTTCGCAAACAGCGCGCAACCGCTTTTCGAAAGCTCGCAAAGCCATCGACAACCAAACTCTAAAGCTCCCGGACACACGCTATCCAAGAATTTGCGGCTTTGCAAGCATTTGTATCATGCGATATACAGAAGAGACGAGTGCATTTGGCGAAGCCACGGACGAAGGCGGAATGAGCAAAAAGCTGGAAAGGCTAGCTCTTCCCGATCACTTGTTCATTCTTGTTTTAGCTCATTCACTGATGCATAGATAGAGAGTATCATGCAGCCACTTTTATCTATTATGGTAACGGGCCGCATTCAGGAGCGAGCCAGCTTCCTCAAGGAGTGGCGACCTGTCCGGCACCGGGATTCGCATCCCTGCGGCGTTCCTCTCATTCAAGGTGGGGGAGGATTGTGCTTCCGCGTTGAAACCGAAGGCACGACGATCGAACAACCTGGTACGGCGGCATTGCCGATGTATCCCGCTATTCTCCGATCGGGGATATGAGACCGGGCTGTCTGATCACCGCCTCCAACCGCCCGATTCACCTCGCTCTACTTCGCTGAGAAATGCGAAATCGCCAATACGTATGCGGGCTCCACGCGGTCTTGCGCACGATTTTGCAGGTTTAGGCGGGTTTTCGAAGAGCGCTGGTGCGGGAGGAGGGATTTGAACCCCCACGGCCTTTCGGCCACAAGATCCTAAGTCTTGCGCGTCTGCCAGTTCCGCCACTCCCGCACAGAGTCTAACCACTCATTATACAGGCTTGCGGGCGTTTTCTCCTTTCTCGGAATTGCTGCAATCTTGTGCATCTATGAATGAACTATGAATTACGGCCTTGGCCCCGGCCTCAATTTTCTTGGCCGCATCTTGCAGCTCCGCTTCGCTCACGATGTTGTAGCGATTGAAAACGGCATCCGTCTTGTGGCCGGAAATTTCTCGCGCTGTCTTTTGCGGTACGCCGCGGCGAAAATCATGGAGCAGCAATCCCGGCAATCCCGCTGCCTTATAACAAGAGCATTCCAGGCACCGCGAAAATCGCGGACAGGCTCTCCATTCCTGGTAAGGAGAAAATCTTCTGGCTGCTTCCCCTTGCGGAGCTCCGTCACAAGCACCCGGCACTCTT
>Ga0182040_10000561_pt1 | contig 17084 bp, 12 predicted proteins | sample flu12Cox44000176_FD_125973 | JGI IMG/M metagenome (GOLD analysis project Ga0182040, IMG submission 125973) | Lab enrichment of tropical soil microbial communities from Luquillo Experimental Forest, Puerto Rico - flux8day.12C.oxic.44.000.176 | ecosystem: Environmental > Terrestrial > Soil >... | reverse complement strand
GCCTGCGTGTCGCCCGCTCGTGTGATACGCCCCTCGGTCACCATGCAACCGGCGATGGTGCCGTACTTCGGGACCTTGAAGGTCTCTCGAACGGCCGCGACGCCGATGCGCGTTTCCTTGAACGTCGGCTCGAGGAGGCCGGCCATCGCTTTCTTCATCTCGTCGGTGACGTTGTAAATCACCGAGTGCTGCCGGATGTCGACACGCTCGCGCGCCGCGATTTCCTCGGCGTTCCGGTCGGGCCGGACCGCGAACGCGATGATGACGGCATTCGACGCCGACGCCAGAAGCACGTCGGACTCGTTCACCGCGCCGACGCCTGCGTGGATAATCCGAATCTTGACCTTGTCGTCCGACAGCTTCGCGAGGGTGTCCGCAAGCACCTCGGCCGAACCCTGAACGTCGGCCTTGATGATGATCGGGAGCTCCTTGATGCCCCCCTCGGAAATCTGCGCCTGGAGCGACTCGAGCGTCAGGCGGCCGCCCTTGGCGCCGAGCACGCGCGTCTTCGCCTGTTCCTCCCTGAACGTCGCGATCTGCCGCGCCTTGGCGGCATCGGCCACCTGAAAGACATCGCCGGGCTGCGAGAGCCCTCCGAGACCCAACACTTCGACAGGCGTGGACGGGCCGGCGGATTTGGCGGGACGTCCCCGGTCGTCGATGAGCGCCCGCACGCGCCCGACAATCGGACCCGCGATGAACGTGTCGCCCACGTGCAGCGTCCCGTCCTGCACGAGGACCGTGGCCACGGCGCCGCGCCCTTTGTCCAGCTTGGCCTCGAGCACGGTGCCCGTCGCGCTGCGCTTCGGGTTCGCCTTCAGCTCGCCGATCTCCGACACGAGCAGGATCATCTCGAGCAACAGATCGAGGTTCGTCTTCTTCTTTGCCGAGACCTCGACGGTGACCGTCTTTCCGCCCCATTCTTCCGGCATCAGATCGAGCTCGGTCAGCTCGCGCTTGACGCGCTCGGGATTCGCGTTGGGCTTGTCGATTTTGTTGATCGCCACGATGATCGGCACGTTCGCCGCCTTCGCGTGATCAATCGCCTCCCGCGTTTGCGGCATGACGCCATCGTCGGCTGCGACCACGAGGACGACGATGTCAGTGACTTTGGCTCCGCGGGCGCGCATGAGGGTGAACGCTTCATGGCCCGGCGTGTCGAGGAACACGATGTTCTTGCCATTGATGGTCACGTGGTACGCGCCGATGTGCTGGGTGATGCCGCCGGCCTCGCGCTCGGCCACGCGCGCTTCGCGAATTGCATCGAGCAAGCTGGTCTTGCCGTGGTCGACATGGCCCATCACGGTGACCACGGGCGCGCGCGTGACGACGTCCTCGGGGTGCGCTTCGCTGTCCACGTGCAGCAGCTCTTCCTCGAAGCTCCGCATCTGCACGTCGGCCCCGAACTCACGCGCGATCATGGTTGCGGTCTCGGTGTCGAGGGTGCTGTTGATCGTCAGCATGAGCCGCTTCATGAGCAGCTTCGCGAGAACGTCCTTCACGCGAATGTCGAGCTTGTCCGCGAGATCTTTGACGGTCATGCCCTCGGCCAGCGTAATCGTGCGGCTTACAGGGGGCGGCGTCGCCGGCGGCGGCGGCGCAACGGGTCGCGGCGGCTGCTCGCGGCGCGGTGCCGGGGAAGGGCGCTGACCCTGTGACCCGCCGGGGCGCTGACCCGTATACGGGAGACGACTCGGCATTGCGGGCCGCGCGGGATATGCCTGTCCTGGACGAGCCGTGCTGCTCGGCTGCTGGGTGCGAATGGGCTGCGACGGCAGCGGGCGCGGGCCGCCAACAGGCGCTTGGGGGCGCGGCACGTACGACGGTCGCGGCACCGGTGCAGCAGGGCGTGCAGTCGGCTGCGCACCCGGCCGAGCCGGAGGGGCGTGCACTCCCGCTGCGCTTGCGGCAGCTGCGCTGGGTCCGCCGGGCGCGCTTGCTGCGGGCCGCGCAACGGACGCGGGCGCAGGGCGCTCAACTTTGGGCGCCTGTTTCGGAACGATCCGGGGTGTCGGAGCGGTCGGCAGCGGAGGCGTGGGCGTTGTCGGACGCTGCTCTTCGATCCGCAGCCGCAGGGTTGGCGGCACCACGCGGCCAGGCTTTGCCGGCGGCAGCGGCTCCGCCGTTGTCGCTGCCGAGGCGGCAATCGTCGCGGACTCGGCACGGGGCAGGGGTTCAATTGGTGCCGTTGGAACGCCGGCCTCCGCCCGCGCTCTCGCCGACGGCTGGACGACCTCGCGCGGCGGCGACGCGGGAGCAATCCCCGCGCTGGCACCTCCAGCGCCTGCAAGGCTCCCCGCGACAGCCGCCGCCCCCGCGCTCCCCGGTTGCGCGGCCACCACCGTGCCGGATGGCGCAGGCTCGGCGTGGGCTGGTTCCCCAATTCCAACGCGACTGCCGGCTTGTGGAGCTTGTTCGGGCTCCCAGGCGGGTTCCGGTTCGGCCGCGACGACGGGAGGGGCGGCCGGTTTCACCGTCTTCACGAGGCGGGGCGGAGGCAGCACGTGCGCGACAGGCTTCGGCGGCTCGAGTGCCTTCTTACCGGGCGCGGCGCTCTTCCGGCCCTTGGCGGCCGGCACCTCAGCGAAGATGTCGCCGGTCGGCAGCTGGATGTTGCGCTGCTTCGCCAGGCGATCGACGAACTGGCGCGCGACGACCTCCTCGATGGTGCTCGAGGCGCTCTTTACCTCAATGCCGTGATCGCGCTTGAGCAGCGCCGTCACTTCCTGGCTCGTCGTCCCGAGCAGCTCCGCGACCTTGTAAATCCGGACTGTTGACAAGCTATGCCCTCAAATCGAATGCGGACGCGCTATTCTGCCGACTCTTCGGCGGGGGCGTCCCCGCGCACGGCCGACAGGATTTTCTCCGCTGTTTTCTCGCCGATACCGGGAATTTCCGAGAGCTGGCCAGTCGTCGCGGCCGCCAGCGCGTCCTGGGTCGCGAAGCCCGCCTCGACCAGCTTTCGAACGGTCTTCTCGCCGACACCGGCCAGCGTGTACGGGAGCGGCGAATCGGACGGAGCGGCTTCCGCCGGGCTCGGATCCTCGGACTCGGCAGCGCCGGCCGGCTCGGCGCCCCCGGCTTCGAGCTCTCCGAACTGTGCCTCCACCTCGCGCCGCTTCTCCTCTTCACTCTTGATGTCTATTCGCCAACCCGTCAGCTTCGCCGCCAGCCTGACGTTCTGGCCTTTCTTGCCGATGGCGAGAGACAGCTGTTTGTCCTCGACGATGACTTCCATCACGCGCTCTTTGTCATCGACGATCGACACGCGCTGCACCTTCGCCGGCGAGAGCGCGTTGGTGACAAAGGCGATCGGGTCCTCGGACCACTCGACGATGTCGATCTTCTCGCCGCGCAGCTCGCGGATGATGGACTGCACCCGCGTGCCCTTCATGCCGACGCAGGCGCCAACCGGATCCACGTCGCGCTCCCGCGAGAAGACCGCGACCTTCGCGCGATCACCCGCTTCTCGGACCGCGCCCCTGATCATCACGGTGCCATCGTAGATTTCGGGCACCTCCTGCTCGAACAGCTTGATGAGCAGCGCGGGGTCGGTGCGCGAAAGCATGATCTGCGGCCCCTTCGCCCCGCGGTTCACCCCCTTGATGACGGCGCGGACGCGGTCACCGGGATTGTAGCTCTCCGCGCGCGACTGCTCCTTGCGAGGGATCACCGCTTCGTTCCGGCCGATCTCGACGACGATGTCGCCGTTCTCGAAGCGCTTGATCGTGGCGTTTTGAACCTCGCCCACGCGCTGGCTGAACTCGGCGTACACGTTCTCGCGCTCGGCCTCACGAACCTTCTGGAAGATCACCTGCTTGGCCGTCTGTGCGGCGATTCGGCCCAGGACTTCGGTCGGCTTCGGGAACTCCATCTCGTCGCCCAGCTCGATGCTGTTGGCGACATCGTCCCCGTAGAGCGGCCGGTACATCTCGCGCGCCTCGTTCAGCGAGATCTCGGTTGCCGAGTTGGTGACGTCCTCGACGACGGTCTTGAGCGCGAAGAGGTCGACCTGGCCCGTCTCGGTGTTGAAGCGCGTCTTGAGGTTCTCGCCGGTCTTGTAAAACTTGCGCGACGCGGTCGCGACCGCCTCCTCGATGGCGCTGATGACGACATCCGGCTCGATGCCTTTTTCTTTTGCCAGCGCTTCAATCGTCTGCTGCAGTGGATTGGCCATGGCTCACTAGAACTCCACCTCTAAATTCGCTCGCGTGATGACCGCCAGCGGCACGCGGTGCCGCCTGTGATCCTCGCCGTCCAAGAACACCCCGTCGCCGTCGACACCGGCGAGCCGGCCCCGCAGAAACGTCTGCCCGTCGATCTTCTCCCGCATCACGATCTTCGCCAGCCGGCCTGTGAACCGTCCGTAGTCCTGCGCGTGGCGCAGCGGCCGGTCCAGCCCAGGCGACGAGACTTCCAATGTGTACGCCGTCGGAACGTTGTCCTCGACGTCGAGGACGGCGCTCAAATCGCGGCTGACGCTCGCGCAATCATCCACGCTGACGCTGTCCTCGGCCGTCGCAGACGGTCCAGGCCGATCGATCTGCACGCGGAGCACCATTCCGTGGGCCTCGCGCCGGAACTGAACGTCGAACAACTCGAGCCCGTAGCCTGCGGCCACGCGGCTCGACAAGGTCCGAATCTGGTCGAGGATGCCCTCCCGCAATCGCAGACCTTCCCAAACAAAAAAAGTGGGCACAAGCCCACTTCGGTCCTCCCTCGGTCCCACGTTCGGCCCTACATTCAGGCTCCGAATCAGTAATTATAGCACGGGCGCGCGATCAGGTCATACCCCCGGGCGCCGACGATTTCGACGTCCGTGAAGTCCCCGGACCGAAGGCTGGACGGGTCGCACTCGGTGAGGTAAACCACAGGGTCGATGTCCGGGGCCTGCGTCATCAGGCGGCCTCTCAGCACAAGCTCGTGATGAGACGCGGGGCCGTCCACGATGATCCGCGCCCGATCGCCGACCCTTGCCCGTTGCCGGGCCGCCACCAGCCGCTTCTGGAGCCCCATGACCCGCGACCGGCGTGCGCGCTTGGTCCGGGCGGGCACGTCGTCGGATAGCCTGAACGCGGACGTCCCCTCTTCGTGAGAGTAAGTGAAGACGCCGACGTGGTCGAATCGATGGTCTCTGATAAAGGCGCACAGCGTGTCGACGTCGACGTCGGTCTCGCCGGGAAACCCGACGATAAAGGTTGTCCGCAGCGCCACGCTCGGGACGCGCTCGCGGATGCGGGCCAGCAGCTTGTCGTAAGCCTGCCTCGTCCCCGGCCGCTTCATCCGCTCGAGCACGGGATTCGCTGCGTGCTGGAGCGGCAGATCGATGTACTTGCAGACCTTCTCGCACTCCGCCATCGCCGCCAGCGTCGCCTCGTCGATTGTCGTCGGATACAGATACAAGAGGCGAATCCACTCAAGCCCGTCGACGGCATTCAGCCGGCGCAGGAGCCGGGCGAGCGCGCCGCGCTCCTTCCGATCGATGCCGTAGAACGTCGTGTCCTGGGAGACGAGCAGGAGCTCCTTGACGCCCTGGCCGACGAGGTCGCGGGCTTCGCGGACGATGGAATCCGCAGAACGGCTTCGGTAAGCGCCGCGAAGTGTGGGGATAATGCAGAACGCGCACCTGTAGTCGCATCCCTCGGCGATCTTGACGTACGCGTAGTGCCTGGGCGTCGCCAGGAGCCGCGGAGTGTCAGCGCCGTAGAGGTACGTCGGTCGGGACTCGGAATTCCGCGGCTCGCCGCTGTAAAACGTCAAGGGCGCGACGGTACCGCCCCGGGGGTTGCCTCCCCCCGGGCACGAACCGATCGCGCCGACGATCTCAGGGACCTCGCCCGTGCCGAGCACCGCGTCGATTTCCGGGATCTCCTTTTTGAGTTCCTCGCGATAGCGTTCCGCCAGGCAACCGGTGACGATCAGCCGCCGGCATGCGCCGCCCGTCTTATGCTCGGCCATTTCGAGAATCGTCTCGATCGATTCCTGCTTCGCGGACTCGATGAACGCGCACGTGTTGACGACCAGCACTTCCGCCTGAGTCGCATCACGCGTGAGCTCATGGCCCGCCTGCTGCGCGAGGCCGAGCATCACTTCGGAATCGACGAGATTCTTCGGACAGCCGAGGGAGACGAGGCCAATTTTCATTCGGTACTCGGTACTCGCAGCTCGTTACTCGTGGCTCGTAGACTCGTGGTTCCTACGGGTACAGTCTATACAACATGCGCGGGTACGGAATGGTCTCGCGCACGTGCTCCAGCTTGCAGATCCAGGCGACGACGCGCTCGATGCCCATGCCGAAGCCACCGTGCGGGACGGTACCGTAGCGCCGCAGATCCAGATACCACTCGAAGGCTTCCTGGGGCAGCTTGTGCTCCTCGATGCGATGGAGAAGGAGATCGAGATCGGCGAGGCGCTCGCCGCCACCGATGATCTCGCCGTAGCCCTCGGGCGCGAGGACGTCGACGCCGAGTGCGACGTCGGGGCGATCGGGATCCGGCTTCATGTAGAACGCCTTCACCGCGACGGGATAACGGTGCACCATGACAGGCCGATCGAACTGTTCCGACAGCGCCGTTTCGTCCGCCCCCCCGAAGTCTCCGCCCCACTCAATCGACAGCCCCTTCTCTCGCAGCAATTTGACGGCATCGTCGTACGACAGCCGGGGGAAGGGCTTCTTGACCGACTCGAGCTTCGAGATGTCGCGCTCCAGAACGGTCAGCTCGCGCCGCCGCCTATTGAGGACGCGGCCCACAACGTCGACGATGAGGTCTTCCGCGAGATCCATGACGTCGTTCAGGTCGGCGTACGCCATCTCGGGCTCGACCATCCAGAACTCGGTGAGATGGCGCCGTGTCTTGGATTTCTCGGCGCGGAACGTCGGCCCGAAGCAGTAGACTTTTCCGAGAGCCATGGCGTTGGCCTCGTTATAGAGCTGGCCGCTCTGCGTGAGGTACGCCGTGGTTTCCTCGAAGTACTGCGCCGGGAACAGCGTCGTGGTGCCCTCGCACGCGGCCGGCGTGAAAATCGGCGTGTCCGCGAGGATGAAACCGCGTCCATTGAAGAAGTCACGCACGGCGTTGACGATCTCATGGCGCACGCGCAGGATCGCGTGCTGACGCTCACTGCGGATCCAGAGATGACGGCGATCGAGCAGATAGTCGACGCCGTGCTCTTTCGGCGTGATGGGGAAGTCGTGCGATCCGCCGACGACATCGAGCCGCTTGATGTCGATCTCATACCCCGTTGGGGCGCGTGGGTCGGCCCGCGCGGTGCCGGTCACGATGATCGACGTTTCCTGTGAGAGATGGTCGGCGGTCCTGAACAGCTCATCTCCGACCGCGGCCTTCGACATGACGCCTTGAATGAAGCCGGTGCCATCGCGGACGATGAGGAAGTGAATCTTCCCACTCGATCGGCGGTTGTGGAGCCAACCTTTGATGGTGACGTCTTGGCCTTCGTGCTTGTCGATATCTTCTATGTAAACTCGAGCCATCGTTGCATTTTCTCACGCGCCTCGCGGGCGCGCGGGAGCGCCTCCTTCATCGTGCCCGCCTCGGTGACGTTGAACAGCAGCGGCCCCTCGTAGCCGATCTTCCGCACCGTCGTCAGGGCCGCGGCCCAGTCGATGGCGCTGTCGATCGGGATGCGCGTCGATACCAGGTGCTCTGCCGACATCTCGATCGCGTCAACGAGCTCGCCCGTCCGTGCCGCGCTCGCGAAGTCGAGGCAGATGCCCACGTTGCCGCCCGGGCTCTCCACGTTCTCCACGAAATGCACCAGCGAGCTGATGGGGCTCATCGACGGCGAGCGCGAGTCGATGGCAATAGTGACCCCGAGCGGCCCTGCCAGCTCTGACAGCCGCTCGACCGTCCGCGTCGCGTCGCGCGGCGGCCCCACGGGTATGACGAGCGCCTTTATCGAGATGCGTCGTGAGGCAACGAGCGCGCTCTCGGCGTCGTTGCCGGGCGGCACCGCGATGCTGTGCAGGACCACGCGCGCCTCGGCCAGCCATTGCTGGAGGTCCGCGACCGCCGCGGGGTTGGCGTACTCAATGTGCCCCGGATGTTCGACCAGCTCGACGATCTCGAACCCGTACGACGCGATCTCGACCAGCGACTCCCGCGCCGCTGCCGCGGGCCAGTGGTCACGGCCGAGATGCCCGCCTCCGTACAGCCGCGTCGACACGCCGAACTGCGGCTTTTGCATCAGCGGATGGGACCGAGGACCACGGACCAGGGACTACGTTAGTGTAGCTCGTCGATGTGCTTGGCCAGCAACTCGCGCAGGCGCGCGAAGCGTGGGTACTTCGCAAGATTGGTCCGGACGTAGCGGAGCGTTCGCGGCATGTACTGAATGTAGACCGGATTGTGGCGCGTAACGGTCTGATACCCGAACGTGCCGAGCGCCTTGAGGTTGCGCTGGAGCGCCATCAGGTCGAACCGCCGGCGGAAGGTGCCGGGATCCTGCTCTTCGGGTGTCCGAGCCTTCAGAGCCAGGAAGTAGGCAATGAGGTCGTCGAGCTCGCGGTCGCTGATGTCGACGTAGGAATCGCGGAGCAGCGAGACCAGGTCGTAGGTGTCAGGGCCCAATCGCGCATCCTGAAAATCGATGATGTACAGGCTCCCGTCGCACAGCATCAGGTTGCGGCTGTGATAATCGCGATGGCAGAGGACCGGTGGCTCGGACGCCAGCTCCCGGACAATCGCCGACCATTCCTCGGCCAGGAGCGCGCGATCGGTCTCGGACACGCGGGCCCCCCTGTACCCCTCGATGAAGTGCTTCGAGAAGAATTCGAGCTCCCATGTCAGCTTCTCGATATCGAACGAAACCGAGAAGGGCAGAAAACGGTCTGATTTCAACTCGGCGGCGCGGCGCTGCATCAGATCGATGAACGCGACCGCTTGGCGGTACAGCGCGGCGTGCTCCGCTCGCGACGCGGCTCCCAGATGAGCCTGGAGGGTGAGGTCGCCCAGATCCTGGAGTGCCACGATCCCAAGCGCGTCTGAATGGCCGAGGATGCGCGGCACGGGCAGCGGAATCTGTTGCAAGAGCTCCACCACGTTCGCGAAGGACAGCGTCGCGAACTGGATCGGCCCCGCGTGCAGCGCCAGGACAATCGACGTGGCGTCCCGCGTAATGACGCGGAAGTACTTCCGGTCCGACGCGTCGCCCGTCAGCGGGACCACGCGCGCCTCGCGCCCGGCCACCGCGCTCTCGCGCAGATAACGATCGATTCGGTCGCGCAACCCGACGGCGCCCGTGAAGTCGTGAGCCGAGAGGTTCGAGTTCTGAGTCATGGGTCGAAGGGCGTCACCGCGAGCTCATCTTCATGCTGGATGAGGATCGAATGCCGGTAGGCCGCGCCGGCCGGGACGCGGACACCGTCTGCGGCAATGCACGCGTCGAGCGAAGCATTTGCCCCCACCTCCACATCGTCCCAGAGGATCGATCCCGTCACGCGCGCCGAGGGATCGATCTTCGCACGGTGGCCGACGTCGCTTCCGCCTCGGGAGAACGCGGAAAATGCCTGCGCGGTTCGCAGGTAGTCGCTGGCTGTGCCGATGTCCCAGAAGCGGGCGTCCGTGCAAAACGCGTGGACCGAGCCCGGGCGATCGCGAATGAGAGCGTCGTACACGCCGCCGATTGTATCGAGCGGCTCACCCTCGGGCAGGGAGTCGAATACGGACGCGCTGACGACCTGCACGCCCACGAAATGCCACGTGTTCCTCGACGCCGGGCCCTTACGCGTGAAACCGTTGACACGCCGGCGGTCGTCGACTTCCACTCCTCCATAGCGCTCGAAGTCGCGATTAGGCACAAGCGCGAGCGTGACGCGGGCGTTGGAACCCACATGTGCGGCTTCCAGTGCCGCCAGGCTCACGTCGGTCAGCGTGTCACCGTTGACGAGGAAGAACGTCTCCGCGTCCAGAAGGGGCAGGGCTTTCCGCGGGCCGCCGGCGCTGCCAAGGAGCTTTGGCTGCTCCCAGGAATACCGCAGGCGGGCGCCCAGGTCGCTGGCGTCGCCGACCACGGCGGTCAGCGTTTCGGGGCGATGGTGCAAGTTCATGACGAGCTCGGTGACGCCGTGCGTCGTCAGCCCCGCGACAATGCGACGGATGAGCGGGTCGCCGGCGACAGGCATCGCCGGCTTCGCGCGTTCGTCCGTCAGCGGCCGCAGTCGCATGCCGAATCCGGCCGTCAGGATGAGGGCGTGCGAGATCAACGCGTCAGCTCCGGAGATGGGGTCCCCACGCTGGTACAACCGGTACAAACGGAGCCGGCGCGAGGAGGGCAATCGGGCGGCCCAGCCGCGTGAATGCCCGGCGCACGAACACGTACATCGTGAAGCACTCGAGCGCAAACGGCGGAAAACCGAAGTAGCCGGGGAGAGGCATCTCGAGGACCTTGATGTTCTCCATAATCGGCACTGTGTAGTGCCACTTCGCGCGGGCCCAGTAGTTCCAGAATTCCCAAAGGACGCCGCACAGCAGTCCCCCGAGGGCGAGGTTGACAGCCCGATCGCGCGTGAGCACCTCCGCGCGGAGGCGGCGATTGATTGGGTCGAGGAGAAGGATGAATCCGAGCCAGACCGGGGCGGCGAGGTACCGCGCGATATCTCCAGGAACAAGGAATGGGGACGCGAGCATGAAGATGGCCGTGATGAGGGAGACGGCGGAAAGGGCGGGGGGGCCAGGAACGGCGGGAGCAGGGATCGGGGTTTGTTGATTGGGCGTGAGTGTCATCATGGTGCGACGCCCCAAACTGGGAGCGGTCGCTCGAACCACGGCGACCAGCTCTGCCGCTTCGAAAATTGCCGGCCAGATGGTCGCAAACGCCCAGGCGAAACCAAACTGCCGCAGCCAGAAGCTCTCGATCAGCCCGGAGTAGTACCAGTTGTTGATGACGAGGTTGTAGCCCTCGAAGATGATCCACAGCGGGATCGACACGGCAGCCAGGAGCGCGAACTCGCGGGGGGCCGACCGGATCCAGGAGTCTCCCCGAACGTGGTACACCACACCGTCTGCAAAGAGAATGAATCCTGTCCAGGCAATCGGCGTGTTCCACGTGGCGAACGGCTCGATGCCGGCGAGGGTCGCCGCCTGGGTGACGACCATGATTCCAAGGCCAGTCAGCGTCACGTCACCCGCACCCGGAACGAGCAGCCGCCAAGCTTGGGCGTGCCAACGTTCTTGCCCATGATCAGGACCTTCATGGTGCTGCCGAGGCCCCCGGGCAGGAGGAGAGTCTTCAATTGCGAATTCCACCCCAGCGCAGCTGCCGCGCCGGGGGCCCCGGGATTCCACCCCAGCGCGGCTGCCGCGCCGGGGGCCCCGGGGTTGCGGATTGCGGATTCCGGATTCGGAGATTGATTGGCGCCAAAGAGCAACCCCATGAGGAAGTACGTCTGATCGAGGAAGCCGAGGGTGATCATGCCTTCGGCTTCAGCGGCGGCTTGAATGCTCGTGAAATCGACGTGCGCGGTCATGTCCTGGTTGCCGGGACTCTCGAGCCAGATTGGACGGGTCTGCTGCTCGCTGGTCCACTCTGGTCCGGCGCTTCGGTGACCTGAGAACGTCGTGAGGGTACCCGAAGCATGCGAGGCGGAGTAGAGCTCCCGTGCCGCGTGCCCGTAGTCGGTCAGGATCATGAAGCCGCGCCTCATGCGCCGCGCTGCCTCTGCCACCCAGTCCACCGCCCGGAGGTTGATCTCCGCACGCCACCCGGGCTCGAGCGCGATCTCGAGGCGATCGAGATACTCCTGAAGCCTCGGCGTCGAAAGCGGGGCTTCGATCAGACGAAGCGGAGAACTCTCGCTTCCGGCCACATACAGCTCGTGCAGACCGTCGTGGCGCATGACGACTTGATGAACGGGCAGGGCATCGAGCAGCTCGTTCGCGATGAGGACGCCCTCGAACGAATCCGGCAACGACGGGCTCGACGACTGAAGACGCTCGGCCATCTCGCCCAGCGTGGCGCGGTGCGCGGCGCGCGCGCGAGGGCTCGCTTCGATCAGGTGCAGCCGAATCGACTCGTAGAAAGCGACGTCGCGCTCGCGCGCGGCGACCAGGATGTCCGCCGCCAGCCGTCCGTTGCCGGCTCCGGCCTCAACGAGATCGAAGAACCGGCGAGATTGGACGCCGACGCGGGCGCCACGCTCATGCTCGGGATGACCGAGGAGAGCGGCCATTTCGGCGAGCTGGATCTCGAGAAGCTCGCCGAAGAGCGGACCGACGTCGACGCTGGTAAAGAAGTCGCCTTCGCGCCCGGAGCGCTGGGCCGTACGAACGTAGTAGCCGCACTCCGGATCGTAGAGCGCCAGATCCATGAACGCAGCCACCGTGAGCGGGCCGGTGGCACGGAGCCGGTTCAACAGGCGTGATTCGGACGTCACTCCTTCTTGACGCTGACGAACGTCTCGCTGCCTCCACGCCAGACAATAAGCTGCGCCAGATGTCCTGACTGCACTTTCTGCAACTCCCGCTGCGCCTCCACGGCGGACGAGACCGGCTTCCGGTTCACGGAAAGAATCACGTCGCCGGGGCGGAGGGCGCCAGCCGCCGGACCGTCCGGATCCACGTCGGCGATCACCGCGCCGCTCTGACCCTGCGGGAGCGCGAGCCGTCTGGCGATGGACGGCGTGACGTTGTCGAGCGTCAAGCCGAAGCCGCTCGCGCCATGCGCCTCGGGGGTCTGGTTGTCATGCGACGGCCCGCGGGGGTTGCCGTTCTGCTCGGCATCCAGATCCAGCTCTTCGACGGTGACGTTCAGGGTCTTTTCCTGCCGATCGCGCATGACTTTGATCGGGACAGTCGTGCCCGGCTTGGTCGACACGACCATCTTGACGAGCTCGTCATTGTTTTGAACGGGGCGGCCGTTGTACTGCACGATGACGTCGCCAGGCTGCATGCCCGCCTTGGATGCTGCGGCATTCGGCAACACCGTCGCCACGATCGCCCCGGCGCGCGCCTTCAATCCGAAGTCCTCATACCCTTCACGAGGCACCTGCGTCACCTGCACGCCGATGCGGCCGCGAATCACCTTGCCTTGACGAAGCTGCGGCAGCAGATCGCGGACCGAGTTGATGGGCACCGCGAACCCGATACCGATGTTCCCCTCGCTGCGTGCGTTCGTGATGATGGCGGTGTTGATCCCGATGACTTCGCCGCGCGCATTCAACAGCGGCCCGCCCGAGTTGCCCGGATTGATGGCGGCGTCGGTCTGCATCACGTCGTTGGTGCGGCCGTCGGTAACCGGGAACGCCCGCTTGGGCGCACTGATCACGCCGACGGTCACGGTGTGCGCATAGTTGAACGGATTCCCGATCGCCATCACCCAGTCGCCGGCAACCATCTGCGCCGAGTCGCCAAACTTGGCCTCGGGAAGGGGCGTCTTCGGCATATCGATCAACTGAATGAGCGCGCTGTCGGTGAGCGGATCCGCGCCGACGACTTTCGCCTGATAGGTCACGTCCGGCTCGTCTCCATACAACCCCACCTCGATCTTCGTCGCGTCGTCCACTACATGGTTGTTCGTGAGGATGAAGCCGTCTTTGCTGATGATGAAGCCGGTACCGGACGCCTGCGACTTCGGCTGCCGCTGCTGCCGGCGCCCTCGCCCGCCCTGCTGCTCATCGTCTTGCTGGTTGGGGTTGCCGAAGAAGCGGTGGAACAGATCGTCGGGAGATCCGCCGCCGCCGAAGAACTCCGTCAGGTCCTGCCCCTTGGCCGTCATGGTGGTGCGGATGTTGACGACCGTTGGCGAGGCCGACTTCGCGATGTTGCGGAAGGTGTCCATGCCCAGCGCGCCGGTGAGCGGCGCGCTGTTCATCGCCGGCACCGCAATCGACTGCGCAGATGAAGAGGGCGCGAGGTCGAGGCGCGACGCGATCACCATGCCAACGAAAAGCGAGGCGGTCATCGCGAGAAGCACGTAGAAGAGAGTGGTCTTGCGGGTGGACATCGGAGTGACCTCCGGCGGGATTCGAGACCCGCCTACATCACGCTCAGAATCTCTGTCTGAAGCGGGCCCGTCACCACGGCGTCGCTGCCGGTGACGATCATGTTGATTTCCGTGCGAACGCCAAAATCGTCGAAATACACGCCTGGCTCGATCGTGAAGCCGGTGCCGCGGAGCAACCGGCGGTCGTCGTGCGTCTCGTAGTCATCCATGTTCACGCCGTTGCCGTGGACCGACTCGCCGAGACTGTGTCCGGTCCGGTGGAGAATATTGGCGCCGTAGCCGGCCTTTCTGAGCACGGCCGATGCCGCGCGGTCGACCTCCCATCCGCGCAGCTCCCGCCCGGAACGCGCCGCGTGCTCGACGAGCTCGACAGCCGCGTCACGGGCGCCGCGAACAGCGGCAAAGGCCAGCGCGAACCGGTCGGGGACACGTGGGCCCGTATAGCCCATCCAGGTGATATCCGCGAAGACGCCGCGCGGCTTCTTCCCCCACAAATCGAGCAAGACGAGCTCGTTGGCGCGAATGGGCCGCGCGTCAGTCGCCGTCGGCAAGTAGTGAGGGTTGCCTGTGTGCGGCCCCGCCGACACGCTCGGATCGGCGTCCGCGACCAGCCCCTCGTCCTTGAACCAGCCGGCCATGAGCTGCTGAATGTCGTACTCGGTCGTGGAGACCTGGTCACGCAGCCTGCGCGCGATCTGATCGAACGCGCGGGCTTTGATCCGATAAAGAGCATCTGACGCCGCTCGGTGCGACGCGATGGCCGCGGCATCCCAGACCGTCGAGAAGCGTTGCACCAGATCGCCCGACGAGACCACATCGACGCCGAAGGCTCGTATGAGCTCGAGAGTTCCTCCGTCGACGCGCGACACATAAGGGATCGCGCATTCCGGCGAGTACTCCATGGCCAGCTTACGCATGCCGGCCAGCAGGACGCCGAGACCCGATCTGAGCTCATCGCGTGCCGCGTACCGAGTCATCGTTCCGGGCAAATGTGCGAGCGAATCCTTTTCGATGGCGTGCACCAGCCCGCGGGGCTCCCCGGCGGACGGGATCAGGTAAAACCACCGTCGCGTGGCCAGGTGGCCGCCGTGCCGGTTGACGCCGGCAATTTCCGCCGCGATGGCGTTCGACCCTCGAAAATCGTAGAGGAGCCAGCCGTCAAGCCCGTCAGCTGCCAGCGCGTTTTGAACGTCCCGAATGAAAACGCCCCAGGCGGCCGCCGGTGCCGTGCCGACCTCGGGCTGCGAGACTCCCATCCCGTCCAGTATAGCCGGGACGATATAATCGGCACGAGCGGGACCTTTATGAAAAAACTCGCACAGCTGACGGCGCTCACGGCGGTCGTCACGGCCGCCGCGGTCGCTCTCGACGCCGGGCAGAATCCTTCACCAGCGCCACCACAGCCGGCGACGGCGGCGCAACAGCCGGCGCAACAACCGGGTGCGCAGCAGCCGCAGACGCCGACCTTCAAGCTGCGTGTCGACTACGTCGAGGTGGACGTCGTCGTCACCGATCGCCAGGGGAACCTTGTCAAGGACCTGAAGAAGGAAGACTTTCAAGTTCTCGAAGACGGCAAGGCGCAAACGATCAGTGCCTTCACGCAGGTCGACATCCCCATCGAGCGCGCGGATCGGCCGCTCTATACGAGCACGCCGCTCGAGCCCGACGTGAGATCGAACGAGACGCCCTTCGACGGGCGCGTCTACGTGATGGTGATCGACGATCTCCATACGAGGTTTGCGCGCAGCCCGCGGGTCAAGACCGCCGCGCATCAGTTCATCGAGCGCCGGCTGGGCGCCAATGACCTCATGGCCATCGTGCACACCGCGGGGCCTACCGACGCCAGCCAGGAGTTCACGAACAACAAACGCCTGCTTCTCGCCGCCGTCGACAAGACGCAAGGTCGGAAGCTCGATTCATCGACCGTGAACAAGACCAACGAGTACAACAATACGCGCGGCACCCGACAACCGGGGGATCCCCTCAACGATCCCGAGGACTCCGAGCGGGCGTTCAACGCCCGCAACGCGCTCATCACGCTCAGGAACGTTGCGGACTGGTTCGCCTCGGTGCGGGGGCGGCGGAAGGCCATCCTGTTTTTGAGCGAGGGGATCGACTACGACATCACGGATCTGATACCGCAGAACGGATCGAACCACGGCAGCGCGACGATGATTCTCGATGAGACGCGCGACACGATCGCCGCGGCGACCCGATCGAACGTGGCGATTTACGGCATCGATCCGCGGGGGCTTACCAACCTTGGTGACGAGAGCATAGAGGTCGGCGCGTTTCCCGATGACACGACCCTCGGCGTCGGTCCCCAGTCGCTGCAGAACGAGCTTCGGTTGTCACAGGACAGCCTGCGCACACTGTCCGAGGAGACGGGCGGTTTTGCGGTCGTCAACCGGAACGACTTCGACGGCGCGTTCGACCGGATCGTGCGGGACAACAGCACTTACTACGTGCTGGCGTATTACCCGCCGGACGCCAAGCCGGGCCGCCTGCACAAGATCGATGTCCGCGTGCCGCGTTCGGGCGTGTCCGTTCGCGCGCGCAAAGGCTACATCACGCCGAAGAAGACTGATGCGCCGAAGCTCTCCCCGAAGGATGTCCGGACTGCTGAAGTGCGCGAGGCGATCGACAGCCCGTTGCCCGTCAGCGGCTTGACCATGCATGTCTTTGCCGCGCCGTTCAAGGGACCCGCGCCGAACGCGTCGGTGCTGCTCGGCGTCGAGCTCCGCGGCAAGGATCTCAAGCTGTCGCAGAACGACGCTATTCAGATTTCGTACATGGCCATCGATGCGAGCGGCAAGGTCAGAGGCGGCAATACGGATTCGTTGACGATGACCAACCTGAAACAGGCGACCAAGGACCGGATCGAGGAAACGGGCTTGCGCGTGCTCAACCGATTCGATTTGCCGCCAGGAAGGTATCAGCTGCGCCTGGCGGCCCAGGACTCGGGCGGCGGCAACGTGGGGTCGGTGCTCTACGACTTGGAAGTGCCTGACTACGCGAAGGCGCCGTTTGGCATCAGCGGTCTCGTCATGACGTCCCCCTTCGCGTCGGCCATGCCGACGGCGAAGGCCGACGAACAGCTCAAGACGGTGCTGCCGGGACCGCCG
>Ga0182040_10000558_pt1 | contig 17094 bp, 18 predicted proteins | sample flu12Cox44000176_FD_125973 | JGI IMG/M metagenome (GOLD analysis project Ga0182040, IMG submission 125973) | Lab enrichment of tropical soil microbial communities from Luquillo Experimental Forest, Puerto Rico - flux8day.12C.oxic.44.000.176 | ecosystem: Environmental > Terrestrial > Soil >... | reverse complement strand
TCGGAGGGGCCGGGTAAGCCCCAGCAACATAATGTGCATACCCCCAGGGCCTGGGGTTGCGGTCTGCCCGGCCGGTATGTCCATTGCGGCGAGCGGGCGCATCCTCATGACTCCTCCCTCCATCGACATCGTGTGCAGCTCGGCCTTCTTCGCAACCGGGGACGAGGCCGCAGTGAGGCGGTCGGCGGTCGGCGAGACAATCGTCAAGTAGGCAGCGCCGTTTTCCGCGTGGCCGGGAGTTGCGCGGGCCCATGGAGTCTTGATCTCGAGTTGTCCTGTCTGCCCTACCGCACTGTTGGTGATGAGAAGATAGGTTAAGAAAAAGACGGATTTGGACAACATCGCGGTTCCTTTCACTTGAAACCGGCCGCTTGGGGTGCCGGCAAGGGAGGAGAAGGTGCTTGCGAGCGCACCGCAGCCTCGTCATCAGCCATGGTGGTGAATGGCCGGTGGCCAGGTGCCGAGAACGCTAACCACCATTAGGATCGCAAACCCGAGCCCTTGTTCGTAGAGCACCGAGCGAGCAAGTGCGGCGGCCGTCGCTGACGCTTTTGCTTCTCGCTGCAGGCGCGGCAGCAAACGAAAACGGTTGAAGAGCGCGACAGCGACCATCGCCAGGAACAACAGGATCTTCAGACTCAGTAATCGACCATAAGGCGTACTAACCAGTGCCTCGGCGTTGCCGACGAGTAGCAGGGCGTTGACCGCGCCGGTCGCGGCAAGCAACGCCACCGCGGCGTATCCCATCTGCGAGAAACGCGGCACCACGTCGCGTGCGACCGACATCCAAGCCTCGCCCCGTGACTGTGCCCGTGCGAGCAGCCAGGCCAAAGGAACCAAGCCGCCCAGCCACAACCCGGCGGCAAGCAGATGCACCATCTGATTGATCTGGTGGACGAGCCTGGCCGCCCCTTGGCCCTCAACGGCATGCCCGGCCCAGCCCAGGCTGACCAGCAGCAACAGCGAGAGGACTAGGATCGCCGGCACCCGCCAACTCACCCTTGGCACGAGGCACGCGCCGATCAGAACGAGGGCAAAGAAGAGGTGCCAGCACCACACCCGGCCAAAGCTCGTGCCCAGCATCACCTTGCTTATCGTATCGGGATCGAGCGCCGCAGCGGCGGTGCCGGCCATATTGGCGGCGACACCGAGCATCAGGCTCAGCGCCGATAACAGCGCAACAATCGCGCCGACTGTCGCCACGCGCCAAAACCAGGCGTGAAAGACGGTGAGTGCGTTGGCGGAAGTCGGGGTGGGATCGCCGCCAAGTCCGTAAAGCCGAAAGGCGCCGCAGCCGAAGACCACTATTACGGCCGCAAACTGAACCAAGCGCGAAACGATCAGCACCTCAGCCACTACTCGGCCTCCGTGCCGAGGCTCACGGCTTGATCTCGAAGGTAAAAGTACCCTCGGTCGGGTGGGTATCGACCGAGACCACGTGCCAGCTGACCAGGTAGGTCCCGGGCGCCAGCGGCTTCAGCCCAACCTGGAGCTCGGCCGGGGTGCCCTGCGGTATCTGGACATTGCCGAGATCGACCCGCTGTCCGGCTTCGTTCGTCACCGTCACGCTGCTGAACGCCGGCTCGAGGTCTTGTGTGAACCACAGCGCGACGACCGGCGGCGGGACCGGCACCGAGCTGCCGACCGGCGGGCTCGCGTGATCGAGGAAGGCGTGCGCCCGCGCCGACGGCGCGACGCCGAGTGCCACTGCGCCGACAACCAGCGCCGCCAAAATCTCGCGCATCACCACCACTCCGATATCGGCTTGCCGATGCTGCGCGGGAACAGATCGTCGAGGTAGAAGTGGAGCTGGACCACACCGCCGTAGCCGGGCCCGGTCAGACGCGTCGCCGGTATGATCGCCTCTGCGCCAATCTGGAAATACGTGCCGGCCCAAATGATCCCGGGCTGGATCGTGCCGATCGTCTGGCCCCCTAGCCCCCGATTGACCGCCGTCGAGAGGGAAACCTCGACCAGCGGGAACAGCTGATTGAACGGAGCGCGAAGCCCGACGTCCTTCACGCAGCATTCGAGATAGGGAAGGCTGTATTCGAAGGCGAAGCCGTAATTGAAGGCGGTGGGGTTCGGCACGCCGGCGCTCTCGACCTTGGTCGGAAAGTCGAAGCCGAGATTGCCGGTGATCGCAAAGGGGCGCAGATAAGGGAGCGAGCGCGGGAGATCGCCAAAGCCCTTGCCGAAATCGAAGGTCGGCGACAGGGTCGTGAAATCGGGTGCACCCGCCTCGATCCGTCCGGTATGCCCTAAGGTCGCGTTGAGCCCCAGGAGGCCCAGCGCTTGGTGTGGTCCGTTGACGAAGAGCTGGTACTGCGCGCCGGTCTGCAGCGCGCCGAGCCCGGTTACCGCGGGCAGATCCGTTGGTCTCAGCCGTCGCCATTCGTCGCGGATGGTGAAGCCGAAATTCGGCGTGATGCGCTTGGCAAGATCGATTTGGATATCGGTCTCTTGCGCACCGTCGGGCCCGGGCGGGGTTTGAGTGACTTGCGGCAGCGACATCTCGTCGGCGACGAACGGGTCGTCCGTCAGGATCGTCGCGGGGAAGAACCGTTCGCCGGCTAAGCCGTGAGCGAGAGCGTCATAAATCGGAGTAATCATTAGCGCGGCCGCAATGGCGAGCCGCGCGCGGCGGTTGTCGTAAAGAATGGGACGCATCGAGTGTTCCCCAATCCGGAGAGAGCAAACGATCGACAGGCGGCGCGCTTATGAGCGTGCGATGACCTGCTGATCAGGCGGTGAGCGTCTTAAGCTCCTGCCGGAGGGGCACGGGCGCGAGCGGCGCCGGAGAGGCGAGTTGGGATGCCTGCCTGTGGCGCGGTGAACGCGACAATAAACGCGGCGAATACGACTGGCTCGACGCGCGCAGCAGATGGGAGAACTGCGCCGGCAGCGCCGTGCCACATGCAGCACGCGGCAAAATCGTGCTCCACCTTGGGAGCTTTGTCAGCCGGTGCTGGCGAGTCAGGCGCGGTGCCATGCTGCGCCAGACACAGAGCGTGCTCGTCGAAGTTGACGAATAAAGCGCGGGCGCCGTTCTGAGACCCGATCTGGCTCGGCCGATGCAGGCTCGGGACGGCGATTTGCAGCAGCAGTGCGATTGCGGCGAAGACCACACCGCTCCGCGCTGGCTGGTGCGTCCTTCTGGCAGGGGGACGACTTCCTTTCCTCGAAGCGGCCTCAGAAAGGCCCGTCCGCCAAAAGGCCGCGCGCAACCTCACTTCACGGGAAGCATAAGGTGCTCGTAGGGGGACCCCGGCCACATCACGTAGGGCTAGTCGGATCGGCATCTGCCGACCGGGGATAGCCCACCATCGCCTTTGCGGCGGGCCCCACGATCATCACGTGGGCTCCCGTCTGGATCCAATGATTACCGGGCTCGGATTTGGTTGCCCAAGGGTCGGTGTTACTCGCTCGCGCATCACCGTTGAGCATGTAGATGAAGCCGATCTTGTCGGGCGGAGGGGCGTGGGTCTGCCAGGCATGCGCCCACTCCAAGGCGTTGGGATCCATGCACATCGGCGTGCCGTTATTTTCCATACAGGTGAAGTCATTGGTCCCCTGCTTCAGGGTCTGCATGAGGCCGTTCACCGTGCGCACAATGGTAGCGCCCTGAACAATCTGCGGCGGAGCGGCGGTCATAACTTCGCGGTGCATTCGGCACCGGTGACCGAAGTCGCCTGCTGGGCATCAGATATACCCGCGAGCGCGAACAGCAAGAAACCGCTCAACAACCCGATGACGATGTTCTGTGTTGGCATAAATCCCCCCTTTACCGGTTCTGTATCTTGGATCTTACCCCACGGCAAAGCCATCAACAACGCCTTGGAAGAGGCGCGGCGGGGCCGCGGTCACGCTAAGCGCGGTTTCGATCCACGGGGGTGAAACAGCGATCTATTCCAGCGCTGCGACGCGGCGCCACAGGCGGCGTCCCTCGAGAAGCTGGAACGCGGCGAGCACTGGTAGTCCAAGCGCCAAGTCGCGCGCTCGCTTCAACAGAGAAAGAGCAAGGCCCAACTCGGGTGTCAGCCCGAAGCTCGCGCCGAGCAGGATATACGCCCCTTCCTGCACGCCCACCGCGTTCGGCACGGCGAACGCGACACTACGGACGGCGTATAGCAGGCCCTCGATCACCAGGACCACTCCAAATCCCAGCGGCGCACCGGCAAACCGCAAGGCGAGCCAGGCCTCGATCGCGGCCGCGATCCAGCAGACAAGGTGGAGGATAAAATTGGCGCAGAGTCGAATCCGCCGGCCATAGATGGCGGTGACAGCCGCATGGAGTGCGGCCGCGCCGGTCGCGGTGCGCTCAAGCCAATCGAGGCCAAGCGCCCCGGCGAGGCGATCGATCAGACCAAATCCGCGTCGCTGGGCGGCCAGCAACCCCACCGCGAGGACTCCCGCGGCGGCAAGCCCAAGAGCGACAGGGACCGCAACTGGCGCATCGGGCTTCAGATGGACCAGCCATCCGAGTGCGAGCCCCGTGAAGGCGATTTGCGATATGAATTCGAGGCTGACGTCGACGATCGTGCTCGCCGCGGCGGCGGCGCCGGGGATGCCCGTGAAAGCGATCGCTCGAGCCCCGAGCAGGTAACCACCGACCTGGGAAAGCGGCAAAACTTCAGAGCCCGCATCGCGTACCTGACGTCCCCAAATTGAGCTCCATATCCTCGTCCCGGGCAACAGCGCCCACCAAGCGATCCCCATCACCGCCATCAGGGCGAGGTGGATCAGGCAGATCGTTACGAACCCCGCCCATCCGACGGCGAGCAGCGAACGAATGACGGCGTCCGCGCCAAAATAGCTGACCAATATCCCGATCAGCGCCAGCCCGGCCATCGCGGCAAGAAGTGAGACGAGCTTCACACGCTCTTTTTCCGCGGCGCACCCGCGCGGGAACCCAGACGCAGCCCGGCAAGCGCAATGTCGGCGAGCCTCGGCAGGAAGTGAGGTTGCAGCAGGGCGGGATCGAAGCCTTCCATGCGCCGAGAATGCTCCGAGCGGCACTCCTCTACAAAGCCGCGGAACGTAAAGCCGTCGAGAAACACGCTCGCCTGAGTCGCCGAAAACTCCTTCCCGTCATTTTCGCTGCGCCCGCGCCAAACGGTTCCGACCAACCGGCCTATCGCCCGGGTGTAATAATGCGCTGCGGTTGCACCACGCAGCCACGGCACACCAAGACCGCGAGCCACCTGCTGCCATGCCATCCAATTGATAAAGAAGACGATATGGCGGGTTTCCTCATGGATCAGCGTTTCGAAGATCTCGAACATCGCTTCCGGCAGGAAGCGGGCCCGCCGCGCGATCTTGAACACACCAAACCCGAGAAATGCATCCAGGCACTCGCCGTAGCCGAAATCGGCGAAGGCACGGAGGAGATTACCATTCGGCGGATCGGGCGGGCGCTCCTCGGCGACGACGCCGTAACGCTGAATCATCAACCGCAACAGCTCGGCATGACGCGCCTCTTCCAATCCCTGCAGCGTGACCGCCTCGCGCACCAGCGGATCGGTGATCGTCGCGGCGTACGCGTCAACGATCACACCCGCTCGGCGTTCGGTATAGAGCACCTCTTGCCAGAAGGGGATCGCCCGCAAACGCCCAAGCGCGGCTTCGTCAAGATCGGGCCACGCCACGGTCGCAGGCTCGAATCGGCAATGGCTTGCGATAAACTCGCGGCAGAACCGCTCCTTATGCTCGTCAGAGCCGATTTTCATGGCGGTGCCGCGCCCGAGCCTGGTCTGGGTAGCAAGCGGCGGATGATGCGCAGGAGGCAGGGCACCACCATCGGCCGCAACAGGCGCGGGTCATATCCGGAAAGGCGGCGATCGTTTTCCGCCAGACTAATATCGATCAGCGCCGCGATGGAGAGATCGGCCGCACCGACAGACTTGCTGCCGGTAAGCGTGAAGTTGTTGTCCTGCGGGACCATTCCCCCCTCCCCGTTGCCGGCACCGTCGAACCCCCGCGCGATGCCGATCCGCTCCCAAACAAGAAAGGCCCAGACCGCAAGGATCTTGGCCCAAAAGATTGGGCGCCGCCATAACGGCAGGTTACGCCGGTGCCACGCCACCCAATTGACAAAGAAGAGGATGTGGCGACCTTCCTCCTGCATTACCGGCTCGAAGGTATCGACCAGAGCAGGCGGGAAAAACCCCGAACTTTTTGCGAGTGCGAACAGGCCGAAAGCGAAGACGCTATCGATGCACTCGCTAAACCCGGTTACCATGAATGCCCATTCCGGATCGCGCGGCCGGCGATACTCGGGTTCAGGGGCTAGGCGGATGCCGTAGGCCTGGACGAGATTGGAAAGGACTTCCTTGTGTCGTCCTTCCTCAAAGCCGTCGAGCTCAATCGCCCGCCGTAGCAGCGGGTCGCTGATCTCTTCTCCATAGCTTAGCACGCGCAAACGAGCCTTGCCCTCCGTTTGCACGGCGATGTCCCAAATCGGAAGGCTCACGAGGCGGCAACGCGCTTCGGGCTCGAGTTCCGGCCAATCGATGATCGCGGGCTTGTAGGGATTGTGGGTGTCGAGCAGCATGCGGCAGAACGCCGCTTTGTGCGCCTTGCTGCCGGGAACGATCGGCCCGGGAGCGGAAGCTGTCCATATCCGGGCAGCACGGTCGACCGCCGTGACTATCGCGTCATCGGACACGAGCCGGTGCTCTCCTCTTTCCCACTGCCAACGACATGGCGCCCCCCGCACCATCGTTCGAGCAGACCCGTCGAGAACGCTGTCGCCCGCAGCGCGCTTCCGAGTCGGCGTTGACTTTGCCACGCCGGCTCCCTTATATAGCCGGCTCCGCACGATTAAGGGCGCCTTAATTCGGAGTCAGTGCCGTGAAGCGCACTTACCAGCCCAGCAACCTCGTTCGCAAGCGCCGCCACGGATTTCGGGCACGCATGGCAACGGTAGCCGGACGCAGGGTGCTGGCGTCGCGGCGCGCAAAGGGCCGCAAACGTCTGTCCGCTTGAGCCTCTGATCTCGGTTGACCCAGTCCAGGCGTCCGGGAAATCGACGGACGCTGGGCTTGTAACGCTCAAGACCCGCGCCGATTTCCTGCGTGTCGCTGCCACCCGCCGCCGGGCGGTTACGCTCGGTCTGATCTTGCAAGCCGCGCCAGGGCCGGCAAGATCGGGGTGCGTCGCGTCGGTCCGGGTGGGGTTCACCGCAAGCCGAAAGATCGGCAATGCGGTAACCCGTAACCGGGCAAAGCGGCGGCTGCGCAACGCGGCAGCTTCGATCCTGCTGGGTAAGGGAAAACCGGGAACCGATTATGTGCTTATCGCGCGTACGAGCACGGTCAACCGGCCGTATGACGCGCTCGTCGCCGATCTTGAAGCGGCGTTGCGCCGGGTCGATCACCGCGTACAGAAAAGTCGGTCGGATGCGGCCGAGTTGGAGTGAAATGCGGCGCCCAAACCTTGAGCGAGCGCTGATCTGGGCCCTGCAAGTTATGATTCATTGCTATCAACTCTTGATTTCACCGCTGATCCCGCCCTCCTGTCGTTATCAACCGAGTTGTTCAGATTATGCGGTGGAGGCGATCGGCCGGCACGGTGCGCTGGCCGGCCTAGGTCTCGCGTTACGGCGGCTCGCCCGCTGCCATCCCTGGGGCGGTGGCGGGTACGATCCGGTTCCAGCTACCCGCGGTTTCGATCGATCACGGCCTGGCGTTGGCCTCTGAGACCGAGATGGAACAGCGTAACCTCCTAATTGCGATCGTCCTCTCGGTCGGAATTCTGATCGCCTTTCAGTTTGTATTCGAGCGCATGCGGCCGGCACCGCCACCCGGGCAGACACCAGGCACACCGGTGACCACGGCCGCGACGCCCCCAACGGCAACCCGACCGGCGCCGCAGGCCCAGGGGGCCGCCACGAGCGCCCCCGGTGCCGCGCCCGCGCAGGCGGCCGAAACACGCGAGGCAGCAATTGGCGAGCAGCCGCGTGTCAAGATCGACACGCCGCGGCTGCATGGCTCGATCAATCTTTTGGGGGCACGACTCGACGACCTGACTCTCGCCGATTACCATGAAACCGTTAACCCGAAGAGCCCGGAGGTCGTGCTGCTATCGCCGGCCGGCACTGAGGACCCCTATCTAACCGAATTCGGCTGGGTCGCTACAAGCGCGGAGGTAAAGCTGGCCGGCCCGCAAACCCGCTGGACGGCGTCGAGTGGCCCGCTGACGCCGACGAACCCGGTAACCCTGACCTGGGACAATGGTCAAGGATTGGTCTTCACCCGCACGATCAGGGTTGACCAGAACTACATGTTCACTGTTACCGACGCAGTCCGCAATATCGGCATCACACCGGTCAAATTGTCGCCTTATGGACTGGTTAGCCGAACCGGCACTCCTCATGTCTCCGGCTACTACATTTTGCACGAAGGATTAGCTGGCTACGTCGATGGGCACGTGTTCGGTGGTGGGCTGGTCGATAGCGACACGTACGCAAAGTTGCTGCCGGGTGAGCCGCGCGAGTACTCGTCGACTGGTGGGTGGCTTGGGTTCACCGACAAATATTGGCTGACCGCGCTCGTTCCGCCGCAGAGCGAGGCGATCAAGGCGCGCTTTTCCCATGCGGCCGAGGGCGGGGTCGACCGCTATCAGGCCGATTTTCTCGGTCCCGAAGTCACGGTCGCGCCGGATCGCACAGTTGAGTCTTCGGCCCGCTTTTTTGCTGGCGCCAAAGAGGTTAACCTTCTAGATACCTATCGTGATTCCGGAATCCCTAAATTCGACCTCGCCATCGATTGGGGGATTTATTATTTCCTGACAAAGCCGATCTTTTTGATATTGCAGTTCTTCTACAAGGTATTGGGCAATTTCGGCCTGGGTATTTTACTCCTTACCTTGTGCATCAAGTTGCTCTTCTTTCCGCTCGCCAACAAATCCTACAACGCGATGAGCAAGATGAAGCTCTTGCAGCCTGAGATTCAAAAGTTGCGTGAGCGCTTTCCCGACGATAAGGCCCGCCAGCAGCAAGAGATGATGGCGCTCTACAAGCGTGTCGGAGCCAACCCGCTGGCCGGCTGCCTGCCGATCGTCATCCAGATCCCCGTCTTTTTCTCGCTCTACAAGGTGCTGTTTGTCACGATAGAGATGCGGCATGCGCCGTTCTTTGGCTGGATCCACGATCTTTCAGCGCCGGACCCGACATCCTTTGCCAACCTCTTCGGTCTGCTGCCGTTTACACCACCCGTGATCCTGATGATCGGCGCTTGGCCGTTGATCATGGGTCTGACGATGTATCTCCAGCAAAAGCTCAATCCGCAGCCGGTCGACCCGGTCCAAGCCCGTATGTTTATGTTCCTACCGATCGTCTTCACATACATGCTGGCCTCCTTTCCCGCCGGGCTGGTGATCTATTGGGCGTGGAATAATTTGCTCAGCATTGGCCAGCAATGGACGATCATGCACCGCGCGGGTGCCGCCTGACAGCGGCGAATGCGACGACCGAGGTCTCGGCTGATATATTTCCGCCGCGCGCCGTTGATCCCGATCTCGTTGAAGCCGGACGCCGCCTTTTCTCTCGCGAGGCCCATTTCGTCGCCGGCGCTTTTGCGGCTGGCGCACTTCCCAGTGATGCATTACCCGAGATCGCCTTGGCGGGGCGCTCGAACGTCGGGAAGTCCAGCCTTGTCAACGCGTTGACCGGTCGCCGCACGCTCGCGCGAACCTCGAACACCCCAGGTCGCACTCGGCAGATCAACTTCTTCTCTCTCGACGGGCGCTTGATGCTCGTGGACCTGCCAGGTTATGGCTATGCTAAAGCGCCCAAGATCGAGGTGAAGCGTTGGACGACGCTGTTGCGACGCTATCTGCAGACCCGTGCGGCGCTGCGAAGGGTCTGTCTGTTGATTGATTCGCGCCATGGCATCAAGCAGATAGACTATCCGCTGATGCTTACGCTAGACGACGCCGGGGTATCCTACCAGATCGTCCTGACGAAGACCGATAAAGTCGGAGCCGGCCAACTCGCGCCGATCGTTGAACGGACCGCCACCGAGCTGGCGAGCCACCCGGCGGCCCACCCCGAAATCCACCTGACGAGCGCCGTCGAGCGGCGCGGCATAGTGGAATTGCGAGCGATGCTCGGGAGCTTTGCAGTTTCTGCCGTGCCACCTTCTGTCGTAGCAGCGCCCGTCCCGCCACGATAGAGTGCGGACCTCGCTGGCTCAGTTATGAAACCTCTCTTACCTTCCGTGATCCCTAACCCCGACCCCGTGGTCAAGGCCGCCGTCCTGGCAGAGGCGCTGCCCTATATGCGCCGCTACGCGGGCCGGACACTCGTGATCAAATATGGCGGCCATGCGATGAGCGATCCGACGCTCGGCGATTGGTTCGCCCGCGACGTCGTCCTCCTCAAGCAGGTCGGCATCAACCCGATCATTGTTCATGGCGGCGGGCCACAGATCGCCCAGATGCTGCAGCGGCTTGGCATCAGAAGCACGATCGTAGACGGGTTGCGGGTCACCGACGCCGCGACGATGGAAGTGGTCGAGATGGTTCTCGCCGGGACGATCAACAAGCAGCTGGTCTCGGCGATTAACGCCGAAGGAGGTTGCGCTATCGGGCTTTGCGGCAAGGATGGCGGCTTGATCCAGGCGAGGAAAATGGTCCTCACGCGGGTCGAGGCTGATACAAAGACCGAAATCGATCTCGGTTTTGTCGGCGAGCCGCAACAGATCGCTGCCCACGTGCTAGACACCTTCAAACAGTCCGACATCATCCCGGTCATCGCCCCAATCGGGGTCGGTTCACGGGGTGAGACCTACAACATCAACGCGGACACAGTCGCCGGCGCCGTCGCCGCCGCCGTCAAAGCGACGCGGTTGCTGCTGTTGACCGATGTCGCCGGAGTGCTCGATGCGGACAAAAGGTTGATCTCGGAAATCACTACGGCCAGCGCACTGCAGCTCATCGCCGAAGGTGCCATCTCGGGCGGCATGATCCCCAAGGTCGAGACCTGCCTTCAGGCTGTCGATGGCGGGGTTGAGGCGGCGGTGATCCTCGACGGGCGGGTGCCGCACGCGATCCTCCTCGAGCTGTTCACCGACACCTCGGGTGCGGGAACCTTGATCCGAGCCGCTTAGGGCAATCGATGCCCGCTAGGGGCGGCCGGCCTTTGGCTGAGATCGAGACTTGGATCTTTGATCTCGACAACACGCTATACCCAGTCTCTTGTCGGCTTTTCGACCAGATTCATGCGCGGATGACGCGCTTTATCGCCGATCGCCTGGAGCTGACGACGGAGACCGCGCTGGCAGTTCAGAAAGCCTATTTTCGCGAGCATGGGACGACGTTGAGGGGGTTGATGACGGTCGACCGGATCGAGCCTGACGACTTTCTCGCCTTCGTTCACGAGGTGGACCTATCCTGTGTTCCCCGGGATCCCATTCTCGTCGCGGCGCTATCAGCCCTTCCCGGCCGCAAGATCGTTCATACCAACGGCTCGCGGCGCCACGCCGAGCGCGTGCTCGATCACCTCGGGATCACCGAGCTGTTCTGCGGCATCGTCGATATCGCTGCTGCTGATTACCAACCGAAACCTGCGCTTGCCGGCTATCACGAGCTGTTGCGGCGACACGGGGTGTCCCCGCCGACCGCGTTGATGGTGGAAGATATGGCGAAGAACCTCGTCCCTGCGGCGGCGATCGGGATGACCACGGCTTGGGTCCATAACCCCGTCGATTGGGCCGCGGCGGGCTCAGAGGGCCACCACATCCACCATGTCGTCGAGGATCTCGGCCGCTTTCTGACCGATATTTGCCGAGGGAAAGAAGGGAACGTCGCTTGAAAATGCAGTCACTTTGATCACCGCGCTGTCATGAGCGTTGCCGACAGGATCCGCGATAAATTGACCGAGCGCTTCAGTCCGAGCCGCCTTGAGATCCGTGACGAATCGCACCGCCACGCCGGACACGAAGGTGCTCGCCCGGAAGGTGAAACGCATTTCTCGGTCACCATTGTCGCAGCCGCCTTCATCGGCTTAAGCCGGATAGCGCGCCAGCGTCTTGTCTATCAGACGCTCGCTGAGGAACTCGCGACGCGCATCCATGCGCTGTCCCTGATCACGCTCGTCCCGGACGAGGATGACCGCTAAAAGGGGCGGCTACCCAACCCCAGCGAGAAAATCGCGCAGTTCTTCGAGCGGCGCATCCTTCATCACGAACGCCTCGCCGATGCGCCGCGGCAGGATGAGTGTGATCCGGCCATCGCGGACCTTCTTGTCGTTGCTCATATGCGCGATCAACCGATCCGCGGGTAGGCCCGCCAATCCGATCGCCGAGAGCCGCGTTGGCAGGCCCATCTCGTCGAGGTGAGACCGCAACCGCCGTGCTTCCTCTGCAGCGACGAGACCCAGACGCGCAGCGAAATCGAAGGCCAAGACCATGCCGAGCCCGACCGCCTCGCCGTGCAGCAGCCGCGAACTGAACCCGGTCTCGGTCTCTAGAGCGTGCCCGAACGTATGACCGAAATTCAATAGGGCGCGGTCACCTTCCTCACGCTCGTCCGACGCAACGATGTCGGCCTTCATGGTACAGCTTGTCATCACCGCACGCCGAAGCGGCGCCGGCGCTAGATCACAGACCGCGCGCCCTTCTGCTTCGAGCCAAGAGAAGAACCCGGCATCGCGAATGAGGCCGTATTTAGCAACTTCCGCATAGCCGGCGAGCAACTCGCGATATGGCAGAGTCGCCAGCGTGTCGGTATCGGCCAATACGAGGCGGGGTTGATAGAAGGCGCCGATCAGGTTCTTGCCGATGCGGGTGTTGATCCCGGTCTTGCCGCCGACGGAGCTGTCGACTTGGGCCAACAATGTCGTCGGGATCTGCGCGAAATCGATTCCGCGCAACAATGTCGCCGCGGCGAAGCCCGTGACGTCGCCGACGACCCCGCCGCCGAGCGCCATCAGCATCGTCCCGCGCTCGATGCCGAATGATAGAATTTCGTCCGTTAGCCGGCCATAATGGTTGAGATCCTTGGTCTCCTCGCCAGGCGGCAGCAGGACCGTGTGATGGGTGATCCCGGCTTTGCTGAGGCTATCGCGCAGTTGGGGAAGGCAATGCCGGGCGACAGTCTCGTCGGAAACGATCACCACCTGGCGGCGGCGCAGCAGAGGCTGGATCTCGCGGCCGGCGCTTTCGATCAGCCGCGGCCCAACAAGAATCTCATAGGCACGATCGTCTAGCTCGACCCGCAGCCTCTCGATGTCGTCGGTCATTTTTCGTTCTCGGTCTGCGGCGGCTCGGTCGCAAGCGCGCAGGCGGCGAGAGCCGCGATTGCGCGCGTCACCGTCAACTCCGGGGAACCCTCGCCGCTCTCGATCGTCACATCTGCTTCGGCATAGACCGGATAGCGCTGCTCGATCAGCGCGTGAAGAACCGTCCTGGCATCCCCGGCCTTCAACAGCGGCCGATTGCTGCGGCGCGACACCCGGGATACCAGAACGTCGAGTTCCGCGCGCAGCCACAATGAGACCCCGCGGCGCTCGATTACTCTGCGGGTCGTCTCGTCCATGAAGGCGCCGCCACCGGTGGCCAACACATGGACCGGCTGGGAGAGCAACCGGGCGATGACCCGCCGCTCGCCATCCCGGAACACCCGCTCTCCTCGATTGGCAAAAATTTCCTCGATGCTCTCGCCAGCGGCCATCTCGATCTCATGATCCGAATCGAAGAACGGGAGATTGAGCCGCGCCGCCAGCCGGCGGCCGATCTTTGATTTTCCCGCCCCCATCAAGCCGACGAGAACGATGGTTCGGCGCGGGACGAACCGGCGCGCCGGAGCTGTTCGCCCGTGCGCTACGACCGCGTCAATTTCCACTCGGACATCCTCCGCGTTTGCCGCTCTTTTTCCCGCTGCCGCCGAAGGGTACTAGCATATTCTGTAGCACGATCGTCAATCGACACAGCCGCTCCGACAACCTGGAACGGATGTGAGAGTTTGGGGGCATGGGGAAGATCACCATCGCATTTGTGCTCGTGATCGTCCTGCTGTTGATTGGCGGTGGGATTTTCCTCGCGCTGTGGAACCCTCCGGCACCCTCTGCGCCTGTTGAAAAGGTCCTGCCCGATGCGCGCTTCCCCAAGTGACCGCGCGACAAATCGGAGCCCCGCTCGCCCCCGCACGCGGCGGAGGGCGAGGAAGACGGTCTCGAAACATCTCGAAGCATTTCTCGAGATGCTGGCCGCTGAACGCGGCGCGGCACCTCTGACTCTGGCCGCCTACCGCAACGATCTGTCCGATCTCGCCGAATTTCTCGTTGCCCGGGGGGTGCTAATCGAGGCTGCTGACGTAGTGGCACTGCATTCTTATCTCGCATCTGCGACGGGGCTTGGCCCGAGAACGCTCGCCCGCCGCATTTCGGCTGTTCGCCAGTTCTACAAATTTCTCGTGATCGACGGCATTCGACGCGACAATCCGGCGGCCGATCTCGAAACACCGGGTCTCGGCCGCCCATTGCCGAAGATCCTCTCGGAGAGCGAGGTTGCCGGCCTGATCGCCGCCGCCTGCGACGGAACCGATAGTGAAGGTGATCGCCTGGTCTGCCTCGTCGAACTGCTTTATGCCACCGGTTTGCGAATATCCGAGTTAGTCACCTTGCCGCTTGCTGCGGCGCAGCGCGGACCGCGGTTTCTCGTAGTAACAGGTAAGGGCGGCAAGGAGCGCGTGGTGCCGCTGAGCGAGCCGAGCCGAAAGGCGCTCGCCGCCTACCTTAGCTGTCGCGATCGCTTTTTGACCGGCTCACGACCGTCCCGCTGGCTCTTCCCGTCGCGCGGCCGCACCGGTCATTTGACGCGGCAGCGCGCCGGTCAGCTGCTGAAAGAGTTGGCGGTCAAGGCCGGTCTCGATCCCGAACGCTTGTCGCCGCATGTGCTGCGTCACGCCTTTGCCAGCCATCTGTTGGACCACGGCGCTGACTTGCGCAGTGTCCAGCAGATGCTGGGGCACGCCGACATTGCCACGACGCAGATCTACACGCATGTCCTCAGCGACCGGCTGCGTAAGCTGGTGGAAACCGCGCACCCGCTCGCACGCCGCAAATGATGCGGCACTTTCTCGATTTCGAACGGCCGATCGCGGAGCTCGAAGGCAAGATCGAAGAGCTACGACATCTCTCGACCACCAGCGAGATCAACATCGCCGACGAGGTCGGCCGCCTCGAAAATACCGCCAACCGGTTGCTGCGCCAGACCTATGCGCGACTGACACCGTGGCAAAAGGTGCAAGTGGCGCGGCACCCCGAACGGCCGCATTGCCTCGATTACATTGGCGGGCTGATCTCCGAGTTCGTACCGCTCGCCGGCGATCGCGCGTTCGCCGAGGATGCGGCAGTCATCGGCGGCATCGGTCGTTTTCGCGGGCGCAGCATTTTGGCGCTCGGCACCGAGAAGGGCGCCGATACACCGGCGCGGCTGCACCACAATTTCGGCATGGCGAGGCCAGAAGGCTATCGCAAGGCGCGTCGGCTGATGCGCCTCGCCGACCGCTTCGGACTCCCGGTCCTGACCTTTGTCGACACCAACGGCGCCTTTCCCGGGATTGACGCCGAGGCCCGAGGCCAAGCCGAGGCGATCGCGCGCGCGATCGAGACGTGCCTCGACATTAAGGTTCCCTTCGTCGCCTCGGTCATCGGCGAAGGCGGGTCGGGGGGTGCCATCGCGCTTGCCGCCGGTAACACCGTACTGATGCTGGAGCACGCAATCTATTCGGTGATCCCCCCCGAGGGCTGCTCCGCGATCTTGTGGCGGGACGGCGAGCACCCCCAGGAGGCGGCCGAGGCGCTACGCCTGACCGCCCAGGATCTCCTGCGGCTGGGGGTGGTCGACCAAATCGTGCCCGAGCCGCTAGGCGGCGCGCACCGATTGCCGAAGGAGGCCGTCGAACAGCTCGGCGCGGCGATCGACGAGGCGTTACGCCCTCTGGTCAGCCTCGACGGCAGCACGTTACGCAGCCAACGCCGCGAAAAATTTCTCGCGATGGGTCAGCGCGGGCTCTGAGTGCCGACCCAAAACCAAGCAACATTCTGTTGTCCGCTGATCATCTCCACGACGGCCTGACGGTGCCCCACGCGGTTTTGGGGGACAAGGCGGCGGAGCGAAAACAGCGAAAATCGCGATAGCACTCCGCAAAATTCCCCATCGCTGCCCCGAATAGTCATCAAAATCAACCCGTTAGGTGCGAATCGGGAGTGCGGAAGAACAACGTAATCGGCATCACGGATCAACGGAAACTGCACACCTCTGAGGGAGCAAAAAACAACAGGCCCGGCTGCAAATTCGCCGGTGCTCCGGAGATGCCGGCGAAGGCCGATAACGGCGGCGCAAATCGAAGCCGGCCTGCGGTCGTGAACTGGTCCTCGGGCGCGCGCCCCCGAGCTCCGGCAGGCCGGCTCATTGATCGGCCGTGCCCGCTACCCACATCTACTGCAGCGCCCAAGGGAGTTCCCGTGGCCCGGCGGGTCACCGGCGCTGATGCTCTTCGTGAGGCATTCATGACACCCCAGGAAAATGACCTGATCACAACCCTGCTCACGCGCCTGAAAAGCGCCGGCGGTCAACCCAAGGATCCCGAGGCCGAGGCGCTGATTCGCCAGGCCATGACCGAGCAGCCGGATGGCCCCTACTATCTCACCCAGACGGTATTGATCCAGGATCTGAGCCTGCACAATGCGGAGCAGCGGATTGCCGATTTGGAAAAGCAACTCGCGGATGCGCAACAGGCTGCCAAGCCGACGGCGACGAGCTTCCTTGGCGGTCTGTTCGGCTCCCATCAGCCAGCTCCGGCCGCCAGCAGCGGCCCACCTGCCGGCCCATGGACGCGGGCACCCCAGGTTGCCGCGGCGCCGCCCGCACAGCCCTATAGCCAGGGCGGCTACACCCAGCCTGGTTACGGTCAGCCGATGCCGGGAGGCGGTGGCTTCATGGGCGGTGGGATGGGTGGCGGTGGTGGCTTTCTGCGGTCGGCTGCGGCAACCGCGGCCGGGGTCGCCGGCGGCGCGCTATTATTCCAGGGCATCTCGTCGCTGTTCGGCAACCATTACGCCGGTGGGCTGATGGGCGCGGGGATGAC
>Ga0182040_10000555_pt1 | contig 17120 bp, 18 predicted proteins | sample flu12Cox44000176_FD_125973 | JGI IMG/M metagenome (GOLD analysis project Ga0182040, IMG submission 125973) | Lab enrichment of tropical soil microbial communities from Luquillo Experimental Forest, Puerto Rico - flux8day.12C.oxic.44.000.176 | ecosystem: Environmental > Terrestrial > Soil >... | reverse complement strand
GACTACGCCGCAAAACATCGTCGGTGCATTGTACTGGAAAAACTGGAGAACGTTAGAGAGGGAAAGATCCGCCGCTACGTCGAACAGTCGCAGTGGTCTTTCTATCAGTTGCTCCGGTTCTTCTGTATAAGGCTGCCTTGCGCGGCGTAATGGTAATCGAGGTAGACCCTGCGTACAGCTCGCAGGAATGTTCTCGCTGCCATCAGTTGACCAAGCCCAACGGAAAGAGGTTCGTTTGTGGGAAGTGCGGACACAATGACCACCGAGACGCTAACGCGGCATTTTCTCTCGCCGAGAGAGTAATGCCTATCGGTGGAATAGTCGGAGACTCAGTGCGCTCCGATTCGGGTCTATTGGTAGCCCCGTTTCTGGGAACCGAGGTGCAGCAATGCAACTAGGCAAACAGAATCCCAGCGCTTGCCCTGCGAGTATCACAAACATTAATTTGACCAACAGGATCTACGTTGCAGACGGCGTCAGTGTTTTGAGCGGCAATGTTGCGGTGATTGATGGTGGTGCTTTCTTCAACTTGCCGGACTCGGACAAATCTCGTTGGGAATCTCTCCCACGACATTGGCCCTCGCATATGGCCTGGTGTGTATCGCTCACTGGGGAGGGTCGTATGAAACCCCGCATCCTGCTCCTATTTCTCTCGCTGTTGCTCATCCCTTTGGGCCCTTCTGCTGCCCAGCAAAGCCCTGACCCAAAACAGGCCAACCTTGTTGCTTATGCTCGCTTCAAGGCTTTGACACCCCATGAACTGGATGGGCTTTTGTCGAAAGCACAGTCTGGAGATGCGGAAGCCCAATATTGGGCGGGCATCTTTTACAGTCAAGGTAAAGTACCGAAGCATTCGGAGGAAGGCGCGCGATGGTTGCTGAAATCTGCAGAACAAGGATATGCGCCTGCACAGCGAATATTTGGCTGATGTCCGTCCATGCAGACCGCTCCGTAGGAGAGCGTTGGATGCGAAGAGCTGCGAGAGCCTCGGGGTGAAATTCCCCGGGGCTACTCACCTGGTGATATTGATCGACTCCCATCCCCGCTGCGACTGGTTGGCTAAGGCGGTGGAAAAACGACTGCTAGAGGAATTGGCGAAGCTCAGAGTAGAGATAAATGAAGAGAAAAACAAAATCGTTGATCTGGCAAACGGAGGAAGTTTCACGTTCTTGGGTTTTGAATATCGCCGCATCTTCAGCCGTAACAACAAGTGGCGACCGTACTACGCGCCGCGACTAAAGAAAAGGACGGCAGTTGTTGGCGAAGCTCAAGGAGATCTTCCGACAAAACATCAGCCAACCAGTAGGGCGGGTGATCGAACAGATCAACCCGATCCTTCGCGGCTGGGTGAACTACTTTGCCGTAGGCGATTCGAGCGAATGCTTTTCGGTTTGTCCGAGACTGCGTGGAAAAGAAGGTTCGGGCTCATCTGATGCGGGCTCGGGAGCGAGCAGGTCTTGGTTGGAAACGATGGAGTAAGCAGTGGCTGTACGAGAAGCTGGGATTGTACAACGATTACCGGCTTCGTCGACCGTGGTCACCGCTGAAAGTTCAACCAGCTGAATAGGCCCCATAAAACTTGTTCGGAAGCCAGCAGGTAAGCCCATTGCCGGAAATCGTCACGATGGGTTTGGAAGCGGCGGGGGCTGGAAACCGGCTCACGGTTTGGATAATGAGGCACTCCCAGAGGAAACGGGGAGCACCCGCTAGGCCGAACCTACGGAGCACGGCGCCAGTCCTCGACCCAACCAGGGAAATGGGGCCGGACGGTAATCACGGTTCCGGCAACCATTCTCATGACTCAGCGACGAACATCTGAGAGGTAATTCGTCAGCAACCGTCCGAGCTCTGTTTCGCTCTCTAAATTAAAAGGAAATAATAGGTGTAAGACAGGTACCGTAACTGCGCATGATGGGCTGTACGATTTTTCCCCTCCATAATTACGGGAATTCCTGATTGAAACGGCATATCTGCTGGGGCTAGCGTATGCGCCAAGCTTTCCGCTGAACCAGCTCTCATCTCTTTCCCCGCGGGAGAGATTTCCTAAAGGAGATCCTTCGGGTCATGTCGAAAATGTCTCGATGTTGGAAACGCGGAACGAATTTGTTCCTCGGATTCGCGCTGGCCGCCTTAGCGTTATGTCCCGAGGCGTCGGCGCAGCGTCGTTCGTGCGATAGCACGGGCGGGGCACAACCCTGCATTCAGAAATTTGTGGACCCGCTCGCTTATCCGCCATTTTTTGCACCAAATCCGGTCACGGTCGGTGGCAACCCTGGCGACGGCTATCAGATCGCAGGGAGGGAGATCTTGCAGCCGGTGCTTTCATGCTCCAACCCCAGCCGTCCCACCTTCGGGGCGTGCAATGCCCAGCTGCCGATGACGGCGGTCTTTGCTTATGGAACAAACGGATTCCCCTATAGCAACAGCGCCGCGACAAAAGTTTGCAATGCTGATGGCACGGACACCGCCAATGGCTTTGACGATACCATTTCAGGAGGAAGAATATGAAACTCACTAAAAGACTTGTGAGACTTGTGGCTGCATTCGGTCTGCTATTCGCGGTGGTAGCGATGGCAGCGGGACTAGTCATCGAAGAGACTCCCGGAGTCCCGACCGTATTCAACACGAGGGAAACACCTTTCCAGAACCAAACCCACTTTCTGACGTTCGTTCAACTGGGTTCTCCTGAGAGTGCAGATACGGCGAAAGCGTACTACAAAGCGATTGACCCGGGCGGCACCAAGGCGACGTTTCAGGAATGGCTAGTCAAAGCTGGATTTATAAGCGATCCGACTCAATGGCACCCAACCGGGCCGCAGATAATTGCTTGTGACCTCGGCCCGCAGAATGGGTGCGACCAGCCTAGGACCAAGCCGGACGGTTCGACCAACTACGGCGATAACATCATCAATGCCGATTCGCACGCGATCGTGCTGAATGCGGCGGACCTGGGTTTTGTGCGCAATCAGTTCGTTCGTTGCAGTCCAAGTTGCGGGGCGACTAACGCGATTGTCTACACATACTTGGAGAATTACCCCGTCAACCCTTTCGCGACGAAGGCAAGTGGTGGTTCTGGGTTCCCGATCTTCACCGGGTACCCGACTCAATCTGAGGCTGCAGCGGCAATATCATCTGCCCTGAACCGTCCCCTGGGAAAACTCGCAGGTTGCAACGATAGCGCGACCGATACGGCTCTCAAGTGCAGTATCCAGCGAATTGCCGATGTCGCTTTTGAGTTCACGCCAGCGCCGCTGCCGGGGAAAAATTCCGCTCAATTGTACGGGAAATTGTATGCGTACATCTTCAGCGCTGACACAAGCGGAATCGGAGACCAGGTGCACACTCGCGAGACGATAACTGTTCCACCAGCGGGATTTGCGCCTAACTTGGCTGACGGTGACCCTGTCCACGTTGTCCCCAATTACTCTACCGGCGGGCTCACCCCCATCGGTGCCACCGATTCATTCCCGCCTAACCTCGACTTTATCGGATTCAAGCAGCATCCCGGCGTCTGTTTTATCTGTCACGGTGGTGCTCCGCAAGCTCTGGTCAATGGTCAGTATCCAAACCAGGGTAAGGTCAACGGATTCAGAATGTTGCCGTTGGATATAAGGAACCTGATGTTCACCTCGGATGCCGGCATCTCGGGTGCCGGGGGTGACCAACCAGCCCTTAACCCCGACCCAGCCACCGGGTTCCCCGGGTCCGTCGCATACACCGACCGGCTCGATCAGGAGGAGCAAATCTTTGTGTACAACTCGGCTGTGATGTCAACCGTCAACCAAACTCCTGAGAACGATGGTAGTGGCACGGTCCGCGTGCCCCATCTCGCCGAAGTCGTCCAAGGCTGGTACCTTGCTGGACTCACAAGTAACCCCCCCGTGATTCAGCAAGACGACACCTTCGTCCCGGCCGGTTGGGTTGACGCTTCAAATGGGGGCCCTGCGCCGGACGGTTCGCAGCAGGTGTACGAACAGGTTGTCGCGCCATTCTGCCGCTCTTGCCACTTTAACCGTGAGATTGCGCTAGACTTCGGAACGGCTGCTAACTTCCGAGCCGAACCGGATGACATTTTTGGTTTTGCGGTGCGGCCTTTTTGTCAACAGAGCAATCCGCCTAACGGAAAGCAGGTGATGCCGCTAGCACACCTGACTTACCAGAGATACTGGCAGGCCAATACCGCCGCCGGTGTCACTATTGGGTCAGGACCGTCGACTATTAACATTGCTAATACGGTCGAGCAGCTTGCCCAATACTTTGGGTATGCCAGCACCGCGGATTGGTGTGCCAAGAAGAATTAGAGTCCGACGTTTCGTTGTGCTCTTTATATGTCCCACGACTCGCCGGTGTCTCGGCGAGTCGTGGGATTTTCACGAGCGGTATGGAGCTTGCGCAGCGTCGACACTAGAGAGACCCATGGCCATCGCTACAGAACTCCATGCCAATCAGTCGCACCTGCAGGTTTGGGCGAAGGGCAGCAACTGGGTGCCAAAACATGCCGCAATCGGCGGAACTTCGGGTTCAAGATGCGACCCAGCGTGGGCTCGCTCCGGTCAGCATGATCTCCTTGCGTACCTTCTACCTTCGCACACGTTGTTCAAAGAGCTACCTCACGCTCTCTACTTCTGGACGTGAGAACGGTTCGGAACGTCGGGGGTCACAAATCTTAGAGTTTGCAGGCCTGTCCCCAGCTGCGGTGCCGTGCATAATTGCTGAAGCCTCTACAGTCCCAAAACGATAGCCATGATGCTCGTCGACTTTCGCGTCCGCACGGATGGTCTATTCTGTCAGCTGCTTGGGCCTTTGATGTTGGGTGCTCTCGCTTTCATTGCAGGATGCGCGAGCGTGAAGCCTGTGACGGTCACGATTGGGCCAGCGGCGAAGTTGCCTTTCACAGCCCAACCCGTGAACGTGGCGGCCGGGAACTCAATCGTAGTCACAGTAAGCATTGAAGAAATATTTAACTTTGGCCGAATTCGAGGATGCGGTTGAGGCGTTGAGTAAGACAATCTGGCTTGCACCGGCCGTTGTGGCAGACCTGTTGAAGAAAGCTCGGGAGGCTGAGCGATGAAGAAGGAACGGATGGTGGGAACGAGGTTGCTTGAAAACGGTGGTTCGGTACCTCGAAGTAATCGAGCAAGCCGAGCAATCCGACCGCTCGACAACTGTGAGAAAACTCCTATCTCGGGCAATACAGGACTGGAAACTCGAGCACTATTCGCGACTGTATGGCAGCGGCAAGCTCACCCTGGCACGTGCTGCCCGTGAGGCAGGTGTTTCACTCTGGGAAATATGGATCATGTAAAAACCAAGAAAATCACTGCACAGTATGACCTTGAGGATTTTCAACGAGACCTGAATACCGTCGCGACCGGTGAAAGGCGGTAGGAGCCTTCTTGGACAACGCGCTGCCAAACGGTGGCGATCCAAACGTTGTCGTTTCATGGAGAACCAATATTGTTCGCGTGCGCAACGGCTCCGGCATCATGCCGGCAAGTCCGAGAAAATCCGCGGCCTGGTGTCGTCTAGAATGCGCTTCGTCAAATTGTCGGACTCGCACAAATCTCGTTGGGAATCGCTCCCACGACATTAGCCCTCACATATGGGCCGGTGTAGTATTGCTGATCGGGGAGGGTCGCATGAAAACTGGCATCCTGCTCCTCTTTCTCGCCCTTTTGTTCATCCCTTTGGGTCCTTCTGCTGCCCAGCAAAGTCCTGACCCAAAACAGGCCAACCTTGTTGCCTATGCCCGCTTCAAGAGCTTGACACCTGATGAACTGGATGAACTTTTGTCGAAAGCACAGTCTGGAGATGCGGAAGCCCAATATTGGGCGGGCATCTTTTACACCGAAGGTAAGGTACCGAAGAATTCGGAGGAAGGCGCGCGATGGATGCTGAAAGCTGCAGAACAAGGATATGCGCCTGCACAGCGAATATTTGGCATGATGTCCGTCTACGCAGACCGCTCCGTAGGAGAGCGTTGGATGCGAAGAGCTGCGGAGCAAGGGGACACGGATGCCCAGTTCTGGCTCGGAGTCGGTTACGAGCAGGATTGGTTTGGGACCGTCGATGTTCACGAAGGGTTAGCGTGGTATCGAAAAGCAGCCGAGGGGGGAAACCCTGACGCCCAAGTCGAACTTGGTCAAAGATACGAAGACGGCGAAGGCGTGGAACAAGATTACAAGGTTGCCGCTGAGTGGTACCGAAAGGCGGCAGAGCACGTTCCCGATTTAGGTGGAGCAGGCCAAGGAAGACACCGATTAGGTTCGCTCTACATGGAGGGTCTCGGGGTTCCACGGGACTACGTACAGGCTTGCTTCTGGTTCCGTCTGTCGGGAGAAGATGCCCCCGATGCCAGGAAGCACCTGGCGCCTGCGCAGATTCGTGGAGTGGAACGATTGGTAAGCGAGTGGAAAGAACAGCACCGTCCAAGCCCTGAGCTCGAAGCCGCGTTGCGCATCTTAGAAACAACTCCTCAAGATTGAGTCACAAGCACGGAGGGCCGCGGGGATTCGAACAGCTAGTACCAGCTATGGATTCTTGGCCTCTAGACGGCTAAGATGTTTCCGCTTCCATTGCCACCCCCGGCCGGTCAATGGCGAATGCGCATCAGGGCGGTAAGGAATGCCATCGTCAAGAGAGGTGTCGTCGTCCGCTGAGTCTACCTTCCCTGAGGTACCTTCACCACTGAGGTTGCCTGGGCGGGTCCTTCACGTTCTTTCCATTGTCTTGTTCTGCGTTGTGATCTGCGTTTCATCGATTGAGGCAGCTCCCCAACAATCTCCAGCATCGGCCGCCGGCCCGGATTCCGTTGAAGGCGTAACGGTGCAGATGGAGCCGGTTGTGCCGTACGAATTTCGCGGCGACCTGCGCAACTTGCCACAGCTTCCCGCCGTCGGCGGAGTCCGGACACGCCCAGCTCTTCCCGTGCGTCACGCTCCGCCTTCGAACAGGATCTTCGGCACGCCTCCAGCACTAGAGGGACAGCAGGCACAGCCGTCCGACAATATTGTCCTGCCGCTGACACCAGCGCCAAGCCCAACGCAAAATTTTGCTGGAATGAGTTCGAGTGACTCCTGCACCGGCGGCTCTTGTGGAGGAGGTGCGATACCACCGGACCCGAACGGCGATGTGGGACCAAACCATTACATCGAAGCAGTCAACTCTGCCTATGCCATTTACAATAAGACGGGCGCACTGCAGGCGTCCTTCACAGAGGATTCGCTGTGGAGTGCTTCCGGATCGACTACGACTCCATGCGGCAATGGTAATGCGGCAGGTGATCCCATCGTGGTCTACGATCCCCTAGGCGACCGCTGGATTCTCGCTCACATTGGCTCTGCCTTCTCCGGCAACAACCGGACTCCGACTCCACCCTTCTACGAATGCATTGCGGTCTCCAAAACCGGCGACCCAGTGGGAGGCGGATGGTGGTTCTATCCACTGCGCATGGACCCTGGCGGTACAAGCACGCCCCCTGTCCCCCCGAACGGAACGTTCAACGACTATCCGAAGTTGGGAATTTGGACTGACTGTCTCTATATGTCCGCCAACGGGTTCGATAGCACGGGAGCCTTCACGGGTGCTATCTATGCTTCAATCAGTCGAAGTGATTTGGAAAGCGGAGCAGCCCTTACCTGGTCGCTCGGCTTTATAAACAATGGCTCGGACCCTTTCACGATGATCCCCAGCAATTTGCGCGGCACGCCTCCTCCGGCGGGCACGCCCAATTACTTTGTCTCCGAATCCCAAATGGCGAATACTTTCGCGTTTGAGGTGAGAAAGTTTACCGCCGGGCCGAACTGCGGCGGCGGGGGCACGCTGAGTGGCGCGACAAATGTGAGCCAAGCAAGCTATGCGTCTTCGCCGGGGAGCATGAACGGTATCGTCCCGCAACCCGGCACGACCCAGTTACTCGACGCAATCGATGATCGTTTAATGCAAAAGGTCCAATACCGGCGCGTCGGCAACACCGAATCGCTCTGGGTGGTGCACAACGTGGTAGGCGTTTCGGGCGGCCCTGTGCAGCCCCAATGGGCGCAGCTTGACATCACTGGCGGTACGATCGCCACTATGCCGGTCCAGCAACAGATTTACGCGCCGGATACGACGCTCAACCGCTGGATGGGCAGCGTCGCCGCCGACAAGCAAGGAAATGTTGCGCTAGGCTACAGCACTTCGAATGGAACATCTCCGAATTTTCCGAGCATCGCTTACTCCGGCCGACTGGCAACCGATCCGCTCAACACGTTGCCGCAAACGGAGGTGCAGCTCGTCGCAGGCGCTGGCTCGCAAACAGGAATTAATCGTTGGGGCGATTATACCGGAATGAGTGTCGATCCCTCCGATGATTGCACCTTCTGGTACGTCAACGAGTACTACAGCAGCCAGGCTAATGGCGGTGCAGGAAACTGGCAGACACGAATCGGCTCGTTCAGCTTTCCTTCGTGCACCAACGCTCCGGCAGCAACGCTGACCCCATCCAGCGTCGCGTTCAACAGCCAGCTGGTGGGAACGACAAGCACAACCAGCAACGTGCGGCTCACCAATACCGGTTCGGCGACGCTAAACATCGCTTCGATTGCTCTGACTGGTACCGATTCTTCTCAATTCGCGCTGGTCGCGCCAACCAGCGGTACCCCGACGTGTCCCCAGGGAACCAGCAGCCTCAACGCGGGCAATTCCTGCTTTCTGGGCGTGCAGTTCAAGCCCACCTCGACAGCGTCAAAGAGTGCAAGTGTGAGCGTGACCGACGACGCATCTGGCAGTCCCCAGACGGTCGCCCTGACCGGTGTCGGCGTTCAGCCTGCTCCGGCGGTGACGCTGAACCCAGGCAGCACACCTTTCAGTAACCAGCTAATAGGAACCCAGAGCGCGACGACTAACGTGCAGCTCACCAACTCCGGTACGGCGACGTTGAACATTACCGGTATCTCTCTGACGGGAACTGACTCGGCCCAATTCGCGCTGGTGACGCCCACGAGCGGCTCACCGATATGTCCCCAGACAGCCAGCACCCTCGGTGCCGGCAATTCCTGTTTCCTGGGAGTTCAATTCGCGCCCACTACCATAGGGACCAAGAGCGCGAATGTGTCTGTATCCGATGACGCGTCAGGCAGCCCGCAGATGGTTAGTCTGTCCGGCACCGGCATCAATCCGGCGGTGACGCTTAGTCCCCCGAGCCTGACGTTCAGCCAGCCGGTGGGATCGAGCGCGACAATGAACATTCAGCTCTCCAACGCGGGCACAACTCCGCTGAGCATCACTTCGATCACACTCGCCGGGACCGATTCGTCTCAGTTCGCGCTGGTAGCGCCAGCTGGCGGCAGCTCCCCAGCATGTTCCTTCGGGGGCAGCACCATTAACGCGGGCAATTCCTGCTTTTTGGGCGTGCAGTTCTCGCCGACATCTACAGGCGCCAAGACGGCCAGCGTGAGCGTGACGGATAACGCGCCGGGCAGTCCACAAACCGTTGCCCTGTCCGGCCTCGGACCAGCAATCACCATATCTCAAACTACTTTGGCTTTTGGCGACGTAAACGTAGGACTCGCATCGGCAACGAGTAATATACAGCTGACCAACTCTGGCACCGCGCCGCTGAACATCACGTCGATCACGCTAACCGGGACCGATCCCACCCAATTCTTGCTGGTAGCGCCAACCAGCGGCTCACCGGCGTGCTCCCAGGGAGCAAATAGCATTAGCCCTGGCAATTCATGTTTTCTCGGAGTGCAATTCAAACCCACGGGAACGGGCCCGCGCAGTGCAAGTGTCAGCGTGGCGGACAATGCGTCCGCGTCGCCTCAGGCCACCGCGCTGAGCGGTCTGGGAGTGGACTTCAACGTGGTCGCGGCGCCGCCGACAACTGTGACCGTCGCGGCAGGTACCAGCGCCACCTTCACGATTGATCTGACCACCGCCGGCGGGCCTACGCAAACGGTGACCTCGTTTTCCGCCTCGGGTAATCCGGCAGATACAAGCGTGAATTTTAGCGCGCAGTCCATCCCGTCGGGAACGGCTGCGTCCAGCACTGTCATGACGATCACTACGATGAGCAGGTCGCACGGTTGGCCTTCGTCGAGGCCGTTCAGCTCGCCGGGTCAGCCTCCTTTGTTGCTTTACGCTCTCTGGTGCCTGACGGTGGGGAGTGCGTTTTGGTTCTTGAAGGGGGGCTGGATGAAAGAGAAGAAATTGGTTCGCGTTTGCGCCTTAGGCGTGGCCTTATTCGCATGCGCAGCGTTTCAGGGATGCGCCGCCCAAACCACGACGCCGAGCGGCGGAACGCCTGCTGGCACATCGACCATCACCGTCACAGCCACGGGTGGCTCTGTTTCGCGAACGACAACGGTCATCCTAACTGTGCAATGAGATCGACCAACCTTCACTGAGGTTCTGGGTAGTCTTAGTCTAAGTCTAGAGTGGCGCCGCTCGATTTTACAGCAAAACAATGCGTTAATCGGCCTCACCCTTGCCCACATGGATGCATTCCTTAAAGGCCAGCGCGAGGCGAAGGAGTTCCTCGCAGGCGACATTGAGGGCGAACTGGGAAGGCGGCGAGTGGAGGTGATACTCCATCGGCCCTGGCTCAGTTAGTCAGAGGCCTCTAACAAATTGCGTTACCCGCACACATCAGGATCTCCGGCATGGGTGTTTCTGGTAGAGCGTACACAAACATTTTCATATTCTTTCGTCCCTAATTCCAACTTCTCAAGATCGGGTCACGAGCACGGGGGGCCGCAGGGATTCGCCTTGCTCTATTCTGTTCCGGCCCTTGTGATAAAGATGTGCGTTTAGTTACAGTAGCGAGAGTCACCCTCCTGTTCCCTTGATGTTCACTTGTTCCGCTTCGCTGCCCGGTGTTTTGTCAATTGGTCGTATTCCCGTGCGGCGTCAGCCCATTCCTTGATGTCGGCTTTGCTGAGAAATTTCATGTTGTCGTCAGTAAGCAAGCGCCCAGTCTTGATCATGGCGAATATCTTGCTTGGTTCCACGCCCGCCCGCACAGCGATGGCAACCATTTCCCGCAAATGTTCGAGGGAGCCCCAGTAGGCATAGGTGCGGGAATTCGGGTTTTCGGCATCCTTTACGGCTTGCGCCAAGACCGGATTGAAGGCAACTAGTTCATCCTCGGTCATGTGATTTCCTGACGGTGACTGTCGAGAGAGAACGATTTAGCCAAGGATAACCTGATCTTTGGTCACTGCGTCAAGCCATTCCTTCTCGGAGCGCGTGATATGCTTCAAGTCCTGCCTTGCCAATCAAAAGAAGACACTCGATAATCCGTCCCAGCGCGGAAGCCCAGTGACGGACGCTGCACCATCACTCCGCTAAGCGGCACTTCTTTCAGAGACGCCATTCAGCTCTCCTGTGCCGTCACCGCGGTCCAAGTACCATCAATTGTCACTGGCCCAATACCCACTTCTGCTCTCGCCATCGTCAGTGACACCCGGAGCAGGTTCAGTCACGTCAATGCTGATGATCACCGCACCAACATCGTCGGCAGGACTGATACTGCGAGGGCCAGCTTTCCAGACTTCTCTATCTGTTTTTCTTCCCATCCCGACTTGCCCTAATCGGGTTGGCTGTCCCACGTACTTGTCGTGCTTAGGAGCTTTATAAGCAATAGAAGAGGTTGGCTCGGTGACCAAACTTCGCAGCCCCCAGAACTGATACGCCCCGAAATTCAAGTTACGCCGATGGTGCTGGGCCCTTGCAACCCTTCGGTTAGCAGCCGTTGTAGCCAAAAAATTCTAAGCGCCGCATCGATTGTCACTTATCGAAAGTACCGAAAGCAAGGAGTCATTCCCGCCTCTAGCCTTCTAGTTGCACCCAATCCTGCACCCAAACTGGCCCCCGCAGCCATAAGAGATCATTGTCAGATGAACGCCCCGCCACTCCTCCTTCATTTTCCAGGCGGGCCAGCTATCAGGAAGTCCTCCCAACTGATGCTCTCGATTCCGTTGCGCCGAGCAGTCTCTTCGTCGCCCGGGCCGGTGATAACCAGCGGTTTGAACGCGGGATTGCGACGGCAGAACTCCAACAGGCCACGTAGCGCCTGGACATCGAACCGCCCGGTTTTGACTTCGACCGCCAATTTTCCCCAACTCCCGTCGCAAACAGCGTCAGTCTCCAGCGGTTGTTCACGCCAATACAATACCTGCTGGCCCTGGTTGATGGCGAAGGCAAGACAGGCATTCTCGACCCAGACGCCGAACCGCTCCGGTTCACGAGCAGGGTCTGGAGCACCATTAGGATGTGAGGCGGAAAGCAGTGCGTTGTTCAGTACCACAAGCTTGGGCGGTGAGGCGCGGCGCCTATGAATCTGTGGTGAGTGTTTTTCGATCGGGGCAATCAGATAAGCATCCTGGAGCAGCGCCAGATAATGCGCGACCGTTTCCAGCGCGCCGCTGTCCTGGAGCTGCCCCAGCATCTTTTGCAGCGAGACGATCTGAGCCGGTAATGCCGCGGCGATCGCAAACACCTGCCGCAAAAGCGCAGGACGCCGAACCACGCCCAGTGCCAGTACATCGCGGCCAATTGCAGGCCCGATGATGGCGTCGCGTACATAAGCCCGCCAACGTGCAAAGTCCCTTTGAAACTCGACGGCGCCTGGATAGGAGCCGAACCGAACGAGATCATGTGCGGCCTCGCGCGGCGAGAGATGAAAGGCGTCCGCCAGCGCAATAGCGGGCCAATGGCTCAGGGTCAGCCGCTCGAAACGGCCGGCCAAGCTTTCCCGGGACCCCGTAGCAACACGAAGGGCCGAGGAGCCAGTAGCTACGACGTGGATATTAATGTGACGGCGCCGCGCGCGATCCCACTCGCCCTTGAGCCGTCCTGCCCAATCAGAGAGATGGTGCACCTCGTCCAGTAGCAGAACCGCCGTGCCCTGTTTCGCCCTCGCTTCCGCTTCCGCCCAACGGCGCTCCCAAAAGCCGGGCAAGGCGGCGTCTGGCTCGTCGCCGGCAGCGTATACTGCCCTGTCGCCGAACTGTGCGGCAAGGTCCAGTAGAAGCGTGGTTTTGCCTACCTGCCGCGGGCCGGTGAGAAGTTGAATGCGGCCCGGAGCTGGCTCCCTGAGCCGGTCAACCAGCACTTTACGGCAGTCGGCGAAGGTGTTATAAATCTCAGACATAGTCGAATAATTATTCGACTATGATATGTAGTCTGTCAATCCCGCAACTCCCGGTAAGCCTGCAACGCCTCCGCGGCCGGTAGCCATTGCTGCCTCCGCTGCAACAGAGCAGCAGGATTTTCTTCATGCCCGGATAGGCGGTCCAGCCGAATTCGGGCGTGTAGGCGGTGACGATCACGATGGTTCCACGATTGCAAACCGCCAAGGGATTTTGCGGCAAAAGGTCATCAGCTTTGAATACACTGAGACAGAGTTGAAGCCGCTGCTTTGAAGTCAGTGGTTTCGACTTGACCCTGGAATGCGTTCCAGGGTTTAGAGTTTCCTCACAAGGGGTATATATGCGTTCAGGAGAGCTGGCACGGCTCACAGGCGTAAGCACTGACACGTTGCGGCATTACGAACGTTCTGGGCTATTGTCTCGACCTGAACGTACTCCCGGAAATTATCGTTCGTATCCGGCCGCTGCTCAACAGCGCGTGGAATTGATTCAACGCGCGCTTGGAATTGGTTTTTCCCTGTCCGAGCTGAAGGCTATCTTGGCAGCGCGGGATGCGGGCAGTGCGCCTTGCCAACAAGTGCGCCAGTTGTTGAGTTCGAAGATAGCTGATGTAAGCCGGCAAATTCAGAGCCTGATTCTATTGCGGAAGGAACTCGATCGATTGGCAAAGGATTGGGACAAGCGATTGAGGAACGCGAAGGCGGGTCAAGCGGCGCGTTTGCTGGAGAGCGTCCCGCGGAGACTGCATGGATTCGCCGTCTCATCCGTCAGAAACAAGAAAGGACGATAGACCATGCGGACCATGTTTTTCATCTCTTTGCTGGTCATCCTGCCCCTCATGGCCGTTGCTCAGGAGACGCAACAACAGGAGCAGAAGACGCGGCCGGACGGTGTGACGCGCCGCGGAGATCATGTCATGGGGTTCTCTCACGAGGCTACGACACACCATTTCAGACTGTTCAAAGACGGGGGAGAGATCGCTGTTACGGCCAATAACCCGAAGGACAAGCCGAGCATCGATCAAATTCGAATGCACTTGGGACATATTGCCAACATGTTTTCCGCTGGAAACTTCAACGCACCGATGCTTATTCACGCTACCAACCCACCTGGCGCAGCTACGATGGCGAGGCTCAAGGAGCAAATCCGCTACGAGTTTTCAGAGATCGACCGAGGCGCGCGAATACGCCTTGTCGCAGGCAGCTCAGAGACTATAGATGCCGTGCACGCGTTCCTGCTCTTTCAAATCGTGGACCATCAAACGGGAGACGTTCCCACCATATCCGGGTAGCCGCAGGGTCCGACCAACTCCTGAGAGTAGAGTGTTATCGAAGGACTCTCTTGCGAAGGAGCGCTTGGCTCTTTCAATGCCAGTAACGCGGCTTCGTCGGCATAAGGGACCGAATCGCTTCTGGTTTGCCGATTATTTGGCGGATCCTTTTATTTATCTGACATTCCCGTTCTCGAAAGCTTGCTGGCCGTATCCTGAGCCGAGCCCGGCAAGACCGGCGCGGCTGCCCACGGAGGGCGAACCATTCATATTCACGGCCTGCTCTCAGGGAGGCTAGCGGCAGGTGGATCCTGTGCGACAAGCGCGGCCGGCGTCACACCATTGACGCGGTCAATGTGATGGTCGATGCTGAGAATTTTCTTGCCGTAGAGTCTTACCTCCACGAAGGTCTGATCCCTCGCGGGAAGCCAAAAGTCGCCGATTTTTTGGTACTGGCGGACGAAATCGGCTCGCTTGATCCAAAAGGAAGGATTCTTTGCCGGATGTCCGGCAATTCGGACGACCGCGAAACCCTGGCTCTCAATCCATATCTTTCCTTCGAAGAGATACTTGTCTCTGCGCCGGGGAAGAGCTTCAACGACGAAACAGTGGTACGGGTCGAGATCTTCTTCGCCGAGCAAACGAAAAGTGTAGTTCGCGGGACTGATCGAGCTATCACGACGGTCCTGTCCCGCGGAAGCGGAGGCTTCGCTTTCCATTAGGCGGTTGAGGACGAGATGGCGAACCACGCTCGAGCCTTCCTCCGCAATCGTCACGAATGTCTTTTTCTCCGGGGCGACATAATCCATCCGGGTGGTTTCCTTGGCGCGAACTTTGCCGTTGAGATCGCTTACCGCATAGGTTCGTAGCGCGGAATATTCCCGCAATCCGGCATTGCGAATCTCATTGTGCCTCACGAGATCAGCGAAAATCAGGTCTCCACTGGAATGCGGACGCGCGGGCTCGCGCGGTTCTGGAACCACGATGTGTTCCCCGCTTTGGTTGGATTGTCCGGCTGCGGGAATTGCGGCGGCTGTGATCCCCGCTACCAGGAGAACTGCCAGGAAGCATACTCTTGCCGGGCTAGGGATTGGCATGGTGTGATCTCTCCTCGAGGCACGCGGCCGCGCGGCCGCCCTAGTCTTCGAAGCTCCTCGCTCCGCCCTTCAAGCGATTGGTTACCAAGTTTGTCCAGACGAACTTGATCACGCGCGCGTCGTTGTAGCAATAGGCGAGGTTGTGATTGAGCGTGGAGAAGCAATGTTGTTGACAGGTTTTCTTCATGTTGGTCAGCTGCGTTGCTTCAAATTTGTGCCCATCGATGTTTCCCCAGTCGAAAGTTGAGGGATACATGGGGAAGCACGGAGCTACCGTGCCGTCGGTGCGGATGATCACGTTGTTCTGTCCGGCCCGGCAATTCCATTCGGCAAAATGCAGTTCGCCGCTCGCGTCCTGCACAAAGCCGGGCATGCCTGCAAGCTGCCTGGCGATATCCCCGTTGGTTCCCGTTCCATCGCCGTTCCACCCGAGGCGCTTCAAATCGCCGCCACTCGCCATGCGTATGAAGGCTTTGATCTCCTGCAGGCGCTGCACGGAATTGACCATCTGATATCCAGCCTTGTTCTTGGCAATGAGCCAATCCACCAGCGAATCGATTTCTGGCCAATCTTGCGGGCGAATGTAGGTGGGGTTGTCGCTCAAGTGCTTGAAATGTTCGTCTTGTTCGAGCATGGGCGTTTCGTTGATGTGGTAGTCGGTGGCCACGTGGTTGTCGTGGGCGTAGTCGGTGATTTGGCGTACGTCCCGGGTATTATTGCGGCAGATGTTGAGATTGAAGAAGACCATGTAGCCGTAGACGTGCTGCTTCTTCATCAAGTATTCGAGGTGCTTTCGACTGGGCACGACGGCTTTCGGCAGGCTGGGTTTTTCGTCCCACGAATCGAGGGCAAAATTGAAAACGCCCACGCCTGCGTCACCCAAACGATCGGCGACTTCCGGGCGGAGTAGTCTTCCGTTGGTGCCCACGTAGATCCAAAATCCCTTTTTCGCAGCATAGTAGACGACCTTATGCGCGAAATCGGGCCGCAATAAGGGCTCACCCCCCATCAGCGCCAGCACGCGGCATCCGTGGTCGTGCAGCCAGTCAATCGAACGCCGAGCAACAACCTCGGTCATGCCCTTTACCTTGTTGTTGTAGGCCCAGCAATACCAGCAATCGAGATTGCACTTGTACTCGAGAAAGAGGTAGGCGGTGATCGGATGAAAGTCACCCGGCAACACACGCGAGCGGATGTAGGGGAAAAGCCATCCTCGCATCGCGCGATACACCTGTGGAATACTCCAGTCGCGCTTCTCGGGGATCACTGCCGGCCCCGGATCGAGGAGCTTCTCGGGGAAGCGCGGAAACGCTGGTTCCGGCAGTTTTTTGCCCATCGGCCGAGGGACCGCGACGGGCCCTGGCGCGGAGTGCATGAGCAAATTGTGGATGTCGACATCACTGCGGAACTTCGGTGCCGTAGCCACTGTTAGCTTCTCCTATTAGAGCACACCTCAAGCCCTTGCGAGAATGACGAATGAACAATCAGACCCTGATTACCGCCGACCCTGATGCCAACAAGCAGGCGGTTGATGCACCTCGCTAAGCTAGTCTCCAGCCAATTGCTGTGTTCCCGATTCCGAACTACCGCCCGCGAGTTCGAATGGCGCGAATTCGGGAG
>Ga0182040_10000554_pt1 | contig 17122 bp, 12 predicted proteins | sample flu12Cox44000176_FD_125973 | JGI IMG/M metagenome (GOLD analysis project Ga0182040, IMG submission 125973) | Lab enrichment of tropical soil microbial communities from Luquillo Experimental Forest, Puerto Rico - flux8day.12C.oxic.44.000.176 | ecosystem: Environmental > Terrestrial > Soil >... | reverse complement strand
CCGAATACCATTGGGACTATGAGCAATGTTGCAATGTTGCATTACGCCACTCTGTAATTTCCCCGAAAACTCCAGGTAAGATCAGGCTAAACAGCTCCTTCGGAGCGGCCACCTGCTCATATCTGTACCCAGGGTTCCGCTTCGCTCCACCCTGGGCTGAGGTCTCGCACGCCTCCGGCGTGCTTCTCGCGAAAAAAGAATAGAGCCTTTGGCGTGTCGACCAGCTGGCGAAATTTAAGTTGCAGAAGCGTTTTTCTAAGGTAAAATAGTAGTTCGTTAACCGCGGGAATTCGAGATATCGCTCGCAAGTTAAAAAAAGAAATAATCTGGCAGCTCCATCGGTGCGGGATATTTGACAAGCCGCGCGGGTGGGGCTATCTGTGTTGCCCTTTGTTGTCGAGACCTACTCCGAAACGGTAGTTCCGCGGTACGGCAGCAAAATATTGTTCGTTCGGCTAGAAAACACGATACCGTATGTCAGACCGCATTTACTTCGGAAAAATTAAGGAAGCAATTGAGCCACCTAATCTGATTGAGGTCCAGCTCAATTCTTATGTGGAATTCCTTCAGAAAGATGTTCCACCAAGCAGAAGAAAGAACGTCGGACTACAAGCTGTCTTTCGCGAAGTATTTCCCATCCAAAGTTACGATGACAAGGTCGTACTAGATTTCGTCAGCTATGACATTGGCGAATCGAAGATGTCAGCCCTCGAGTGTCAGAGGGAGGGACAGACTTTCAGTGCCCCGCTGCATGTGACGTTTCAACTGCGGGATGACAAGGGTACGAAGGAAGAGAAGGTCTATATGGGGGAAATTCCGCTCATGACTCCGCAGGGTACATTCGTCATCAACGGTGCGGAACGAGTCGTTGTAAGCCAGTTGCATCGTTCTCCGGGTATCGCCTTTGAATCTTCTGTGCATTTGAACGGCAAGGTTCTCTACAGTTTCCGCATCATCCCGGATAGAGGTTCCTGGCTGGAAGTCCAATTTGATACGAACGATCTGCTTTACATTTATCTCGACCGCCGCAAGCGACGCAGAAAATTCCTGGCGACGACTTTTCTGCGCTCGATTGGTTTCAGCGGCGACGGCGATATCATCCGAATTTTTTACAATATCGAAAGACTGAGGCTTACGAACGATCTCGAAGAGGAACAACTCAGCACGAGAGTTCTGATCAGGGACGTTCGTGATGGCGAAATCACGGTTGCACGCGCCTTCGAGCCGCTAACCAAGGCGACAGTTCAGCAGATCCTCACGCTTGGCATCAATGAAGTCGAAGTGGTTGATATCAAAGACGACGACACGATAATCAAATCAATCAAGAAGGATCCGGCTCATGACGAGGAAGAAGCGCTTAAGGATATTTATCGGCGGTTACGTCCTGGCGATCCTCCAACGGTGGCCAATGCGCGAGGTTTGTTGAAGCGGCTATTCTTTGACCCTAAAAAATACGATTTGGGTCGTGTCGGGAGATACAAGATCAATCAGAAGCTTGGGCTAGAGGTCGACCTGGGTGAGCGCACGCTGACGAAGGAAGATTTTATTGGCGCCATGAAGTATCTGATCACCTTGCGCAAAGGCGAGGGGATCCTGGATGATATCGATCACCTTGGCAGCAGGCGCGTTCGCACCGTGGGCGAGCTGCTTGCGAATCAGTGCCGGGTAGGCTTGGCGCGAACGGAGCGTCTCGTGAAAGAGCGCATGACGCTGTTTGACGTGAACATCGATGGCATGACGCCGCAGAAGTTGATCAATCCCAAGGCCCTTAGCGCAGTAATCAGGGATTTTTTTGGGCGATCGCAGCTGAGTCAGTTCATGGATCAGACCAATCCGTTGGCGGAATTGACGCACAAACGCCGGCTGTCGGCTCTCGGTCCAGGAGGCTTGAGCCGGGACCGGGCCGGATTTGAAGTGCGGGACGTCCACCCTTCTCACTACGGGCGCATCTGTCCGATTGAAACTCCTGAAGGTCCGAACATCGGTCTTATCAGCTCGATGAGCACCTTTTCGCGGATCAACGAATTTGGCTTTATTGAAACGCCATACAGGCGCGTGGAAAACGGTCGCGTGACCACGCAGATCGATTATCTCACGGCAGACCGCGAGGAAAATTATCTTGTTGCACAGGCCAATGCACCTATCGACGACGAGGGCAACTTTACGGACGAGAAAGTTTCCTGTCGTTACCGAGGTGATTTTCTTGAAGTCGAACCGGCGAAGATCCACTACATGGATATTTCGCCGAAGCAGCTGGTTTCTGTTGCTGCCGGGCTGATTCCGTTTCTGGAGCACGATGATGCGAACCGCGCCTTAATGGGATCCAATATGCAGCGGCAGGGCGTGCCTCTGATCCGATCCGAATCGCCGCTGGTCGGAACCGGACTTGAAGCAAAAGTCGCACGCGACTCGAAAGCGGTCATTGTTGCTGAGGCGGACGGAACTGTGACCTCTGTGGTTGCTGATCAAATCGTTGTCAGTAGAGACGGGAAATCGCACGAGCCCAAAAAAAAGCTTGTTAGCCGTCCGGAGGAAGGACTGCACGTTTACGAGTTGCGCAAGTTCATGCGCTCGAACGCGGGCACCTGCATCAATCAGAAGCCAATTGTTCGCAAAGGTGACAGGGTCAAGGCGGGACAGGTCATCGCGGATGGACCAAACACGGAAGCGGGAGAGTTGGCGCTGGGTCGCAACGTGCTGGTCGCTTTCATGCCGTGGAACGGTTACAACTTTGAAGACGCAATTCTAGTCTCTGAAAAGGTCGTCAAGGAAGACATTTACACCTCGATTCACATCGACGAGTTCGAGATTGGCGCCAGGGACACAAAGCTCGGCCCGGAAGAAATCACGCGTGATATTCCAAATGTCAGTGAGGAAGCGCTAAGAAATCTGGGGCCGGATGGCGTGATTCGTGTCGGGGCGGAAGTGAAGCCAGGTGATATTCTGGTAGGAAAGATCACCCCCAAGAGTGAGACCGAACTGGCTCCCGAAGAGCGTTTGCTGCGCGCGATATTCGGAGAGAAAGCCGCCGACGTCAAGGACACGTCGCTCACGGTGCCTTCGGGCACGTACGGAATCGTCATGGATGTCAAGGTTTCTTCGCGCAAGGAAGTAGCGAAACAGAAACTGACTCCCGCCGAAACAAAGCGTCAGGCGAAGCAAATCGGTGAGGACTACAAAAAGAAGAAGGATGAGCTGCACGAAGAGCTGACGGAAGCGTTATCAAACATTCTTCTGGGAGAAAAGATCCCGCTCGATGTGGTTAATGCCGAAACCGGCGAGATCATCATTCCTGCGAATCGGAAGATTACCAAAACGCTGCTGCGCAAGCTGGCCGGGGTGTACGATCACGTTGACATCGATCCGAGTCCGATCCGCAACAAGATTCGGGAGATCATCAGTTCGTTTGAACATAAATTTGCCGAGCTTGACCTCGAGAAGGAGCGCTCGCTCGACAGAATCGAGAGTGGCGATGATGTCGACCCGGGAATCATCAAGCAGGTAAAGGTTTACATCGCCAGCAAACGCAAATTGAGCGTTGGCGACAAGATGGCAGGACGACATGGAAATAAGGGTGTTGTCGCCAAAATTGTGCCGGAAGAAGACATGCCATTTTTGCATGACGGTACTCCGGTTGAAATTGTGTTAAACCCCCTGGGGGTTCCGAGCCGGATGAACGTTGGCCAAGTGCTGGAGACCCACCTGGGGGTGGCCGCTAAAGCCCTCGGTTTTAAAGTTGCAACGCCTGTCTTTGATGGAATCGAAGAACCGGAGATCAGAAAATATTTGACGGACGCAAAAAAGGTGGACGGCTTTACGTGGGTGACGGAAACCGGCAAGTCAACATTGTACGATGGCCGCACGGGTGATGCGTTTGATCAGAACGTTGTCGTCGGATACATCTACATGCTAAAGCTGGGCCACCTTGTGGCTGACAAGATTCACGCCCGTGCGGTCGGGCCATATTCGCTCGTTACGCAGCAACCCCTGGGTGGCAAGGCTCAGTATGGAGGCCAGCGTTTCGGGGAGATGGAGGTCTGGGCGCTGGAAGCCTATGGGGCAGCATATACCTTGCAGGAGCTGTTGACTGTCAAGTCGGACGACGTCCAAGGGCGGACCCGAATTTACGAATCCATTGTAAAAGGCGATAACTCGCTCGAGGCCGGAACCCCTGAGTCATTCAATGTTTTGATTAAGGAAATGCAGAGTCTCGGACTGGATGTCAAGGTCGGCGGGCGTGCCCAGGTATTTGGCGATTCAGCTCTGGATGTAGCGGCGGCTGCAGCTGGATGAGGTGGGTTGAAGATTGGGGAGTCCGCGGACCTGGATAAACCGATCAGGAGCTATCGGGAGAATCTCTGGATACCAGTATCGGCTCGAAAAACAGAGTTAAACTAATTTTTTAAGATCACCGAACACAAAACCTAGGCAGCCAAGCCGGGGTTACTATGAACGAAACGAATCTGCGCGAGATTTTTGGAGAAGAGCGCTCGGTCGGTTTTGACCAAGTAGCAATTAGTGTGGCTTCACCGGATGCCATCCGTTCCTGGAGCAAGGGCGAGGTAAAGAATCCGGAAACGATCAATTACCGTACATTCAAGCCTGAAAAAGGGGGATTGTTCTGCGAGCGGATCTTTGGTCCGACCCGAGATTGGGAATGTTCTTGCGGCAAATATAAGCGAATCAAACACAAAGGCGTAATCTGCGACCGATGCGGTGTCGAGGTGACGCTTTCGCGGGTGCGTCGGGAGCGCATGGGACACATCGAGCTGGCCGTCCCTGTATCGCACATCTGGTTTTATAAGTGCATGCCATCTCGTATCGGGCTGATGCTCGATATGAGTTCGAGGCAATTGGAGCGGGTGATCTACTACGAAGACTATATCGTGATCGATCCCGGCCAGACGCAGTTGCAGAAGACGCAACTGCTCAACGAGCAGGAGTATCGCGAGGCCCAGGAGCAGTACGGAGACACCTTCGTCGCAGGCATGGGGGCCGAGGCGATCAAGATGCTGCTTTCTGAGATCGAACTGCACTCGTTGAATGCCGAGCTCGAAGAGTCGATGAACAACACCAAGAGCAAGCAGATCCGCAAGAAGCTGGCGAAGCGGTTGAAGCTTGTTCAAGGCTTCATGAGCTCTCACTCAAGACCGGAGTGGATGATTCTGGACGTTCTTCCGGTTATTCCGCCCGATCTGCGCCCTTTGGTCCCTCTTGAGGGCGGGCGGTTTGCTACCTCGGATTTGAATGATTTGTACCGCCGCGTGATCAACCGGAACAATCGGCTCAAAAATCTTCTGCAGCTGAAAACGCCCGATGTGATTATCCGCAACGAAAAGCGGATGCTCCAGGAAGCCGTTGATGCATTGTTCGACAACGGCCGCCATGGCCGCGCTGTTACGGGCGCCGGGAATCGTCCTTTAAAATCTCTGAGCGACATGCTCAAGGGCAAGGGTGGCCGGTTCCGTCAGAACCTTCTCGGAAAACGAGTCGACTATTCCGGTCGTTCTGTCATTGTGATCGGCCCGGAGCTCAAGCTTCACCAGTGCGGGTTGCCCAAGAAAATGGCGCTCGTTTTGTTCGAGCCGTTCATCATTCGTCGGTTGAAAGAGCTAGGCTACGTTCATACGGTCCGAAGCGCTAAGAAGATGATTGAGCGCCAGACGCCGGAAGTCTGGGACATTCTGGAAGAGGTGACAAAGGGGCATCCCGTACTGCTAAACCGCGCTCCAACTCTTCACCGGCTGTCGATTCAGGCCTTTGAGCCGATGTTGATTGAGGGAGAAGCTATCCGCATTCATCCGCTTGTCTGTACCGCTTACAACGCGGACTTTGATGGCGACCAGATGGCGGTCCATGTTCCGCTTTCAGTGGAAGCACAGATGGAAGCGCGGCTGCTGATGCTTGCCCCGAATAACATATTTTCGCCCTCGAGTGGCAAACCGATCACGACACCGTCTCAGGATATTGTTCTAGGTTGCTACTATCTGACTCAGAATCCTCGTAAAACAGCTCAGCAGGGAGAACGTTTGCGTCTCTTTTCGGACCTTCAGGAAATCGAGTTTGGCTTAGCCGAAGGGGCAATCAAAATCCACGAAAAAATCCGATTCAAGAATCCGAACTTTGGTAAGAGGACCGTTTACGGAAATGCGGATACCAAGATCATTGAGACCACAGCAGGTCGTGTGATCTTTAACGGTATCTGGCCCGAAGGATTGGGCTTCTTCAACAAGGTCGCCGGTAAAAAGCAGTTGAGCGACATCATCTGGCGGACTTACCAGGTGTCGGGCCAGCAGAAAACCGTCGAAACGCTGGATCGACTCAAGGAACTGGGCTTCAGCTGGGCGACACGCGCGGGTGTTTCAATCGGAATCACCGACATGATTATCCCGGATGAAAAAAAGACGGAGCTGGATAAGGCATACAAGCAGATCGCCCTGGTCGAAAAGCAATATCGCAGTGGCATCATCACGGACGGTGAGCGTTACAATAAAATCATCGATATCTGGACTCACGCCGGTGAGGAAATTTCCAATGTCATGTTCCGTACTTTGGAGCATAACGAAGGGCGGCGTGACCTTAATCCGGTGTTTTTGATGCAGGATTCCGGAGCGCGTGGAAATCGGCAGCAGGTAAAGCAGCTGGCTGGTATGCGTGGCTTAATGGCAAAGCCCTCCGGTGAGATTATCGAACGGCCGATTACTTCGAATTTCCGTGAGGGGCTCTCCGTGCTGGAATATTTTATCTCTACTCACGGAGCGCGAAAGGGTCTGGCTGATACGGCGCTGAAGACTGCTGATTCGGGCTATTTGACTCGCAAATTGGTCGATGCGGCTCAAGACGTGATCATTGTCGAAGCTGATTGCGGTACAGCTAACGGAATCATTGTGCGTCCGATCTACGAAGGGGACGACGAAGTTGTTGATCTGGCTACGCGCATCGTCGGGCGAGTGAGTTGCGAGACAATTGTTAACCCTGTTACGAAGGAGACGATCATTCGGGCGAACCAGTTGATCGAGGAATTGCAGGCTGGCGCTCTGATGAATATCGGAGTGGAGCAGCTTAAAATTCGCTCGGTACTTACATGCGAATCGAAGCGGGGCGTTTGCGCACAGTGTTACGGCCGCAATCTAGCTACCGGACGGATGGTCAAGCTCGGAGAAGCTGTAGGAATCATCGCGGCTCAAAGCATTGGAGAACCGGGGACGCAACTGACTATGCGTACATTCCACATTGGTGGAACGGCGACACAGCTTTTCAAACAGCCGATCATCAAGGCAAAAAACGATGGGAACGTGCACTTCAATGATCTTCGGGTTGTGCAGTCGGTGGACGGCAACTTTATTGTTCTTAATAAGAACGGTTCGGTTTCGGTTCACGCCAAAGATGGACGGGAGTTCGAGCGATACAATGTCGTTATTGGTTCTGTGATATCGGTGGGTGACGGGGCACCGGTTAAGAAGGGAGAAACTTTCGTCCAATGGGATCCGTACAACGTGCCGATCCTGACTGAAAGAAGCGGTAAAGTGGAGTTTCGTGACATGATCCCGGGAGTTACCGTGAAGAGGGAAATCGACGACGCAACCGGCGTCCTCGGAACCGTTGTCATTGAACACAAGGAAGATCTGCATCCGCAGGTTGTCGTCACCGACGACAAACAGGAAGTTGTCGCGAGTTATTCCATACCGGCCGGGGCCCACGTAGTCGTTCAGGAGAATAAGAGGGTGCAGGCAGGAACGCTGCTGGCAAAGACGCCGCGAAAAATCGCCAAAACAAAGGACATTACGGGAGGGCTACCTCGCGTTGCAGAATTATTCGAAGCACGCCGCCCGAAAGAGGCCGCGGAAATTGCGAAGATCGACGGCCTCGTTGAGTTTGGCGGTACGGTGCGCGGAAAGCGGCGATTGATTCTCCGGGATCCGGTGACAGGTCAGGAAGAGGAACATCTCATTCCGTTGAACAAACACATTATCGTGTTCAAGGGAGACTTCGTGAAGAAGGGATCACAGCTGACCGAAGGCCCGATCGTTCCACACGAGATTCTAGAAGTTTGCGGTCCGCAGGACCTGCAGGAACACCTGGTGAACGAGGTACAGGAAGTATACCGTCTGCAGGGAGTCGAAATTAACGATAAGCATATCGAAATCATTGTTCGCCAAATGTTGCGGAAGGTGAAGGTCACCGAACCCGGCGACACCGCATTGCTGTGGGGCGACCAGGTTGACAGGCTCGAATTCGAAAAAGAAAATCGTCGAGTCATCGAGCAGGGAGGCAAGCCTGCCGAAGCAGTTCCGGTGCTCCTTGGAATTACTAAGGCCTCGCTTGAGACGGACAGCTTCATCTCCGCTGCATCGTTCCAAGATACGACTCGAGTTCTGACCGAAGCCGCTACACTCGGTAAAATTGATTTCCTGCGCGGATTCAAAGAAAACGTGATCATGGGACACCTTATTCCAGCGGGAACTGGCTTTATCGGTCATCGCAGCATTCGGACTCTCGAAACGGGTGAGCCGATCGGGAAAGTGGAGGTACCTGAAGTCGAACCTGCTGTTGGCTAGCCGGCAAACCCTGTTCAGTCAGTCTTGGATGGTGGGAATGACCACGAAAAGACCAGAGCCTGCATTGATCACAAATCCTTACACAATTCAACGCAACTGTTGTGACTATAGCGGAGGATTTGTGATCAATGCAGGCTAGAGGGCTTTTTGAGCTGTAATCACCCGGATAGGACGAGTAGGGCATTATGTCGATAGCAACCAAAACCGGAGATGCCGGGGAAACGGCGCTGATGTATGGCAAACGGGTGCCAAAAACCCACGAACGGGTCGAAGCTTACGGGAGTGTCGATGAGTTGAATTCGGCCCTTGGAATGGCTCGCGCAGTGGCGATCGAAAAGTTGGTTCGAGAAGTCGCGTTTTCGGTCCAGAAAGAACTGGTGATCTTGATGGGGGAGCTCGCAGTTGCCGATGAAGACCGCGACCGTTATTTGAGAGATGGCTACGAGGTGGTGACTGAGACGATGGTAGATCGACTAACGGAAGTCGTTAGCAATCTGGAAAAGAACCATCACCTCACCTTCAGGCATTGGGAGACCCCTGGCAATAACGTCTCATCCGCGGCTCTCGACGTTGCGCGTACGACTTGTCGCCGGGCTGAGCGCCGGGTTATCGCCTTGTCACAGACGTCGAGCTATGTGAATCCGGAGACAATTCGGTATTTAAATCGCCTTTCGGATGTCCTGTGGCTATTCGCTCGATTTGTTGAATCCGAAGCAACGCTTCAGCCGTTTCCAGGAGGCACTAGCGGGGGCTCTTAAGCAAAAGAGCTGAATATCGTGTGAGCATGCGGCAAGCCGCCAGTGACACAACTCCGGTGGAATCGTTTCACCGAGGCGGGCAGGTAGGGCCGGATCTCCGAGCCGGCCGCTATGACGAAGCGAACAACAGCCGCAAGGAACTTGGGATGGCGCAGACGAACGCTGCAGGGGACGTGGTAGGGGCGGATCCCCGAGCCGCCCGTCGAGGACCAAGCTAGGCTAGGCTGTCAGCCGGGGACCCGGCCGGCTCGGAGATCCGGCCCTACCAGTGCCGCAATCTGCAGTTCCTGGATAGCGTTGAGATGGAATTCCGTTTGCAAAAACCCACTTGCGCGACTGTGGACCCTGCACCATAGTCTTCGGCTCTAGACGCTAATCAAGCTTTGGAACAACGCCAGCGGTTCAAGAACTAGATATGTCTTCAATGGAATTAATGACCGAACTCCTCGAGGCAGGAGTTCACTTCGGGCACCAGACGAAGCGATGGAATCCGAAAATGAAGCCGTACATTTTCGAGCAAAGGAATTCCATCTATATTATCAACCTTTCTGAAACGGTTAGACAGCTGCAGAGCGCTACTGATTTTCTAGCGAATGTCGCTCGGCAAGGTGGCAAGGTGCTTTTCATCGGCTGCAAGAAGCAGGCTCAGGAGGCGGTTAAGGAAGCTGCGTTGGCTTGCGGCCAATTTTATGTCAATCAGCGCTGGCTTGGCGGGACGCTTACCAATCTCGCGACAATACGAAAAAGTGTCGGCCGTCTCACTTATCTCGAACAGATCGAGCAGTCGCCCGAATACTCTAAGATGGGCAAGCAAGAGCTTTCGGCGTTGCGTCGCGAAGCAGAAAAGCTTCGCCGCAACCTCGAGGGAATTCGTGCGATGGACCGTCTTCCTGACGCAATGGTTGTCATTGATACCTCACGCGAGTCTATCGCGGTAGCCGAAGCTCGGCGATTGAAGATTCCGACGGTCGCGATCGTTGATACCAATGCAGATCCAGATCAGGTCAGCTATCCGATCGCAGGGAATGATGATGCGATCCGTGCGATCCGCGTTATTCTTCAGAAATTAGTCGATGCAATTTACGCGGCTTCGCACGAAGCCGACAGGCAAGAGGCAGCGAATCTGGAAGCCGTCGCCGAGTAAGTTTAATGGCTCTTATATGGCTGAAGTTAGTCCAATGCTGGTCAAACAATTGCGCGAAAAAACCAATGCCGGGATGATGGATTGCAAAAAGGCATTGGTAGAATCGGGCGGCGACCTGGAGAAGGCCGAAGCGATTCTAAGAAAGAAGGGGATCGCCGGCGCTTCGAAAAAGTCTGTTCGGACGGCAAAAGAGGGCATTGTCGGCGCCTACATTCATCTCCATGGAAAAGTTGGTGTACTCGTCGAGGTAAATTGCGAGACCGATTTTGTAGCGAAGAACGGCACTTTCCGCGAGCTGGTGAAAGATATTACCCTTCATATAGCAGCGGCGCACCCTCTCTATGTAAATCGCGATCAGGTGCCTCAGGAATCCATCGAACGGGAACGCGATATCTTTCGAGCGCAGGTCAAGGGCAAACCAGAGCCGGTCATCGACAAAATCGTCGAAGGAAAACTCGAAAAGTACTTCGCGACTGTTTGTCTTCTGGATCAGGCGTTTGTCAAAAATCCTGACCAAACGATTCGGGAACTTGTTTCTTCTAAGATTGCGGAGCTTGGCGAGAATATTGTGGTACGACGGTTCGCGCGCTACGCAGTTGGTGAAGACGTGGCCGCAGCAGGCAACGCTCTTGTCGAGGGAGGGACGGCCTCCGTGCCGTCCCATATTTCTCCTTCCTATCCGAATTGAAATAATTAGTCGGACAGCACGGAGGCTGTCCCTTCCATTTAATAGGCGAACATCAGCGAAAATGGCCGTTTCGCCGGTCCGCTCGGAGATCGAACCCTGCCGAGTTTTGCCCTCATAGGAATGCGGGCTAGATCTGGGGCGATCTTTTGTTTATAAATCGATGCATGCGCGACTGGCGGGCCATTTTTATTCTTCTGACGCTTGCGGTCCTATTCTCCGGATGCACAACCAGGGACAGAGATCATCGAATCCTGATCAGTGTGGCGGATCAGAGCATGGAGCTTTACCACAAAACGAGACTGATTGGCCGATTCCTGGTTTCCACGTCAAAATTTGGATTGGGCGATCGACCTGGAAGTCGCGAAACTCCGCTGGGACGCATGGAGGTAGCAAAGAAGATTGGTGCGGGCGCTCCGCTTGGTGCCGTCTTCAAGAGTCGTCGTCAAACCGGAGAAATTCTGCGGCCGGATGCGCCCGGACGCGACCCGATCGTGACGAGAATTATTTGGCTCAAAGGCCTGCAATCCCAAAACCGCAATGCGTTTGGCCGATGCATCTACATCCATGGTACGCCGGAGGAGCGCTATCTTGGGCATCCAGCGAGTTTCGGTTGCATTCGTATGCGATCGTCCGATGTGAAGGCGGTTTTTGATATCGTTGGATTGGGCGCCAGCGTCGACGTCATTCCGGGCCCGCTTCCGGATAGGCCTAAACCAATGGTTTTGGCGTCGACTGTTCCTCCTGCCGCACCGGTGGTTGCTAGAGCATCCCTTGCTACGCCAATCCCGGCAGCATCCCCTGCTGCGCCAATGCCGGCAGCATCACCGGCGCCCACTCCCGGAACTGGCAATGCGGTAGCCATCCGAAGCGCGGCGGTTTCAACAAGGTAGCCGTTCACGGTTCGCCGTTTATACCGTTTACAATTCGGGGCGCTCTTAGCGCAATCAATTCCCTTGCTAAAAGAAATAGGTCTAGCGAGGCCGCGCCTCAGACCGGCGAGGTCTAGCGATTAGCAAGGCCACGTGGAAGCAGCGTCGCTTGGGTGAAGCGGCCTCGCTTATGCGGGACCGAAATTTGTTAAGGTAAAAGTCCGGGCAATTCCTCGAGTGAAACGGCAAGCGGTTGGTTCTTGGATCTGTGCGTGCATTTACAATTGGTGTGGGAATCCAGTAATTTTACCCCCGATGGAGGATTGGGTCAGACGCCAGTTGCGTGAACGGCAGCGCCCACCCGGGCAGTCGCCTGTGATGCTCCAGCGTTGGTGCCATCTGTTATTCATCCATTGGCCGTTTTCACCCGAAACTGTCCAGAAGACTTTGCCGCTCGGATTGCAAGTGGACACGTTCAACGGCAATGCCTGGATCGGCATCGTACCATTTTTCATGCATGGGGTGCGCCCTGCAGGTTTTCCATCCGTTCCTGGCATTTCAAACTTTCTTGAATTGAATCTTAGAACGTATGTTCGCGATCCAGCTGAGAGGCCCGGTATCTGGTTCTATTCCTTAGATGCCAACCAGGCACTTGCGGTCTGCATAGCCAGGACTTGCTTTGCGCTTCCATATGAGTTCGCAGAGATGAACGCCAAGGTTTCGCAGGGCGAAATCAATTACCGGTCCCGGCGATTCGGATCCAAAGCTTCTCTTCATTACTGTTATCGACCAACTGAGAGGCTCGGAGAAGCCAAGCTGGGTACTCTCGAATTCTTCCTGATCGAGCGTTATCGGCTGTTTGCACATCGAAGACATAAGATGTTAAGCGGGCGTGTGAATCACTCACCGTACCAATTGCGCAAGGCTGCGGTCACCGAAGCGGATCCGGGCTTGTTTGCGCTTGATGGATTTGATCGTCCCTTGAAACCGCCTGCGCACGCAATCTATTCGGATCGGGTCGATGTTTCCGTTTATCCGTTGGAACCTGTTAATTCCAGCGGCGCTGAGGGGCATCAAGACGGCACGTAGATGAACACGAGATCCTGGTCCATACCCTTGGGATCGACTGATCGCTCGAATACAAGCAGATTCTCCGTTCCAATCAAACAATGCTCCATTCCAGGCTCGAAATGAAATCGGTCTCCCGCCGCGAGCGCCTCCACAGTAAGGGGCCGATTGGCGACATGCCGCGAAAGGATCAGCCCCGCGCCTTCCTTCACTTCCAGGCGCTCATCCTTTTCTTCATGCGTTTCAAGTGCGAGGTATCCGCCTTTGCGGACCACGAGATACTTTTCCACGCGCGGGTGCTCATGCAGAACTATAACCACCCCGCCCCAGGGTGTCTGTATCGTCCCTTCATCGCGGCGGTTGACGCGATCAAGAAGTTCGGCAAAAAGCGGCGATGTACCAGAAGGCGCATGGCTGAAGTGCTCACTCCAGAGCCGGCATGCTTTTCGGCAATAACGATTGAACGATTCCTGGGAATCGATGCGCGACTGCGCGCTCAGGCTACTCGCGATGGCGGCAAACCTGGAATCGCTAGCCAAGCTATCGTGATTTAGATCAAAACCAACACTCATCTCGCGAAAGGATTACCTGTTTTCAGTAACACATTCCGGACTGGAACGCGACAGCTCTTGTTCAGATTCCAAAGTAAGACACTCTACTTGCGATACATCTCGCGGAAAGGATGTTCGTCGAGGAGATTGGACTCGATGCCTCCGAATTTCTGAGCGTCGTAGATCTGGATGCCCATATAAAAGTAAAGCGGACAAATCGGCGTATCTTGATTCAACAAAATATCTTCGGCACGGCGAAAGATTTCCAAACGCCGTGCGTTATCCGACTCCATTGCCGCGTCGGCAACAAGTTTGTCGTATTCGGCGTTAGTCCATCCCGTCCTGTTGTTACCTCCAGCGCTTACGAAGCAGTCAATAAAAGTATTTGGATCGTTGTAGTCGCCGACCCAGCTTGAACGCGCGAAATCGTAGTCGAGGCGTCTCAAGGAGTTGAGATAAACCTTCCACTCTTGCTTTTGTAGTTCGATGTGAATTCCAAGCGCATCGGATAACATGCTCTGAATTTCCACCGCAATGTCTTCATTGAGCTTTTTGTTGTCGTAGAGGTAGGTGACCGGTGGAAGGCCTTTGCCATTCGGATAGCCCGCAGAAGCCAAAAGTTGCCGCGCCTTTTCGATGTTGCGGCCAAACATTCGCGGGGGCTGATAACCGGTTGCCGTACCCGGCGGAGTGAACGAATAAGCGGGCGGTTCCCCTGCCTGAGTAATTTTCTGTACGATGCGATCCCGATCAATCGCCCTAGCGAATGCCTGACGGACCCGCACGTCTGAAAATGGTTTTCGAGTGACGTTGAATCGAATGAAGTAATTACCTAGAAAAGGAGCTGCATGAAAATCGGGCCGAATCTTGAGGTCCGGAATCAGAGAGGGTGGAGTCAACCCTTTGTCCAGGATCAGATCCGCGACTTTGGACGCGTAGAAATTGTAGGCCGTAATGGAATTGTCGATCGGCAAGGCGTCGACAGTTTTAAGTGGTACATGCCGGGCGTCCCAATAGAGCGGGTTTTTTTCAAGGCGAATCCGGTAGTTAAGCCGCCATTCTTTGAGAACGAAGGGACCATTGTTCACTAAATGCCGGGGTTTAATCCAATCGTCCCCGTATTTTTCCACCGTTGGAAGATGAACCGGGAGAAACGTCGCGAAGGAACAGAGATCAAGAAAGTAAGGAACTGAAGCTTCTAAGTCGACACGAAGGTTTCTGTCGTCTAAGGCCGCGATACCAACCTGGCCAAAATCTTTCAGCTTTCCTTCGTTGAAGGCTTGGGCGTTCTTAATGTGGTACAGGAGATAGGCGTACTCCGAAGCGGTTTCCGGGAGTAAAACGCGTTCCCAGGAGCGAGCGAAGTCACTGGCTGTGACGGGATCGCCGTTGCTCCATTTCGCATTTGCGCGCAAGTGGAAAGTGTAAGTCTTCCCGTTGTTTGAAAGGTCCCAACTTTCTGCAATGCCGGCTTGAGGCTTGCCAAACCGGTCAAAGTGCAAAAGCCCTTCGAACAATGCATAGCATATACGGGTTTCAAGCTGACCTGTCACGATAGCGGGATCAATGGATTCTGGTTCAGCACCATTGAGAATGACCAGGTCGGCCCGATTCCCGGCCGGATCGCATCCGACTGTCCCGAGCAGAATCAACAGCAATGCCGTGCCACAAAAACCGCGGCAAATCAGGTCGAACTGCATGCTAGAGAATCCTTGAAAAGCAAGGCCCATCTAATCATCGATGCACGAAATGAAATAACTTGACTCATTTGCAATCGATTTTGCTTTTCAAGGATTCTGGTGAGGGTTGGGCGATGGAGATCCGGAGGGATTTTCTTTTCCTACCGCCGGCGAAGTATTGACTGTTGCAGCAGGGGAGGGGGCGGGCTTTGCGGAAGCAGTAGGAGAAGCCGCGACTGCATTCGGAGAAGCTGCCGGAGTAGCTTTGCGGACTTCGCTTTCAAGCAGACCGACGCGCCGTGCGGCGCTTTGCCTGGCGGTGAGCAGGGTCAATAACAAAGTGACCCCGAAAAAGATGCACCCGAGGTAGACCGTTGCTTTGGTCAGCACCGTCGTGGTCTGAGCACCAAAAATGTTCTCGGTTACCCCGCTACCGAAAGCTGCTCCCAATCCCTCGTTCTTTGGTCGCTGCATTAAGACCACGAGAATCAAGAGGATACATACGATTACCAGAATCGTCAGGAGAATCGGGATCGCGATACTCAGCCACATAAGGGCGGGAATATGATCTGCTCTTGGCAACTTGTAAAGTCACGTGGCTAGCCTGCATCGATCACAAATCCTCATAAGGATTTGTGCTGAATGCAGGCTCTTGCCGCGGAATTCTCCGGCTGGCGCCGGAAAATTCCGCTGCTCTTTGAAAAGAAGAGTTTAAAAACAGTTTGTTGAACGAAGCCGCTACGCGGAGTCTATGAGCTGCGTTGCAGAAGCCATAGGCGGCATACTGGCCGCCTATGACAACACCATTACGAGCCAAATACATCCGGGATCTGACCATTCGTGGGCGGACGCAAGGCACGCAACAAGCTTATAGCAGTTACGTCTACAATCTTGCACGCTATTATCACCGTTCGCCTGAACAAATCTCTTACCAAGAAGTCGCAGACTGGCTTTACTATCTGGTCAAAGAACGGGAACTCTCGGCTTCCAGTGTCAACATCGCCGTCAATGCGGTGCGCTTTCTCTACGGGGTTACCCTCGAGCGCGATACCGGAGCCTTGATGGCTGCAGTTCCGCGCATGAGGCGTACCATCCATCGCTCGGAAGTTTACGCCCGTAGCGAGTTGGAAGCGATCTTAAACGCGCCGCGGCAACCACGGGACCGGGCATTTTTGATGACCACTTATGGTTGCGGATTACGACTATCGGAAGTCAGGCATCTGAAGACCACCGACATTGACCGAGCCTGTATGCAAGTGCGAGTGCGTAAGGGCAAGGGCGCCAAGGAGAGGGTCCTACCACTGAGTCAGCGTCTACTCCAGGAATTAGTCGATTACTGGCGGGCACAGCGCCAGGGTAAATGGGGCCAAGATATTCCCTGGCTCTTCCTGGGCTACCAAGCCGAGCCGATCAGCAGCACCACCGGACAGAAGATCTATCACCGCGCAGTCAAAAAGAGTGGTGTGCGCTGCAAAGGCGGCATTCATACATTACGGCACAGTTTTGCAACCCACCTCATCGAAAGCGGCGTGGAACTACCGGTGGTGCAACGATTGATGGGCCATGCGAGGTTAATGACGACGGCGCTTTACCTGCATGTGACCGAGTCCAGGCTGGCTGAAGTACACTCGCCTTTAGATCTCATCGACACCAGCCACCTCGGGCGCTAAGCGCGAGCCCGTCACTCTAGCTAATTCGCCCCCAAGCGGACTGACATGGACTCGCTCTGCCCCTTGGTGGAGAGCAGCGCGCAAACCGCCCTCGACCGCTTAACATTGGGCAGTATTCTGCGCACTTTTTTACCCGT
>Ga0182040_10000548_pt1 | contig 17144 bp, 14 predicted proteins | sample flu12Cox44000176_FD_125973 | JGI IMG/M metagenome (GOLD analysis project Ga0182040, IMG submission 125973) | Lab enrichment of tropical soil microbial communities from Luquillo Experimental Forest, Puerto Rico - flux8day.12C.oxic.44.000.176 | ecosystem: Environmental > Terrestrial > Soil >... | reverse complement strand
GAGACCCTCTCCCCTAAGGGGGCCCAAGGTGGAGAGGGCTGTTGCTGTTTTCGTGCGGGCGGCGATCCTTGTTCATAAATGAGTCTGTGCGGAAGGAACTTCTCCAGTCTGGTTAAAGTTGCCCCGCGCCGCCGGCATTTTGCGCGGGGAAAAGATCCTTCAGTGGCATGCTGGCGTCGAATGCCAGGTCAAAGAAACCGACCATCATCTCATCCCAACTCTGGTCGCCCCATGTCACTTCCTTCGTCGGGTCTGCGTTATCGGGATTGTTGGGCGAGTTATCGAAATGCGCCGTACACTCGATCTTCGTCCCTGGGGGAAGCACGATTGGCTTTGCCAGTGTATACCAAAGCTGCCAATGCCAGTTGTACTTGGGCACGCGCAGTAGTGTGTCCGTCTCACCCGCGGGATAAACCAGGCGGTATTCGAAATCCTTCCCGCGTCCGTGCATGTGTGGATGCAGGGAAACCAGCTTCACTTGTGTCGCCACGCTGAACTGGGCATCCACCTTGAAATTCGGGTCTCCGGGGGGAATCTTAAACTTTCCATTGGTCGCAGAGAGAGTGAGCACGCGTTCTTTGGGCGGCTCCTTAGCAAACACCAAACCAACTTTGCTGCGGTCCGTGCCCGCCGTGCCATCGGTGGTGTAATGAACTTCGAAGATGATATCGGAACCGGCTTTGATTAACTTGGCTTGTCCCGGCTCGAGGTTCATTGGGGGTTGACCGGGCGCGTACCCGACCAGGAAATCGCTAGGCAAGGCACTGGTATCAACGTTGTCCCCTTTGGGTTTGGGAGCCACAAAGAACACACCCGGCTTCTCACCTTCAAGCCAATGTGAGCCCGGCTCGCGGACGAAGGCGATGATGTGATGTACGTGGGCGCGATTGTCCGGACGCGCTTCGGCAGACTGTACCCATTTATCTTCAGTGAAGCCAGTGGGTATTATGATTTTCTGATACTCAATGGTACCGGCGGACGGAATCGAGTACGTCAGCGGCATCTCGAAGACAACGTCCGGCTTGGAGATGGCCCAGCCCGCGGCGAATTCCAGAGGCGGGGGCATGTCCTTGGGATCCCCCTTGGGCGCGCCGGCATCGGCCCACGCGGCAATAGTGTCGATCTCCTTTTGGGTTAGCGACCTCTCATTGGAGAACTTCCCGTAATGTGGGTCGGCGAACCACGGCGGCATTTTCCGAAGCCGTACGGCCTCCTTCATGGCCGCCGCCCATGGCCGCGTCTCTTCGTATGTGAGCATTGAAAATGGAGCGGCTTCGCCTGGACGATGGCAGCCCTGGCAATGATCCTGAACAATCGGCGCAACATCTCTGGTGAACGTCGGGCTAGCCGCTTTCTCAGCCAACGAGCTCGGTGCAAGAGAAAATGTGAGTAACAGAAGCCAAGGTAAACGGATTGTCCACTTCATCGTTTCACCTGTCCAAGGGCTGAAACTAGCCAAGGGCTTCCCCCTTGATATCATGGGTCATTCGGCATTCAGGGGTAGCGCGGAGTTCGCCCTCTTTCGAACTCTGCGGTTTCTTCGTCCGGACGAGCCGCAGCCCGTTCCGACGGGGTACCGATCTCCACTTGAAGACTTTGTTGTAATCGGCACGGGGTGTCGGGAACTTTCTGAGAAACGAAAGTCTGCGCTACCCGACTGATGACGCCCATTGAATGTTTCTAACTATTGCGAACCTCTCGAATACGAACTAGGCTCAAGTTTACTGAAGACGGCGGGTCTTCTCAAAGCAGAATTGATAGGCGTGCGCAATACAGCAGCAGCAGTTTCGATGTCGTATGCAAAGGGACGAGAACTATTTTGATCTGAACCCCCTCACCCGGCTCGCTACGTCCCGGCGCCCGACGCCGGCTGTAGAGAGGGCCGGGGTTCGGTTGTTTTCCTGCTTGGCAGTGAAACTTATTCACACTGAGGACCAGATCGCCGGCTGAAACCCGCTTGCCGGCTCTCCCGCGGCTGCGGGATCGCCGCCCCTGTCCGGTATGGCGACCGAGGGCTTCCTTTCGGCTTTACTCAGGGACGGTGTAGTGAGCGAAGTGGAAGCAAAGTCCGATAATTTTCATGCTCCGGAGCGCGCGCAGTCCATTGACGACGGGTTTGAAAGATACGAAGCCCAAGCTCGACCGCCGGGCCTGCCTGCAGACTTGCGTCGGCCTGCTATTGGGCCTTGTCAATTCGCGCGGGCAGCAGCGCCGCGGGATCAACCCTTCGGCTCCGGGCAACTGGGTGTGCCCGATGGATCCAGACGTACGTTCGGACGTACCCGGCGTTTGCCCTCGCTGCGGCATGACCCTTGTTCTGCACATACCGGATAGCGTCGAGTACCCTCTTGAGGTCTCCCATTCACCGGAGTTGCTCAAGCCGGGCGCCCAAGTGGCGCTCACCTTCCGCGTGCTCGATCCGGAAACGGGGCAGCGCGTGAAGCGCTTCGAGATTGTGCATGAGAGGCTGATGCATTTGTTTGTTGTGAGCGAGAACCTGCAGTTCTTCGCCCACGTTCACCCCCAGCCCTTGGCCGATGGCTCATTTCGGGTGTCGACGCGGCTGCCTTACGGTGGAATGTATCGCCTGCTCGCGGACTACTATCCCACAGGGTCAGTACCACAGTTGGCAGTAAAGACGCTGTTTGTTCTGGGTAGTTCCGAACCCCCAAATTTGGCACCTTCACTGGGTCCGTCAAGATCGGAGAACCTCACTGCGTCCCTGCGCCTCGATCCTGAGCAGCCGCTTGCAGGACTTCAGACCAAAATGATCTTTACGCTTGCGCCTGCCACAGGCCTCGAGCCCTATCTTGGCGCCTGGGCGCATATGCTGGCAGCCAGCGAAGATCTAATCGACCTCTTGCACCTACATCCCGCTATCGCCGATGGCGGTTCAACAGTACAGTTCAACCTGGTTTTCCCACGCCCGGGCGAGTATCGCATTTGGACGCAGTTCCAGCGCCAGGGTGTAGTCAACACAGTTGTGTTTACGGTTCCCGTGAAAGCGCTTTAAGGGTTTCCAGATAATAGCGCAGTGGACGCGAGGCTTCGACCGTCGTGCCGCGCGGCAGAATGATCCGTTTGCGGAACTGGAACACCCGGTCCCAGCTTGGATCATAGCGATAGAGCCACAGCAAGGGCTCAACCCGCCCGTCGGGCAGTCGGGCGGTGATGCGAGTGGAGTCAACCAGCTCGTCGGGCTCTGGCCTGATGCCAGCCATCCCGAGGGGTTTCTTGAGTACCGTGCGTGTTAAAACCAGGAGCGCATCGTTTAAACTCTCTCGAGGAGTTGGCAGGGGCGCTGGTTGATCTCCCGGCAGGAGAGCCGCGTCGCCCCGCGGGGCGCCACCGACCACCCACGCCGCGATGATAAGAATTTCTTCCTGGGTCAGACCATTGTCAGGCGAGAGGTCGCCAAAGCCCTTCACAGCACCCCAGGGAGGCATAGAGCGAGCAAGCACCTGCTCCTTGATATCAACCGCCCAGGGGCGAACCTCTTGGTAAGAGGTTAGCGGGATCGACGATGTCTCGCCATGGCATGCAACACAGCGGAGCGCGAAGAGTCGCGAGATGTCTCGGGTGTACGTGAGCTTTGTGGTGATGATATCATGCGCGGTCAGCGGTATCACCAGGGCGCAAACGCCGGCAAAGGAGAGAAGCGATCTGCGGACTCCGCATGCGATTCTCGAAACGTCAGCGTTTATGATTCTAACCGAGGGATCCATTGTGGCGATGTTTAGGAGGGCGATACATGCCAAACTCCGTCATGTATGCGCCACCTAAGTCACACGAACCCTGCGCTACAATCCGGTCACCGATGGCTTGCGCCTACCGCAGCAACTCTTCCAGACGCACCGCCTCGTCGGTCTTTTCGTCGCGGTATTTGATGATCACCGGAGTATATAGGGATAGCCCCCACTCCTTGCCGCGTCCCCGAGTGACGGCACGTGCTCCCGGCACCACCACCGCCCCGGGCGGTATGTTGAGCGGCTGGTCGCCATGGCGACGGTAGACGCTCTCACGCACCAGGTCGTAAACGGGAGTCGATCCGGTGAGGATGACTCCCGCCCCGAGCACCGCACGCTCGCGAACGACGGTCCCCTCAAAGACGCCGCAGTTGCCGCCCACCAGCACGTCGTCTTCGATGATCACCGGCAGGGCGCCCACCGGTTCCAGCACGCCGCCAATCTGCGCCGCCGCGCTCAGGTGGACGCGTTTGCCGATCTGCGCGCAGGAGCCCACCAGGGCGTGCGAGTCGACCAAGGTGCCGTCATCCACGTAGGCGCCGACGTTCACGTACATGGGGGGCATGCAGGTGACGTTCCTGCCGACGTAGCAACCGTCTCGGATCGACGAGCCCCCGGGCACGATACGGAGGTTCTGTCCCGGCGGGATTTGCTTCAGGGGATAGGTATGCTTGTCGTAGAAAGGCAAGCCAAGACCGGCCATCTCCACGACGCGCCCGAGGCGAAAGCCCAGCAGAATGCCCTTCTTCACCCAGGCGTTCACCCTCCAACCGCCGGACGCGGGCTCAGCGGCGCGGACGCGCCCTTCATTCAGAGCGGCCTTGAATTCATCAAAAGCTTCATAGTATTCCGCACTGTAGTGGCTGGCCGGGCGGGCGAAGAGTTCCTCAATTCGATTCTGCAGTTCCATAAGAAGACCCCTGGCTAGTGGTTAGTGGTTAGTTACCAGCAACTAGCCACCAGGCACTGCCTTCCGAAGCGTCTCAATCGCCGAACGCAGGGCGGTTTGCACTTCCAGGATGGCCGCCTCGTCCTTGTACTTCTGGCGCGGCCAGAAAAAGCCCCGCAGCCCGTCCTTCCTGCGGCGCGGTACCACGTGGATGTGGAGGTGTGGCACGCTCTGGCTAACGCGGTTGTTGATGGCCACAAAAGCTCCGTCTGCTCCTAATCCTTGTTCCATAGCAGCCGCCAGCAGTTGAGCATTCGAGAATAGCACCGGGAGCAGCTCAGCGGGGATATCGGCCAGGGTCTCCAGGTGGCGCCTGGGAATCAGAAGGCAATGACCGGGGAACAGGGGACGATGGTCGAGGAAAGCTAAGGACAAATTGTCCTCGAAAACCGTATAATCCTTCACTTCGCCCGTCACGATGCTACAGAACGCGCAGTGCATGGCCTTCGTTCTTGGCTTTACCGATCCTATTGACGATCGCAAGACCTGCCAATAGCGGGCTTTGGCCAGAGCTGCTACAAGAAATCCCCCTCACCCGTTCCCCGCCGTGCGGGACCACCCTTTTCATGGTTTCTGGGTGCCGCCCGGCAGCATGAGCGACTGCAATACAGTTTACGGCTTGGCGTCGTCCGGGAAACCTAGCATTGCCGGTTAGAGACGCCCTTTTGCAGTTGCGCTTCCCAATAAAGCTTCAGGTCGCGAAGAGTAACCTGCAAGTCGTACTGAGGTTGCCAGCCTACGGCGCGCCGGGCTCTGGACGGGTCGCCCCAGATGACCGGCGATTCCTTAGAACGCAACCTGGTGTCGTCAACGGCCACCTGGATAGGTTGGGACGACAACGCGAGGAGGCGGTGCAGTATCGACTCGATCGAGAAGGAAACACCCGAACAGAGTTGGTACACCTCGCCGGCTTCACCGTTTTCCAACAGCAGGTAGTAGCCGCGCACAATGTCGCGAACGTCGCTGAAATCACGCCTGACATTGAGATTGCCCACCATCACTTGGGGTGACCGCAGGCGCAGGTCAACCTCCGCCACCTGACGGGCGAAGCCTGAGCAGACGTAGCTCGACATCTGGCGCGGGCCGGTGTGATTGAATGGCCGCACGCGAACGACCGGTAATCCGTAGGCTTGGAAAAACTGCAAGGCAAGCATCTCGGCGGCCGCCTTGCTTCCCGCATAAGGGCTCGCCGGCCGCAGGGGCGACTCCTCGCGCAAGGGGACATCCGGGGTGTCGGTTGGACCGTAGACCGCCACGGAGCTGACGAACAGGAACCGACTGTCGATCCCGAGGTCGCGCCAAGCGCAAAGCAGGTTCAGCGTGCCGGTAAAATTGACGTCGTAGGCGAGCTTCGGATTCTGAAAGGACTCCTGCGGAGAGGAGATGGCGGCCAGATGATAAATACGTTGAGGCCGCGTGTCTTCCAAAACCTGGCGCAGCCGGACAGGGTCCAGCAGATTACCCCGTTCGATGCGCACGGCGCTTTGATGTTCGAGAATTGCGGCGTCGCGCTCCTCCGCCCGATCAAGGACCACCACCTCCTGACCTTGACAGAGCAGGTATTCCACCAGGTGCGAACCTGCAAACCCAGCGCCGCCGGTGACGAGCGCCCTCATGACAGGCTCGGCGCGAAGGAGGGAGTTGAACAGCCATCGCGCAGCCGGGCCAGGTCAGCATCGACCATCATTTGAACTAGGCCCTCGAAGCCGACGGTCGGCTCCCAGCCCAACTCGAGCCTGGCTTTCGAGTAGTTCCCCCTCAGATGATGCACTTCAGCCGGCCTCAGGAGAGCGGCATCCAGTTCCACGTGGTCGCGATAGTCCAAGCCCACGTGGCTGAATGCGACTTCCAGCAGGCGACGCACCGAGTGGGTGATGCCTGTCGCCACCACGTAGTCCTGCGGCTTGTCCTGCTGCAGCATCATCCACATAGCACGAACGTAGTCCCCGGTGAATCCCCAGTCGCGCTCCGCGTCCAGGTTGCCCATCTTCAGAGTCTTCTGCTGCCCCAGCTTGATTCGCGCCACGCCGTAACTCACCTTGCGGGTAACAAATTCCAGTCCGCGACGCGGCGACTCATGGTTGAAGAGAATTCCGGAACAAGCAAAGAGTCCGTAACTTTCCCGGTAATTCACCGTAATCCAGTGTCCGTACAACTTCGCCACGCCGTAAGGGCTACGGGGGTAGAACTGCGTGTTTTCGCTCTGGGGCGTCTCGCGAACCATGCCAAACATCTCGCTCGAGGAAGCCTGATAGAAGCGAGCCTTGGAGTTGACGAGACGGATCGCCTCCAGCATGCGAGTGACACCTAAGGCCGTGAATTCACCGGTCAGCACGGGCTGATTCCAGGAAGTCGGAACAAACGACTGCGAGGCCAGATTGTAGACTTCCTGGGGCTCGCATTGCTGGAGGGCGCTGATCAACGAGTTCTGGTCTAACAGGTCTCCGGGCAAAAGCTCGATCTTGTCCTGAAGATGCACTAGCCTCTCGAAGTTAACGGTGCTGCTGCGACGTACCAATCCAAATACCTTGTAGCCCTTCTCAAGCAGGAACTCTGCCAAGTAGGACCCATCCTGGCCAGTGATCCCTGTTATCAAAGCTCTCTTCTCCATATATTCGCCTCGGGTTATTGAAATAAATGATGGTCAAGCGGAACATCAAAGGCAGCAGTAACCAACGCTAGTCTTTCATGCTAGATGAGCGCCACAAATCGAGTCAAGTGCCATAACGGAATGTAACGGTACTAACTCTTCGCTGCCGGTCATGCTTAAAGCTCGGCACCGCTTGACGTATAATTCCGCTGTGACGTGTGACGGCGGCGCTGTTCGAAGCCCGGGCGCCCACGTCGGAAAGTCGACTTACGAATGGTAGCAAGTCCGAAGAGTAGCGTCTTTGACGCCCTCATTGTGGGTTCGGGCGCGAGCGGCGGATGGGTGGCCAAAGAACTTACCGAGCGCGGTATGAAAGTGTTAATGCTCGAGGCTGGGCCGCCTCGTATCCCCACGCGCGACTTCACGGAACACGTCTGGCCCTACCAGTTGAAGTTCCGAGGCTTTGGCGACCAAGCCGCCCTACTCGAGAAGCAACCCGTCCAGCGTCTGTGCTATGCCTGCGATGAGACCAGCCATCAGTTTTTCGTCATTGACCACGAGCTCCCTTACACCTTTCCGCCTGACAAGCCGTTCCTCTGGATTCGCGGCCGGCAGGTGGGTGGCAAGACCTTCTGCTGGGCCCGGGAGAGCTACCGTTACAGCGATTATGAATTCAAGGCCGCCGGCCGCGACGGCTACGGCGAGGACTGGCCCTTCAGCTATGAGGACCTGGAGCCCTACTACGATAAAGTAGAGAGCTTCATCGGCGTGAGCGGCTCCCACGAGGGTCTGGAGCAGATGCCTGATGGCCAGTTCCTGCCTCCCATGCGGCTCTCCTGTGGGAGCCTCGAAGCCAAGCAGATGATCGAAAAGAAATTCGGCTGGCGGGTGATGCCCGACCGCGTCGCCAACCTCACGGTTCCGCATAAGGGGCGGCCCGCTTGCCACTACTGTGACCAGTGTCAGCGCGGGTGCTACACTGCGTCTTATTTCAATAGTCCTTCGGTGACCCTTCCCGCCGCGTGGCGCACTGGCCGTCTGACCTTGGTGAGCGACGCTGTAGTCAGCCACATCGTGATGAACAACGAAGGCAAGGCGTCAGGCGTTCATTACGTCGACCGCACCACCCACGACCACCGCGAGGTTCGCGCCAAGATCATCGTGGTCGCTGCCTCGACGCTGGAATCCACTCGCATTCTGCTGAACTCGACTTCCAGCCGCTACCCGCAAGGGGTGGGAAACTCGAACGGGGTGCTCGGCCACTACTTGATGGACCACTTCACCCTGGAGGGGGCAGGCGGTATCATGCCAACGCTCCAGTCGTCCACGCGTCAGCCGGTTGGCACGCCGTGCGGATTCCTGATTCCCAAGTACGCGAATACGGGCAGCCTCACCAACAAGAACTTTTTGCGTGGCTACCGCTTTGATGGCGACGGCAGCCAGGAACTCTACGGGCATGCCTTTTCCGTTGCCGGGTTCGGTGCCGAATGGCGCCGCCAGGTGCGGCAGGAGATTCCCACCTATTTCGGGATGATGGCGCAGGGCGAATGCCTGCCGCGCTATGAGAACTATGTAGAACTGGACCGTGAGCGAAAGGACGCCTGGGGTATCCCCGTGCTCCACATTGTTGCCAGCTACGGCGAGAACGAGCATGCCATGGCAAAAGCCATGCGCGAGGATGTGCTCGCCATCCTTGACGCCCTGAAACTCGAAAATCCGACGTCGCCAAGGGAAGCCTTGAGTATGTTCGGCAAGAACATCCATGAGTGCGGCACAGCGCGAATGGGCAAAGACCCGAAGAAGAGCGTCTTGAATGCCTTCAACCAGGTCCACGACGTGAAGAATGTCTTCGTCACCGACGGCGCCGCTTTTGTTACCCAGGGCTGCTACGAGCCAACGCTAACCATCATGGCCATCTCGGCTCGAGCGGCCGACTACATGGCGGAGGAGTACCGGCGGGGCAACCTCTAGGGGATTTTGGATTTTGGATTTTCGATTTTGGATCTTGGATTGGCGCTGTAGGGGCAGGCCCTACGAATGCTTTAAGGGTACGAGGACCGATGGCAGAGGACGAGAGCAATCGAAAATCCAAAATCGAAAATCCAAAATCCCCCGGCCGCCGCGAATGGCTTCTGCGCCTGGGCGAGACCGCCTTCCTGATGGGCTTCAGCGGTACCTGGGGAGAGGCAAAGCCAGAGGCGTTGCCGGCGGAAGTCTCCTCGCACAGCGGCGCGGAGCTGCCGCCCGGACTCTACGAACCCTCCAACGATCATTTGAGCCACGCTTTATCCAGCGACGCAAGGTTTCATTCGATCCCGGCGGGCAGCGCGACGGATTATGTGCGCCCGCGTACCGGTCGGTTTCAGCCGGAGTTTCTTACATCGCAGGAGTTTCAAACCGTGCGTCGGATTATCGAATTGATTATCGGAGTTGGGGCCGCTCTGCCCGCCGCGGCCACAGTGGGTAATTCAGAGACCGTTTCTCAGGTAGGATCTGCGGCTCGTTCAGATGGCGTTGACGAAGTTGCCGAATGGATTGACCTGCGCTTATCTCAGGCGCCAGCCGTCCGAAAGGCAGCCGAACGTTTGGCCCCGGATCACCGCGCATTGGCGGTTGCCTACTACGGTTCTAGCCGGGTTGAGGAACTGGAGACCCATGATGCTCAGAAGACCTGGCGGGATGGCTTGCGCTGGCTCGAAGAGCAGTCACACCAACGCTACCGGAATTCGTTTCTCAGCATACGTCAAGATCAACAACTCGAATTGCTCAGCGTGATGTCTGACGATCGCCCCGACAAGTCCCAGGAGAACGGAGGTACTCGTTTCTTCGTCTGGATCAAGGGAGAGACGATCCGAGGATATTACACCTCGCAGGCAGGGCTCAAAGAGCTCGACTACAGGGGCAACGCGTTCTACGCCGAGCAGCCCGGCTGCGAAAAACCATCATGAAAACCAGTGGCCGGTGGTTACTGGCTAGTGGCTACCTGCCAATATGCGGAGTTTCTGGCTGCTGGGTTCTGTCAAATCAACCCGATCACCCGAGCGCTCAATCACCCGATAGCGTCATTCGTACCCCAGCGCCACCATCGCATCAACCTTCGTCGCCCGGCGGGCGGGGATGTAGCTCGCCAAGAGAGCTATTCCGGCTAGGATCGCCGAAACAGCCGCAAACGTCAGCGGGTCAACGGGCCTCACTTCATAAAGCAGGCTTGCGAGGAAGCGTGTCAAGGCCAGCGCGCCCGCGATTCCAATGACGATGCCCACACCCAGGAGGAGCAAGCCTTGCTCGACGACCTGACGCAGGACCTCGCCGCGTTGCGCGCCCAAGGCCATGCGGATTCCAATCTCATGCGTCCGCTGCGTAACGGAATAGGAGAGCACGCCGTAGATTCCGATCGCCGCCAACACTACCGCAAGCGCTGCGAAGGCCGAGAGGAGGAACAGGTTGAAGCGACGCGGAGCGGTGGACTCGCTGATGACTTGGCTCATGGTCCTGACCTCGGCCACCGCGAGTTGGTGGTCGAAACCCCAGACGGCGGCGCGCAGCGCGGAGGTGAGGCTCACGGGATCGCCCGCCGCCCGCACCGCCACGTTGAGAGTGTTGGCCGGAACGTCGTGCTGCACATACGACTCGTAGGTATGTTGTATCGTCGGGGCGTCCAGAGGACCCTGTTTCACGTCGCCCACAGCGCCCACAATGGTCAGCCAGGCGTCCTTGGACTCCGGCGGACCTCAATGCAGGCGCTTACCAATGGGGTCCTGGTTAGGCCAGTATCGCTTGGCGAGGGACTCGCTGACGATCAATACGGGAGTTGAGCCGGGCGTATCCTGCTCGGAAAAGTATCGCCCGCGGAGGAGCGGTACTCCCATGGTCTGAAGATAGTCGCCTAGAATAACCGAGTGGTAGCAAAGGTTGAGGCCCGCGCCGGGCGGAGGTTGGTAGCCTTCCGGCGTAAAGACGTGGTTCCACCCGGCTTGGAGAGGCAAGTCGGTGGAGGCGCCTGCCGCCTTCACGCCCGGCAACTCTTGCAGGCGGGCCATAAGGTCGCGGTAGAAACCCCGGATTTGCTGATCCTGCTTGTACTGCGCTTCCGGAAGGCTCAGCGACGCCGTCAGGACACTTTCGGGCTCGAACCCGGGTCGGGTGGCGAGCACGCGCGCGAAACTGCGCACCAGGAGTCCGGCTCCCACCAGCAGCACGAGCGACAGAGCGACTTCTGCCACCACCAGGACCGACCGCAGGCGATGGTGCTGCGGCCCCTGCTGCGTACTCCGCCCGCCTTCCTTGAGCGTGCTGTGGAGGTCCGTGCGCGAAGCCGCCAGCGCCGGCAAGACGCCAAACACAAGGCCCGCGAGCACCGCCAGCGTCAGAGTGAAAGCGAGGACCGCAAGATCCAACTCGATGGCGTGAACCCGAGGAATGTTCGCCGGCATCCACCGCACAAGGCCATGCGTGATCGCGAAGGCCAGGGGCAGGCCCAACCCTGCCCCCGCGACAGCCAGCAACAGATTTTCCGCTGCTAACTGGCGAAGCAGCCGATGCATACCTGCGCCCAGCGCCAGGCGGACCGCAATTTCTCTTTGCCGGTGAGCGGCGCGGGTTAGAACAAGGTTGGCCACATTGGCGCAGGCGATGAGCAGCACGAAGCCCACAGCCCCCAGAAGCAGGAGCAGCAGCAGCCTGACCCCGCCTACCACCTGGCCGCTGAGCGGGAGAGCAACCGCCCCCAGTTTGATCCTGTCGCGAAACTGAGGAGGATAAGTCTGCAGGATCCGGTACGCGATGGCGTCAGCGTCCGCGTTAGCGCGGGCCAAGCTGGTGCCTGGTTTCAACCGCGCCAGCACGCTGTAGTTGAAATTGTCACCCTCGTTGCCCAATTCCTCGCGCGTAAACGCCATGGGGACGAAGACGTCAGCCGCATCGCCCTGCTGCATCCCCTGGAGGGGGAAAACAAAACTCTGAGGCATGACGCCAATTATCGTGTAGGCTTGGCGGTTGAGATTCACTGTTCGCCCCACCACGTCAGGGTTCGCGCCAAAGCGACGCTGCCACAGGGGATAACTCAAGATCGCGAGCGAGCGCCCCGGCTGGTCTTCGTCCGCGGTGAACGCGCGCCCCACCAGCGGCTGCACCCCCAGCAGAGAAAACAGATTGGCATTGACGCGCTCGGCCGTGATGCGTTCGGGCTCGCGCCCTCCCGAGAGGTCGAGCTGCCCGCCGCGGAAGGCGGCGACGGACTCAAACACCTCATTCTGACGCTGGAACTGAATGACGTCCGGGGCGCAGACTGGGATGGGTTCGGGAGTCACCAGCGGAATCCGCTCCTTCACCATCACCAGGCGGTCGGGATCCTTGTAGGGCAATGGGCGCAGTACGACCGCGTCCACGACGCTGAAGATCGCTGTGTTAGCCCCGATGCCCAGGGCAAGCGTGAGAACGGCAACGGCAGTGAAGCCGGGGTTCTTAGCCAACATTCGAAGGCCGTAGCGGAGGTCCTGAATAGAACTTTCAACGTAGTTCACTCGGCGCATGTCTCGACACTCCTCTTTGATTTGCTCGACCCCGCCTAGTTCGCGCAAGGCGGCGTAACGGGCTTCGTCCGGCGTCATCCCTTTTTCGATGTTCTCTTGAATCAGTTTTTCCAGGTGGAAGCGGAGTTCTTCGCTCAGTTCCTGCTCCACTCGGTTCTTGCGAAAGACCGATCGCAAGCGAAGCGGCAGCTTGTGGAACAACCGCATGGATTCACCCTTAACTTCCAACCGTCCGCCATCGACCTTCAGTCTGTCAGTCGACGGGCACCCGACAACGGAAGCGAGTAGCGCAGACGCCGCTTTTGCGTCTGCGGCTGTTGCCTGGACCAACCGCGGACCCAAAGGCGGGGTCCGCGCTACCTACCGGCTCGTTAGTCTCGCAAGCCAATGCTTGTCACTCGCCTCTTGTCACTCGTCACTCATAGCGAAGCGCCACCATAGGATCGACCTTTGACGCCCGGCGCGCAGGGATGTAGCTCGCGATGAGCGCAACGGCGGTCAGAATCAGCGACACAACGAGGAATGCCAGCGGGTCGACCGGCTTGACCCCAATGGGCAAACTGGCCAGGAAGCGAGCGAGAGGGAGCCCGGCTGCGATCCCGAGGGCCACTCCGATCAGTGTCAGCTTAAATCCGCTGCCGACGACTAATCCGAGTACGTCGCTTCTCCGTGCCCCCAGTGCCATCCTAATACCAATCTCATTCGTTCGCCTCGCCACGGCGTACGACATGACCCCGTAAAGACCGATACAGGCGAGCGACGTGGCCAACCCCCCGAACAAGCTCGCGAGGCCGGCGATCAGGGTGACTTGATTGAGCGACCGCCCCACTATTTCATTCAGTGTCGACACCTTGTCCACCGGCAGGTTTTTGTCGATTGCCGCGATAGCGGCTCGTAGCCCTCCCGCTACGCTAGTTGGATTGCCCGCTGTGCGGACCTCCAAGTCTCCAACATAAGCGCCGAGCTGCGCGAAAGTCCTTGCCGCCTGGAAAACAGGTAGGAAGACCATTTCCGTGGCGTTGTCACGAGGGCTGTTGTACCTCGCATTCTTTACAACTCCGACCACCTGGATGTCGGCGCCATGGAAAGTGTTTTGGAAATGAAGTGTCTTGCCGCTTGGGTTCTGTCCGAAATAGAATCTGCGCACAAGCGCCTCGTTCACAACCGCCACGTGAGGAGAGCCTTCCGTATCCCGGGCACCGAATTCCCGGCCAAGCAGCAAAGTCATACCTTCGGTTTCGAAATACCGCGGACCCGCAAGATTCACCTGCACGGCCGTCCGCTCACCGGGTTGGGGCGTGTACCCCGGCACAGTCACACTCTGCAGCACTTCCATATCACTCAGCCAACTGTAAAGCGCGAGACTGGCAGAGCGGACGCCGGGGAGGGCGCTCGCACGGTCCAACAACTGCTGATATAGCGAACCGAGTTGCTCGGGTTTGTATCCCGCCCGCTTGGGATCTATGCTCACAACAAGAACTTTGTCGCGGGCAAATCCCCAATCCTGATTCTCGAGTTCCCGGAGCGTCCGCACGAGAAGGCCTGCTCCGATCAGTAGAAACAAAGAAACGGCCACCTGAAGGACAACCAGGAGATTGCTCAGATTCGACCGGTCTCGAGTGCCGGCCGGAGTCCGGACGCTCTCCGCCTGTACTGGCGTAAAGTCGCTGTGGCTGACGCGGAGCGCCGGAGCCAGCCCAAATAGAATTCCAGTCAGGAGGCAGACACCGAAAGTGAAGACAAGAACCCTGGAATCCGGACTGATAATGAGAGGCACATACTCGGCACCATTTGCAACCCGCGTCACGAGGGCAATGGTCCCCCATCTCGCGAATAGCAGACCTGCAGCGCCTCCGCACATCGCAAGTAATAAGCTCTCGGTGAGAAACTGGCGAACCAGTCTCGACCAGCTCGCCCCCAATGCGAGGCGCACGGAGACTTCCCTTTGGCGCGCAGTGGCGCGAGCCATCAGCAGGTTTGCCACGTTGGCGCATGCGATGAGCAGAATGAAGCCGACCGCTGCCAGGAGAATATACAGGGGCGTTGCGAAATTCTCACGAAGCTCTGACAATCCTTTGCCTCCGGGTGTCAAAACAATGAAGGAATTCTTGATCTCCCGCCATCTTTCTGCGGAAACCTGGTTGCGGACTTCTTCATCGAGGAAACCGCGCAGCAGGGCGCTGACGTTGGCTTGTGCTTGCTGCAAGGTAGTATGAGGTTTAAGGCGACCGATAATATCAAGCCAGTACGGGCCCTGCGGCGTCAGAAGGGACTCTTGCTGCATCACTTGGGGTTGGGTCGAGAGAGGCAGCCACATTTCGGGCGGGTCGCTTTGAAGCGTCTCTCCGAAGAATCCCGGCGGGGCAACACCTACGATGGTGAACGCTACACCATTCACAGTGAGGGTCTTACCCAATGCCGTGACGTCCTCAGAGAATTGCTTGCTCCAAAAGCGATAGCTGATAACAGCTGCCGGCGCGGCCTCCGCCGTGTCGTCTTCGGCAGTAAGCATGCGACCCAAGAACGGGCGCACACCCAATACAGAGAAATAGTTTCCCGAAACCAACCTCCCGGGAGCACTGGTAACGGTATTTCCCGCTCGAACGCTTTCGCCTTCCTCAAAACTCTGAAACGCACACACGTCTTGAAATACCCGGTTATCGTCACGCAAATGCTGGTAGAACGCGTAAGAGAACAACTCCCACGAACCGCGCTGAGCCTCCCCCACCACGCCGCGGTCGAGCCCGTGGCCGAGGAGCACAAGCTCATCTGGCTTTTCGACCGGAAGCGACCTTAACAGAAGAGCGTTAACTAAAGTAAAGATGGCGGTATTCGCGCCGATGCCGAGCGCGAGAGTGAGGACCGCCACCGCCGTAAAGCCTGGACTGCGGCGCAATTGTCGCAGCCCATAACGAACATCTTGAACTAAGCTCTCGATATAGTTCACGCGGCGCATGTCACGGCACTCCTCTTTGATGAGCTCCATCCCGCCCAGCTCGCGCAGGGCTGCGTAGCGGGCCTCCTCCGGCGTCATGCCTTTTGCGACCTTCTCCTCAACCAGTTTTTCCAGGTGGAAGCGGAGTTCGTCGCACAGTTCCTGCTCGAGACGGCTCTTGCGGAAGAGCGATCGGAGGCGAAGAAGCAGTTTGTAGAACCAGCGCATGTGAAATTCTCAGTCTTCAGTTCTCAGTCTTTCGGTTCTCAGTTTACCGGAAGGCTTCGTTGACGTTTTCCCGCACATGGCGTATGGTTTCCCGTATGAAGACGACTCTTGTGATTCCCGATCCGGTCTTTCGCGATCTGAAGAAGCGTGCGGTGGATAGGAAAACCACGATCTCTGAGCTCGCCACCGAATACTTGCGCCAGGGGCTGGAAGGGCGGCCGAAGCCCAGGCGACTGCCTCGCCTGCCCAGCTTTAGCGCCGGCCCAGCTAAGATTGACATATCAAATCGCGAAGAAATATACCGCGCGCTGGACGCGGAACGGCACGAGCGCCTGTATGGTGCAGTGAACAAGGGCTGACGGTGTTCATGGTCGACACCAATCTTCTGGTGTACGCCGCCATTCGCGAGTCTCCCGACCACCAGCGGGCCCAGCGACTCTTGCAAGAGTGGGGATATGCCACAGAGCATGGTCGGTCACGTGGTCGATCGTCTACGAATTCCTGAGCGTCGTGACGCGGGTATCCATCTACCCCCGTCCGCTCTCGTTCAACGAGTCCTGGGAGTTCATCGAAGCCCTCCGGGCGCTCTCCTCCTTCGGAATCATGATGGAGACCGACCGGCATCCGGAAATCGTCCGCGAACTGGCGCGCGAATACCCGGAGATGTCGGGTACGCGGTTCCACGATCTTCACCTTGCAGCCGTCATGAGGGAGCACGGAATCACCGAGATCCGCACCGCCGACGCTGATTTTCATCAGTTCAAATTCCTGCGCGTTACCAATCCGTTCCACGCTGGGAGCCGCCGATAGGGCTGTCTGCTGAAGCTCATTGGCCGTGTCCAGCACTGGACCAATAGCGGACGAGAGCCTTTGCCAGTTGGCTTGCTCTTGCGCCAAATACCTGCGCCCCGCCGCTGTCAGCGAGTAGAACCTTGCTGATTGTTTGTCGGATTCGCCCACTTCACTTTGATCCATCCGCTTTGTTCAAGGCGGAGATCACTCCCCTCAGTTATCGACACTAAATTCTAGCTCTCCTCCTGTCAATAATCAAGGGGTGCTTCGGTTAGTTTTTGTTAGCCTGAAGGGGAAACTCTCTCGGCCCTCGGCCTGCCCCAGGGCTGAAGAGGCTGCGGAAAAACGCTATTCAGGGCCTCGGAAGGGCGGG
>Ga0182040_10000537_pt1 | contig 17236 bp, 20 predicted proteins | sample flu12Cox44000176_FD_125973 | JGI IMG/M metagenome (GOLD analysis project Ga0182040, IMG submission 125973) | Lab enrichment of tropical soil microbial communities from Luquillo Experimental Forest, Puerto Rico - flux8day.12C.oxic.44.000.176 | ecosystem: Environmental > Terrestrial > Soil >... | reverse complement strand
CGGCAGGTGACCAACATCGTTCTGATGGGAATGGGCGAGCCGCTCCTTAATTACGACAACGTCGCCGAGGGATTGAAGATCATCATGGACCCGGAGGGTTTGTCGATCTCGCGGCGCAAGATCACCCTGTCGACCGCGGGTGTCGTGCCGATGATCCGTCGCTGCGGTGCCGAGATCGGCGTCAACCTTGCGGTCTCGCTGCATGCGGTGCGCGACGACATCCGCGACCGGCTCGTGCCGCTCAACCGCAAATACCCTATCGCCGAATTGCTCGATGCCTGCCGGCGCTATCCGGGTGCCAGCAACGCACGGCGCATCACCTTCGAATACGTGATGCTGAAGGGCGTCAACGACAGTCCGGCCGAGGCCCGCGAGCTGGTGCGGCTGTTGGCGGGCATTCCCGCCAAGGTCAATCTGATCCCGTTTAATCCTTGGCCTGGCGCGCCCTATGAGTGCTCCTCGGATGCGGCGATCGCGGCTTTCTCCGACATCGTCTTCGCCGCCGGCTACTCGGCCCCGGTGCGCACCCCGCGCGGCCGCGACATCCTAGCCGCCTGCGGTCAGCTCAAGTCGGCGAGCGTGCGGATGCGCAAGCGCGAGCCCGAACCGCTGTCGGTCGCCTGACCTCCGTCCGGCGCCCCCGCGTGCTGCCCCTTCTCGGATTTGCGGTGGTCGCCTACGCGGCGCTGGTCGGCGGCCTGTACCTCTTTCAGAGGCAGCTGCTCTATTTCCCCGACCGGGGCCGTCCGGAACTCTTCGGGCTCGAGCAGCTCGGCGTGCGCGAGGTGATGCTGCCGACCGAGGACGGGCTGTCACTCTTATCCTGGTACCTGCCGCCGCGCCCCGGGCGGCCGGTGATCGCCTATTTTCACGGCAATGGCGGCCATATCGGCTATCGCGCCGAGCGCCTGCTGCGTTTTGCGCGGGAAGGCTACGGCGTGCTGATGCCTGAGTATCGGGGATATGGCGGCAATCCCGGCGCCCCGACCGAGGCGGGATTTTACGCCGATGGCCGGGCCGCACTCGGCTTTCTCGACGGCGAAGGGGTGACACCTAACCGGCTCGTGCTGTACGGCGAGTCGCTCGGCTCGGGTGTCGCCGTAGCACTCGCCGCCGAGCACCAAGTCGCGGCCGTGATCCTCGAAGCGCCGCTCACCAGCGTCGCCGAGGTCGCCCAGTGCCACTTCCCCTTTGTGCCGGCGACCCGGATGGTCACCGACCGCTTCGACTCGCTCTCGCGCATCGGCATGGTCAAGGCGCCGATCCTTGTCCTGCACGGCGAGCGCGACCGCGTCGTTCCGGTGCGCTACGGCCGGGCGCTGCTCGATGCCGCACCCGAGCCCAAGGAAGGCTGGTTTGCGCCCGAGGCCGGGCACGAGGATCTTGCGCGTTACGGCAGCCTTGATGTCGTCGTCGCCTTTATCGAGCGCCGGCTCGGCGGGTAAAGGCTAGTTGGACTGCTTCCGCCACACGAACGTGGTCAAGCAGTCGGTACCAGACGTCTGCCCCTTTATAGTGCCTTGAGCGTCAATCTGGCCGTTTAATCGGGTTGACTTTGAATTCTGCATAGCCAAGACGCCCTGCTGGCTCACGATCCCTTGCCAAGTAGCTCCATGGGACTAAACGGCGCCTTTCCATATCGTCAGCGGAGCCGAGACCCCGTCCGGCGGACATTTGGCGTCTTGGGCGCTCGCCGGCCTCACTGACTCTCTTGATACTCCGACATACTCTCCGTCGAACGCGGTCGTGGATTCGGGTGCCTTCTGCCAGACCGACAGGTAGCTGCAAACCCCCGTAAACCGTCCCTTGACAGTACCCTGACTATCAATCCGGCCGTCAAATCGGTTGCCGTCTGGCCTCCGCATTACCAGGAAATCTTGCGGACTTATGGATCCTTCGAACTTGCCCGATCGCCGAACTTGCCCGATCGCGCGACGCCGTTGACGATCGTCAATGGCGGTGGCGGACCACCAGGCTGAGGGCAGTAATGCGTCCAGGTTGCGCCCGCCCTGAACGGGGTTGAGTCCTCGCCTGCGCGGCGGCCGGCAACGAGAACATCGACGCCGCCACCGTTACAAGCATTAACAGACGAACCATAGCCGCTCTCCCGAGAACGAGCGTGAGTTCGCCTCAGCCGGGTTGCTTGCGCCATACAAAGGCGACCGTGCACGCGGGGCCGCCATACTGCCCCTTGATGGTGCCTTGCGGATCGATCTGGGCATCCACTCGCATCGCCCGTCGGTTACGCAATGTCACGCTGCCTTGCGGGCCGACAGTTCCTGTCCACCTGTCTCTTCGCGCGGAATGCACGGTGCCATTTGTGATCGTCAGCGTATCCGGCACGTGTTCACGCGGACAGCGTTCGCTCCTCTCCCTGCCAGTCTTCGAGACGTCAGCTGACACGCCGGCATATTTGCCGTCGAACGCCGTCGTCATAGGCGACGAGGCTTGTGCAGCGACCGGGACTGCTAAAACGCATGCTGCGATAGCCAAAAGTGTGAACGGGTGAAACATTATTACATTCCTGAGAGCGAGCGCGGGCGACACATAGGTTTACTAGCCCTTCCACCTGGTAGCTGCAGCGAGAGGTCGCCCGCCCAGTGACCGTACCCTTCCCGTCGATCTGGCCGTCGAAGCGGCCGCCCATTGGCGTTCGCATCACCAATACGCCTTGCGGGCTTACAGCCCCGTCGGCGATGCTTTGCCCCACCGTGCGGTGCCGTTGACGATCGTCAATGGTGCGGGCGCCCTCTCGACGCTCGGTCGGCAGCCACGCGTCCGACCACCCGCCATGGTACCCTCAAACGTCAGCGACACTCCGGCATACGTGCCGTCGTAGGCCGTCGTCGTCGCGGGTGCCTGGGCGGCGACAGGCACCGCTACCGCGCTCGCCACAATTGTCAAAAGTATTCTTGCCCGGTCAAACATGCTTCTCTCCCTCTTTGCGAGCCGGGGATAATACTTTGAAGATCGCAAAGCGGAAAGGGACGGGGCGATGACAGACCAAATCAACAAGGTGGTGCTCGCCTATTCGGGCGGGCTCGACACCTCGGTGATCCTGCGCTGGCTTCAGGAGACCTATCGCTGCGAGGTCGTCACCTTCACCGCCGATCTCGGCCAGGGCGAGGAGCTCGAGCCGGCACGTCGCAAGGCCGAGCTGCTCGGCGCCCGCGAGATCTTTGTCGAGGATCTGCGCGAGGAGTTTGTGCGCGACTTTGTTTTCCCGATGTTTCGCGCCAACGCGCTCTATGAAGGCGCGTACCTGCTCGGTACCTCGATCGCGCGGCCGCTGATCGCCAAGCGCCAGATCGAGATCGCCCGCCAGGTCGGCGCCGATGCCGTCGCCCATGGCGCCACCGGCAAGGGCAACGACCAGGTTCGCTTCGAGCTCAGCTATTATGCGCTCAATCCTGACATCAAGGTCATCGCGCCCTGGCGCGAATGGGACCTGACTTCGCGCACCCGGCTCATAGACTATGCCGAGCAGCATCAGATCCCGATCGCCAAAGACAAGCGCGGCGAGGCGCCGTTCTCGGTCGATGCCAACCTGTTGCATATCTCGGCCGAGGGCAAAGTGCTTGAGGACCCGTGGATCGAGCCGGAGGAATTTGTTTTCAGCCGCACCGTCGCTCCCGAGGCAGCACCCGACGCGCCGCAATATGTCGAGATCGCTTTCGAAGGTGGCGACCCGGTGGCCGTCGACGGCGAAAGGCTGTCACCGGCGGCACTGCTGACGCGGTTGAACGAGGTCGGTGGCAGCCACGGCGTCGGCCGGCTCGATCTCGTCGAGAACCGCTTTGTTGGCATGAAATCGCGCGGTGTCTATGAGACGCCGGGCGGCACGATCCTGCAGGCCGCACACCGCGGGATCGAGAGCCTGACGCTCGACCGCGGGGCGGCGCATTTGAAGGACGAGCTGATGCCGCGCTATGCGGAACTAATCTACAACGGCTTCTGGTTTTCGCCCGAGCGCGAGATGCTGCAGGCGCTGATCGACAAGAGCCAGGAGAACGTCGAGGGCACAGTTCGGCTCAAGCTCTACAAGGGCTCGGTTCGCGTCGTCGGCCGGCGTTCGTCGAAAAGCCTTTACAGTCTCGGCCACGTCACCTTCGAGGAGGACGCGGTTTACGACCAGCGCGACGCCGAGGGCTTCATCCGGCTAAACGCGCTGCGCCTACGCCTTGCCGCGCGGCGCGCCTGCGGTTAGCAAGATCGTGCTTGATTATCAATTATTAACTTGTTATGCTGGTAATAATCCGTCCGATCCGAGACCCGTCCGACGGTTTGCGGGCTTCCCTGCCACGCCTTCGATTCTTGCTGCATGACGAGACCAAACTAATGATATAACTCGGTTTTTTGGCGCAGGGGAGCCCCGAAAAATTTTTTTACCCTGAGTTTTCCCGCGCGGCAGGGAAAGATCGATGCAGCCCGTCCTCAGCGCGCGTCGCGCTGCGCTTCGAGCCACCCCATCATGATCCGGTTGAACGCCTCCGGATGCTCGACATTGGGAAAATGCCGGGCGTCGGCGATCTCCTCGTAGCGGCCGCCGGGAACCAGCCCGGCGAGGCGCCGGTTCTCGCTCGCCGGGGTGCCCGGGTCGTCGGCGCCGCACACCACCAAGATCGGGACGCGGAGCGCGGGGAGCTGTGCCGTGAAGTCGAAGTTCATGATCGCCGCCGAACAGCCAAGATATCCGGCGGGTGTCGTTGCTGCGACCGTGTCGCGGATCTGCCTCCACCGCCCGGGTTTCCTTGGCTTGAACGCATCGGTGAACCAACGCTCCACGGTGCCGTCGGCGAGCGGCTCGAGCGAGTTCGCCCGGCGCACCGTGTTCATCCGTTCGTCCCACAGTGCAGCTGCACCGGCCGGGCTCGCCGGCAGGGTATCGCTCCACAATGCCGAAATAAGTTTGGCGCCGTGGTCGATTGCGACCGCCTGACCGATCATGCCGCCGATCGAGAGGCCGATATAGTGAACGCGGGGGAGTGAGAGCGCGTCGAGCACTCCGGCAACGTCACCCGCGAGCATCTTCATCGTGTAGTCGCCGGCGACCGGGTCGCTCCCGCCATGCCCGCGCATGTCGACCCGCAGCACGCGAAACCCGGATTGCAGCAGCGGCGGCATCTGCTCGGCCCACATCCCGCTGTCGGATGCCAGCGAATGCGTGATGCAGACCACGGGTCCACCTTCGGGGCCAACGAGATCGTAATAGGTACGGCGTCCGGCGAGCGACAGCAGCATAGCATTTCCCTCCTTGTCCGAAACGCTGCGGACCGAGCTTACTGCGGAACCATCACCGGCAGACCGGTGATTTTCGGATGGGCGAGGTAGAGGACGGCGTAGAGCAAGAGACCCGCGGCAATCCGCAGCATGCCGATGTCGCGCCAGCGCAGCTTCGTGCGTCCGGCGAGGAGTGCCGCAAACGGCAAGTTCGATGTGACTTCGGTCAGCCGCGGCCAGTTGCTGCCGAGCGCCAGCTGCTTCTTGCGGTCGATCAACACCGTGCCGCCCAGAGACAGCGCGGCGAGCGAGCCGAAAAACAACACCGAGCTCAGGTCGCCGTTGGCGATTAGGTGACTGACCGCCCACAGCCCGATCGCCCACATCACGGGGTGCCGCGTTACGGACAGGATGCCTGGGGCCGGATCGTCCACCCGGGCCAATCGCTCCATGCCGACCGCGGTTGGATTGCGCGTCGAATACCCGGCGACCAGCAAGATCGTTGCGAGCGGCATCACCGACACCGGGACGAGCGCAGTCCATTGTCGCCGCGGCCACAGCCCGATTGTCGGCGCCGCCGAATAGGCCGCTACGAACCAAGCGAAGATCACTAGTGAGGTCAGCGAATATACCACCAGAAAGCCGCGCTCGCCGAGCTGGTCGCGCAGCGAACCGCGCAGCCGCGTGCTTGACAGCAAAATGTGGCTGCCGCAGAAGGCGACCCCGGCGATAACGAGGGAAAGAAGCCCCTTGTCCACCCTCGCCTACCCGCCGGGCAAGTTTGTGATCTCATCAGACAGCTTGGCGAGGAGCTGGTGAGGCTCGCCAGCGATGCGCACGATTTTGTTCCGACTCGCAGCGCCGACCACGATCGACAGATCCCGCCGCGCCACCCGCCAGGCTCGCGCAAGGAGCTGCAACAGCGCCTCGTTGGCCCGCCCGTCCCGTGCCCGGGCCGTGACCGAGGCTTTGAACGTGCGCCCCCCTTCCGCGGTCGAGGCGATGCCAAGCAGCCGATCGTACTTAGCGCGCGGCGACAGACGGATCGCGACCCGTAGGCCGTCGCGCGTCGGGACTATCGGGCCGCTAGGCAAGGTATTCGAACATTAGATCGCGCAGGAAATACAGCAGCAGGATCAGAATCACGGGCGAAATGTCGATCCCGCCGAGGTTCGGAAGAAAGGATCGGATCGGTCGCAATGCCGGTTCCGTAATGCGCCAAAGAAAATCGTTGGCCGAGGCGACAACACGGTTGTAGCGGTTGACGACCCCGAAGGCGAGGAGCCAGCTCAGAATCGCCTGGGCGATCAGCACCCAGATAAAGATAGTGATCACCGTGTTGACCAGGTGGAGAAACGCATACATCAGACCGGGACCCCGGCAGCGGCGACCGACGGAGGACCGTAGCCTTGGCGGCAGGGGGTCCGCAAGTCGCGCCGAAGGCGGAATGGCGCTATCGCGAGAAAGCTCGTGCCGACAGAGCCTCGCTTGACAGCGTACGGCACGATCCCCATAGTCCGCCGCGGTCGTGGCGAAGCGCTCAAGACACGAAATGGGGCCGTAGCTCAGCTGGGAGAGCGTCGCGTTCGCAATGCGAAGGTCAGGGGTTCGATCCCCCTCGGCTCCACCAACCCGCCGATCAGGTCGCGATACCCCGCCTTAGCAACCGTCATCTACGACCGCGGTCGCGTTCAAGGCCTTCCGGATGGCTGCCGCCAACGCCTCGCGGCGGTACGGTTTTTTGATGAACGTGAAATCCTCGTCCCCCATCCGTGAATCCCATTGGGTGTAACCGGTCGCCAGTAGCACAGGCAGCCCTGGGTGGCGTTCCCGCAGCGCCCGAGCCAGCTCCAGACCGCTCATCCCACCCGGCATCACGACGTCCGACAACACGAGCTTGATCGTCGGATCCTGTTCGATCAAGGCCAATGCAGCGCGGCCGTTTCTGGCCTCTACGGCGTGATAGCCGATCTCTCGCAATACCTCCATCGTCACCCGAGCGACCTCCGTCTCGTCCTCGACAACCAGGACGCCTGAACCCCTCACCGACGCGGCGGCGGTTACATTGGACGGGGCCGCAGGAGGCTCCGCCCCCTCTGCCCGGGGTAGAAAAAGCGTAATCGATGTACCCTTGCCGATCGCGCTCGCGATCGAGACTGCACCGCCGCTCTGTTGGGCGAAGCCATAAACCTGGGAGAGCCCGAGCCCCGATCCCAGCCCGATCTCCTTTGTTGTGAAATAGGGCTCGAAAGCCCGCGCCACCACCTCCGGGGCCATGCCTGCACCAGTGTCGGACAATGTCACCGCAACGAAATCTCCTACTAACCCTCCGCTCGTAGGATCGCTGATGTCAAAGGTGACATTGCGTGCCTCGATCCGGAACCGGCCGCTCTCCGGCATGGCATCGCGCGCATTCATTCCCAGGTTGATCAGCGCCATCTGGAATTCAGCGAGATCAACCAACACAGGCCATAGCTCCTCCGGCATCTCGACTTTCACTTCGATGTCAGCCCGGAGCGCAGGCGAAAGCATGTCGGCAATCCGGTCGACGTGGTGCCGCAAGTCCACCGGCTCGGGCCGCAGCATCTGACGTCGCGAAAAGGCAAGAAGCTGACGCGTCAGGCGCTCACCACGCTCGGCGGCTTGCATTATGGCTGTAACGCGCCGCCCCATTGCGTCGCCCCGAGCGGTGTCGTTCAACATCGCGGCATTGCCGCTGATCACCGTAAGGAGATTGTTGAAATCGTGCGCGATACCGCCGGTAAGCTGGCCGACGGCCTCCATTCTTTGGGCTTGGCGTAACGCCGCCTCGGCGTGCTCGCGCTCCCGAATCTCGATCTCAAGTCGCCTGTTGACGGTTGCCAGATCCCGGGTGCGTTGGTCCACTACCGTCTCGATGCGCTGCGTGTATCCGGTTCCGAGCAGCAGTAATGCCCCCAATAGGCCTGTGCTGAAAACACCGATCACAAGAACAGCCCAGCTCTGCCAACCCCGGTGCTGCGCCAAATAAGCCTCGACCGGGGCAGTCTCCACGCGATAACGACGCCCGCCGAAGGTGAAGATATCGCTGTAGGAGGAGCTGCCGCCCGATACCGACGCAAAATCGCTGTGAAGGACTTTTCCGCGCTCCAAATCGACGAGGCGGACATGAATCGCCGAAGCTACAGGAGCAAGCAGTCCGGTCATGAACGTCCCCATCCGGAGCGCAACCGAGACGACGCCTGCTCCGTTGGGTCCGTCATGGACTGCATAGACGAGCAGAATGCCGACTTGCTCCCCTTGCTCCTGGACGAGTCGAATTGGCGGGGTCGCCGTAACGGTTCCAGCATTGAGCGTCGCCTCCACCGCTGCGCGACGACCAGCCTCCGAGGCGAGATCGAACCCTACGATGTGCTCGTTACCCTTCAGGGGTTCGACATAGGTCACGGGAAAGTAGCGCGCTCGCTCTCCGGCCCGCCGTCGTTCCCCCGACGGATCAACCTCACGGATTTCAAACCCAGGCAGATCACTATGCTGGGCGGCCTCAAAGGTTGCCCGCTGCGCTGACTCGACTCGTGGCGCCCATTTAACTGCCTGGATCGTCGGAAAGCGTTGCAGCAGGCTCCGGACTAGGTGGCGAAAGTCGTTTCGTGACAGGGGCGCCGGCCTACTGAAAGATCGTTCCAATTGCTCGAGAATTACCCCTTGTTCTTCGAGCCCAGCCCGGATCTTGTCGAGGGTTTGCTGGGAAAGGAGCCGGAATTCCAGCAGAGCCTCGTCGTGTTCCCATTTGCTCACGCGGATGAAGATGGCTGTGAAAAGCGCGAGGAATAAAAGCATCGGCAATGCCACTGGACGGGCGCGGCCATGCCACAGCGCGCGCGGTTCTCCCGCGATCACGAGCACCAGCGGCAGCGCCAGCAGTACCCCGAGCGTGTCCCCGATCCACCAGGCAATCCAGCTCGACATCAGAGCGGGCAGCTTTACGACGCCAAGTACCACCAGCCCGGTCAACGACAGGGTCGCACTCGTCAGGCAAAAGACCGGGGAGAGCAGCAAAAAAAGCGACAGATCGCGACTGTTATCAAGGGGTGCGGGGTAGCCGATCGCGCGACGCAAGACCGAGCCCCCCACCGCGGCTTGCCCCGTCGAGGCCGCGGCGATGACAATCGCAGCGATGCACCCGGTTTCGTCGAGTTGATCGCTGACCGAATATCCGGTCCATACATTGAGCAGAAACGAACCGAGAAAGACCCAGGGCAGGGCCATCGGCCCGCCGATCAGCGTCGCGGCAACAGCGATCCCCGCGGGGGGAAAGATCGGGGACGCGTAGCCCGGTGGGATCGCGAGCAGCAGCGCAAGCTTCCCGGTCACGATATAAGCGAGAGGCAGTGACAGGTACGCGAAAAGCCGCCTTCCCGCTTCGCTAGGGGGAGTATGGCGCCGGATCCTGGGCACCTGGCGACCGCGTGTCTAACCGGTTGTCGCCGTTCGAATTATGCCGCGCGTTGCGCCTCAGCTAAGGGCCACGGCGAAGCCGCGCCGCACTCCAGGGCGCGCCATCATCGTCTCGTACCAGCGTTTCACGTTGGGGAACTCCGCCAGATCGACCTGGTGGCGTTCATGCCGCCAGGCCCAGCCCAGGATCGCGAAGTCAGCAATCGAAATGTCGCCACCAGCGAACGCAACTTCGCTGAGCCGGCGGTCGAGCACGCCGTAGAGGCGGCGCGTCTCCTTCGAGTACCGCTCGAGGCCGTAACGCCGGTCCTGCTCGTCAGCTACCTGCAAGAAATGATGCACTTGCCCTGGGATCGGCCCGAAGCCGCCCATCTGCCACATCAGCCACTCGAGCACCGGCACCTGCCGCCGCAAATCGGTGGGCCAAAATTTGCCGGTCTTCGTGCCGAGATAGATCAGGATGGCACCGGATTCGAAGATGCTGATCGGCGCACCGCCAGGGCCTTCGGAATCGACGATCGCCGGGATCTTGCTGTTCGGGCTGATTTTCACAAAGGCGGGGGCGAATTGCTCGCCCTTGCTGATGTTTATCGTCTTGACGGCGTAGGGCAATCCCATCTCTTCCAGCGCGACGCTGATCTTGCGGCCATTCGGGGTGTTCCAGGTGTGCAGTTCGATGGTCATCGGGATGCGCCTTTTCTGATGTCCGGGTCGCGATCGGGCAAACCAGGATTACCCCGATCGTGCCCGGCTTCAAGATGCGACCAGACTATGGCAGCTGCTTCACGGCCGCACGCAATCAAAATAGGCGACGTCCTCCTGGATCTCGCGAAACCGCGGCACGCGTTCGAAGGGAGCGCAGTGCCGCTTTGCTACAGCCGTCGCGCTCTCCATGTCACCGGCGTAGGCGACCCCGACAGCGTATGCGTCGCCCTCGAGCACGAAAGGCTTTCCCGCGCAAGCGAGACCCAAGCTGCCGACCAACACAGTAACGAACCGGCGTGCCGCAGCGGCCATGACTTGCCCGATCCTCAAGGAACCACGCGCTCAGCTAGTCTGCCGGGTACCGGAGTGACTGTCGACCGCCCAAATACCTAAGGATCGACGTCGACCGGAAAGCAGCCGCTTATTCGACCTGGTTCAAGCGGTCGGAGGCTGAGTCGATCAGCGACCGGATCAGCCGAACGGGGGCAAATTCGTCGAGAGGCTGGCCAAGTTCGCCACCGGCAGCCAGCGACGACACCACAGTCTGATCGACGGCGAAGCTGGTCGCGGCAATCACCGCAAACAGGATCGACATTGCCCATGCCGAAAAAGTCGCGCGCCGCTCATGCGCTGCCGATCGATGACGAAGCTGCCCGCTCGCGCTCATCGCAATGTCTCCGCGCCAGCGGCTTAGCCCCCTAGCGGTGGTCGCGCGGCGCTCGCTCTTCCGCTATTACTTACGCGATCGGCGCTGCAGACGTTCCCGCTTCGTCGGTGCTGAAATGGCAGGCATGCCGATCGGGAATGGCTAGCTTTAGCTCAACTCTGCGGCAGACCGGCTTTGGCGGCGAAGTCGCGCCCTCGCTCGACATAGTCGCGGTAAGACCCATAGCTCGGTGCGGCCGGCGACAGCAGCACGACACCTCCAGGAGGCGTGACCCGCACGGCGTGGGAAACCGCATCTTCCATCGATCCCGCCAGGTGCATCGGGCAAGGGATATTGACGCCCAGCTTTGCCACCGCCTGCGCTTGCTCATAAATCCGTCTGCCGCTATCGCCGAGGCAGATAATGGACTTGGTGGCACCAGTCGATAATGTATCGAGGAGTTTCCCGTAGTCTATCCCGCGGTCGTAGCCGCCGACGATCAGCGTAATATCGTGGTCGGCATACACTGTGAGTGCCGCCAGTGTTGATTCGGGTATCGTCGAGATACTGTCGTCGACAAAAAGAACATCCCTGCTTTGACCGAGCTCCTGTTGTCGGTGCGGCAACCCGCGAAAGTCGCCGGTCGCCTCGAGCGCCTCGGCGAGGTTGATATCAAGCATTTTCATAACTGCGAGAGCTGCGCACAAATTGGATCTGTTATGCGCTCTCACGAGATAAGCATTATGCACAATTCCGATCGGGTCCCGACCATCGAATATCCTGCCGTCGTCAGTGTGAATTCCGCTCTCGGCGTTGAACAGGTAATATGGACCCGGTGACCCGGGGATGATCGAGGCGACCGCGTTAGCAGCGGTGTCGTTCACGATGCGGCACTTACTGCGGCTCAACAAATTCATCTTGTCGCGTACATAGCGTTCGACCGTCAGATGCCAATCCGCGTGTTCCGGATAGAGCGATGTCAACACTGCCAGGTCGCAAGTGCCGTCGAAATCCGCCGCCTGATAACTCGATACCTCGATGACCGCATAGTCGGCGTTGGCGATTTCGGTGACCGGAACCCCGATATTTCCTGCGAGGGTGACCCTCCGGCCGAGTCGCGCCAGGATGTGTGCGATTAACGACGCCGTCGTGCTCTTGCCCTTAGTGCCCGTGACCGCGATCGTCGTGATAAACGGTTCTTCGGCCAACCAAAGGTTCAACAGCGAGGTTATTTGCACACCGTTGTTGCGAGCAGATCGGATGTCGTCGCGATAGAGACTGACGCCTGGCGATTTTATGACGACGTCGACCTTATTGAGCGCGTTGGCGATCCCCTCCGCGCCAAAGGCGGTGGTGACATTGTCGTACTCCTGCGGGATGCGCGTTTCGGCTGCGTCATCCAGCAGCATCAGCGGCAGCGCTGGATGATACTTTCGCAAAAATCCGATCGCCGCGCGCCCTTCGCGGCCGAGCCCCCAGACCGCGACGCGTCGCGAGCCGAGGTCAGCGACACGCATCGAGCTTCGCCATATAGGAACTTGGAACCCGGTGCGCGTGCTCGACCTCAAACAGCGCGCGAAAGTCAGCTGGATCTCGCTGCCGCAGTGGAGCAAAGGCGGCGTGCAGCTGCCGCACCACGGTATCTTTCTGCCAATCGGGATGACTACCCAGGGATGACATCACGGCGGCACTCTCGGCCACCTCGCCGACGCATTCGAATGGCTTATGCTCTCGCAAGCCGCACAACTGGGCAAATCCCTCGCGCTGGGCTTCGTCGTCGAGAAGATTGCTACCGAAGATTTGGATCAGTTCGGCTCGCGCAATGAACGGGCAGAGTGCGAGGAATACAAATCGGCATTTCGGACAGTTACCACACCATCCCCTCACGCGCCCGGCAGAGGATTGCCGAAAAGCTGCATTGCAGCTGCAGAAGCTTTGGAAATATTCACGATATTTTGCGAAGCGCCGAGCGATCTCGATTTCCGACAGCGGTCGCAGAAGTGAAAAATATGCGATACTCGGCGAGATGTATTTTTTTAAATATTCGGAAAAATCCTTTTCAAACTCCAAAGATTTGCTGTACTGATGATTGACTTCGATGTCGTCGATCCGCAGGTTCGGAGCACTGGCGGAATGCTCGTTCGACATAACAATCGTGTCGCATCCGGCCATCACCGCGGCGGCCGCGGCGATCGCGCTCAAGATCCCGGTAATCGGAACGTGGCCATTGAGAGCGCCGGCGCCGTTGAGTTTAAACAGACCCTCATCCAGTCGACGATGCACCCGGATAAACGGCAGGCCGGCAGCGGCGATGCAGGCGCGGATGGGCTTGGGGTCACCTAAAGAGAACAGAATCAAAGGTTCGTTGCTGCGTTTGAGGCATTCGAGGGTGACAATCGAGTCTTTGCCGCCGCCCACGGGCACGCAGGTGCGCCGCGGCAGGTCGAGTGCCATCGGCGGGGCCGGAGGCCCGCCGGACCACCGGATCGCAAAATGGCCGCGCAACGAGAGCCGATTTCTGAAGGCGAACTCGGCGAGACCCTTTTCATAGAACTTCTGTAAGAATTCAGCAGTGATGTAATCCACTGGAAAAGCCTCGCAGATCAGCGTACGTGGAACGAAGCTCTTGTAGTAGCTCACACCCGACATCAGAAATATCAAACGAAAGATACGATCAAGAACTAAACTTGCTTCCGACGAAAGCTGCCACGGCTCAAAATCAAAGACCAGATTTTCTTCAAACCGCGGACCGTCGCTAAACCGGTAACGCAGCGATAAGGTAGAGACTTCTGGATCGTATAGATACCCTTCGAATATGAATTCCTTATATTGCATGTCCTTGCTCAACCAAGTTGCGGATCATGCGCAATACGCGGTTGTGTGTGGCGATGTCGAGATTGTCCACGGTCAGTGTCCGCAAGCGCGAGACACCGTCGACCGCAGGGCCGTGCTCAATCATCGCCTCGAGCACGGCACGGTGGAATGTCTCGTCGAGACAGCCGAGCAATGACCGATGCCAGTCGTCTCGAAGCGCCGCGAGAGCGCCGATCAGGGCATAGGCCCCCCAATTTGATACGCCGGCGACGATCAGATGTTGCGCTGGCGTGACGCAGGCGATCGTCTCGCCGTGCGTGACACAACGCGCGATCAGCGAGCGCGATATCGCGCCCATTCCGATCTCGTTTCCACCATCCCCGACCGCGATTGTCTCCCACGGCCCGGCCACAAATAAATCATCGAGTGGCGCAGTGTACGAGCCGATGTCCTCGGCCCTCATGTTACGGGGCGCGCCGTCGGCGCTGCGCCCGCAGCGCTCGATCGAAATCGCGTGGGTGATGCCGGCGCCGCGCCACGTTTGGATCAGCGGGGCAAGTGCGGCGCCTACGGCGACCGTATCGATCGCGACGCCGGGAGCTCCGACTCCGACGAGTGCAGCGGCGCAGGCGCCGAAGCACGGCTCGTCTGTCGCGACCCGGCATGGGATCCCGACCGCCGCAAGCCCTTTTGCAAGCAAGGCCGCGCCCATCGGCCCGTCGGTTTCGGCGGCCGGCGGGGTACCTTGCGGAACATAGAAGCCGGTGATCAATCCGACCCCGCCCAATCGCGCGTTCACTAATGCCGAAGCGGCGTCCCACAACCCACCGCGCGCGGCATCGAACAACGCGCTTATGTTGCGTCCGACATCGACGTGGATCAGGCATTCGATCCGGTCGACGAGCGACCGTAGGTCCGACCGGTCGGCCATCGGCGAAAGGCGCTCTATATGCTCGCCAGCGCGCTGTTACGCAAATCGGTGATCAGCATGGACCCTGGCGCGTGGGTAATGCAGAAATCCGGCCGGGATTCGGCGATTACTGCTTGCGGGGTGACCCCACAAGCCCAGAAGACCGGCAGCTCATCGCTCTCGACCGGGACCGCGTCGCCATAATCGGGCTCGCCCAATTCCTTGATGCCGATCGTCTCCGGGAGACCGATATGCACCGGTGCGCCGTGCACCGAGGGGAACCGCGAAGTAATTTGGATCGCGCGGATCGCGTCGCGCGGGCTGAGTGGCCTCATCGAGACGACAAGCGGACCAGCAAAGAGACCCGCCGGCATACATGGGATACTCGTCCGGTACATTGGGACATTCGACCCGCAGGTAATATGTCGCAATTCGATCCCATCCTCGACGAGCGCCTCCTCGAACGAGAACGAGCAGCCTAAGGCAAAGCTGACAAGGTCGTCGCGCCAAACATGAAAGAGGTCGCAGGGTTCCTCGACCAGTTCGCCGTGCCGCCACACGCGATAGCGCGGCAGATCGCTGCGGATGTCGAGATCGGCACCTAAACCCGGCAATTGCGGATCGCCGGGCTCGGAAACCGCGAGCACTGGACAGGGCTTCGGATTGGCCTGGGAAAAGCGCAGGAAGTCGTGGGCCAGCGCCTTCGGCAGAATCACCAGATTCGCCTGCACATTCCCGGGCGCCAAACCCGCTGTCGCGCCGGAGAAATCGCCGGCTCGCATGCGGAGACGCTCGCGCACGCCGGCTGCGACACTCCGCTCAACCGATTCGCTCATCACATCTCCTGCGAGTTCAGGTACCGGCTATTTTACCAAACGACAATCGGCAAGTCCCGTTGCTGTGATGCGCCATTGGGAGATGCACTCTTGAGCGTCCTTTACCTCGCCGCGGCGATCGTCTTGGAGATCTGCGGAACGACATTATTGAAACTTTCCCACGGCTTCACCCGTATCGGCCCAGCAGTCGCGGTCGTTTTCTGCTACTCAACGAGCTTTGCACTGTTGTCGCTCGCCTTGCGCGTGATCGATCTATCGATCGCTTACGCCCTCTGGTCCGGCGTCGGCACCGCGGTCGTGGCAGCGATCGGGATTGTCTGGTTTGGCGAGCCGGCCGGAGCCTGGAAGCTGCTATCCTTGGCTTTGATCGTTCTAGGTGTGGCCGGGCTCCATCTGGCCGGGCGCACCGCATAACCGATCAGCTGGCGAGGACCGCAGCACACCCGAGAAACGCCGGCAGGGGGTGGGTGACGACGTAAGTCGGGATCGCGGCGAGATACTGGCTGAATCGGCCTCTGGCTTCGAAGCGCGCACGAAAGGGTGATTCGGCGAACCGTTGACCCAGTCGCGGCACGATCCCGCCACCGATGTAAATCCCGCCGCGGGCGCCGAGGGTCAGCGCCAAATTTCCCGCCATAGTGCCGAGCATCGCGCAGAACAGTGAAGTCGCCTCGCCACAGAGTGGATCGGCGGCACCGATGGCCGGATCGGTTATTTGGGCCGCCGTGTACCCCTTGGACGGCACACCGTCGAGCATCGCCAGGGTGTTGTAAAGATTGACCAGGCCCGGGCCCGACAGGATGCGTTCGGCCGACACGTGATCGAAATGCCGACGCATTTGGTCGAGAACGCCGCTCTCGCGGTCGGTGGCAGGTGCCATCGTCGCGTGTCCCCCTTCACCGGCGAGCGCGATCCAACCCGTACCGGCAGGGACCAGGCCGGAGACCCCGAGCCCGGTTCCCGGGCCGAGCACGCCGATCGGCGCGCCGGCCGAGGGAGCGCCGCCTCCTACCGGCCGGCGATCCTCCTGCGAGAGGTGCGGTAGCGCCAACGCCAAAGCGGTGAAGTCGTTAATCACCTCGAGTCGGTCGAAGCCGAGCTGCGACTTCAACGCTGCAATTGAAAAGCTCCAGGGGTGGTTCGTCATTGCCACCCGGTCGCCAGTGATCGTCGAGGCGATGGCGATCGCGCCCTGTCGCGGCATCGGCAATGCTTCGCGCTCGCCGAGATAGGCGGTGATCGAATCGTCGATCGTCGGGTGATCCGCGACGGCGAGAGTGCGCGTGTGCAGCACCACTCCTTTCGGCGAAACCAGGCCGAAGCGTGCGTTGGTGGCCCCGACATCGGCGACAAGCCACGTCTCGGCGCCGTTCGATGTCACAACCGTTGGTCTCGTGCCGACGAGGCGTAGCCGATTCGGGAAAGCGTCAGCAGGGCGTCCGTTGTGCGTCGCACATCGATCGGTAGTCGGGTGTAGCCTAAGCTGCTGATCTCAGCGCAAATCTTAAGCATTGCCAACGCGTTTGCAAAAACCAGCTTGACATTCTTGGGATATGCACTAAATTGTGCAGTGCGGTAACGATCACCGGTTGTGGTCCTGCCGTACGTCTTCTAGGCGTTTCCTCCCTAAACTTGGGCTGCGCTGATGTGCGGCCCAATTTTTTTTCG